>ERZ842401.2582-NODE-2582-length-24070-cov-4.880908_pt1 | contig 24070 bp, 22 predicted proteins | sample MGYA00521270_ERZ842401 | MGnify/ENA primary metagenome ERZ842401 (study PRJEB31892, sample SAMEA3878208) | bioreactor metagenome | biome: Moose rumen | place: Sweden | collected 2011-10 | study: EMG produced TPA metagenomics assembly of the PRJEB12797 data set... | reverse complement strand
GTCATAAAAAATTTAATGACTATATAAAAGATTTAAATAAAATTTATTTAGAGCAAGAGTGTTTATGGTACGATGATTTTACACAAGCAGGTTTCGAATGGATAGATTGTGATGATGCCGATAGGAGTGTAGTTTCTTTCGTAAGAAAAAGTCCCAATGATTTTGTTATTTTTGTTTGTAATTTTACACCTGTACCATTATTAAATCATAGAATAGGTGTACCATTTGCTGGATTTTATAAAGAAATTTTTAACAGCGATGATTTAAAATACGGTGGTAGCGGAATAATAAATCAAGATATGATAATAAGTCAAAATATAAATTATAACGGGAGAGAAAACAGTATAAATATAAAAGTGCCACCTTTGGGCATTTGTGTTTTCAAAAAAAATTCTTGATGATTTAGAATCAAATAAAAAAGCACGCTATAAGTGATTTATTTTTAATATGATTTTGGTGTATAATTTTCGTTTGATTAAATTTGCACAGGGTTTATCCCTATTCAGTATTAGTATTTATATAAATGAAACGACTATGAAGAAAGTAATTGCAATACTGCTTGGAGCCTTCGCCGCTGTTGGTGTTTCGGCTCAGTCGGCATTTAATTTTGATGCAGATAATGGTGTTCGGTCTTCGTTAACCTGCGTTGACGGCACCGAGGTGAAGTTCACTGCCTATGAGGGGCAGTTCTATGTGACGAATGTGGAGGACCCCGTTTATCAGACCATCAACATCTACGTTCCTGATGGCGCTACTGGGCAGACTCCCATATTTCTGCGCACTTACGTCGGTGGCTACATGGCGTCAAAAGCAGGGCAGCCGCAAGCGGGTGACGCAACAGGCAGGGCATTGCAGGAGGGATATGTGGTGGTGATTCCTGGCACACGGGGACGCAACTCTATTGTAGGGACCACCTACACCGGGCGCGCACCGGCAGCTATCCTCGACCTGAAAGCCGCCATCCGCTACCTGCGCCATTTCGACAAACAAATGCCGGGTGATGCCGAGCGCATCATCACCGACGGAACGAGTGCCGGCGGTGCGATGTCGGCTCTTATGGGCGCCACGGGCAACAATCCTGCCTATGAGCCGCTGCTGCAGGCTATGGGAGCAGCCGACGAGCGCGACGATGTGTTTGCTAGCGTCTGTTTTTGTCCCATCACCGATCTTGACCATGCCGATATGGCATACGAATGGCTATACAACGGCACCGATTCCCGTCAGCATGGAAATCCCGATGTGCTGGCGGTGAGCAATGAGCTGAAGGCTAAGTTCCCGGCATACATCAACAGTTTGAACCTGAGGACTCCAGACGGCAGCCCGCTGACGGCCGACAATTATCTTGATTTCATTAAGCAAGAGTTGATACGTTCGGCACAGATCGCCAAGAATGCCGGCGCCGACATCCCCGACAGCATCGGCTTCAAATTCAACGCCGAAAGTGGTTTTGGAGCACCGCCCATCAATGGTGGAATGGCAGGTGACAAGCAAAAGCCACAAGGACAAATGCCTGCGATGATGCGAGGCGGAGGGAAGAAGGCTGGCGAGTACATCATCGACCTTGACATGGAGCAGTACCTGAATTACGTCGTTTCGACCCAACCACTTAAGACAGCTCCCGCCTTCGACACCAAGGGCGTGTGTGGGCAGGCAGCCTCGGGCGAGAACGAGGAATTTGGCGATGCCAGCGGCACGAGCGTCAATTTCACTGAATATGCCGCCGCGCAGACAGGATCCGTTCTCACTGATGACATCCGTGAGAACGTGCGCTTGCTGAACCCCATGAACTTCATTGGCGACGGCGAGACCGACGTGGCGCCTCACTGGTACATTCGCCACGGTTCTCGCGACCGCGACACCTCGTTCCCCATACCCCTTAACCTCGCCCTGAAGTTGCAGAACACCGGCAAGGACGTGGACTATCTGTTGGCATGGAACCGTCCGCACAGCGGAGACTACGCCCTCGACGAGCTGTTTGCCTGGATTCGCAAAATCACATCTCCAGCATCTGCCGGTGCTCAGGCAGTCATTGACAACATTATGACGCGAACCAGCATCCGCCAATTTACTGATGAGCCTGTCAACCCGCAGGATGTTGAGACGCTGCTGCGGGCAGGAATGGCGGCACCCACCGCCGTCAATGCCCAACCCTGGCATTTTGTCGCCATCACCGACAAGGCAAAGTTGAGAGAGTTGGCAGCCACCAACCGTCATGGCAAGATGCTCGAAGATGCAGCACTCGCCATCGTCGTTTGCGGCAATATGGACAAAGCCATGAAAGGCAAAGGACGTGATTTCTGGATTCAAGACTGCTCGGCGGCATCGCAGAACATTCTCTTGGCAGCCCACGCTCTAGGGCTCGGTGCGGTTTGGACGGGACTATATCCTATGGATGAACGCGTAGCCGCCGTCTCGGCAGTGCTTAAGCTCCCCGAGGATCTCGTGCCTCTCTGCACAATCGTTATTGGGCATCCTGCCGAAAGTCCCACACCAAAAGACAAGTGGAAACCAGAGAACATCTCACACAATGAATATATGAAATAAACGAGACAATTAAATGCCTCAATTACTACATACTACATGAAGAATATGAAGAGTTTTTGTTTCACAACCCATCGTTGGTCAGCCATCGCTTTTGGTGTTATCATGTTGATGATTTGCATCACAGGATGCGCAAAAGCCCAAAATCAAAGGCATGGCGGTGCTGCTCCTGACAAAAGCGGCGATTCTGCCCTAATAGAATTGAAGCAAACTGTAATTCCTCAGTTCAAGCAATTCATTTACCAGGATACTGTTACAGGAAAACAAATGGAATACAGTCTGTATATCCCCAAAGTTTACAAAGAAGGCCAAAGTTTTCCGTTAGTAATGTTCATTGCCGATGCCAGTTGCGCCGGCAAGGGCGTGCTGCGCCCGCTAGAGCAGGGATATGGCGGTTTGATATGGGCCAGTGAGAGCGACCAGCAGAGACATCCTTGTTTTGTCCTGGTTCCATCCTATACCGCAAAGGCTGTTGATGACGACTGGAGTACGACCGACGAAGTGGAAATGACAATACGCTTATTAAAATCGGTTGTCAGCAAATATGGCATTGACGAGAACAGGCTTTACACTACTGGCCAATCAATGGGTGGCATGATGTCGATGTACTACAATATCGTGCATCCCGACCTCTTTGCTGCAAGCATATTCGTAGGATGCCAGTGGGACACAAGTAAGATGGGAGGCTTTGGAACGAAAAAATTCTTCTACATCATTGCCGGGGGAGACGAGAAAGCACCTAAAGGGATGGCAGCTCTGGCAGAAGTCCTCAAAGAGAATAAGGCGAAATTTAATTCTGCTTCGTGGAGCGCCAAGTTGCCCGTGGATATACATATACAGAATGACAGCGTGAACACATTGCTAGGCAAAGGCAGCAATATCAACTTCATTGTATTTACCAAAGGTTCTGTCCTGCCAAATAACGGAAAGGGTAACGAACACATGAACTCCTTTGATTATGCCTATAAACTCACAGCAGTGAGAGATTGGTTGTTTAATCAGACGAAATAATAAATTCTGAAACGTGTGGAAAGCTATCAAAATCAAGAGAGTTTCACACGTTTCTGGTATTTTTTAGGATAAATCTTGCTGAATATCCTATGAGCCTGAATTTATCGTCTATACTGCGTCTATAGATTTTTTACTTAACAAGGGTAACTCGTTGCGGTGCAACTTGTTACCCTTGTTTTGGCGGAGAGGACAAGAATAAATTTTTGTTTTCGTCACTCTTCCGTTGGTTAGCCATCAACCACTTGCAAACTTCTTGATAACAAATTTTCGAGCCTTTCGTCTATAACACGTCTATGGATTTTGCTGCCTTTTTAGCAGCTCAACCATATCCTCCAGGAGAGCAATACGCTTATCCTTTTCCTCTATAATTTGCTCTAAAGATTTAGCCTTTCCACGCAATTCGCCAATGGTTATGTTGGCTACACTATTAGAATTGCCCACCACATTGTAACCGTAACTCTTGCTGCGCTGAAACAGCGCATCAATAGGTACATCAAAAAAATCTGCAATTTTCTCTAGTCGCTCAGCGGTGGGATTGCCGCGAACGAGCGAAGATATTGAGCCATTGGTTTGGAGATGAAGATGCTCCAATAAATCTTTGGCTTTCATTCCACGCTCTTTAAGCAACACACTGATAATTTGACCATTGTACATAGAAACCAATAATTTTAATATAATTTAACTTCGAGAAAACCAAAAATATTTTGTTGGTTTTCGCAAATATATTTAAATTTACACTCCAAAATTAACTCTATTTTTTAGAGCGACCAAATTTTTATTAACAAAAATACGATTATGGTTATTATTGACTACTACAACAAACTTGACCAAAAAGCAAAGAGTCAATTCATTAAAGATGTTATTGACATCACTGGCATCGCCTACTCCACCTTCTTCCAAAAGATGAAGAATAACACCTTCAAAAAACTGGAAGAAGAAGCCATCATGAACTATATACAAAAATGCCAAGAAGATGATCGAGAAAATTGAATTTTACAACACGCCTGATGGTTCGGTGTGTTGCAAGCCCGAGGGCAAACCGATGTTTATACTCGATGAGTCATGCAGACCACTCATCGAAGAGATGATTGTGACCATAAAAGAGCTCTACCCAGATGCTTTCAAAGCACTGAGCGAACTCTACTCTACCAGCGAGCGCAACCGCTCATTTTATGAATACCGAATTGTGCACCGCTTCATCCGCTGTAATTTTGGCGAATACGACGCACTACATGCCGATGTCGATGCCATGGGGGGCTTGCACATAGAGGAAGTGAAATGCCCCATGCGTGGAGAGTGCCGGCTTGAGGGTTGCGTTTGTCGCCCCCGACTACAGTCCACACTCTCGCCTCGAGAGCGAGAAGTTGCACTGCTTTTAGGCAAAGGCTACGACAAACTCGAGGTTGCCAATGAGCTTATGATATCGGTATACACCGTTTCACGCCATGTGGCCAACATCAAAGCTCGACTGCATTTCAAGCATACAAACCAGATTATAGCTCACTTTAAAGATCAAGACTGATATGGGATATATAGGCCATAAAATAGCTGATTGGGAAAAAGCCATCAAAAGACGAGATGATATTGAATTTGAAGAAATCTACCTCGAGGACGGTTGGGTCAATGTTGTTATCGGGACAATCATGCAACCCACCAAACGCAAGGTGCGAGGTGTTTACCGCAAGCGTAAGCGCCGTGTAAGGTGGAATTGTTTCGGTGTGTGCATGAACGCCAACGGCACAGCCAATGGCGATTTGTATAACTTTAATATCAGTCTATGAGTCCATGATCAGCGAGAGAGACATTGAACAAGTGCTGAACCGCGCAGATATTGTTGATGTCGTCGAACGATGTGGAGTGCATCTCGGCAGGGGCAATAAAGCTTGTTGCCCATTTCATAACGAGAAGACACCTTCGTTCCACGTCAACCCACGCACGCAGACGTGGCATTGTTTCGGGGGGTGTCCCCAGGGGGACAATGGCGGCGATGCCATAAGCTTCGTGATGAAGTACAAAAACCTGTCCTTCCCAGAAGCAGTGAAGGACCTGGCTCAGCAGTACGGCATCACCATCGAAGAAACACGCTCAACTAGAACAGCCGAAGAAGTTGCTGCACAACATAAGAAAGAATCTATGTTGGCAGTCAACCAATGGGCTGCCAAGTTCTATGCCGAAGCCATCACCGCCGACAATGATAAGGCTAAATTCGCCCTATCTTACGCCATTGATAAACGAGGCTGGGGTGCTGAATATGTCGCCGAGAATGGTATAGGGTTCGCTGATGGGCGACGCGACTCCCTTTATCAAGCGGCAACAAAGGAAGCACAGCCCATTGATCTTATGCTCGAGTTGGGGCTTTTAAGGCGTGACGAACACGGAGAAATCTATGACTTCTACCGTGATCGTCTAATGATACCCATACGAGATAGGTTCCGCAGGGTGATAGGCTTTACCGCTCGCGCCCTTGGCGAGAGCAAGGCGAAGTATATCAACAGCCCCACTTCAGAGGTTTATGAAAAGAAAGAGACCATTTTCGGTATAGACAATGCTATCACGTTGGGGCGACGTGAAGACATCTTCTATCTCGTGGAGGGAGCGCCAGACGTTATCAAGCTACAAGCAATAGGTGTGGCCAACACTGTCGCATCGTTGGGCGGTGCTTGGAGTGTCGCGCACTTCGAGCAGTTGAAACGTCATGCCAGCCGTGTATGCTTCATTCCTGATGCCGACCCACCTAAAAGTAACGAGAAATTAGGACCAGGGCACAAATTTGTCTGCGCCAATGGGAAAATAGCCCTGGCTGCAGGTTTAGGTGTCACGGTCAAAGAGGTGCCATTGGGCGAAGATGGTGAGAAACAAGACCCGGACTCCTACATAACCAATGTGCACGTCCTCAAAGCCATCGAAGAGAAAGACTTCATCATTTGGTATGCCGAGAAATTATTCGACGGGACCGAGACAACTGAGGCAAAAGCCGAAGTGGTGAAAGAAATCACCCAGCTGCTTGCGCAGATCGACAGCGATGTCAAGGTGCAGATGTTATTGAAGCAGCTGCAGGGTCTTTATTCAGATAAGACGATTTGGAAGTCTGCACTCACTGCCGCAAAGAAGACGAAAAAAGAGGATGAAGTTAGACAAGCCGCCGATCGCGAAAAAGCCATCGACAAGGAACACTACAAGAAATATGGCTTTTACACGGCCGGGAACTCCTACTGGTCCATCGGCAAGGAGGGCAACGAAACACGTTGGTCTAACTTCATCATCGAGCCCATGTACCACATCAAGGATGTGACCATGCCTCGCCGCATTTTCAGAATACGCAACAATTTTGGGCATGAAGAAATCATTGTCCTCAATCAGGAAGACCTTTGTTCATTGGCAAAGTTTAAGCAAAAAGTTGAAGGACTCGGCAACTACGTTTGGCTCGCCAAGGATGCCGAATTGACTAAGCTGAAGCTTTACATCTATGAGGTGGTAACTGAGGCCACAGAGGTTATTCAACTCGGTTGGCAACAAAAAGGGTTTTGGGCGTTCGGCAACGGCATCTGGTACAATGGCAAGTGGTACACCACCGATGATTACGGTGTGGTGAAACTTGACCCTGCTGTCGGCAACTACTATCTTCCAGCCAACTCAAAGATGTTCGAGAACGATCACGGCATCTTCCAGTTTGAGCGCCAGTTTGTCCACCTCAATCTCGGCACCATCACGCTCCACGAGGCGGTGACTCGTTTGGTTGATGTCTATGGCATGAACGGCAAGATTGGGTTCTGCTTCTTGTTGGCAACACTGTTTCGTGACGTGGTATTTGGGACCACTGGCCACTTCCCAATTTTAAACCTGTTTGGCAAAATTGCTTCAGGTAAGTCTGCCTTTGGCAAAACGCTGATGTCGTTCTTTGTGATGGGCTACTCAGCACCCAACATTGAGAACGCCACCATCGCAGGTTTGACGAAGACACTGGAGCAGTCATCCAATGCCCTCGTACATATCGACGAGTACAAAAACGCCATCGACTATAAGAAAGTTGAATTTCTTAAAGGTCTATGGGATGGTGTCGGTCGCACACGCATGAAGTTGAACGAGATGAACCGCAGCGAGGTTACCGAAGTGAAAGCCGGTGTGATCATGAGTGGCCAGGAGATGCCAACCGCTGACATCGCACTTTTCTCTCGTGTGCTTTTTCTGCGCTTCGACACATCCACCTTCACTGATGAAGAAGATAAAAGGTACAAGGAGTTGAAGGCGATATGCAACGATGGTCTTACGCACCTTACGCTGCAGATACTTCAATACCGAAACAAGTTCGAGAGCGACTTCCCAGGGAACTATCGAGCAGCCGCTGATGATATTCAAATTGGTCTTGATGGAGAACAGGTGCTTGAACGTATACGCCAGAACTGGGTTATTCCATTGGCAGCTCTGCGCACACTGCAAGGTGTGCTTGACATCCCTCTTGACTATAAAGATATGCTCGCCATCTGCATCAAGAACATTATCATGCAGAACAAAGAGTGCAGCACAAGCAACGAGATTTCCACATTCTGGAATGTGGTCGCCGTGCTTAACCAGTCTGGGCAAATCTTCATCAACGGAGATTTCAAAATCAAATATGTCAAGCGCTTCAAGACCGACACGACTAATGTCATCGAATGGTCACGACCAAAGCCGGTGCTGCTGCTCTGCAAAGGCAGGGTGTTCAACCTCTATCAGCGCAATGGTCGATTGACTGGTGCAAAGACCATCCCAGATGACACGCTTGACCACTATCTAAAGAACACCAAAGAGTTCATCGGCATCAAGAAGTCGGTGCGCTTCCACTCCATCATTGATGGCCGCCGTGAAATGGTCACTGTAGAAAACAATGGTACCGCACAGCCTCAATACAAAGACCGCATCGACCGCGCTTATTGCTTCGACTACGAGATGCTGAACGAGAACTACGGCATAAATCTCGAAGAAATTGTCAGCAGCGGTGCCGATGATGACTTAGAGGAACCTCGCCCGGTACCACAACCAGGCAAAATATTCGAGGGGGTGCCCGAGGGGGAGGCTCCATATTAACATTATAGTTGGTTATGCAATCCTATAAAAGAGCCCTGGTGCGTGAGCATCGGGCTTTTTTTCGCCTCGAGCAAAGGCAAAATTTTCCAAAGATTTTGTTAACTACATGAACTACACAAACTACATCGTTAAATTTCAAGCATTTAACACTAATATTCTTGCCTACATTTTGCCTACATCGCACTACATTTTGCCTACATTTTATACTATATACTACAAATTATATAGAAAAATAGAAATGTAGGCGCGGTTGTAGTCGGTTGGTTTTCTACTTATGTTGCTGATATATAGCCATGTAGCGCATTTTGTAGGCGATGTAGTACGTGTAGTGCAGCCAATCTGTCCACCAAAAATATATTTTTGTTTTCGTTCATTTATTGCCGATACAAATAAAATTTGTACCTTTGCATTGTCTATGAGCCAATTCGTCATCTATATAAAGCTTGAAAAATATCTCAGTGAGTGGCTGACCCACTCACTGGGCTGCCCTGTTCGATTCCCGAACGGCTCGAATGAGAACGCAGTGATCCGCGCCTTCATCCAGCAAACACCCGAAGGCGAAAAGCCTGAGACTGCTACCGAAGGAATGACACCAATATATATTCCCGACAGCAAAGCCAAGCCTCCCGAGAGCTACAACTATATGACCGATAGCGGCAAGAAAGCCGTGCGTGAAGCAATCATGGACCTGTTCACGCGCAATCTGTGGAACGAGCTTCGCCCTATTGACTCCATCAACATCGGGGTCAATACACGCATCGCAGCCTGGTGCGAAATGCACGGCATCGGTCTCGATCGTGTAGAGACTGTTCGGCAGAAATACTACCGCATCCGTGAAGCTTATAAAAAGCGAGGCATCAATCTGCAAAATTTCACACGAAATAATTCAGACAATGACCCATGAATTTCGGAAACGTGAACAAACCTGCACAACTCCGCACAAACTTGCACAAACTTCAACAATATGACACGACTTTTACAGAACATCAACCGCGTAGAGTTCATTGAGACTCGTTACCTGAGCAACATCGTGCTGCTGGGCAACTCAGAGGTTACGCTACAATATTGGCGCAACTTCATCGAGTTGTGTCTTGTCGGTCTTGCCAGTGTGGATGTGAGCCAAGCCATTGATAATGGCAGCCGTCTCACCACCATCAAACTCACCGCTCGCACAACAAGCGACTTCGATGTTAACCACCGCCGGCTGGCTTGGCGTGTGACCACAGTCGAAGGTGACCAGTACTTGATTGGCACTACCGAACAACCGTTCCCTGTCACTACAGTAGCCAACGACTTCCCGGACAAACCTACCGAACAAAGCGGCAAAAAAATTACTGTTTCGTGGCAAACACCGCTGAACATCCTTAAAATAAAGGGTTAATCAGTCTTTTTGCGCTTTATTCCACATCTTTATCTTTGCAACAAATTATCTTACAATGGACTATCAACTTATTATTGACGACTACATCGGCGACTGGTGGCTTGGCACTGATAAACAGAGCATCCGCCACAAGTTGGCTATGTTCAAAGGCAAACACGTGGACGCTAAGATTTCCTCGCTCGGCGGCTCACTGGATGATGGCCTTGATATCCGACAGCAGTTTATCGATCACGGCGACGTGACGGCATACCTGCATGGCTTCGTCGCTAGTGCTGCTACTGTGATTGCCATGGGTGCCAAGAAGATTGTCATGGGCAAATATGCCCTGTTCCTCGTGCATCAATGCAGTAACGCTGTCTTTGAGTATGGACAGATGAATGCAACTGATCTGCAAGCACTCATTGACCGACTGCAAAAAAACAAGGAGGATAACGAGAAAATTGACACCGTGCTTGCAGCCATGTATGCCTCTCGCTGCAAAAACCACACCCAGGAAGAATTGCTTGACCTGCTCAAAGAGAGCAAATGGCTCACTGCACAGGAAGCACTTGAATGGGGTTTCGTGGACGAAATTCTTGATGACGATGAGGAGGCTCCAGAACTGACCAACGCGCTCGCCAAAAAATTCAATGCCGCAGGGCTACCACTGACTGGGCTTGAAATTCAACCTGAACGTGGTGGACTACTTAATTCCATCCTTGACTCCTTGAAAGCAATCAAGGACATTATCACTCCAAAAGAAAAACTCGCTACGTGTGATGAAGACACTAGCACAATTATCGTGAACATGGAAAAAGAATTCAAGACCGTGGCGAGCGTGCTCAAGGTTGACACTCTCGCCAGCAAGGACGGTAAGGTGATTCTCACCACCGACCAGTTGCAGGCGATTGAAGACCGCCTGAATGATCTCGAGTCGCAGCACTCCGATGATGTCAACACCATCGCTGAGCGCGACAACACTATCAACTCTCTGGAAAAACAGGTGCAAAACCTGCAAATGGCTCCAGCGGATGAAACAAAAAAGGTTGATGAGGCTTCGGCTGACAACAAGCCCATGACCAGCAAAGACATGTATAACTCTATTAAAGACCTAATTTGATATGGGAATTATCAACATCACTCCTGAAGCTCTGTCTCTTAGCGGTGCTAAATACCGCAAAGACCTGCTCATGATGCCGGTGCATGCAATGCAAGAGACCTTGCAGTACATGACTTTGCGCCGTGGCATCCGTTATTCTGAGACCGTGGGCGAACTAACCGGCGACATCGACATGGGACCATACAGTGAGACACGTGTCGACAACGAGAAAATGGACATCAAAGGGCGCACGCTCTACACTTTCTTCGGCAGCGTGGTCAAAAAATTCTCGCCTAACAGCGTAGTGAAGTCTATCTATGACAGTGCCATCACAAAAGGTGAAGAACTGAAAAATGTGGATATCGCTCGCGCCGTGATGTCTCTACTTACCGCTAAGATTGGTCACAATCTCCAGACTCATATCTGGGATGCTGTTCGCAATGACAGCGGTTCGACAAGTGAAGACCTGTTCAACGGATTTGACACTATCACCGCCACTGAAATCTCTGGAGGTGGCATTGCCACTAATAAACACAATCTTTTTGAGTTTGAAGAGGCTATCACTGCCAATAACGCTGTTGACATCATCAAGGCGTTCTGTGAAGCAGCCAGTGAGTTCTTGGTTGACAGCGGGCAGCGTGTGAACCTCTATTGTTCGCATGCCATCTACAGAAACTACCTGAAAGACTATCAGGCTACAGTTGGGGCAATACCTTACAATACCGAGTATCGTAAGGCTGTTGTCGAGGGCTTCGAGAATGTGCACTTTGTGCCTCTGTACAACAAGGCTAACTCGCAGTTCATCCACCTCTCTCCTGCTTCCAACATGCTCGTTGGTGTTAATCAAGAGGGTGAAGAAGAAAACATCATCGTTAAGGATTACGCTCCATTCGTTCTGACATACATCGCTACGATGTTCTTCGGTGTGCAGTTTGAGAGCATCAACCCCGAGCGTCTGCTTGTTGGTAAACTTGCAGCAGCAACTAGCAATAATGCCGGTGGCGGTTCAGCTGGTGGCAGCACTTCTGGCACTGGCACACAGTCGGGTGGCGGTTCTGATGCTGGTGGCGGTTCAGCCGCTCAAAGCAAAGTCGCTACTCCTACCTTTGACCCTGCTTCTTGGACTGAGGGCGAGACCTTGACCGTTGAGCTTGCCACCGAGACCGATGGCGCAAGCATCTACTACACCACCAATGGTGACACTCCTACAGCTGAATCTACAGCCTACGACTCAACTAACAAGATTACGTTGAGCGCAACCACCACCATCAAGGCTATCGCCGTGAAGGAAGGCATGACTGCCAGTGACGTAGCAACCAAGGCTTACACCAAGCCTTAATAAAAGAAAGGAGATTGAATTATGCCAAGTAATTGCTCTAGCAACGCGCTCTATGAGAGCCTTGAACACTGCAAAGGTGCGACCGTTCTGCCCGGTCTTCGCCCTCATCTGTTCTACATCCCCAAACGTGACATCGTGACCTTCCCCGCACCGCCTAACACCGTTGCGAGTGGTGGCCACATGGGTGACCTTGCCACTATCAGCGACAACTTCGTGCTTGCCGCTGATGCCAAGTGGCATAAGATTGACATCGTGAGCAACGCCAGCAATGTGAACAGTGAAAGTCAGGGTGAAGCACCCAGCAAGACTTTCAACAACACTGGCGTGTTCAAGTACCCAGGCAACAACGCAGAGGCTGCAGCATTCTGCCGTCAGGCAAATGCCGATGACCTCGTGTACTTGTGGCCTCAGCGTGATGGTCAGTACCGCGTGCTTGGTAACTCGATGTTCGAGACCAACACCACTCCTGCCCAGGAGAGCGGTAGTGCCGAGACCGATGCCAGCGGAACAACCATCAACGTGGCTGTAACCGACATCATGCCATCACCCTTCTACACCGGTAAAATCGAGACCGAAGACGGTGACATCAGCGGCGCAGATGGCTCGCCCATCTCTGCTGGTGGCTAAAACTTATCGCGTTCAGCAAGCGTAGCCTCGGATGGACCCTTTCCCCAGGTCGGGCACCAGTCTCTAACAGTAGCCTGGACTGCCCGACCTTTTTAATTTTCTCTCATTATGGACAACAAAATCACTGAACAACTTACCGACTGGCTGAACACGCCAAAGGAGAAACGCGACATCCCAACTGGCGCAATGTTGCTGCTGCGGTTGAACAACAACCGCTTCCTATATGCCAACATCATGCGCCGACCTGAGAAGTTCGCCGACAAATTAGAGTACGAGCTGCGGAAACACTTGCGCATCCGGCTTGACGGACTTACCCGTGCGGACGTCGTAAAGCTGGAAGCACAAGTCATTCCTTCAGCTAAGAAAACGCTTGCCTCACCTCCGGCAGTCATATCTACCGATGATGAACTGCCCGAGGCTAAAGTGGCTACAGGGCGACGTGCTGACCACGACTCCCTGCCGCCTGAAGTGCAAGCGTTATGGGATAACAACCTTCGGCTGTACAAGACCATCAAGAATGTCTTTGAACAGCTGAAGACTATGGAAAAGGCACAGCCGTGCGACAGGTACGAGTATCTGAAGATACTGGATGATGCCGACCGTAAGTACCGCGCCAATCTTGAACGCTATGATCATTACGTCATCGGCAGTGAGCCTGTGTCAACAAAAGTCGCCACAGACAACACCACCAACGACAATGCTCAGCGCAAGATTAACGCGGCACGAAAAACGCTCACCAAGTATAAGAAAATTCTTGCCAAGGCAAGCATAGGTAGCGAGCGGGCCACCACCGCACGACAGAAAATCATCGCTTGTATCGATACGATACGAGAGAATGGTGGTGTGGTGGGTGCTGCCGTTACTGCCGATTTGAAGAAGCTTGGCATAGTCATTGATGACAATGCCTAAGCGTGAGGTCAATCACCTGAAACCGTTGTCAACAACGCCCTACCAGGCTTATTTTGACAACCGTTTGCAGCTCGCAGACGTGATTGCCCAGGTACTACAACAAATCGGACCGGCGGCACTCACCATCTCCACCTTCTCTACGAGCGATGGTTTCTTGCGGCGGTTGCACCGCTTTAAGACCGACGGCTTGGTGACTTCGTGCTCTCTCTATGTCGACCTGAAAGCAAGCCGTAAGACTACACTTATCGCTGGCTTTATCAAGTCGGTTTGCGATAATGTCTATCTCTGCGAGAACCACAGCAAAGTGGTGCTGCTTCACAATGATCATAATAATGTGACCATTGTGACATCGCAGAATCAGACACAGGGCAACCGCACCGAATGCGGCATCATTACTACTGATTTAGAGATTTATCAATATATCGCCAATGGATTCCTACAACTCAAAGCTTCTGCACTACCTCTCGACAGGCTTTGACCAAGATATGCTCGACCGCATCGCTGAACTGGCGGCTGCTCTAACGCCCATCAGCGAGATAGCTGCGCTGCTTGACCTCAATGAGGACATGCTGCGACTCGCCATCAACGACAAATCTTCACCGGTGCGAAAGGTATATTTCAAGGCTAAAGCCGAAACAGCTCACAAACTGCGCAAGCAAGAGATTGAACTTGCTGAGGTGGGCTCGCCCCTGGCGGTGCAGCTCACCAGTGCATACCTGCGCGATATGCAAGCCGATGAAGATTTATGATACCTGCCATTCTCGATACAGCCAAAGACTACCTTTTTGCTGATGTCAACAAAATGGAAGCAGCTGGACTGCCAGCCGTCACGCAACGCCATCTCATTAGGCTGCGTGACATCTATAACTATTGGCTGAAGTTCCCGCTCACCAAAGACCGTGACTTGGTGGCATACATCCAGCAGGTGTATGAGCTGCAACCCACGCAAGCCTACGCCGACCTGCGGTTGGTGAAGGCTCTGCTGGGTGACTTGCAGAAGTCCACCAAAGAATATCACCGCTACAGATTCATCGAAATGGTGAGCGCTGCCTACGAAATGGCACGCATCAACCGTGATGCTAAGAGCATGGTGGCTGCCGCTGACAAATATGCCAAGTACACACAGCTCGACAAAGAAGACCTCGTTGACCGTGGCTTCGATAAGATAATAATCCAGCCGTTCAAGCCTACGGATGACCCGTCGGTGGCTGGGTTCAAACCGGTGCCAAACATCCGCGAGAAGATTCAGAAGAAGATAGCCTCGTACTGGAACGAGGAAATCGAGGAAGTTGAGTTTGAGGCTGTGGAGTTCAATGAGGACGAGATTTTCAAACCAAAGCCAAAGGATGATGCAGCCGATTGAACCACAACCGTTCTACTTGAACGACATTCAGAACGAGGTTATCTATACCGGCGCAAAGGACACCATCCTCTGCGCTGGGCGTGCCTTGGGCAAGGGCGTAGTGCATGCCTTGTGGAACTTGCGCAACATGCAGCGCATGCCTGGATCTATCACTGGCATCGTTTCTCCCAACTGTAAGCGTGCGCTCACCAACACGCTGCCGTCGATGTTGGTGCATTGGGAGAAACTTGGCTACTTGCGCAATGTGCATTGGTGTATTGGCATCAAGCCTCCTAAAGCTTGGCATTGGCCCGAGCCTATCTTCCGTCCTGAGAACTATGAGAATGTGCTGTCGTTCTACAACGGCAGCATTGGCTTCATCATATCCCAGGACCGAAGCGGCACATCTAACTCTCAGTCTTACGACGCGCTCGACATCGACGAAGCTAAGTTCATCGACTTCGAGCAGCTGAAAGACGAGACGCTGCCAGCCAACCGAGGCAACCGCCAATACTTCGGCAAGCACTACTTCCACCACGGCATGCTCATCACCAGTGATATGCCAGTGACCAAGAAAGGCTCTTGGTTCCTGGAGTATGAGCACAAGTGCGACCCCGAACTGATTGAGCTGATACAAGGCACGGTCTATGAGGTTTGGCGTGTGGAGCAGAAGATTAAAGCCTTGCTCGCTGAGGGCAAGACTATCCCTGCTTGGCTGCGCTCACAGCTGCGCACGCTCAATCGTGACCTGTGCCGTATGCGCTCCGTGGCCACCTACTACCGTGAGGCATCCACCATCTACAATATGCAGGTGCTTGGCGAAGCATTCATCAACCAGCTGAAGCGTGACCTGCCACCGCTCACGTTCCAGACATCGGTGCTCTGCAAGCGCATCGGCATTGCTCGTGATGGCTTCTATTCCTCGATGACCGAGAGCAATAAGTACAGTGCCACCAACTTCTCGTACCTCGATAACCTGGAGTATCAGTTTGATAAGATTAAAGAACCTTCTTCTCTTGCCGATGCTGATGTGGACTTCAATCAGTCGTTGTGCATCGCGTTCGACTACAACGCCAATATTAACTGGCTTGTAGTGGGGCAGCCACGCAAGGCGCAACTTCTTATCCTCAAATCTTTCTTCGTCAAGTTCGAGCGCAAACTTCCCGAACTGATCGATGACTTCTGCAAGTACTACCGACACCACAAGCGTCGGGAGGTTGTGTTCTACTACGACAGCACAGCTCTCGGCTCGAACTATGCGGTGAACCGTGAAGATTTCCGATGGGTCATCATCAATGAGTTCAAGAAGCGAGGCTGGCGCGTGCGTGATGTGTATATCGGTAGACCTATGCACCACATCGAGAAGCAGCTGCTCATCAACCGCATGATGGCAGGTCATGCCAAACTGCGCCCGATGTTCAACCGTGAGAACAATGAAGACTTGCTCGTGAGCGTGCAGACCGCTGGCGTGTACAATGGTGGCAAGGATAAGCGTGGCGAGAAACTGGCAGAGACCGAAGAAGATAAATTGGAAGCTCGTACCGATGGAAGCGATGCCTTTGACACGCTCTGCATCGGGTGCGAGAAGATGCCGCAAGCCTCGTTCTCGGTAAGAGTGACTTCTTCATTCTAATTTGGGTGGTAAGTGACTCACCACAACACACCGAGAACGCCCACGGGCGCACGGCGAGCGACCGCTGGCATATTCCGCCGACCTCAAGGCGGTAAGCGGCTCGGCGGCGTAGGGCAGTGGGGGCAGAACTTTCGTTCTGACCGCAAGTTTGCGGTCAAATTGCGCTCGCAACACCCTATTTGTTAAGGGTTTTGCTCGCTGGAGTAGCGAAAGAGTTCGCTTTTACCCCTCGTGGGTCGCATCTAAAATAGGGTAAATTACCTATTTCAGAAACTTCTACGACCCACGAGTTACACCATTTTCGTGTGTTCACGAAAATGAGAGCGGTGGCAGTCTTTTTATAGACTTCCGCATTGGTTTAACTTTGCACAAAAAGCAACGATTATGCCTGATATAAATACTAAAGCAACGGTCGGCATTGAGCTGAACACCCAACCTGTTGGGCGCAAAATTGCCGAACTGGAAACGAAACTCGACAAACTGAACGAAAAAAAACGTCAGTTCGAGGCGGCTGGAGACCAAAAAGGGCTTGTCAAGATCCAAAAGGAGATTAACAAGGTCTCTCGCCAGCTTGACACCGCTCGCACCGCTTCGGAGCGGTGCAAGGCTGCTTTGGCGAAACTCAATGAGTCATCGCCAAAGGAACTGCGTCACACACTCAAACAACTGAAAGCTGACCTGGACCACATGGAGCGAGGCTCGGCGGCTTGGAAGGCTCACGTCGAAGCCATCAAGCGTGTGAAAGCCGAAATCAAGACCGTGGATGCCGAGCTTCGTGAGCACGAAGGGCTGCTGTCTCGCATCAACCGCAAAGTGAATGAGTGGGGCATGAGCATCGCCAGTGCTGCCGCTGCTTTCACCGGCTTGGTGTTCACAGCACGCCAAGCGGTGCAGGCATACGCCGATATGGAGGGCGAAATGGCGAATGTGCGCAAGTTCACCGGCATGACTGCCGACGAGGTGACCAAACTGAACGAGGAGTTCAAGAAGATTGACACACGCACCAGCCGTGAAGACCTGAACAAACTGGCGCAAGAGGCTGGCCGACTGGGTTTGCAAAGTCAAGAGGATGTGCTTGGCTTCGTCACCGCTGCCAACCAAATCAATGTGGCTCTCGATGACCTGGGTGAGGGGGCTACGCTGACGCTCTCTAAACTGACCGACATCTTTGGCGATAAAGACCGCCTCGGTGTCGAGCAGTCGCTGCTGTCGGTGGGCTCGGTCATCAATGAGCTGTCGCAGAACTGTACCGCTTCGGCTCCTTACCTGGCCCAATTCGCTCAACGCCTTGCCGGCGTGGGCAAGCAAGCGAACATGACCATTCCCGAGATTATGGGCTTCGCTGCCGTGCTTGACTCGCAGGGTCAAGCGGTGGAGATGAGCGCCACGGCTCTCTCGCAACTTATCATGAAACTGTTCCAGGATCCAGCCAAGATCGCAAAGGCTACCGGCATGGACCTGCAAAATTTCAGCAAGGTGCTGAAAGAAGATACCAACGAGGCTCTGATCATGCTGCTTGAGCGACTGAATCAACTCGGCAATATCGATGTGTTAGCTCCTATCTTCAAAGACATGGGTACCGATGGAGCGCGTGCCTCGGGGGTTCTGGCTGCTCTCGCCGGTAACATTAACGAAGTGAAGAAACAACAGATCGCCGCCAACAAGGCTTTCAAAGAGGGGACCTCGGTGACTAAGGAGTATGGCGTTCAGAACAACACTGTGCAAGCCAATCTTGATAAAGCCAAGAAAGGCTTCCACGAAATGGCGGTGGAGTTGGGCCAAAAACTCGCACCGGCCATGAAGTACGCCATCACTGGCACGAGTGCCATGATGCGTGTGCTGTCGGCGACCATATCGTTTATCTCGGAGTATAAAGTCTCGATTATTGCAATCACTGCTTCTATTGCCGGCTACACCATTGCCGTTAATGCCGCCACCATTGCCGAAAAGGCTAAAGTCGCATGGGACAAACTGATGGTATTCTGGAATGAAACAGTTAAGGCCAGTTTTATTAAATTATGGGCCACAATTAAGGCAAATCCTTATGCTGCCGTTGCTGCCGCCGTCATAGCTGTCGCTGCAGTTGTATGGGACTTGACGAAGAAAACTCGAAATTTATCTCAAGCAGAAGAAGATTTGATTTCGGTAGAGAAACGAGCAATTGATATCGCTGCGGATGAACTCTCTACACTCAAAATGCTATATAAGCGCACACAAGATGTCACAGCCTCAACTAAAGACCGAAAAGCGGCTGTCGACGAATTGCAACGCATCTACCCCGCATATTTCGCAAAGTTGTCAGATGAGGCAATCCTTGCAGGTCAGGCTGCTGACCAATATGAGAGATTGACAAATGCAATTATTGCTAAGGCTCGTGCAGAAGGAGCTCGTGAAATCATCAAGGAAAACTCCAAGAAGATTATGCAAGTGCAACAGGAGCGCGACGAGAAAGTTAATCAATTATATAAGGACTTCCCTGGGTTACAATATTACATTGCAACAGGTGGTGGTAGTGTGCTGGAACCTGGAACAGGTAGAGTGATGAGTGCCACAGAAGCTGCAACAAAATTTGATTATCCTGCCCGCATCGTTGAAACTATTGAGAAAAACACAGCTGCTGTAATTAAAGGGTATGAGGATTCTAATGAAAAACTAGCAAAGCAGGTATATGATATTGAAAGTAGCACTCCACGTGTTTCTTTTACCCCTACTGCGCCAACTCCAGCACCATATCGTCCAGGTGGTGGCGGCAGTGGAAAAGGCGGTGGAGCCCACAAATCTACCACTAACAAGGAGGATGAGGCTCTTAAAAAGATGAAGGAGGAGATTGAGGCATTGACCGCACAAAAAAACGATGATATAACGAAACTCAATGACCAATATCGCAAAGGAGATATGAAGTCATACAATGATTATGTTGAAAAGCAATATGATCGCACTAAACAATACTATGGCGATGTGCTGGCCGTATATAAGAAGTATGGGCAAGACCAGTCAAAAGATGCCGCCGATGTGCGCACCAAGCAAGCCGATGATGAGGCAAAGCACGATAAAGAGATGCTTGAGCGCAAAAAGAAGTCTCTCGAGCAACAGCGCGATGCCGACAAGATGGCCGCACAGATGCGATATTATGAGCCTGATTCTAAAATCTTCCATAATCAGCAGGCTCTTGACAATGAACTCGCCAAGATTGACATCGAGTATCTTGAGAAAGTCCGTGACTTGACGGTTAAGAACACCAAGGAACGTGCGGATGCGGAACTTGCTCTTGAGAAGGCGAAACAGGCCGAGATACTGCGGCAGCGCAAGAAAATGGATGCTGACTTGTCAGCTTGGCTATATATCTATAGCCAAAAAGGTGCCAAGGATCGCATGGATGCTGAACTGGCTGTGGTCGATGAGTTACACAAGCAAGATAAGTTAAATACTGAGGAGGTCGAGGCTGCCAAGGCTGCCATCCGCAAGAAATATCGCGACGAGGTGAACACAAAGACGGGCACGAAAGCCAAGAACCAGGACTTTGACGACGCTAAGGACACCTACGATAAGCAGATGAAGGCACTCGAGGATGCACGCAACCATGGGCTCATCTCTCAAGAGGACTACGAGAGCCGCAAGTGGCAGATTGTGCAGAACTATCACAACAAGATTGTGGAACTCATCAAAGGTCAAGGCTCGGAGTGGGCTACAATGGTCACCACGCTCGTCGAGTCTTGGAAAGCTGGCTTTGAAGACCTTGGCAGCACACTGCCCGAGAAGCTGAAGACTATCAGTGACATGGCGGCAGCCGCCTTTGCGGTGATGAACGCCGGTGTAAAATCCTACACCGACTATGCCAACGCAAGCCGTGACCTTGAACTCGCGAAAGTCGAAAAGAATTATAAAGCTCAAATTGACGCTGCCGGCAACAATGACAAGAAAAAGAAGAAACTGGAGGAGCAGAAAGAGAAAGAGATTGCTAAGATTAAGACCAAGTATGATAAACGTGCTATGGTCATCGAGATGGCGCAAGCCGTGGCATCGACAGCAATGGCTGCGATTAATGCTTATGCCAGCGCAGCGCAAGTGCCGATGATTGGTTACATACTTGGCCCGATTGCTGCCAGTATGGCCCTCGCGGCTGGAGCCCTGCAAATAGCTACTATCAAGAAGTCGCACCAGGCGCAGCAGATGGGCTACTACGAGGGTGGCTTCACAGCGCGTGATCCAAACAACCGACGTGAAGCCGGTGTGGTGCACGCCAATGAGTTCGTGGCGAACCATAATGCTGTGTCGAATCCTCAGTTGCTTCCTGTGCTTCGTCTGATAGACCAAGCGCAGCGCAACAACACAGTGGGTTCGCTCACTCGAGAAGATGTGAGTCGTGCCATCGGACAGGGTGCCATACTCGGCGATATGACTGTCGCCCAGCAACGCACCGCCGAACAGCACGACACCTCGATGGTGATGGTAGCAGCCTCCATGGAGCGGCAGACCGATGCCATCAACGAACTCAACGCTCGCCTTGCCGACGGCATTGAATCGTTCATGGTGATGGACGGCGAGCGGGGTTTTGACCGCTCATGGGAACGTTACCAGCGCATGAAAAACAATCCCAAGCGATGATATCTTAATTTCAACGTTTATATAGTAACTGATGAGTGGCGGTGCCAGTGATGGTATCGCCACTATTATTTCGCCTATGCCTCTCGGCAGGCTGGTGGGGCGTTGTGCTGCTGCGGTGGCGGTGAGTGCTGCCCACTACCGGCCCATTTCCTCGCTTCAACCATCGTGCTTCTTGCCCTTGTCACATCGTCATAATCATCTTGCAACCGTTAGAGTGGAGGTTGAACGGACTTGCATCTTAGAACTTGCACCCCCCCTCTCGCGCTCACCCCTTGACCTTGGCTTGTGGGCTCCCATCAGCGTGACCACCTCTTGGCAATTACTCGGCGCGGTTCTCTCCTCTGGCATTCATACAAAGGGTTTCGGGTCGGGCATTCGTCGGTGTCGGCACCCGCTGGGCTTGCCGGTTGTCGCCTGTATTTCCGCACTGCGTGCCCTGCCTTGCCGCCTGGGTGGTGGGAGGCGTGGCAAGCGACCAGATGTCACATTGTTCATCGTCGCGTCTGAGTGGACCATAACAAATTTTGAGAGTAATTTTTCCTTTTACACCGCAAAGTTACGGCTTGGCTCGATATGCAAGGTCAGGCGCTGTTTCAGCCGAAATCTCCAGCCCTGCGGGTAGTATTTAGCCTTGGAAAACCTTGTTGGCAATCTCACTCTTTGCTCGTCACGTGGCAGTGTAAATAAAAAATTATTCACTCTTAAAATTTCTATGTTATGGTACACATTTCAAACACTCCTGATTTCGAGAACAACGACAACATCTTCATGGCTGCTCGCTACACCTACATCCCCACCACCGTTCAGGCTGATGGCAAGGCTTGGGGCATCCGCAAGAAAGTGTGGAAATTCAAAGACGGCGACACCGCCATCTCAGCAGAGGTCGCCCAGTGGGTTAGCACGACACTCGACGAGTCTATGCCTGACCTCGAAAACTGTACCTTCGTCTGCATACCTGCAAGCAGCGAGGAGAGAACACAGATGCGCTACGAGCTATTCGCTCAAGAGGTCTGCAAGGCAACGCAGATGGCTAACGCCTACAAGCACATCAAGGTCGAGGGAACACGACTCGCTATTCACGAGCACAAGGTGTGCAAGTCTATCTCTAAGGTGCAAGTCTTGAAGTTCGACCGCCGTTTCTTCAACGGACGCAAGGTGATTATCTTCGACGATGTGATTACCAAGGGCAAGAGCTTCAGCACCATGGTTGAGTATCTCGAGGAGATGGGCGCAAAGGTGGTGGGCGGCATATTTCTCGCCGCCACCGCTTTCCAGCACAACAACGCCTAACCCACTAGCCTCTCAAACCGAGAGGCTTTTTTTTGCTCAATGTTAACAAACTGTTGAAATCTAAAATATTTTGTTGATAACTTAAATATATTGCTTACCTTTGCGACGTACTATTCTACATAGAAATAACCATTCCTGGGCTGCCTGGCTGTGAAGCTAAGCAGCCTAATTTTTTGGCACAGAATTTGCACACTCTAAAAATTAGAGTTATCTTTGCACCGTTTAAATCGTTATTTCTATGTACAGATTCATCGTTAATATATTATTGGTAGCGTGTTTCGCCCTGCCGTCGTGGGGCGAAGATGATGTGCTGCTGCGCATTGACAGCACGTTTTATTATCCAGATGTCCCCAAAGAGGTACTTGCCGAAATAGCCGAGACCTGGCTGCACAGCCGCAAAGACATCGCGTGGGGCTGGGCTGAGAAACACATTGAGGAAGACCGTATCGTGTTCTCTGGCACCCCTGACAGCTTCCATGACTACGTGCGCATAAAAAACATTTTCCTCTCGGCGGCCAGCAACTACTTACACTACAGTTTTCAAATCGCTATTCGCGATGGTGTGGTGCGTATTTGGTTCACTGACTTTGCTTATCACATGCAATCAATATATGACCCGGTTTTCATGCTATGTGAAAAGCGGCCGAAAAATATAAAGAATGTGGTAAAACCGGTATATAAACCTGTTTACAAATTCGCTTTGAAATGCTACCCAGAACGTATCGCCTCACTTCATGCCGCGCTTGATGAGGCTTTGAAAGAACCTGAGCCGCTATGGCCCATCTTCAACCGTTGACTTTCACTGACCGTTCCATCCGCGACGGCTTCTGAAACATGTTGCACAACACAAAAGTGCAAAATATTATTAAAAAATTGTGATTGATTGATTGATAGTGCTTATATTTGCAGACTAAAACAAGGATCCTGACAAGGAAGACCACTGATAACAATATCTATTATTCACTAAAAACCAACGAACTATGCATCCTATTCTTGAAAAATTGAATAATATTGATTCCTTGTCCGACAGACTTTCAAAGCTTGAGCAACGTGAAGATTTATCTCAGAAAGTTGTCAAGCTCGAAAATAACACTATTGAAATCTTGTCACAGCAGAATGAGAAATACAATTCTTTAACGGAAACTCTCAATTATATTAAGGATAAACTTGATAATGACAACAGCAAGCAGGAAATTATCGACATTCTTAGAGAAGAAAATTCAACATTAAAAAGTGAGATAGCAACTCTC
>ERZ842401.2581-NODE-2581-length-24071-cov-8.775774_pt1 | contig 24071 bp, 18 predicted proteins | sample MGYA00521270_ERZ842401 | MGnify/ENA primary metagenome ERZ842401 (study PRJEB31892, sample SAMEA3878208) | bioreactor metagenome | biome: Moose rumen | place: Sweden | collected 2011-10 | study: EMG produced TPA metagenomics assembly of the PRJEB12797 data set... | reverse complement strand
AATATTTAAAGTATTATCTGAACTGGTACCCTCTGGAGCATAACCGCCATATAAAGTTGCCAATTTTAAATCAGGACTGCCATAAATATTTACCACGTTGTTTGAGGCGTTGCCGGAACCTGCATAACCGCCGAAAACCTTTGCATTAATGACGCCGTCATTTATGGTTATCGTATTACCTGTGGCATCTCCATGATTAGAATTGCCGCCGTGAATATAAGCACCATTGAATGTAGCATTAGTGATTGTCACCGTGTTACCTGTAACATCTCCACTACCAGAATCACCACCGTAAATGCTAACATAACCACTATTACTATCAAAAATACTGCCATTTATATTTACCGTGTTATCCGTAACATTTCCAATATTAGAACAACCACCGTAAATACCATTACTCAAGTTATCTCTACCCAAAAATGTACCGCCATTTATATTTAACGTGTTATCTGTAGCATTTCCAGAATAAGATTCGCCGCCTACAATGTAAGTATTATAAGTGGATATACCATCAGTGATTGTAACCGTATTATTTATAGCATTTCCCTTACCAGAACAGCCACCATAAATATAATCCCCATTGAATGTACCAGCACTTATATTAACCGTGTTATCTGTAGCTCCATTATCAGAAATACCACCATAAATATTAGCATCATTGAATGTACTACCATTTATATTAACTGTGTTACCTGTAGTATTTCCATCAGAATCGCCGCCTATAATGTCAGTATTATAAGTGAATATGCCATCCGTGATTGTCACCGTATTATTTATAGCATTTCCATTATTAGAATGGCCACCATAAATATAAGCATTATCAAATGTACCGTCAGTAATTGTTGCCGTGTTACCTTTAGCATCTCCATCAACAGAATAGCCGCCGTAAATTTGATTACAATTGCTATCATCACTAAATGTACCGCCATTTATATTAACCGTGTTACCTGTAGCATCTCCATTAACAGAATAGCCGCCATACATATCAGTATTATTGAATGTACCATCAGTAATTGTCAACGTATTATTTGTAGCACCATCACCGGAACAGCCGCCGTAAATATCAGAGGTATAGCTTCCTATCCTACCAAATGTACCGCCATTTATATTTAGCTTGTTACCTATAGCACCTCCATTAACAGAATATCCGCCGTAAATATAAGCATAATTGAATGTATCACCATTTATATTAACCGTGTTACCTATAGCACCTCCATTAACAGAATAGCCGCCATAAATTGTATTACAATGGCTATAAAGGTTAAATGTACCACCATTAATATTTAACGTGTTACCAGTAGCATTTCCAAAATAAGAATAGCCGCCGTAAATTGTATTACGATGATAGAAAGAATCACCCAAAAATGTACCGCCATTTATAGTTACCGTGTTACCTTCAACATTCTTAGATTTAGATTGAGAATAAGCACCATAAATACTCCAATAAACGTCATCTTTGCCAATTTCTTTAGTTTCGCCGTTAATCTTATAGTTAGTTTCATTGACGTCAACTTCATTGTCAGAGAGATTTTCCGGCTGAACGGTAACTTCTTCAGCAGAAACTACCCCCCGTCACGAATGGCGTAATTACGCCAACCGCTACGCTTGCCAATAAAAGTTTCTTCGTTATTGCTTTCAAAATGAAAACCTCCTTAAAAATTTTTATAAACAATTCTATAAGCTGAAAGTTTTTCCTGCAGAATTTAAAAAGTTGCACACCTGCGCGGGAAATGCTAAAATTTCGCTTATTGAACCGGAGGGAAATTTTATGTACGATTATTGCATTGGAATAGATTTCGGCACGACAAATACTTTGGCTTGTTACTTTGTTGACGGCGCAAAAAAGTTTTTACCGACTTTGCCGAGTGTAATTTTTATTGACGAAGAAAAAAATATCAGCGTTGGACTTGCCGCACAAAATAAAGGCGCAGTTCAGCCGGAAAATATGATAACTTCTGCAAAAAAATTTATTGGCAACTTGGAGCTTAACCAAATTTGGAATTGCAACGGCTACAATTTCAATCCAACTGACGTTGCGGCTGAAATTTTGAAAGAAATTCGCCGCCGTTTCATTGAGCAGAATAATTTTGAGGAAAATATCGAAATTGGCGCGGTTATAACTGTACCGACGAATTTTAACGACAATCAGCGCGATGAAATTCGCAAGGCGGCTGAAATTGCAGGCTTTGAAATTCTTTGGATTCTGGAAGATTCGACGGCGGCGGCGGTTGAAATTTTCCACGATAAACCAACTGACAAAAAAATTTTGGTAATGGATATTGGTGGCGGAAATTTTGATTTAAGCATTTTAGAAACTGAAAATCAAACGTACCGCGCACTTGCGATTGACGGCGAAAATAATTTTGGCGGCGACGACTTCGACAGGCTCATTTTTGAAAAGCTGATTTACAAGATTGAGGACGACTTGAAATTAAATCTTTCTGACGCCTATACCGCGATGATTCCCGAAACTGAATATAACAAACTGATAAACCGCCTTAACATTGAGGCGCGGCGGCTCAAAGAAAATTTGAGTACCTCCGAACGTTGCGAAATTCATTTACAGGACTTGATGAAATTTGACGGTAAAAGTTACACGCTGAAATTTACAATCACTCGCGCAGATTTTGACGAATTGGCTTTTCCGCTGTACGAAAAAATTTTTGACAAGCTGAAAACTTTCATAAATGAAAACGTCGAAGTTGAAGAAATTGGACACGCAATTTTAATTGGCGGTACTTGCCAAATTCCCTACATTCGCCAAAGATTTTTGGAAGAATTTAAAATTACTCCCGAGCCGGTGGAAAATTTGCGGCTTGTAGCAAGCGGCGCGGCGCGTGTTGCTCAAATTAAAAACGCTGACGAAAATTTAAACCTTGAAAGTATTTTGCCGCACTCCTTAGGCGTGGCAATGATGAATTATGATAGAAAAATGATTTTCGATAAAATTTTGGCGAAGGGTACGCCCTACCCGTGCGAAATTATCAAAGAATATGAAACCGCCTTTGACAATCAAACGCGAATTGATATTAACATTTACGAAGCCGGCAACGAAAACGAAACTGATTTAAAATTTCATCGTTTCAGAGGCACTTTGACTTTGAAAAATATTCCGCCCGCGCCAAAGGGGCAAACTTTTATTGACGTGAAATTTGAGTACACCGAAGACCAATCTTTGCGCGTAACTGCGATTGACAAGCAACGCGCCAATCACTTTGAACGGCAAATTATTGAAAAGCATGTTCGCCCAAATTTTGAAATTTAGTTTTTAAATCTACTTTCTTTTTCCAAAGCAAAAAAGAAAGTAGCAAAGAAAAGTGCACTTCCGCCCGTCCGCCGCTAAAGTGTAGCACGCTCCTAGTATGTGTGCCGCCAGAGGCGGCGCGTAGTTTACCGCACGCTCCTAGATTACTGTTAATCAGCGGCACAGGACGGGCGGTTTAATTACAGTCATTTTTAATATTAAAAAATTTTTAATTTAACAAAGGAAATTTTATGACTAAAGAAATTGATATTATAACTTTGTTTCCCGAAATGTTCAAAGGCGTTTTCGGCGACAGCATCATTAAACGCGCCATTGACAATAAAATTTTGGAAATTCGCTTAACGCAACTTAGAGACTTTGCATTTGACAAGCATAAACAGGTTGACGATTCGCCATTTGGCGGCGGTAGCGGTATGGTTTTAAAGCCGGAGCCTATGTTTCGCGCCGTGCGTTCAGTCCTTCAAAATTCTACCGCCACTTCGCGCAGAATTATTATCGCAGACCCCGCCGGTAAAACTTTCAATCAAGCAAAGGCGAAGGAACTTTCAAACGTCGATTGGCTGATTATAATTTGCGGACATTATGAAGGCTTTGACGCAAGGATTTATACCTTAGCTGACGAATTAATTTCTATTGGCGACTACGTTTTGACCGGCGGCGAAATTCCCGCAATGGCGATAGTTGACGCAGTAGCTAGAATGTTGCCCGACGTTTTGGGCGCGGCTGATTCGGCTGAAACTGATTCTTTTTTTGATGGAATGTTGAGTTATCCGCAATACACACGCCCGCGCAATTTTGAAGGTATGGAAGTGCCGGAAGTTTTACTTAGCGGCAACCACGCCGAAATTGCAAAGTGGCGCAAATTAAAATCTCAAGAAATTACAATTCAACGTAGACCTGATTTAATTTTTGGGAGAGATTAAAACTTAATGAAAAAAATTTTAATAGTCGCCCTGCCGTTGGTTTTAATTGCAGTTACGGCAATGGGCGTTGGCAGTTGGCAGGCAATGCAAAAAGTTCAAACTTTACCCGCCTATTCAATAAAAGTTATTGCCGAATCTCTGGAAAGTCGCAACGCCGAAACTTTTTATAAACTTGTTGACGTGGACAAAATTTTGTCAATCGCCGCCGAAGAAATTATTACTGCTAAAATCAATGACGAATTAAATTCAATGACGTATTCAACGCTTGAAATTTCTGAAACCTATGAAAAGCTCAAGCAAGATTTTATTGCCGCGTCAAAAAATGCACTGGAAAATTATTTTTCTGTTAGCAAAGTAAAAATTTCTGATGATTCTACCGAAATGCAAAAATGGTTGATAAAATCCGGAGTTGAATCCTGCCACATAAAAAGTTATTCTGAACCAATCGTAATTGACGGCTTGGCGCATGTGAAAGTTTATATTCACAATTCAGAAATGAGTTTTAGTTTTGAAGTTGAAATTTCTATGGAGCGAATTTCTGAAAATGAATGGCGAATTGTCAACGCCAAAGGCTTTGACGGATATTTTTTGGGAGTTAAACGCGGCGTAGATATGAAATTGGCTAGCCTCAACGCGCCTATTCAAGATAAAATTGCTGAAACTTTTGACGTTAAAAAATTTTCCACAGAAATAACTGAAGGCGATGAATACGGCTTTTCAAAGACTTTGAAAATCTCTGTAGACGCAGATTTTTTTTCTGATAAGCCGATAGAAAAAATTATTGGGCGCGTGGTAATCGACGGGCGCGACGGAAATATAGGAATTACGCCGTTTGAAATTGACATTAACGATAAAGAAAATGGCTTGAATACTTTTGAAATTAATAAAGTTTTGAATCCTTTTGTTAAGCAGGATTCTGACATTATGAAACGCGGTTTGCGAAAATCTAAGTTGAGCATTGAAGTTACTGAAATTGATTATCTGGACGGCACGACTTTAAAAGAATATGACAGCTTGCCGGGATGGTAAAATATTTTTTGAGGAGGTAAAAATTATGGCGAACGATCCGTTAATTTCTGTTATAGTTCCAATGTACAATTCTGAAAAGTATGTCGCCATGTGTTTGGAAAGTCTGCTAATGCAGACACTCAAAGATTTTGAAGTAATAGTTATAGATGACTGTTCGACAGATAATAGTTTGGCGATAGTTGAAGATTATGTTCAAAAATTTGAGCATGGACTGAAAATTTTAAAACGCGCCGAAAATTCCGGATATGGCAGTATTCCGCGCAATGAAGGTTTAGAAATTGCACGCGGTAAATATATTTTTTTTATGGACAGCGACGATTTAATTTTAGAGGAAGCATTTGAAAATCTTTCTAATATTGCCGAAGAAAATCAAGCTGATATTGTTGTTTGCAAGAAAAGACTTTCGACCTTTGGGGAAGGCGAAGATTTTTTTAAAAATATGACTTTGGACGATGAAAGCGAAGATACGGAAATTGAAATACTTCCCGCTGATATTCCGTCAAGACTTCAATATTATTTGAATGATAAATTTCCAACGGCTCCTTGGAGAAAATTTATCAGACGTGATTTTTTAATTGAAAACAACATAAAGTTTTTGAATATAATGCAGGAAGACAGCGTTTGGAATTTTGAATTAATTTGTTTGGCAAAAAAAATTTTGCTTACTCCGCACATTTGCTATATTTACCGCAAGCATCCAAATTCTGTTTGTGACAAAGCTTACAATCAAACGCTTACTCCGGATTCAATTTACAAAAAATTTGATAGAGTTATGCACGGCTTGAAATATCTTGATGATTTTATGAGTAAGTTTGAATTTTTCAATCAAAATCCTGAAGTTAAATTTATAATTTTACATACCATCATAGATCAAAATTTAACGTGGATTTACACTTCATATAAAGACGCAAAACCTTTTCAAATTTACGAAAATCTTAAAAAAGCTATCAAAAATGAAACATCTGATTTTGACGTTTTAATTTCTCTGTTTACGGGATTTTCTTTCAGTTTGATTAAAATGATCAAGAAAGATTAAACCACGTTGATAAATTTTATTAATTGAAAAATTTTTGAGGAGGTAAAAATTATGGCGAATGAGCCGTTAATTTCGATTGTAGTTCCAATGTACAATTCTGAAAAATATATTTCCGAGTGTTTGGAAAGTATAATTGGGCAGACGTTCAAAGATTTTGAAGTAATAATTGTAGATGACTGTTCGACAGATAATAGTTTGGCGATAGTTGAAGATTATGTTCAAAAATTTGCAGACATAGGGCAGGAGTTGAAAATTTTAAAACGCACTGAAAATTCCGGTTATGGCAGTATTCCGCGCAATGAAGGTTTAGAAATTGCACGCGGCAAATATGTTTATTTTGTTGACAGCGACGATTTAATTTCAGAGGATGCACTTGAAAATTTGTATGACGTTGCCGAAAAATCTCAAGCGGAGGTTTTAATTTGCAAGAAACACCTTATATCTTTAGGTGAAGGTGAAGAGGCTTTTAAAAATCTGTCTTTGTCAGGGGATCGCAATGACAACAATATAGAATTGGTTCCAAATGATTTGCCTTTAAGACTTAAAGCCTGGATGAAAAATTATTTTCCGCAGTCTCCTTGGAAAAAATTTATCAGACGTGATTTTTTAATTGAAAACAACATAAAGTTTTTGAATATAATGCAGGAAGACAGCATTTGGACTTTTGAAATAATTTGCTTAGCAGAAAAAATTGTTATGACGCCGCATGTCTGCTATATTTACCGCAAGCATAAAAATTCTGTTTGCGACGACGCTTTCAGTACGTCAATTAATCCTGATATAATTTACAAAAAATTTGATAGAGTTATGCACGGCTTAAATTATCTTGATGAATTTATGGGCAGACTTGAATTTTTCAAACAAAGTTCTGAAATTCGCTACATGATTATTCAGCGTATCCTTGAACAAAATTTAATGTGGATTTACACTTCTTACAAAGACGCAGAACCTTTTCAAATTTATGAAAGTATAAGAAAAGCTATTGAAAATGAATCTGAAAAAACGGATATTGTAATTTCTTCGTTAGTTGGATTCAGTTTCAATTTAATTAAAATGTTGGAAAAAAATCAAAATAATTTAAACGCTGATAAATTTAAATTTTAAATATATGATTAAGAATATAAAAGTTTTTGGAATTGTACAAGGCGTCGGTTTTCGTCCGTTTATCAGCAGACTTGCCGACGAATTTTTTATTTTGGGAAGTGTGGCAAATAAAGGCTCCTACGTTGAAATTTTTGCAAGCGGCGCGGCTGAAAATCTTGAAAAATTTGTAACTGCGATAACTGAAAAAGCTCCGCCGCGCAGTGCAATTTTAAAAATTGACGTTACAGAAATTTCAGCTGAAAAAAATTTTACAAGTTTTGAAATTATCGAAAGTGAACACGAGGCGGGCGATATTTTTGTTTCGCCGGATATTGCCATTTGCGAAAACTGCGCGAGGGAACTTTTCAACCCTGCCGATAAAAGATATTTGCACCCGTTTATAAATTGCACGGCTTGTGGTCCGCGTTTAACAATTTTAGAAAATATGCCTTACGACCGTGAAAGAACTTCGATGAAAAATTTTCCAATGTGTGAAAGTTGCAAGGCTGAATATTTTAAACCAAATTCGCGCAGGTTTGACGCTCAACCAATTTGCTGTAATGATTGTGGACCGAAAGTTTATATTTTAAATTCGCAGGAAAAAAATCACGACGCAATTAAAAAAGTTAGAAAAATTTTGGCAAGCGGCGGAATTGCGGCAATAAAAGGGATTGGCGGCTTTCATTTGGCTTGCGACGCTAAAAATTTTGACGCCGTGCAAAAATTGCGTGAAAGTAAATTTCGCCCGTCTAAACCTTTTGCAATTATGTTTAAAGATATTGACGCCGCGCAAGCCGAATGTATTTTGACGGATAATCAGAAAATTTTTTTGGACAGCCCGCAAAAGCCAATTATTTTACTGCAAAAAAATAATTCCACAATCGCCGAAAATGTTGCACCGAACATAAATAAAATTGGCGCAATGTTGCCTTATACGCCCTTACATTTGCTGATTTTTAATTTTCCTGACGAAATAAAAAATTTTCCTGCTGCGCTTGTCATGACGAGCGGGAATCCTTCCGGCGTTCCAATTACGATTGACGACGAAGACGCGCTGAAAAATTTGGAATGTGATGCAATTCTTTCAAACAACCGAAAAATTTTAATGCGTGCTGATGATTCGGTTATGGATTTTATCGACAATGAACCCTCAATGATTCGCAGGAGTCGCGGCTATGCTCCACTTCCAATTTTTTTTGACGGCGCAGGAAATAATTCAGTGCTTGCCATTGGCGGGGAACTCAAAAATACTTTCTGCCTTGCGAAAAATAATTTGCTGTACCCTTCGCCTTACATTGGGGACGTTGAAGATTTACGCACGGTTGAAATTTTAAAAAATTCAATTCGCCGAATGATGGACTTGTTGGAAATTCGCCCTGAAATTGTAGCTTGCGATTTGCACCCGCGTTATCAAACTTCAAAAGTTGCCGCTGAAATTTCTCAAGAAATGCAAATTCCATTGGTAAAAATCCCGCACCATTACGCGCACATTTTAAGTTGTTTGGCTGAAAATAATTTTGGCGGCGAAGTAATAGGCGTGGCGTTTGACGGCACAGGCTACGGCGACGACGGCACAATTTGGGGCGGCGAAATTTTTATTTGCGATACGAAAAGTTATAGGCGCGTCAGTCACATTGCAAAATTTAAACAGGCGGGCGGCGATAAATCTCCAAAAGAAAGTTGGCGCAGTGCAGTTTCAATGCTGAAAGATTTTTCAGTTGCCAAAAATTTAAATTTGACTGATGAAAAAAATATTTCGGCGCAAATTTTAATGTTGGAAAAAAATTTAAACTGCGTAGAGTCTACGAGTTGCGGCAGACTTTTTGACGCGGTTAGCGCAATTTTGGGAATTTGCAAAATTTCAAGTTATGAAGGTGAAGCGGCTATGAAACTTCAAAGCGCGGCTGAAACTTCCAAAAAAAATTTTGACTGCGATTTTGAAGTTGAAAATTTAATTTTGCCTACTGACAAACTTTTTACAGAAATTTTATCGCGCAGATTGAACGGCGAAAACGTTGCAGACTTGGCAAAATATTTTCACGTACAACTGGCAGAAATTATCGCGCAGGCTTGCGAAATTATTTCATTTCAGACAAAAATAAAAACCGTCGCATTGAGCGGCGGCTGTTTCCAAAATTCTTTGCTAACTTCCTTGACGATTGAAAAATTAAAATTGCGCGGCTTAAAAGTTTTGCGCCATAGGTTAATTCCGCCAAATGACGGCGGAATTTGTTTAGGTCAAGCATTGGCGGCAATTTTAGGGGCTAGGAATTAGGAGCTAGGGGTTAGGGAAATGACAAAATTATAAAGTTTTAAATTCTTTAAGTCTGCCGAAATTGACATAACATTTTCGATTCGGTTTACTTGTAGGATCGTTAAGCGTCAACGCGGCTGAAGTTACGGCGGGACACTTGCCTTTATTCGCAACAAAATTCATATGTAATTCAACTTGCGGCGCGTCTTCGCCCAACGAATAGTAGACGCCCAAATTATTTTCTTCGTAGGGATTTATTTTATCAAAAAGCGTGTCCAGTAAAGTTGACACGTCAATTTTTTTTGGATTAAATTCAACTTCGACGCCGGAAATATTTTCTAAATTGCGCGGCTCGTGATTAACATAGCTGATAACATTTTGCGCTGAAATATTTCCTGCAGAAACTTTTAAAACGCCTTTCAAAACTCTGAACGTTTCTTGGATTCTATTTAAATCGCCGCTGAAATAAATTTTTTTTGTGTACAAAATTTCGCCTCCTTAATTTGGATAAGCTACAACGTAGGGCTGATTACGCTGACTTTTGGGCGTGTTTGAATGTGCAAACCACATTGAAAAGAAACGCCAGCCATTGCCAACTGCGTAACCGTCTTGCTTGTGATCGCTTGTATCGTATGAATCAGCAAAAATTAAAACGTCGTCTAAATCTGAATCAGTATTCATTGAGTCATAACCGATTATAACGCGCCAATGTCCGCCCCATTCGATATTATCAACTAAAATTGGTCTGCCGAGCCTCAAATTTCTTGTAACAAAATTTTGAAAATCTGCGTACTCTGTGAACGGCTTAGAATTTAAACTGCTTTTAACTTTCCAGCCAATTCCTTTGAAAAAATTAACCATATTTATAGGATTCGTGCCGACGGGATAGCCCAGAGTTTTCATTTCCTTAGCAATTTTCATTTCGTCATAATCGTTATTTTTGTAATATTGCAAGACGGTTAAAGCGGCGGCAGGTCCGCAGGTGTATTCGGTAGTTTGCTGATAAGTTGGATATTTCGGCAAAATAATCAAGCTGTCGTTTGAAGTCATATTGTAAAAATCCGGCTCTGTAAAATAAATTGAATTTTTGTGATTAATTTCAGCAGGTGCGGCGGCGGCTCCTTCGTCTTCGGCGTTTGCAAAATTTGCATTGAATAAAATCGACGCCGCTAAAATTGCCGTAATTTTTTTATTCAATAAAGTTTCCTCCAATTAATTTAAAATCAATTTTAAGCCGCCTGTAAAGCCCGTAGCGCGGCTTTTTGAGTGCAGTTAAGGAATTTATATTAACCTGCAACAGACAAGCTTATTTGAGGCATTTTTAACGCGCAGTGAATAAATCAACCTGACGCTCGGCGGCGCGTTTAACGTCGAACATTTTAATTAACTCGGCAACCGCTTGAGTCGGGGAAATGACGCCGCCTAAAACCGCCTCTCTAATTTCCGGCATACGTCCTGTAATTACCGCGTCGCCGAAAAATAAGTTGTGCAAATGTTCATCAATCATTGCGTGCATCCAGTCTAAAAGTTGCCCGTCACGGCGTTTTTGAAAGACGCCGCTTTCAGTTGTAACGCGCTTGAAAATTTGGATAACCTGCCATAAATCGTCAAGCCCGGTTTTTTCGACGGCACTTGCCAAATAGGCGTGAGTTTGCCAGCCTTCAGTGGCAGGGCGTATAAATTCAATCATTCTTTCATATTCGCCGCGTGCAACCTTCGCTTTAATTAAATTGTCGCCGTCAGCCTTGTTAATTACAATGGCGTCGGCAAGCTCCATAACGCCTTTTTTAATTCCTTGCAAGTCGTCGCCCGCGCCCGTCAAAACTACCAACATAAAAAAATCTACCATTGAACGCACTGTAGTTTCAGATTGCCCGACGCCAACTGTTTCAATTAAAATAACGTCGTAACCTGCCGCCTCACACATTAGCATAGTCTCGCGGCTTTTACGTGCCACGCCGCCCAATGTGCCGCCCGCAGGACTGGGACGAATAAACGCCTCTTCGCGGCGGCTTAATGTTCCCATTCGTGTTTTGTCGCCGAGAATTGAACCTTTTGTAACGGAGCTTGTAGGGTCGATTGTCAAAACTGCGATTTTGTGTCCGGCGTCGCAGAGCATATTTCCGAACGCCTCAATAATTGTAGATTTGCCCGCGCCGGGTACGCCCGTTATTCCAACTCTTAAAGCTTTGCCGGTGTGCGGTAAAAGTCTCTGTAAAACGCGCTGTGCCTTCGCAAAATGTTTTGGGCTGTTACTTTCAATCAAAGTTATTGCCCGCGATAAAATCATTCTGTCGCCTTTTAAAACGCCTTCAACAATTTCATCTTCGCTTAAATTTTTTCGCCGTGCAAAATTTAAATTGGGATTGATATTGCCAACTGTTGTATCTTTAATGCCTTCAATTCCGCTCATAACTGCAGATTGATTAGAAACTGCCCATTCCGGCGTTGTTGTTGTGTAATTCGCCACGCTCCCGACCTCCAAAATATTTTTTTTGATTATATCTGCAGAATTGAGAAATTGCAAATGAAATACCGCAACTTACTGAAGGAAAATTTATGGCTGCGGCGAATGTTTAAATTAAAATACAAAGGGGCTTCATACAAAGGGGCTGGGTTTTCTATGGCTTTTAATGCTACAAAATATTGGAACCTGTTTCATCAGTTGTCACAGAATCGCCAAAGACTTTTTGACGGTTTCAAAAAAACTCCTACATTTAATTTTCAGGCGATTATGTACAGCGCGTTTTCCGCAAAAACTCAATTTGTTTATGAACTTCTGCAAAATGCTGACGACGTTAAAGCCACTCGCGCAGAATTCATACTTGACGAAGACAAGTTAATTTTTAAGCACAACGGCAACCGTCATTTCAGCGTTTCTGATTCAAATACTGAAGACTTAGATTTAAAAAATGGAACGCTCGGCGATCTGAACGCCATAACTGGTTTTCTTGCTCCAAATAAATTGAATAATCCTGCAACCATAGGCAAATTTGGTTTAGGTTTTAAAGCCGTCTTCCAATACACGGACACGCCGGAAATTTACGACGATGAACTTTCATTCAGGTTGGAGCATTTCATTGTCCCGAAACGTTTAGATGAACATTCTCAAAGAAAGACGGGCGAAACGCTTTTTGTTTTTCCGTTTAACCGTGAAGAAATTCCTGCTACTCAAGCTTATCAAGAAATTTCCAACAAATTAAAAAGTCTTTCCTGCCCGTTACTTTTTTTGCAACACCTTAAGGAAATAAATTTTACAATCGGCACAACCGCAGGATTTTACAAAAAGGAAACTATTTCTACTTCTATAAACAATGGCATTACCGAAGAAATTATTCACCTTTCAGAATCTCAAACAAACAATTCGCAAGAGCAGAATTGGATTCTCTATTCACGCGGAGACAAAATTAGCGAAAAATATTCTGTCGGGTATTTCGTTGAAATGGAAGATTCAAAGCCGAAAAAATTACAACCGGCTACAGGTTATACCGCCTTTTGTTTCTTTCCAACTATGACAATAACACATTTAAATTTTATAATCCATGCGCCATTTTTATTGAATGCAAGCCGCGATAACATTAAACCGGACGAAGAGTACAATATAAATTTAATTCAAAATCTTGCAGAATTGGCGGCTGAAACTTTGCCGCTCCTGCGCGACAAAAATTTAATCGACGATGACATTTTAAAAATTATTCCAATACAAGAATTTGACTACGGGCAAAATATTTCTTTTCAATCTTTTTATGACGAAATTAAAAAAAAATTTCAAACTGAAGCTTTAATCCCTGCTCAAGGCGGCGGTTGCGTAAAATCTGCAAATGCTTATTGGGCGGAAGTTATAAAGCTTACCGAGTATTTTTTCAATAAACAACTTCAAGAAATTGTAAATAATCAAAATGCCGCGTGGGTTTTCACGAGCATTAAACGCGCAAATAATTATTCGCCGGAAAGAAATTATATTGATGAAATTGTTCCTCAACATTTGGACAACAACGACATTTTAAAAAGAATAGGTGCAGATTTTATCGAGAAACAGACAACCGCTTGGCTGAATGATTATTTTTATGTTTGGCTTAAAGATAAAACCGGCGACCTTAAATATAAAAAATTTTTCTTGGACAGTAACGGCAATGCTGTAAGCACTTTGGATTCATACGGCAAAAAGATTTTATTTTTTCCGAGCAACAAATTCAGCGGCTATACAACTGTACACCCGGATTTATTTAACAATGCAAATACCAAAAACATTCTTGAAAAAATTGAAGTTAGAGAACCTACTTGGGAAGATGAAATGAAGAAATCGGACTTCAGCTCCAAATTAAAGAATTATCCCGTTGATACCATTCGTGATTTTTATAATTGGCTGAAATCCAATATGTCTATTTACAATTACAGATATAAAAATTTCTTCCTTGACAATCAGGGCAATGTAGTTTGTGCATTTAAGAACGACGATACGCCAATTTTATTTTTGCCGAGTACTGATTATCCAAATTATTCTACAGTTCGCGCAGATTTACTTGATGATACGGATATTTATAATTTTTTTGTACATACGGTTAAAATTAGACAGCCGAATATTGGCGACGAAATTAAATTAAAAATTTTGCCGCAGTACCGCAATTTAAATAGTTACAATGTAAGCAATTTTGATGACAGCGAATATTTCAAGGTAATTTTTGAATGTTACACGAAAGAGCCGCAGATTTTTAATTCTTTAATTCGGGAGCTTAAAGATAATTTGTGGCTCCGCTGTTACGATATGTCAAATAACAAACGTAAAATTTATTCTAAAATCAGTTCAAATGTTTACAATACAAATCTTAATCCAAAGCTGAATGAATACCTTAAGGCGGCGGGATTCGGCGAAGTTGTTGATTTTAATTATTATCTGGAATTGGTCGGCAGTTCAAATGAAACGCAGTTAAATAAGTTCTTTGCAAAAATAGAATTAGCTACTAAAATTAAATATTTAGAATGTGAAATTGACAATAACACCGCGTGGCAACGCAATTTACCCAGAAAGTATAAATGGAGCGAATTTCAGCGGTGGTTTGAATATTCCATTGAAGGTTGCGAAGAATTACTGAATAAAATCGTTGCGTTGGGAAATTCGCCGGACGCTTACGAAAAATCTAAAATTCTTTGGGAAATGCTTGTTGCCATAGATAATTATAAAAGTTTGGAAGGTCATCTTATTGGAGTTTGCTTGTATAAAAGTGATGAATACACTCATTTTAATCCTAAACTTGCAAACGACTTACGCACAAAACGCTGGATTTTTGATAGAGTATCGCAAACTTTTGAAAGTGCGCAAAATACTTCAGTTTCAAATATTCCGCCAGAGTATGATACTTCTTTCAGAGCAAGCGGAGTTATTAAATTTTTGGGAATAAAATCTGATCCCGTTCTGATTCAATTTTCTACTCAAGCCAAAGATATTATAGATTATGCAAGAAAAAACGGGCTTACTCGTCAACAAGTCATAGATGAATTAAAAAAGATACTCAAGATAATTTATCCTTGAAAAATTTTTCAAACTAAAAAATCCGCCGAATTTTCGACGGTTAATTTTTTTGCAAAGTTTTTAAGCGGCTTTTAATCGAACAAACTAATTTCAGTTGCCGCCTCACTGTCAGCGGTTAATAAATTTTCTTGCGAAGGTTGAACGTGTTTCCAGACTTGATTATAAACAATATGTTCTATTGTAGACCTTGAAACGTCATATTCTTTTGCTAATGCTTTTATTCCATATTTTTTACTGTGAGGAATATATTTTTCTTTAATTTCACGAACTTTTTCTACAGTGAGTTTTGAGCGAGGGTGATTATCGCCAAATTTATAAACGCCGTTTTCAACTGCGTATTCTGCATTTTGCTTGCGGGTACACCAGCGCAAATTTGTAACGCGGTTATTTGCAGGATTATTATCACGATGATCAACTTCCGGCAAATTATCAGGATTCGGGATAAAAGCTTCTGCAACAAGACGATGAACAGAATAAGTTATAGTTTTGCCGTCTTTATATAAGCCAATATGAAGATGTCCGTCTTCGTTTGGATGCGGCTCTATAATTTTTACTTTGCCGCGTTGAAAACTTTTTATACGCCCTTCAGTGCTGATTTGATAAAATCCCAAAAACTTTTTAACGTCGTGCCAAATTTCGCCTTCCATATCTAAAACAATCAGCGCGGTAACGTCGTTATTTTTTTCATAATCTGCCAACAATCTTTTAATCATTGCGCTTGTACTGTCTGAAATCATTGGCGTTGCCGTCTTCAAAAAATTAATTTGTTCGTCCGTAAGTTCAATTTCAGGAATAAGTTTTGCAATTAAATCAAAAGTAAGTTTAGCGTTCGGCGCAATGTAATAACCGTATTTGCGAATTGACGGCAAAACTTCGCAAGTTATCCATTTACGAAAACGCCGAGCCTCCGGCTTGCGACTATCTAAAATTACGTCATACAAACCATCTTCATTTACAAAATTGGTCATTTGAATTCTGCCGAGATTATCAGCAATAGGATGAAGTGAGATGACCCCAGTAGTAATGGGGTCATCTTTGAGACGTGCTACAACGCCATCAACGCGCAAATCAAGGATTTTACAAACATCAGGTAAACAAAACAAAGGATTTTCCCAGTTACCTAAAATGCGGATACTTCCAAATTCGGGATTGCTAAAAATCTGAAGTTGATTTTCCATGTCATTGCCTCCTTAAACATTGACAAAAAATTTTCTACGGGATATAATTTCTACATAAAAACAGAAATTTCTTCCCGTTTGTGGTTATGGTATTTTTCTTAATGTAGACATTATACCACAGCGGGTTTAATAGTGCAACAAAGATTGTGCCATTTGGCAAATTTTTTTATTTTTGGGCATAAAAAAACCGCCGAGCCTTAAAAGCTTGGCGGTTAAATTTTTGGCAATGATTAAATATCAGCCGACTTGTTTTTCACGTTCAATAAGAATATCAATAAGTTTAATACCTGCTTCAGGAATGTTGGTACCGGGAGCAAAAATTGCAACTGCGCCGCTCTTGTACAAGTGATCATAATCTTGAACAGGAATAACGCCGCCAATGGCAACCAAAATATCATCACGACCGCGCTTTTTGAGTTCTTCAACAAGTTCCGGCAAAAGTGTATTATGACCTGCTGCAAGTGAGCTGAATCCTACTAAGTCAACGTCATTTTCTACGGCGTCTTGTGCAGTTTCTGCGGGAGTTTGGAACAAAGGTCCAACATCAACAGTCCAGCCCATATCTGCAAACGAAGTAGCAATAACTTTTTGTCCTCTGTCGTGTCCGTCTTGTCCAATTTTTGCGACGAAAATACGCGGGCGATGTCCTGTAAGTTTTTCAAATTCATCAGCTTTTGCAATGGCTTTTTCAAGTGCAGATTTATTGCCAAATTCTGAAGAATAAACGCCGCTGATTGTGTGAATCGTAGCTTGATAACGCCCTGAAACTTTTTCTACAGCGTCAGAAATTTCACCGAGTGAGGCACGAACTCTAGCCGCCTCAACAGCACATTCAAGCAAGTTGCCGTTATCTCTTGTTTCAGCCGCCTTAGTAATTGCCTCAAGTGCGGCGCGTACGTCGTCTTCATTGCGTTCTGCGCGAAGTTTATTAAGGCGTTCAACTTGTGCATTTCTAACGGCAGTATTATCAATAGCCAAAATTTCAAGTGGGTCTTCTTTGTCAAGGCGATATTTATTCAAGCCAACGATAGTTTCATTGTTTGAATCGATACGAGCTTGACGACGAGCCGCCGCCTCTTCAATACGCATTTTGGGAAGTCCCGTCATAATCGCTTTTGCCATTCCGCCGAGAGATTCTATTTCTTGAATGTGCGCCCATGCACGGCGAATAATTTCATTTGTCAACGCCTCAACATAATAGGAGCCGCCCCAAGGATCGATAATCTTACAAACTGAAGTTTCATCTTGAATATAAAGTTGTGTGTTGCGTGCAATACGTGCCGAGGCGTCCGAAGGTAGCGCGATTGCTTCGTCGAGCGCATTCGTGTGCAGAGATTGAGTATGACCGAGAGCCGCGCCCATAGCCTCCATAAGTGTACGGGCAATATTATTGTACGGGTCTTGAGCGGTAAGCGACCAGCCGGAAGTTTGGCAGTGAGTACGAAGAGCCATTGACTTAGCTTGAGTACCGCCCATTTGTTTAACGATTTTAGCCCAAAGTACACGCGCCGCACGCATTTTGGCAACTTCCATAAAGTAGTTTTTACCAATAGCCCAGAAGAAACTCAAACGCTTTGCAAAGGCGTCAACCGCCAATCCCGCGTTAATACCTGTGCGAATATATTCAAGACCATCTGCCAAAGTATAACCAAGTTCAATATCAGCAGGTGCACCCGCCTCTTGCATATGATAACCGGAAATTGAAATGGAGTTGAACTTAGGCATATATTTTGTAGTGTACTCAAATATATCGCCAATAATTCTCATACTCATATCTGGCGGATAAATATACGTATTGCGTACCATAAATTCTTTCAGAATATCATTTTGGATAGTGCCGTTTAAAATTGATTTATCCACTCCCTGTTCAACGCCACTTTGAATGAAGAACGCAAGAATCGGCAAAACTGCGCCGTTCATTGTCATTGAAACTGACATTTGATCCAACGGAATACCGCTGAAAAGAATATTCATATCAAGCATTGAACAAACTGAAACGCCCGCCTTGCCAACGTCACCGAAAACGCGGGGATTGTCTGCGTCGTAGCCGCGATGTGTCGGCAAGTCAAACGCTATTGACAAGCCTTTTTGTCCTGCCGCTAAATTTCTGCGATAAAAAGCATTTGATTCTTCGGCAGTGGAAAAGCCCGCGTATTGGCGAACTGTCCAAGGACGAAATACATACATTGTAGAATACGGCCCGCGCAAAAATGGTGGAATACCGCTTACAAAGTCCAAATGATTCATATGATCGTATTCGTCGTGGCTGTACAACGGTTTAACCGGCACATGTTCCATTGTTTTATATGACAAGCTGTCAAAATTAGCAGCAACTTCTTTTTCAAATTCCGCTTTCCACGTTGCCTCGTCAATCTGCGGAGCGTCGCCAAGATTTATCTGTGTAAAATCAGGATTTTTATATTCAGCCATAGAAATTTCTCCTTCGTCGAAATTAGGTATTAGGTTTTAGGTAAATTCCCTAACACCTAAAACCTAGCAGCTAATACCTTTTTTCTTCTGCATTGAAATTAAAGTCTGATAACAATTCGAGCGAATGTTAATGTAATCGTCAATACCGGCGTTTTTGTAAGTTTCGACAAGTTCAGCCGGAGCAGTTCCCGCCAAATAAACTGTTGCATTTGGCAAAACTTCATGAAGTTTTGGAGCAAGCGCGGGAACAATTTCAGGATAAGTTGCATCAGTTGAACAAATTACAACTGCATCTGCGCCGGATTCTTTAGCCGCCGCCGCCGCGTCGTCAACTGTTGCAAAGCCGTTATTGCCCAAAACTTCAAACGCGCCGACTTGTAAAAATCCTGTAGTAAAATCTGCGCGAGCTTTATGTTGCGGAATTGGTCCCATATTCGCAAGGAAAATTTTAACGTTGTCATTCTTTTCAGCTTTAAATTTTTCGGTTGCTTCGCGCAGAGCTTCAAATTTTTCACTCAAACGATGAGCGGTGATATATTGAACTTTATCAGATTCGCCCGTACCTAATGCACTGCGAATTTCGGCAATGGTTGCCCCTGCCGCCGCCGCGTCAATGACTGTATCAAAATTAGCCGCGTCAACTTTTGCAAGCGCGTCTTTAGCATTAACATTAGCCAAATATTTTTCAATAGTTTCAGTACGAGCCTTTTTATTTTCGTCGAAATTTTCTGCGCGGGCGTCAAGGCGTTCTTCAGTCATATTGGCGTACATATTATTTCCAACGATTCTATCTTTGCGGGATTCAACGGCTTTAAATCTTGCATCAAGTACCTTTTGAATTTCGGCTTGAGGATAACCTTCTTTAAGTGCGGCAACAATTCCGCCTTTGCCTTCGATAGCTTGAAATTCTGCCCAAATTTTTTCTTTAATCTGTTTGGTAAGATTTTCAACTGCCCAACTTCCACCGGCAGGATCAATCGGCTGTAAAAGTCCAAATTCTTCCTGTAAAATAATTTGCATATTTCTTGCAATACGGCGGCTAAATTCGTCGCCTTTTCTAATCGGTTCATCAAATGGCGCGTTTTCAAATGAATCAAGCCCGCCGACAACTGCCGAGAAAATTTCTGAAGTATTTCTAAGCATATTTACATAGGGATCGTAAACCGTTTTGAAGAAAAGCGCGGGGCGGGCGTGTACGTGGATATGTTGGACTTTTTCACTGCCGCCGAACGCTTTTATAATTTCTGCCCAAATTGGACGAATGGCGCGGAGTTTTGCAATTTGCATAAAGAAATTTGCACCGGCTGAAACGCCAAACATAATTTGCTCCGCCGCCTCTTCAATCGTCAAGCCGCGTTCCATAAGCGCACGAATATAAGCAACCGCCGCTGAAAGTGTGTAAGCAATTTCTTGAACGTCATTTGCGCCGCCATTGCTGAAAACGTCGCTTTTAACCATAAAAGTTTTTAATTCGGGAGCGTTTTTAATTGCCCATTTTGCAACTGCCGCCGCCTCGTCGTAGATTTTATCAAGCGATTGATTAAGCTCACCATTTGCCGCCAATTCGCCAATAGGATCAGCTCCAACAAAGCCGCGCAATTTTGAAACGTCTCCGCCGTTTTTCTTGACTGCCGCAACTATCAACGCAAGAATAGGCGCACTGCTTGCGCCCGCGTAAACGTACAGAGGATATTTATCAAGTTTCAAATCTTTCAACAAAGTTTGAACGTCTTCAAGCGTGGTAAGACTTACGCCGCCTTTGCCGGGATGTTTGCATTGGCGGGCGTCAACATTTTTCTTTGTTGCACAATCAATTTGAACGTTATAAATTGTTGAGCCTTTGTCAATTTCGTGTTTCAAAAGTTCGTTATTTTCGGCGGGAAAAGTTTCATCGCAAGCTTGAGCAATTCCCCACGCATTTTTTACATAGCCGCTTGCACTTGCGCCGCGTACAAAGTCGCCCATACCGGGATAAGAATTTTTCGGCTGAATGGGTTCTGTATCATTGTGGAAATACATAGGATCCAAAGTGATCCCTTCATAAGTACGCGTCAGCATCTTCTTATTGAAGTCCGCGCCCTTTAAAAGCTCAATACACGCTTCTTTCCATTCAGAATACGTGGGAACGGGAAATTCATCAAGCGAAACCTCTGGAAAATTTGTCTGCGCTTCAGCTTTTTTGATAATTGCCTGCAAATCTAATTCTGCAGAATTTTTTTCTTCGCTCATACATTTATACTCCTTTACAATTATTTAGAAAAATATACTGCAATTCAAATGCAAAGTCAACGCGCCTATTTGAAAAATATTTTTAAAATTTTATTCAACGTTTTTGTAATTACGGTGGTGAACAATATCCGCAATAGTGCTGATTGATACGTTGAAGCACCTAGCCATTGCACGTATTCCGTAAACTCTATCGTATGGTGTATATTCTTCACGAATACGCTTAACTTCATCTTCTGTTAATTTTGCGAGCGGACTTTCCGAGCCCATTTTATAGTTTCCATTTTGAATAGAGGCTTGTATATTTTCTTCTTGAGTCACCCAACGTAAATTTTCAATATTAGCGTTAGCTCTGTTTGCGTCGATATGGTCAATGTACTTTTTATTTTCAGGATTTGGAATAAAAGCTTCGGCAACAAGACGATGAACCGTGTGAGTTTTAGCTTTTCCATTTTTTCTTAAACTAACTGTAGGGTAACCATTCATATTAAAACCTTGCCTAAGAATTTTTACTTTGCCTTTATGAAAACTTTTAACACGTGCTTTGGTGCTAATTTGGTAAAGATTTTCATAGCCGGAAATCCAAGCCCAAATTTCGCCGGGCAAATCTTCAAGCTCCAAATTTGCAACAAAATTTTGCTTGTCATACTCAATCAAAAGCTTAATAATGACAGCTTTAACTTCAGTCGGCAATTTTGACAATTCCGAATTTAAAAGTTTTCTTTCTTCTGCAGTAACAACCATTTAAATCGCTCCTTTATTGACAAAGGCAAGCAAAAACCATATAATTAAAAAAAAACTTGCTTGATTTTCGTTCGTTTTGTCTTTGTTTGAAATCATTTAAATTGTAGACGACAAGCGATATTAAGTCAAGTTTTTTTTTTACGCAAAAATAGTTGATATTTACAAAAACGCACTGCAAAACAAAACTTTCACGCTCAAATATAAAATCATAGTATCAACAAAGATTTAAAATTTAAAAATAAATTTGGGAAAATTGATACTTCCAAAAATATCAAGCAGGACAAAGATTTGGGCGGGATTATCGTTTTCAACAAAAATGACAGTTATTTTGAAATAGCTTTTGATGTTCCGGTTATAAATGCTAAACAATTTGTTCCGTTTTTGGGTAGTAAAACGAAATTTAAACCCGGCGGAGGTGTCATTCTTTCTAAAGATGATGAAACTTTTTCATTTCTGTTTGAATTGAATGAAGACGGCACAAGAAAATATTTCGCTCAAACTATATGGGGCAAAAGTAGCAAAGTTAAAACTCAATCTGAAAAGGACGCTGAAATAATCGAAAAATATTCAAATCCCTATCAAAAACTTTTCAGAGATTATAATTTTGGCAATGCTGATCTTTATCAGGCATTGTTACCAATTTTGCCGCCAAGTCAAATTATCGCAACGCCGAATACTCCAATTTATAATTTTGTCGGCAGTGGCAATTTGGACGGTGGATTAACTTTTGAAGATTTTTACGGCGAAAAAAATAATTTTCATTCGGCGATACGCTACTATTTCAGCGGCGATAAAATGATAAAAATTGCCACGTTTAACTATTTGAAAGAAGAAAACCGCGTACAATTTTATGAAAAGCACGTTATTGACATTGAAGAATTTTTGACGACGGCGGACGAAAATTATTTGAAACTTCCGGCTAATCTTCAAGATGTTACAAAACGTTAGGAGGCGGCAGAAATGAAAAAATTTTTAGTGATTTTAACAGCGGCGTTGGTAAGTTTAATTTCGGCTACAGTTTCAGCCGCGCCAACTTGCGTACTGATGAAATTTACCAATGACACGCGCTATCAAAATATTGATTCAGCGTCCGTACTTTCAGATTTAGTTATGGAAAAACTTTTGGCGCGTACCAATTTAAATTTTATTGAAACGCCCGCTTGATGAAGATTTAGAAATGCAAATTTACGACGAAAAATCGCGGGATATTTTGGCAACTGAAACCGGCGCAAAACGCGGCAACTTTAATATTCTTTTTGAAAATGGCACGTTCGATAAAAATCACGCGCAGTCAATAACAACGGCTGAAGTTGGGCAAATTGTTTCGCCTGCAATTACTTCAGCGATTGGAAAGGCGCACGGCGCGGAGTATCTTATTCACGGTACAATTATTTCAATGGGAAATGTCCTCAATGATGAAGATTCAACCGGTTATGTTTATTTACGCGAAAGAAAATCTGTTATTGCGATTGTGGCTGATATTAAAATTATAAAAGCCTCAACCGGCGAAGTTATTTGGAGCAAAACTGTACTAGGTACAAAGTCAAATTCAAGAGTTGCAAATCTTGTCGGTTCTTCAAAATTAAATTCTGAAATGTATATGGGAGCTATTCAAAATTGCGTCGATGAAATTGTTAAAAGTTTTAAAGAAGATTTAACCGCCGGAAAACTTTTTGTAAAGTGATATGACTATAAAAAAAATTTTGATAATTACATTAGGAATTTTCTTATTGAACGTCGCGCAGGTTTCAGCGTGGACACGAATAGAAATAAATTCAACCGTTGCAGTAATGGACTTTGAACCGCACGAAGGCACTTCCGCAACTAATGTGGAGTTATTGAACGCGGAAAAAACTTCAAGCGAATATGTTACAAATAGGCTTGCAGAGACAAAAAAATTTACCGTGATTGACAGATATAATTTTGAAGACGATTTAAAAGACTTAGATACACTCGGCTTAATTTCGCCTGACGACGCTAAAAAAATTGGCGAAATTCTCGGCGTTAAATATATCGTCTATGGCAACGTTACAGATGTTTCAGTTACAACTGACAAGGCAGCGTTTGTGAATGTTAATCGCGTGCGGGCGCATTTGGTAATTAGGATTATGGACGTTGAAACGGGAAGAATTATAATGGCGGCGCGTGGGCAAGGCGATTCTGAAAGCAGTTTTATAGGAGATTCTGAAGAAAAATTTATAACCATTGGCGCGGTTAAAGTTTCTCAAACAAGCGTACATAATGCATTGAAAAAAGCGTCCTTTCAAGCCGTTGATATTTTGACTGAAAGATTATTCGGCAAGAAAAAATAAAATTTCCAAACTAAAAAAGCGGCGGGAGTTTTTCCCGTCGCCAATTTTTTTTATTTACCGT
>ERZ842401.2580-NODE-2580-length-24082-cov-51.373039_pt1 | contig 24082 bp, 18 predicted proteins | sample MGYA00521270_ERZ842401 | MGnify/ENA primary metagenome ERZ842401 (study PRJEB31892, sample SAMEA3878208) | bioreactor metagenome | biome: Moose rumen | place: Sweden | collected 2011-10 | study: EMG produced TPA metagenomics assembly of the PRJEB12797 data set... | reverse complement strand
CCACCTTATAGTTGAATGTGGTGCTGAGGTTCTTCAGCCGCTCGGAGTCCTCACGTCGGTTAAGCAGCACCTCGTCCACCATGATGAGCAACTTGCCAGCCCAATCGGAATTGAACTGGCTGCGGAAGTCCTCATTGGTGTTGAATGTGACGTTGTTCTGGAATACGGCCTTAAGGAAGTTCAGAAAGGTACTCTTGCCTGTGTTACGTTCTTCCGACACCAATAGGAGAATGGGCAGTTTCTGGACTGGCTGCAGGTAGAGCAGTTGCAGATAGTCCATCCCCAACTCGTATTGCTCACCGAAGATGTGGTGCACAAGTGACTGGATGCAGGGAAAGGTACCTTGCATCGGCTTGTGGCTGATTGGTTCGTAGAGGTTGAGGAACTTGCCGACTACAGGCTGGTAGTCCAGATGCTGCGGTACGGTGCAGAAACCATCATACTTCGGGACGCATGCCATATAGTCTTTGCCGTAGTCCTGCCGCAAGGTATCGATATTCCAAGGGATGCGTTTCTTGATGTACCCTCCGCTAAGGCTGGGCTGGTTGACAATCTTGTAGAGCGTGGTGCCTACACGGATGAACTGCTCACCCATTGGAATGAGTGTAGCGGGTGCAGTCTGTGTAATCGGTGCAGTTGTCGCATTCAATTTAGTTGTCTCTGTTTGCTTGGTTTTCATTGTCGGCTTAGTAGCCGTTGTTTTCTTTGTTGCTGTCATTGGCATAATTGGTTTAATGGTTCGTAAAATGTTTATTATCACTCATAGGGATGTTGCAATGGACGGATGGACTAAAGGAGGGATAGACGTTGTGTGTTGGAGCGTTCCATCGTTCCAACACACTTAAAAGTCCGTCCTTATTTTCTCTGCTGCTCTTGCCGCTAATTTCCTTTTCCTGTCGTTGCAGTCAGTATTACTTCAAACGGCTTATGGTCTCGGCTGATTCGCTCCATCAGTTCCTTGCGGACTGCCCTTGTCTGGTAAGTGTTAAGGCGGAAAGCAAGCAGCAGAACAACCTCCATATTATATACGGTGACATATAGGTTGTCTCTCTTCTTGATTGTCCGCTCTGCCTCGAATGGCTTTACCAGTTCCTCTTTGTAGAGGGCTTTGATGGCATTTCTCAGTCTGGGAATGAACACTCCGAACAAGTCCACCATCTCGGACTCGCTCATCCATATCTCTCCACTTGGTATAGTCAGTTCAGTGTACTCACTATACCCACTCCACCTGATGATGTTTCTCTCTTCCATGTCTATGCTATTTTGATGTTATTGAATGATGCGTTTAACTTGTTACCCAACATGGTTAGGTCATTGTCTAACTTCTGAGTAGTAATGCGGGCATATATCTGGGTCGTGACGATGTTCGTATGTCCCAATACCCGGCTTACGCTCTCAATAGGCATTCCGTTCGTTAAGGCCATCGTAGCGAATCCATGCCTTGCGCAGTGAGCCGAAATCGGCTTGTCAATGCCGCACTCCTTCATCACTGGCTTCAACTTCTTGCAGATACTCCAGTAGTTGACCTCACCAAAGACTGATTTGGGATTGTCCTTCGGGAAGTTGCGGTAACGTTCGATAATTTGCAAGGGTACTGCCAGCAGTTTTACCTGATAGGGTACACCAGTCTTATGACGCTTGCCGACAATCCATTTCTCACCGTTCACCTCCACAATGTTGTCCGTAGTCAGTTCCTTCAAGTCCACGAACGACAGGGCGGTGAAGTTCATGAACACGAAGATGTCACGGACAAAGGCGAGATTCGTGTCCTCAAACTCATGCGTCATCACCGTCTTCAATTCTTCCTCTGTCAGAAATGTGCGCTCTTTGCACTTGGGGCTGATGTGGAACTGAGCAAACACGTTGCGCTGTATCTTGCCGTTGTCATGCGCACGGCCTATGACTCCTTTCAGGTGCATGCAAGACAGCCAGATGGTGGAACTGGCTAAGTGACGGTCGTTGGCAAGGTACACGGCAAACTCCTTGATGAAGTCGGGCGTGAGTTCCTGCATGGATATATCAGTGCGACGGAAATTCATCTGCAGGAAGTCGGCCACATAGTTCCTCGACCTCACTTGCAGTTTGTATGTCCCCAATGCCCTGTCCTTTCCTACACGTCTTTTCAGGCTGGCAATGTCCTTGTCAAATGCGCCAAGCAGGGTTTCATATTCACTGCCGAAGCCTTGATAGGCATTGCGCACCATCTCTGCCGTGACGAATGCCTCACGGTCTGACAGATGCTGGTAATGCTTGATAAGCTGCGCCTTGATGTTGTCGAGGTCACGGTTCAAGTCAAGTGCCTCCCTCGTCCTGCCCTTGGCACAGTTGCCCTTCGCATCCCACAACGACAACGGGATGCTGCGCTTACAACTGAACTGGCTTTGTGTTCCGTTGATGGTGATTCTGCCCATCACTGGCACGATGCCGTTCTTTACCTTACTCTTGTTCGCATAGAACAATACCGAAAAAGTGCTTCTACTCATCTTCTAATTCCTTTTTAAAATTCGGGCTGCAAAAGTAATACTATTCAGGGAATAAATTGCTACGCAAATCACGGCAGATTTAGGAAAGAAAAACGCGAAATGTGAAAACGGTTCGAACTGCCGAGAAATGCCCTGATTTGCGCAGGTCGCTAAGAAAGTTTAACTATCCGACATGGGGCTATCTGGGTTACGAATAAGAAACCTAACTCGTTCCGCAATTCGCCTCGATTTGCGTAGTGGCACCTTACGGACTTTCCTCGATTTTCCTCGAAATGCCTTTATTTATGGGGCTAATTGCGTTAATCTTCCAAAATCGCTTTCGTATGTCAGCATTATTTCGTAATTTTGCATTCTATGAACTTTCATTTAACATCAAAATACAAGCCTACGGGTGACCAACCCGAAGCCATCCGCCAGCTGACAGATGGCATTGAACGGGACGACAGCGCTCAGGTACTCCTGGGTGTTACCGGTTCCGGCAAGACCTATACCATCGCGAACGTCATCGCGAACGTCAACAAGCCGACCTTGATTCTGTCGCACAACAAGACATTGGCGGCACAACTATATGAGGAAATGCGTGGGTTCTTTCCGGACAACTGCGTAGAATATTATGTCAGCTATTATGACTACTACCAGCCCGAAGCTTACTTGCCGTCAACAGACACCTATATAGAAAAAGACTTGGCCATTAACGAAGAGATTGACCGCCTGAGACTTCGTGCAGTAAGTAATTTGATGTCAGGACGAAAGGATGTCATCGTTGTATCTTCTGTTTCATGCATTTACGGTATGGGAAGTCCTGTTGCCTTGAATGAGAATATCATCGAAATCCATCGTGGACAGATTATCGACCGCAATGCACTGTTAAGAAAATTAGTAGCCGCCCTGTATGTGCGTAATGACATTGAGCTCAAACGCGGCAGTTTCCGTGTAAAGGGCGATACGGTGGACGTTGCCTTAGCCTACAGCGACACCATCCTACGCATCGTTTTCTGGGACGACGAGATTGACGCCATTGAGGAATTGGACGATATCACCTTTTTGCGCACGGCACAGTTTGACGAATACAAACTCTATCCCGCCAACCTGTTTATGACGACTGAGGAACAAACCAACATAGCTATTCGCAACATCCAGGACGACTTGGTGAAGCAGATTGCCTTTTTCGAGGAGTTGGGCGACGGTATCAAGGCTCAGCGCATCAAGGAACGCGTGGAATATGACATGGAGATGATTAAAGAACTGGGACATTGCTCAGGCATTGAGAACTATTCGCGCTACTTTGACGGCCGGCAGGCTGGCGAACGCCCATACTGCCTGCTGGACTTCTTTCCCGAAGACTTCCTGATGGTCATCGACGAGAGCCATGTGACGGTACCGCAAATTGGCGGCATGTATGGAGGCGACAGGGCCCGCAAGACGAACCTGGTGGAATATGGCTTCCGCCTGCCTGCTGCTTTCGACAACCGGCCGCTGACCTTCGATGAGTTCAAGCAGATGACGCACCAAATCATCTATGTATCTGCAACTCCGGCGGATTACGAGCTTAACGAGTCTGAGGGCGTCGTCGTCGAACAGCTGATTCGTCCCACAGGGTTACTTGACCCGGAAATCGATGTTCGCCCGACAGAGAATCAGATTGACGACCTGATGGAGGAAATCGTCCAACGCATCGAGCGGAAAGAGCGCGTGCTGGTGACGACTCTGACAAAGCGTATGGCCGAGGAACTGTCGGAATACCTGTTGAATCACGGCATCCAGACGGCCTACATCCATAGTGATGTCACGACCCTAGACCGCGTCAAGATTCTGGAAAACCTTCGCAACGGCACCTATGACGTGTTGGTAGGCGTCAATTTGCTGCGCGAAGGACTGGATTTGCCCGAGGTGTCGCTGGTAGCCATTCTGGATGCCGACAAAGAAGGTTTTTTGCGCAGCCACCGCAGTTTGACCCAAACGGCCGGACGCGCTGCACGCAACGTCAACGGCAAGGTTATCATGTATGCGGACCATATCACGGCCTCCATGCAGCTGACCATCGACGAGACTCAGCGCAGGCGTAGCAAGCAGCTGCAGTACAACGAGGCACATGGCATTACACCGACACAGATTAAGAAAGCCCTGAAGAACTCCCTCTCTTCCGGTGACAGCAGCGATGCCCGCGAACTGCAGCGCGATGCCATGGCGACGGCGAAGGCCCTTCCTACGGTTGCCTTTGCTGCCGACCCGATTATCGAGCGCATGACCCGCCAGCAATTGGAGAAGTGCATCGAGGAGACCACCCGTCTGATGAAGGCATCAGCCAAGAAGCTGGATTTCATGCAAGCCGCCCAATATCGTGACGAAATCATCAAGCTTCAGAAGGAGCTGGAGCTTAAATAACACTTAAAAAAGAGCGATTTAAAGAAAAATAACGTGTCTGGACACTTTGAAGACAAATATAATTAGTACTTTTGCACAAGATATTCAAAGAAGATTATGAAAAAGATATTATTTGTAGCCCTTTTCGCCATGGCCTCGTTTTCGCTCTGGGCACAGGACAACACCTGGGAGCGCATTGAGGTAGACGAAGTAAAAGAACAGCAAGCCAACCCCGACCAGAAATACCTTCGCGGTGCCGTGCCTGTCGTTGACGGTAGGGTCGAGTTCCGGAAAGTCATCGAAGCACCCGGTAAGAGCGCTTCTCAGATTTTTGACATCTTGCTGAAGTACATGGAGAAGATGACGCAGGAGAAGAACCAGATTCACAGCCTGTTGGTCATTACCGACAAGGAAAAGTATGAGATAGGCGGTACCTATGAGGAATGGCTCGTCTTCAAGTCAGCCGCACTGTCGCTGGACCGCACCCGGTTCTATTTCGTCCTTGACGTGCAGTGTTGCGACGGAAAGGCCGAAGTGGTCATGAAGCGCATCCACTATCTGTATGAGGAAAATCGTAAGCCGATGCGTCTGAAGGCTGAGGAATGGATTACCGACGACGAGGCTGTCAACAAGAAGAACACGAAATTGCTGCCCGTCTCGGCCAAGTTCCGCCGCAAGACCATCGACCGCAAGGATTTCCTGTTTAACAAATTTGAATCATTGCTGAAATGAACACTGACGTCATACGCAACTGGCTCAACATCATTTTTATGGCTGGAGCCATTGTGGGCCTGTGCTTCTACTTCTCAGGGCACAAGGATACCGGCATCTATATCATTTTGGTGTCCATGGTCGTCAAGTTCGCTGAAGCCGCACTGAGAATGTTCAAGGTATGAAGAGAAACCTCCTACTGTTCCTATTCATCAGCACGGCATGGCTGGCCTATGGCCAGGTGTACAACGAAATGAATGCCGACGGACAGGTAACGCAGCGCGATGAATATGGCACCAACAGCAATTTCAACCCCAACAAGCACGACTCCGTAGGTGCCAGCAAGCAGGTGCCCATCGGCATCCGCCTGTGGACTGTCGACCGACGCTTCGGCGACGTCCTGCCAAACGTGGGCGACACGCTAACGCACCTGTACCAGAACACCATCTACGCCACAGGCGTCTATGGTCACTACAACACGCTGGGTTCCAACTTCACGGCACGCCAGAGCCGCATTTTCATCGACAGGCCGCTGACCAGCGAGTTCTTCTTCACTCAGCCCTATGACTACACGACGAAGGAGCCCGACGACTTCCTGTTCGTCAACACGCTCTCGCCCTATACCCGCATCAATTACGAGACCTGCGGCGACAAGCAGAACGGCGAAGACCATATCGACGCGAAATTTGCCGTAAACGTCAACAGGCGCTTCGGCGTGGGCTTCGACCTGGACTACCATTACGGCATCAGCTACTACGACGGCCAGAACAACGCCTGCTTCCGCTCGTCGCTCTTCGGTTCCTACATCGGAGACCGCTACCAGATGCACCTGCTGGGGTCGCTCTACCACCGCAAGGCTGAGGAGAACGGCGGCATCACCAACGACATGTACGTTACACACCCGGAAAGCGTCGAGTCAACCTTCTCTGAGAACGAAATACCCACCGTGCTTAGCCAGAACTGGAATCGCAACAACACCCAGCACCTCTTCTTCTCGCAGCGCTACAACATCGGGTTCTACCGCACGGTACAACTGACGGATGAGGAAATCAAAGCCAAGGAGTTCGCCAAGAAGTCGGCACAGCAGAAGAACGAGCGCAAACAGATAGAGAAGAAAGGCAAGGGCGGCAACGGTCCCGACCGCCAGCAGCCGCCACTGGGACGCCCTGACAATGCACGCATCATGGGCAACGAACCCCTGCACGACAAGGCCGGTGCCGTCGACTCCACCCGCATCAAGGTCGGCTCGCAGGCGCAGCTGGACAGTCTGCTGGCCGTCCAGGCCCATCAGGACTCCATCGATGCCACCACCAGGAAGGAGTATGTGCCCGTGACAAGTCTCATTCACACGCTCGACCTGAACAACTACGACCATATTTATCAGGCCTACAAGTCGCCCTCCAGCTACTACGGCGAGACCTTCTACAACCTGAACGACGAAAACAAGTTCGGCGGCGACTCCATCTTCGACAAAACCAAGTACCTGTCTATCAAGAACACCTTTGCCATTGCACTGCTCGAAGGGTTCAACAAATACATGAAAGCCGGCCTGAAGGTATTCCTGTCGCACGAATACAGAAAGTACCAGATGCCCGACCTGGACGAGAACTCAACCACGTATTTCATGAACCAGTGGACCGAACAGAACGTCAGCATCGGCGGACAGATTCTGAAACGTCAGGGCAGCACGCTGCACTTCGACCTGGCGGGCGAGCTGGGACTGACCGGACACGACCAGGGAAAAGTGGCCATCGACTTCAACACCGACCTGAACTTCCGGCTGTTCGGCGACACTGTACAGCTGGCCGCCAAGGCCTGTTTCTACAGAAAGCCCCCCACGTTTTTCCAGGAGACCTACCACTCGAAGCACATCTGGTGGAGCAATGACCTGAAGAACGAGACACGCACACGCATCGAGGGTAACTTCAGCTACCGCAAGACGAACACCCGGCTGCGCGTGGCCGTCGAGGAAATACAGAACTACACCTATTTTGGAATGAACTACGCACTCGACGCTTCGTCGTACGCCCGGCAGGCCATGACGGCCATGGTCTGCCAGGAAAGCGGCAACATCAACGTGCTCACGGCACAGCTCAGCCAGACATTCCGGCTGGGCGTACTCAACTGGGAGAACGTGATTACCTATCAGAACAGCAGCAACAAGGACGCACTGCCGCTGCCGTCGCTGAACGTCTTCAGCAACCTGTTCCTGAAATTCAGGATTGCACGCGTGCTTAATGTCGAACTGGGCGGCTGCTGCACCTTCTTCACCAAGTACGACGCGCCCGACTTCATACCCATGCTCAACCAGTACGCCATCCAGCAGGATGCCGACAGCCGCGTCGAATTGGGCGGCTACCCCTTCGTCGACGTCTATGCCAACATGAAGCTGAAGCGCGTGCGCTTCTTCTTAGCCATGAGTCACGTCAATGCCGGCAGCGGCAACAGGATGCAGTTCCTGACGCCCCACTACCCCATCAACAACAAGATTCTGCGCTTCGGAGTGTCATGGAACTTCTTCAACTAATCCCCAACCGCTATTAATGTCCAGCCGCTCATGTTCAAAGTTCAACAGTTGTCACTCGACCTGGTGGAGTTCATCGAGACCCAGATTCTGCCCCGCTATGCCGCCTTCGACAAGGCGCACAGCATGGAACATGTCACCGGCGTTGTCCGACGGTCGGTAGAACTGGCACGTAAGACTGGCGCCGACCTGGACATGGCCTACGCCATTGCCGCCTACCACGACCTGGGACTCGAGGGGCCAAGGGCCGTACACCACATCACCAGCGGCAAGATACTGATGCAGGACTCGCGGCTGAAGCGATGGTTCACGCCCGAGCAGCTGCGCATCATGAAGGAGGCCGTCGAGGACCACCGTGCCTCAGCCTCGCGGGCACCCCGGAGCATCTACGGCAAGATTGTCGCCGAGGCCGACAGGAACATCGAACCGGAGACGGTCATCCGCCGCACCATCCAGTTCGGACTGGCCAACTATCCGCAGCTGGACGCCGAGAGACACTGGCAGCGGTTCATGGAACACATGAATGAGAAATACTCATACAACGGCTACATACGGCTCTGGATTCAGGGGTCCGAGAATGAGCAGAAACTGAACGAGCTGCGCCAGCTCATCGCCGCGCCCGCAAAGATGAGGCCCGTCTTCGACCGCATCTTCAGCGAAGAGACCCGTTAGCACCGTTACACCTTATTATATGATATAGACCCATGGACGAACAGAACGTCATACAAGACTCCCCAAAGGCATGGCTGCTGGCAGCACGCCCCAAGACACTGAGCGGTGCAGCCGTTCCCGTCATCATCGGCATAGCCTTGGCACTGACAGATGCCAGGCTGTATGATGCTGATGTCTTCAGCTGGACAGCGGCCGTGTTGTGCCTGCTGTTTGCACTCATCATGCAGGTGGATGCCAACTTCGTCAACGACTTCTTCGACTACGCCCGTGGCAACGACGATGCTGGTCGGCGGTTGGGTCCGTTGCGCGCTTGCACCCAGGGCTGGGTCAAGATAGAGTCCATGAAGAAAGCCATCGCGTCTACGACGATAGTGGCCTGTCTGGTGGGATTGCCGCTCGTCTGGTACGGCGGCTTCGAGATGGTGCTCGTAGGAATAGTGTGCGTGGCGTTCTGCTTCCTATATACCACCAAGCTGTCCTATATCGGCCTCGGCGACGTACTGGTGCTGGTGTTCTTCGGCATCGTGCCTGTCTGCTGCACCTACTACGTTCAGTTGCATACCATCACCTGGCAGGTCTTCGTGGCCTCCGTCGCCTGCGGACTGGTCATCGACGGACTGCTGCTGGTCAACAACTACCGCGACCGCTATAACGACCAGGCGGACGGCAAACAGACGCTGGTGGTGCTGGTGGGTTCCGATGCTGCCGAATGGCTCTATCTGGCTACCGGTAGTGCAGCCTACCTCATGGGCGTCGTGTTCTGGACCAACGGCCATGTGCTGGCATTCTTGCTGCCGGCAATCTATCTGGTGCTGCACGTGTTCACGTGGCTGAAAATGCGCCGACTCAACAATGGTCGCCGACTCAACGAATGCCTTGGCGAAACAGCCCGCAACATGTTTGTCTACGGCCTTTGTGTAGCCATCGGGCTGCTGCTTATCTGAGGTAGAGCCAGTAGAGTGCTGCTGCTATCACCAAAAGAACGATGGTGATGACCGACTTAATCATGCAGGAGGCCACCTTCTTAACCAAGAAGAAACCGATGACTATCAGCACCAATAAGGCAATATAATAGGTAATATTCTGGTCCATTCTTCTATCTCCTTTATCTCTTTCTGTCTTCCTCTATGACCCGACGAAACTGCGCCGGAACGGGTGTCTCGAACTCCATCGGCTGCTGCGTCACGGGATGATAGAAACACAGTAGCCAGGCATGCAGGCACAGCCGGTGCAGCGGGTCGTCACCATTGCCGTATTTGACGTCGCCGCAGACGGGATGGCCCATGTCGGCAGCGTGGACGCGTATCTGGTTCTTGCGGCCCGTCTCCAGCTTGAACTCCACCAGCGAGTGCTCCGTGGTGCGGTCCATGACATAGAAGTGCGTCACGGCATACTTTCCACCGTTGTCCACCGGCGACGAATAGGTGACGTAGGCCTTGTTGTCCTTCAGCCAGTTGGCTACCGTTCCCTCGTCCTGCTCCATCTCGCCCGCGAGCACAGCTACATAGCGGCGGTCGTAGACCACCTGGTGCCAGTTGTGCTCAAGGGCCTGCTCGGTGTCCATGTCCTTGGCGTAGACCATCAGTCCCGACGTGTCGCGGTCCAGACGGTGGACGACGTGTGCCGTGCAGTTCTGGTGCGACTTCTTGAAGTAGTCATCCAGCACCGACTTGACGTTCAACGTCGAGTGCCCCGCCGCCATCGAGAGGATGCCGACGGCCTTCTCCACCACGATAAGCCAGCGGTCCTCGTACACAATCTTCACATAGCGGCTGCGGAAGGGCTGCTGGTTGCGCTTGGTCTTCGACACGGCCACCTTCATGCCGGGCTGCAGCAGGTAGTCGAACTGAGTCACCGTCTTGCCGTTCACCTTGATGCCCCGTCCCTGCAGGGTCTGCTTGATTTTCGTGCGGCTCTGCTTGATGTTCTCCAGCAGGAATTCAAGTAGCGGTTGTTCCTGCCTCACCACCAGATGGTCGTATTCGCCCTGCGCGTTCGTGTTGTATCTCATAAATGAAGGGGAGTTCTCTTATTTTGTAAGCTCAAAGCCTACACGTGCACCGTCAGCACTCTTGGCGAGCTGGCTAATAGCCTGGACAGCAGCAGCATTGCTGACCTTGCCTTCTTTCTGAAGGATGTTGGTCATCTGCGTGGCGTCAAACATCAGGCCCATTCCTTTCTGAGTTCTTATGACATTGCCCTTAATGGTCTCTGTTGCTGTCTTGAGCGAGATTTCGCCGTTCTGGGAGTTATAGGCATAAGTTCCACCGAATGCGATGCCATTCACCTTAGCCGAGAACTTGTTACCGGCAAGGAACGAGAACGAAGTATTGCTACGATTGATACCGATGCTGTTGTAGCTACTAGCCAGCTTCGAAGTCATGTTAGTGACTGTAGCATTGCCACCGGCATTTGTCAGCGTTTTTTCAGTAGTAAAGGCAGCACTTGGAGCATTGTAGTTCCAGTTACCAAGCATGCTCGACTGGTCATATAACGAGCCACCGAACAATACATTACTTAATACAGCGCCAAGCACACTGGTGAGCACATCGCCAGATGAATTGCCGGTAGAGGTAGTAGTTCCAGTTCCGAATCCCGATGTCATACAGCTCGACAGCATCAGCGTCGTAGCAACAAAAACTGTCAAGATTGTTTTCTTCATAATGCTATAGATATTAAATGATGAAACAATTTCCGAGGCAAAGTTATAGATAAAAATCGGAATCACCAAAATTTTTCCTATCAATCTTAGCTTGCACCGCACATCAACAGCTATTTATTTTACAACGTCCTGTATGACGAGGCCGGCCAGCATGAAGCCGAAGACGGCGGTGATGTGGACAATGCTGCCGTTGCCCTTGTCGTTGGGGTCGATGGGTTTCTTGTTCTCCAGGAGCTCGTCAGAATAGACGCACTGGAACTTGTGCTTGGGAAACACTTTGTCACGCTTGAATCGGTTGCGGAGGGCACGTGCCAGCGGGTCGCCCGTGACTTTCCAGAACTCGGCCGTCTTAATGCGCGTGGGGTCGAGTTTCAGGGCAGCTCCCATCGACGAGAAGAACTTCGCCTTGGTTTGCGTGGCCATCAGAATCAGCAGTGCCTTGTCCTTCAGCGAGTCGATGGCATCGATGATATAGTCATAGGTGTCGAGTTCAAAACGCTCGGCAGTCTCAGTGGTAAAAACCTGCTGCAGGGCGGTAATCTCCGCCGAGGGGTTGATGGTGAGCAGACGCTCTTTCAAGGCCTCCACCTTCACCTGCCCCACCGTCGTCGTCGTCGCCATCAGCTGGCGGTTGACATTGGTGATGCTCACGCGGTCGGAGTCGACAATCGTCAGCCGGCGGATGCCAGAGCGCACCAGACTCTCAGCACACCACGAGCCTACCCCGCCCACGCCGAATATCATCACACGTTTCTCAGCAATGCGGCCCATCGCCTCATCGCCCAACAGCAGTTCCGACCTGCGAAATATTGCTTCTTCTATCGCCATGTTATTGCCGACTTCAGTGTCTCTTCCGGTTCTATGTCTATCTTGCTCTCGTCAAGCATCGAGCGGTCGAGGCCAAAGACGTCGATGAAGAAGTCGTAGACAGCCTGCCGCTTGTTCTCCTTGAAGTCGTGGCGCTCGTCGGGCAGGTGCACATTACGGACGTTGTCCTTGGCACCGTAGAAGCCATAGATGCGCTGCAGATAGGGAAATTCCAGCGTGGGCACGCTGGATGTCCAGTCGCCGCCGTCCGAGACGATGAGCATGGGCTTCGGGGCCACAACAGCAGCCAGTTCGGGCTCACAGGTACCGCCGCCGCTCAGCTGGACGGGCTTGCCACTCTCGCAGGGGCAGCCGCCGTCGAAGTGCGAAGCCAGGTGCACCACAGGTGCGGAGGCCGTCACGCGCTCATCCAACAGCGACAGCAGGACGGTATGCGTACCGCCGCCCGAGCCGCCCATCACGCCCACCCGTTCCGGGTCGATGTCCTTGCGATTCTGCAGCATCCAGTCCAACAGGACATAGCCGCAGGCAGCCTGATAGACGTGGGCACGGCTGCTGTGATGGTCGCCAACCTCCTGTGCCGACTGCCCCCAGCCATAGAGGTCGAAGTCTACGCAGACGGCACCCATACGGGCCAGCGTACCCAGACGCTGCTGCTCGTCCTTTCGGTAGCGGTAGGGCCAATGGCCGTCCGGGCAGACAATCAAGGCATATTTTTTATTTTTTATTTTATCTTTTTTATTTAGCCCGTAGGGCGCATAAATGGTGCCGAACAGGTGCTGCCCAGGCGTCAGCTCGATGCAGATGTTCTGCGTCGTATAGCCGTTGTGCCTGCGAATCTTCGACAGGATGACGGGACGCACCAGACGGCCCTTCTTGTCTTTCCTGACGACGCACGAGTCGAGGAACTTGTCCAGCTCCAGCCGCTGACGCACCTCCCGGCGCAACGTGTCGCGGCGGGCCTCCCACTGTTCCTTATTGTGATATAGCGACGACAGCCAGTCGAGCATCATCCTGCCCTCAGCCTCGTGCCGGCGAGGATACTCATACAACTTAATCTTATACAACTGGCCGCTCTGCTTCCACCAGTTCCAGTCGTAGTACTTGCAGATGTTGTCGAGCGTCATTTCCAGCGAGTAAGGCCGCACACGGAAGTCAGCATACGGCAGTCGTTTGCCCACGGTATCCACATTCGAGTCGAACTTAAACCTCACACCAAAGCGCTTGCCCACGTCCTCCATCAGGTCGTGCACACTACGCTCGTAACGCGTTTCAAACGTCTGTGCTCCAACCACAGCAGGCAGGACGGCACAAAGAATAACCAGCAACTTCTTCATATATTTAAAAGACTGACAACCCCGCAGGATGTCATCAATTCAGATGCCTGGACACAAGACGTCATCTGACGTTTGGGATAGAAAGAGGAGAGAGGTGTGTCGGCCTTCCAACCCAACACGCGGTTGGCCTTGTCGACATTGCCCCATACCTGCTCGATGTCGCCCTCACGACGGGGGGCATACGTCCAGTTGACTTTGACGCCGGTGGCACGCTCGAAGCCCTGCAAGCAATGTCAGGTACCTGTCCTCTGGCATCCAACGAGGGACAGCCCGCGATACATGAAACAAAAAATCCACCGTTGAAGGACGATGGATCAAGACCTAATGTTTTCACAACGGAATAATCCTTATTGTGATTTGCTAAAAATTAGTGGTGCAAAGTTAAAGATTTTCCTTGAAAGCACCAAACATTTCAAAAGATTTTTGTACTTTTGTGGCAAAATAACTAAAAATGCTGTAAATATGAAAAAGATTCTTGGTCTCGATTTAGGCACAAATAGTATAGGTTGGGCTGTAATAAATGCAAACGAAACAGCCCGCGATAATGACACTACATATTTGAAACCCTTTAGCATCTGTTCTGCAGGAAGTAGGATTATTCCTATGTCAGCCGACATCTTGGGAGATTTCGACAAAGGAAACTCTATTTCCCAAACTGCAGAGAGGACAAGACTTAGAATGGTACGACGTATACACGAGCGTAGCATTCTTCGCCGCGAAAGAATGCTACGGACATTGAGCACTATGGGATTCCTTCCTGCACCTTTTGAAGAAAAGATAGATCAATTCGGGAAATTCATTGATGACAGCGAGCCTCAAATTGCTTGGTTGACCAGAGAAGATGGAAGTCGTGACTTCCTGTTTCAGGACTCTTTTAAGGAAATGTTGACAGACTTTGCCCTCCATCAGCCAAAATTGGTAGCCAATGGGAAGAAAGTTCCATACGATTGGACCATCTATTATCTCCGCAAGAAAGCCCTGACCCAGCGAATCACCAAAGAGGAACTTGCGTGGATATTGCTTCAGTTCAACCAGAAACGTGGGTATTATCAGTTACGCGGCGAAGAGGAAGAAGAGAAATCCAATGAGACCATTGAAATTATCAGTGCCAAGATACTTTCTGTCGAGAAGAAAGAAAAGGATAAGAAATACGAGAAGTATTGGTACGAGATGAATCTTGACATTGGAATGGTATACCGGGCAACATTCTATAATGATGTATCCGGATGGCAAGGAGAAACAAAAGATTTCGTCTTGAAGACAACTGTACTGAAAGACGGAAGCGAAAAGAACGAACTCTCTTTTCTTCCGACGACAGAAGAGATTGAAAGGATGGACCCACAGAGGAAGGCAAAGATGTATGCCAAGATAAAACTCCGTACAGAAAAGGACATTGAAAACAGCCACAAGACAGTAGGCAGCTACATTTACGACACACTACTGCAAACTCCCAATCAGAAGATTATCGGCAAATTAGTACGTACAGTAGAACGGAAATTCTACAAGGACGAAATCATCAGAATTCTAACTATTCAACAAGAGTTGATTCCGGAGTTAAGTAACAAAGCACTATATGAAAAATGTATTGAAGGGCTATATCCCAGCAATGAAGCTCATCGTAACAATATCTCCAAGCCCGATTTTGTCAATCTGTTTGTAAACGATATCTTGTTTTATCAGCGTCCGCTAAAAAGCAAGAAGTCACTCATCGATAATTGTCCGTACGAATTCCATTTTGACAAAGACGGTAATTCTTATCCTATAAAATGTATTGCCAAATCGAATCCACTTTTTCAAGAATTCAGACTTTGGCAGTTTGTTCAGAACCTAAGGATTTACCAACGAGAGAGGACTGTCAGCGACGGTCAATTAGACTTATTCAGTAGTGCTCCGACTAGCAAACTACAAACCGATGTTGACGTCACAGCAGAATTGCTCAAGTCAGAAGAAGATTACGTCAAGCTGTTCGAGTGGCTCAACGACAGAAGTTCCATCAAGCAAGACACGTTGCTCAACTCCTTCTTCAAGATAAAGAAGGAAAAAGGCAAAGACAAATATCCTTTCCGCTGGAACTATGTAGAAGACAAGGAGTATCCTTGTAATGAAACCAGGGCTTCGATGCTTGCAGGACTAAACAAATGCGGCATCGATGCAGACTTTCTAACTCCAGAACATGAAATGGCCATGTGGCACATTCTCTACTCTGTAGAAGACAAGATTGAAATAGGCAAGGCCATGAAGAGCTATGCCGAGAAAAACAATCTAAGCGAAAACTTCTCAGAAACATTTAGCAAACTGAAACCTTTTAAAAAAGAATATGGTTCCTATTCTGAAAAGGCCATTCGCAAGTTGCTCCCTCTTATGCGAATAGGCAAATATTGGAACGAAGATAATATTGATGCTAAAACGCAAGAACGAATTGAAAAGATTATCACTGGCGAATATGATGAAACCATCAAGAATCGTGTCCGCGATAAAGCTATCAGTCTCACGGATATTAGCCACTTCAAGGGATTGCCCGTATGGCTGGCATGTTACATTGTGTACGACCGCCATTCAGAAGCAAAGGAAATCGAGAAATGGGAAAAGCCTGAAGACATTGACCGCTATCTGAGCAACTTCAAACAGCACTCATTACGCAATCCTATTGTTGAGCAGGTCATCACAGAAACGCTTCGCACCGTTCGTGACATTTGGAGAAAAGAAGGACAGATAGACGAAATCCACGTTGAACTGGGTCGCGAAATGAAAAATCCTGCAGACAAGCGCAGGCAGATGACTGAACGCATTCAGCAAAACGAGAACACCAACCTGCGTATCAAAGCCTTGCTGATGGAATTTATGAACCCCGATATGGGTATTGAGAATGTTCGTCCATTCTCACCCAGCCAACAGGACATCCTCCGAATATACGAGGAGAACGCACTTGACAATCTCAAAAAGGAGGATGAAGAATATGAGTTCGTCACGAAGATGTCAAAGATGGCACAGCCCTCGAAGTCTGACATTATCAGATACAAGTGTTGGTTGGAACAGAAGTATCGTTCTCCGTATACAGGAAGAATGATTCCTTTGGCAAAGCTGTTTACTCCCGCTTACGAGATAGAGCATATCATTCCGCAATCGCGCTATTTTGATGATTCCTTCAGCAATAAAGTAATATGCGAGGCAGAGGTCAACAAACTGAAAGACCGACAACTGGGCTATGAGTTCATCAAGAACTATGCTGGGCAAATAGTTCAACTCAGTCAGGGAGACAGCGTAGAAATTCTCTCCGTCGCCAGTTACGAGAAACTGGTGAAAGACCACTATGCCAGCAATAGGACAAAGATGAAAAAGCTACTGATGGACGACATCCCAGAGGGATTCATCGAACGTCAGCTGAACGATAGCCGGTATATCAGTAAGGTGGTGAAAGGACTTCTTTCCAATATAGTACGAGAAAAGACAGAGAACGGAGAATATGAGCAGGAAGCAGTATCGAAGAACTTGATTTCGTGCAACGGCTCTATAACTGACCGTCTGAAAAAAGACTGGGGCATGAATGATGTCTGGAACCATATCATTCTGCCGCGTTTCCAACGACTGAACCAAATAACTGGCAAGGACAGTTTTACAACGCTGAATCGAGAGGGACACGAGATTCCCAATATGCCTTTTGAGTTGCAAAGAGGTTTCAGCAAAAAGCGCATTGACCATCGCCACCATGCCATGGATGCCATTGTGATAGCATGTGCCACACGTGACCATGTAAACCTGCTGAATAACGAGGCGTCGCTGCCCAAACACCAAGAAATGAAGCATGCCCTTTCACGTAAGCTACGCCGATGTGAAGAAGTTGTCATTAATGGTAAAAAGCGAAACATCTACAGGGAGTTCCTAAGCCCGTGGCCTTCATTCACTACTGATGCATGGCAAACCCTACAAAACATTATTGTCAGCTTCAAGCAAAATCTACGAGTCATCAACAAGACGACGAATGCATATCTGCATTATGATGAGAGTGGAAAGAAGAAGCCTCGCAAGCAGGTAAATGGCGACAGTTGGGCTGTACGCAAATCGATGCACAAAGACACGGTGTTTGGAGAAGTTAATCTTCGCAAGAAGAAAACTGTATCTCTGAACGAGGCTGTCAAAAAACCAATCAGCATTGTCAATAAGGACTTCAAAAAGAAGGTCATGGAGTTATTGGCAGAAGGACGTGATGCTAAGTTCATCAAGAAGTATGTCGAAGAGCACAAGGATGTCTGGTCTGACATCAATACAACGAAGATAGAAGTTTACTATTTCACAAAAGATGAGAAAAAACGGAATGGAGAACCCAAGGAGCGCTACTTTGCCACACGTAAACCGCTTGATAGCAGCTTCGACCAAAAGAAGATTGTCGAGAGCGTAACAGACACTGGCATTCAGAAAATACTCTTGGCACATTTGGAAGCAAAGGGCAACAGCCCTAAACAAGCATTCTCACCCGATGGCATCGACGAGATGAACCGTAATATTCTTGCACTTAACAATGGCAAGTTTCATCAGCCAATCTTGAAGGTTCGAGTCTATGAGAAAGCCGACAAGTTTGCCGTAGGGCAAACAGGCAACAAGAGCAAAAAGTTTGTAGAGGCAGCGAAAGGTACGAACCTTTTCTGGGCTATTCTTGGTTCTGAAAACACAAACGATGAAACTGGAGAAACGGTTATAGTTCGTTCTTATCTGACTATACCTCTCAATATCATGATAGATTGCCAAAAGAAGTATGGATCAAAATGGAAAGAGAATGTCGAAGCATATCTCAAAGAGATTGATTTAATAAATGCAGAAGACAAGGTGCTATTCACTTTATCACCCAACGATTTGGTTTATTTACCCACTAAAGAAGAACTCCAAAACAAGATAGAAAGTGTTGACAGAAATCGGATTTACAAATATGTAGACCCAAATAACAACAAAGGGAACTTTGTTCCATATTCCTCAGCGAACGTCATTTTCTCTATAAAATTTACCGACCAAAAGAAAATTGGAATATCATATCCTATCCAAGATGAATTTGGCATAGGCAGTCAATGTTCCAAAAATCCTAGGGCTATTACAGGTGAGATGATAAAAGAAACTTGCATTCCCATTAAGGTAGATAGATTGGGCAACATCATTGAATTTAATGGTATGAAACTATAGCCTATGATTAAAAATACGCTCAATTTTCAGTACTCCAGTCTACATAAGTCAAACGACTTACATTGTCAAGCAACAAAGCATTAACAGAAACGTTATAATAACATGGAGACAAACAACATCATAACATACAAGCCTGCGGCAGAAACCATCAAGCAGGCCATACTCCAGGGACAATACGAGGCTGCCAAGGGGGTGAACCGTATTCAGTTGGCCGTATACTTCGGCATCGGCAAGTATATCTCACAGAACACCCGTAAAGGCAAATGGGGAACAGGAGCATTGGATGCTATCAGCCAGATACTGCACAAAGAACTGCCAGGGCTAAGGGGGTATTCGGCTACTCAAATGAAAGAAATGCGGTTGTTTTATGAAGCATGGCAGATTCTCGATACGAATTCGTCGGTTGTAACCGACGAATTGCCCGAGCACGAGTGCATTGAATGCAAGCGTTACAATTCGTCGGTTGTGACCGACGAATTACAAGTCACAAGAAATCAGATAGATATCTACCATGTTATTCAAATTCCAGATTTAAAGGATTTCCCCGTGGAAGATTTCTTTAAAGTACCATTCACTCATCATAGTAAGATTCGCACAATTTCGACATCACTTGAGGAGCGATACTATTATATTCACCGCACAGCTGAGGAGAATTTAACTGTAGAAAAATTGAAGAAATTGATTAATGACGATGCCTACGGACATCGGGACACCATGCCAAGCAACTTCTCGCAGAACATTCCTGACGCGACGCTGGCACGCAAGGCAGTCATGATGTTCAAGGACTCTTATCTGTTGGACTTTATCAATGTGGAACAGATTGGAGAGCGAGAAGCCATAGATGTGGACGAGCGAGAAGTAGAGCAACAGATTGTACAGAACATCAAGCAGTTTATCATGACCTTTGGTCGTGACTTCACCTTTGTGGGTAACCAATACCACTTGGAAATATACGGTGTAGAGCACTTCACCGACCTTCTTTTCTTCAACCGCGAGCTGAATGCACTGGTAGTCATAGAGCTGAAAACGGGAGAGTTCAAGACATCATACTTGGGACAACTGATGGGTTACCTTTCCATCCTTGAAGCAAAGGTTAAAAAGCCACATGAGAACCCACCCATCGGCATTGTTCTTTGCAAAGAAGCCAATCGAGAATATGTGGAGTTCGTGATACGTGACTATGCCAAACCAATGGGCGTTGCAACCTATAAGACAACTACCGATATGCCAGAGGAACTGCGTCGGACACTACCCGACATAGAAGAACTGAAGAAACTGCTCTGAACACCCTGTGATTAAGAAAACTTTAAAAAGCCTATGATCAAGAAAACCCTATGTTTCAGCAATCCTGCCTATCTCTCTTTGCGGGATGCCCAGCTGGTTATCAAGCTGCCTGAAGTGGAAAAGGCAGCCAATCTGACTGAGGACTTCAAGAAGGCTACAGAGGTGACACGCCCCATAGAGGACATTGGTGTAGTCGTACTCGACCATAAGCAGATTACGATTACCCAAGGAGCACTCGAGGCACTGCTGGAGAACAACTGCGCTGTCATCACCTGTGACTCCAGTCACTTGCCCGTTGGGCTGTTGCTGCCTTTGGTGGGCAACACTACCCAGAACGAGAGGTTCCGCGAACAGTTAGACGCTTCCCTACCCTTGCGAAAACAGTTGTGGCAGCAGACCATGCAGCAGAAAATCAGAAATCAGGCTGCCGTCCTCAGCAAATGTTCTGATGCTGAAACCAAGTGTATGCAAGTTTGGGCTAATGACGTTCGCAGCGGTGACCCAGAGAATCTGGAGGCTCGCGCTGCCGTCTATTATTGGAAGAGTTTGTTTGGACATATTCCGGGTTTTATCAGAGACCGCGAGGGCGTGGCACCCAACAATCTGCTGAACTACGGCTATGCCATTCTGCGTGCCGTAGTGGCTCGTTCCTTAGTAGCCAGCGGACTACTCCCAACCCTTGGCATTCACCATCACAACCGTTACAATGCCTATTGTCTGGCCGATGACATCATGGAACCATACCGTCCGTATGTGGATCGATTGGTCTACGACATCACGGAACAATACGGCATAGACGTAGAATTGTCAAAAGACATCAAGGCTGAGTTACTTTCCATACCAACTCTTGACGTCGTGATTGGTGGCAAGCGAAGTCCGCTCATGGTAGCCACTTCGCAAACCACGGCCTCTCTGTATAAATGCTTCAGAGGTGAGTTGCGAAAGATTGCCTATCCAGAAATGTGATATGATAGCAGAACGTTTCAGCGAATACAGGGTTATGTGGCTCTTAGTGTTGTTCGACCTCCCGACAGAGACGAAGAAAGACAAGAAAGAATATGCAAAGTTTCGCAAGCGTCTCATTGAAGATGGTTTTACCATGTTCCAGTTTTCCATCTATGTGCGTCATTGTGCCAGCATGGAGAATGCAGAGGTTCATCGCAAACGAGTGAAAGCCATCTTGCCCGAATTCGGGAAGGTAGGCATATTATGCATCACAGACAAGCAGTTTGGCAATATTGAGTTATTCTTCGGCACCAAGCCTCAACAGCCCAATGCTCCAGGCCAGCAACTGGAACTGTTTTAGAATGTTTATAGATTATTTTAACTTTTTAATGATGAGAATGTGTAATCAAGCCGTCTTGAGCAGATATCCTAGAAAAGGAGAATCTCGTCGTTATGACGAAACTCTCCTTTTTCTTTGCAGCATTTTTCTTTTCTATTTTTCTTTACAATCACCTGATTTTCAGTCAGTTTCTTCAATCGTGATGTTTATGCCACTGCAAAGGTACTAATTTTTTAGCAAATCACAACATTCAATGGCTATACTAACTCGAAGATAAAGATGTTTATGCCACTGCAAAGGTACTAATTTTTTAGCAAATCACAACTTCTTTAACCGTGTGGATTCATTACTTTTCGATGTTTATGCCACTGCAAAGGTACTAATTTTTTAGCAAATCACAACGCGTCAATTTGCGCGATATTCTCCTTACTGATGTTTATGCCACTGCAAAGGTACTAATTTTTTAGCAAATCACAACATTGTATGGAATGGCTTACAACTCGGCCATGATGTTTATGCCACTGCAAAGGTACTAATTTTTTAGCAAATCACAACCTGATTGAAAGCATTGTAGGTGGCCAGCTCGATGTTTATGCCACTGCAAAGGTACTAATTTTTTAGCAAATCACAACAATAAAGGTAACATCACGAGAAAATTCCAGATGTTTATGCCACTGCAAAGGTACTAATTTTTTAGCAAATCACAACACAGTTTCTGCACGGTCATCATGTGGCGGTGATGTTTATGCCACTGCAAAGGTACTAATTTTTTAGCAAATCACAACGGCAGCGGTGGGGTTGCTCCAGGTACACAGATGTTTATGCCACTGCAAAGGTACTAATTTTTTAGCAAATCACAACTTGATGAAACCGACGTTGAGCCAGTTGCCGGATGTTTATGCCACTGCAAAGGTACTAATTTTTTAGCAAATCACAACCCACCATGTAGGAGGTGCTGCGCAGGTCGGATGTTTATGCCACTGCAAAGGTACTTATTATTTGTAAACAGGCTCATTATGATTACAAAAATATGTATAAGAAATTTTTTGATGGGCAAAAAAAAACAAGGATAATGGAGGTATAAACAGTATCTTTGGTCGAAGGAAACAGCATCTTTGGATGATGCAGATATGCTGTTTGCATCATGGAAACAGCATATCTGCATGAAGCAAAGATGCCACTTTGACCAAGTCACAGAGGGACAGGCACACTGTGACCAGAATTATCAGCCTGTTTTTGAAAATTATCAGGCTGTTTTTGAAAATTCCGAGGCTGTTTTTGAAAATTCCCAGGCTGTTTTTGAAAATTCCCAGGCTGGGAATTTTTGTCTCATCATGTTGTCGATGTATATATATTGTTAAACTTCAAAAAAAGCGACCCGTACGACCCGTGCGGCTTTTTCCGGCTGTCGGATACAGGTCACATAGCTGTCACGTAGAAAACCGCTAAGATGCTGATTGTCAGCAGTTCTGTCATACGGGTCGCATTTTTTCTTGCATGGCGCAGGAAAATATCCTGCACGGCATCGCCGGGCGGGGCAGAAGGTATGATAGAAAGAGGAGAGCATACAGTAGGGGAAAAGCCCTACTGTATGCCGTCTTCACGGAGCTTCTGCTGCCACTTCCAGGCAGACTTCAGTACCTCGTCGGTAGGTGTGTCGGCCTTCCAGCCCAACACGCGGTTGGCCTTGTCGACATTGCCCCATACCTGCTCGATGTCACCCTCACGGCGGGGGGCATACGTCCAGTTGACCTTTACGCCAGTGGCACGCTCGAAGCCCTGCACGACCTCGAGTGTGGAGAGGCCGCGGCCCGTACCAATGTTGAAGATTTCGACGGCATCGGTCTCGGAATTGTCGAGCACACGCTCCATCGCCTTGACGTGTGCCTTGGCCAGGTCGACGACGTAGATGTAGTCGCGGATGCAGGTGTGGTCGGGCGTATTATAGTCGTTACCGAAAATCTTCAGCTGTCCACGGATACCCATAGCCGTCTGGGTGACGAAGGGAATGAGGTTCATAGGAACGCCGTTGGGCAGTTCGCCGATGAGTGCCGTGGGGTGAGCGCCGATGGGGTTGAAGTAGCGCAGGATGACCGACTTGATGGGAGCACCGGAGTGGATGTAGTCCTGGATGATCTCCTCGTTGATCTGCTTGGTATTGCCGTAGGGCGACATAGCTTTCTGGATGGGAGCATCCTCGGTCACGGGCAGGTGCTCCTGCGAGGGCTGTCCGTAGACGGTGCACGAACTGGAGAAGATGATACCCTTGACATCGTACTTGGGCATCAGCTCCAGCAGGTTGATGAGACTCGTCAGGTTGTTGCGGTAGTAGAGTAACGGCTTCTCGACGCTCTCACCCACAGCCTTGGAGGCGGCAAAGTGGATGATGCCCTCAATGTTGGGATACTTCTTGAACACATTTTCGAGTGCCTCCAGGTCGCAGCAGTCCACCTTCTCGAAGGCGGGGCGAATGCCTGTAATCTTCTCGATGCCGTCCACGACACCAGCGTTGGAGTTGGAAAGGTTGTCGATGATGACGACCTCGTAACCTGCTTCCTGTAATTCGACGGTGGTGTGACTGCCAATGAATCCTGTTCCACCTGTCACCAGAATTGTTTGTTTCATACCATAAATGATTGTTAGTGATAGTTCTCAGTTATTAAAAAAGCTCACGGAACGTGATGTTCCTGTGAGCTCCATGTTGTTCCAGCGGTGCGTACGAGACTCGAACTCGTGACCTCCTGCGTGACAGGCAGGCATTCT
>ERZ842401.2579-NODE-2579-length-24083-cov-4.338813_pt1 | contig 24083 bp, 15 predicted proteins | sample MGYA00521270_ERZ842401 | MGnify/ENA primary metagenome ERZ842401 (study PRJEB31892, sample SAMEA3878208) | bioreactor metagenome | biome: Moose rumen | place: Sweden | collected 2011-10 | study: EMG produced TPA metagenomics assembly of the PRJEB12797 data set... | reverse complement strand
CTCCATGTTCCAGAAAAAGAAGAAGAACGAAGATCTTTGGACCGAATATGTCCGGGTTTCGGCAGGTTTTGACCTTCATTTCCATTGGCTGAAGGGCCATGACGGGCATCCGGAAAATGAGCGGGGCGACTCCCTTGCGTTTGCTCAGGCAACGGCGTTTGGCGGAGGCATTTGAAAGAAATACAATTACTTATGGACGGGATACTTGCAAAACGCAATCTGAAATTTGCCATGGTGGGCAGTGGCAGCTGGGCCACGGCTCTGGTTAAACTTCTGATGAACCATCAGGAGAAGATATCGTGGTTCATCCGCGATCAGAAAAACATAGACCGCGTGATGCAGAACCACCGCAACAAGGTTTATCTGAGCTCCGTAATCCTGGAGCCGGACCGGCTGTTCATGAGTACCGATATAAATGCGGTTGTAAGCGGTGCGGACGTTCTGATATTCTGCATACCTAGCGCATATTTTCTTGGAGTGATGGACAGGCTCACGGTTTCTTTGGACGGCAAGTTCATAGTTTCTGCAATCAAGGGATTTGTGGGAGACAAGACCATAGCCGAGTATTTCAACCAGATACACAACATTCCATACGACAGAATAGGGGTTGTAAGCGGCCCCTGCCATGCCGAGGAGGTGGGCATGGAAAGGCTTTCCTACCTGACATTTACCAGCAAGTTCAACGAAGATGCCCAGGCCCTGTGCAACTTTTTTGAATGTGACTATGTGAACACAATCCCCGGCACGGATATCTACGGCGTGGAATATGCCGCAGCGCTGAAGAACATCTATGCCATTGCCGCCGGAATAGCCCATGGACTGGGTTATGGCGATAACTTCCTTTCTGTGCTGATTACCAATTCGTTCAAGGAATTGTCTGATTTCCTTAACGCCTCCCATCCGTCCGAGAGCCGCAATACTCTCACATCGCCTTATCTTGGCGATCTGCTGGTTACGGCCTACAGCCAGTTCAGCCGCAACCGCACGTTCGGAAGCATGATAGGAAAGGGTTATTCTGTCCAGAACGCCCAGGCCGAAATGAACATGGTGGCGGAAGGCTATTATGCCACAGATGCCATCATCCGTATAAAACGCAGGTACAAAGTAGATATGCCCATTGCCGAGGCAGTATATGAAATACTTTATGAAGGAAAATATCCGGCCTATGTAATGCAGAGGCTCAGCGAATTATTTGTCTGACATTTAACAGGAAACCGATATGTTGAAACTGAATACCGAAATGATTCTTCCGTTTGTGGAAGAACAGGATTACCAAAAGGCTCTGGATGAGGCAAAGATGGCCTATGACATCCTCCTTTCCGGAAGCGGGCCCGGCGGAGGCATGAGAGGTTGGCTGGATCTTCCGGTAAGTGCTGACCGTCAGCTTGTTGAGGATTGCAAGATGATAGCCACCAGATGGCTTGGAAGCATGGATGTTGTTGTGGTGGTAGGAATAGGAGGCTCTTTCCTTGGGGCAAAATGCGCTCTGGAGGCCTTTTCGCACAGTTTTGCCAGCGCAGGGGAGAGAAATTCGCCTCACATAGTGTTTGCAGGCTTCTCGCTCTCTGAGGATTACATGTCAGACCTGCTGGGTTATCTGAAGAAAAAATCCTACGGGCTCATAGTAATTTCCAAATCCGGAACTACCATAGAGCCGGCCCTGGCTTTCCGCATCCTGAGGATGAACATGCTCCACAGGTTCGGCGAGGAGGATACCAGAAGGAGGATAGTTACCGTCACCGATCCTTCCAAGGGGGCTCTCAGGGAGATGAGTCTGAGGTACGGCTATACATCGCTGAGCATTCCGTCAGATGTAGGAGGCAGATACTCGGTTATGAGTGCGGTAGGGCTGTTGCCGATAGCAGTTGCAGGCTTTGACATAGAGAGTTTTCTGGGCGGAGCACGGGAGGCCCGCGAGGTTCTGATGAACAGGTCTGACGACAATCCGGCCCTGATATATGCGGCTCTGAGGAACATTATGTACCGCTATGGCAAGAAGATAGAAGTTTTTGTAAACTACCATCCCAAGCTCAAATATCTGGGAGAGTGGCTCAAGCAGCTTTTTGCCGAAAGCGAGGGCAAGAATCACAAGGGCCTGTTCCCTGCCACGCTGGACTTTACAACAGACCTTCATTCGGTGGGCCAATACATTCAGGACGGAGAAAGGATAATGTTTGAAACCTCCGTTCTGGCTGGCAGCAAGGAGGTTGTGGTTCCCGTTCCGCCTTCTACAGACAACCTCGACGGCCTGGACTATCTCGTTGGCAAAACTTTGGAAGATGTAAACTACATGGCCGAAAAGGGAACCCGTATGGCTCACACGAGCGGCAATGTGCCCAACATCTACATGGAGATGGAACAGATAGACGAATGGAATATGGGTCAGCTGTTCTATTTCTTTGAGTTCTCCTGTGCGGTTTCGGCCTATATGCTGGGAGTAAATCCGTTTGACCAGCCGGCAGTTGAAGTTTACAAGACAAATCTTTACAGACTCCTGGGCCGCCCGGGTTATACAGACAAGCAATGACCTCTGCAATACATCCCATGCTTTTGGATCTGGCACTTATTCTGGTAGTTGCCGGCGTTGTGACCATTATCTTCAAGGCTCTCAAGCAGCCTCTTGTTCTGGGTTATATTGTGGCCGGCATACTTACCGGCCCATACATAGGTTTTTTGCCTACAGCCACACAGGTGGAGAGCGTGGAGTTCTGGGGCAAGATAGGAGTGATATTCCTGCTGTTCGGTCTGGGTCTGGAATTCAGTTTCAAGAAACTCAGCAAGGTAGGAGGGCCCGGAATCACAACCGTCATATCCGAAGTGCTGGTGATGTTCTCCATGGGGTTCCTCATAGCCAAGATCTTCGGATGGGAAACCATAACTGCGCTGTTTGTGGGAGCCATGCTTTCCATTTCTTCCACTTCCATCATAATCAAGACCTTTGACGACCTGAAGATAGGAGGCCGGAAATCCTCGCAGCTGGTGTTCGGAGCCCTGATCTGCGAAGACCTTGTAGCCATACTTCTGCTTGTAATGCTGCCTACCTTTGTCATAAGCAAGACATTTGACGGGGCGCAGCTGATGACTAAAATTTTGACTATCACTATATTTCTGCTGCTGTGGTTTACCGGAGGAATTTATTTTATACCAACGATTTACCGTAAGCTGAGAAAGCTGATGACGGACGAGACCCTGATAGTGGTTTCGTTGGGCCTCTGCCTCCTCATGGTGGTAATTACCCTTGAGGCCAACATATCGGAGGCTCTGGGGGCATTTGTAATGGGCTCCATACTTTCCGGAACCATTCAGCGCGATAAAATACTTGTTCTTACACGACCCATAAAGGATTTCTTCGGAGCCATCTTTTTTGTGAGTGTTGGAATGTTGGTTGACCCTTCAGTACTGCTGCATTATTGGCCTCACATACTGATAATCACACTGTCTGTAATAATTGTCAAGCCACTGGCCGCAACCATAGGTTTCCTCTTCAGCGGGCAGACTCTCAAGATTGCCCTTCCAGCCGGGCTCTGCATGTGCCAGATAGGTGAGTTCTCGTACATCATAGCATCTTTGGGCAAGAATCTTTCGGCAACTCCGGATTACCTTTATCCTGTGATAGTTACGGTATCAATCCTCACAACTTTTGTAACCCCGTACTGGGCCAAGGGCGGAGACCGCGTATTCAGTTTCATATACAACCATTCGACCAAGGGGTGGCAAACCGTAATAGACCGTCTGGGCAACGGCAAGAACACTTTCAACCAGCAGAACAGATGGAAAAAATTGCTCACGCATTATCTGACAAGGGTTTTCATTCTTACTACCTGGACTGCCTTCATCATTCTCCTGCTTACAAAGGTTGTGAACCCGTTCCTGAACAGGCTTCTGATATCTTTCTATCCGGAAGCTTTAGGAGCTTTCTGGGTTAGGCTGGTCTTCTTTGTTCTGACTACGATATCTATATCTCCGTTTGTCTGGGCACTGCTGCGTCTTAAAGATAAGGAAGGAATCTATGACCAGATATGGGCGGACGGCAAGTTTGCAAGAGGCCCTCTGTTGTTCCTGCAGGCCATAAAATATCTGATTGCATTCATAGCAATTGCCTTTGTTTCAGGTCTCTATTTGACAAAAAGCGTGGGCGCAATCATTGTCATAGGTGCTGTAATTATTGTCTATGTGGTAATGTCGCGGAGAATCAAGGGATATTATTCCAGAATAGAGACTAACTTCCTGACCAATCTCGACAGCGAAGGCGGAAGGCGGTTTGTGGTTCCCCGCGAAATGGCCAACGAAATCCACATGGAAAAATGCGTGGTGGGGCAGAATTCTTACCTTGCAGGCCGTTCCATAGGGGCCATCCACCGCAAGAAAAATACCGGAGCCCTTGTGATTCAGCTTACCAGAGGCAGCCGGACAATCAACCTTCCGTCCAAGGAGCAAGTGTTCTATCCGTCTGATTCGCTGCTTATTCTTGGGTCTGACCAACAGCTGGGCAATTTCATTTCGCTTTCCAGGAATACAGATCAGGATGTTGAACTTCAGCCGGAGGAAGATGCAATAGAGATGAGGCTCTTCCAGATTACCCTCAACCAAAATTCTCCGGTGATAGGTCACAATGCCAATATCACTTACTTCAAAGACAAGTTCGGGGTGCTGATTGTGGGAGTGGAAAAACGAGATTCTGATGAATTCCTCCGCCCTGTATCTTCGGTTACAATTGAAAATGGCGACACTATCTGGGTGGTAGGTAACAAGGAAAAAGTTGACAAACTTTAGAAATATCTGACGCTATTGACATAAATTGTCAAAATGCGGGTATATTTTTGCATTATGGAAAATGCTTTTTTAAGACAGGTTGCAGACCGTTTTGCGGGGAAGTCCTTGCAGGAATATACATTTGTTTTTCCTAACAGACGATCCGGTCTGTTCTTTCTCAAACATTTGGGGGAGATGGCCGCTGGCCCTTTATTTGCTCCCAGGGTTCTTGAAATCAGCCGTCTGATGGATTATCTTTCCGAACTTAGGACCATAGACGATCTGGAGCAGATTTTCAGGCTTTGGAAGATTTACTCAAAGCATCACAACGAGAGCATAGATGACTTTATGAGTTGGGGCAGAATTATCCTTTCTGATTTCAACGATGTAGATCAGTATATGGCAGATGCATCGCAGCTGTTTGCCAACATAAAGGATTTGAATGCCTTGAAGTCGGATACATCCATACTGACATCCGTACAGTTGGAGGCACTGCGCAGAATTGCGGACATTAAGGAAAAGGTCCAGCCCCATGAAGATACCAAACGCAGGTATCTCGATATCTGGGATTCGCTCTATCCGCTTTACACCGAGTTCAGAGAATCTCTGGAAAAAGACGGGGTGGCCTACAGCGGAATGCAGTACAGGCAGGTAGCCGAATCGCTGAGAAACCCTTCAGAAAGTCTGCAGAAGAAAATTGATGTGCTGGGGAAGGTTGTATTCGTGGGATTTTCCGCCCCTTCGGAGTGTGAGAAAGCTCTGATGCGCTGCTTCCAAAAGTGGGGAGGCTCTTTCTACTGGGATTTTTATTCTGATATGATAAAGGCTCCGCAGAACCGTTCTTCTCTTCTGATATCAAAGTGTTTGGACGAGTTTCCGTCTGCCTTTCCAATTTCTTCGGACGGCGGGCTTGGAAAGAAGGATTGCGTTTACAATGTAGTTGCGGCTTCGGGAGCCGGTGAACAGGCTTTGATAGCCTCACGCATCCTTTCCAAAATCAAGGCAACTGGGGCTAAAGACATGGACATTGCAATTGTGGTATCTGACGAGAGCCTGATAATTCCGCTGCTGGAATATCTGAACTGCAACGAAGTAAACATAACCATGGGCTATCCACTGAGGGCCTCAGAGGCGGCCTCTTTCTTCTTTACGCTTGCAGACCTTGGCCTGAGAAGCTGCAAAAGCGGGGCTCAGATACTGTTCCCGGGCGAAATCCTGATTTCCATACTCAATCATCCGTATATCAAGCAGATAGATGCCCAAGAATCTTCACGTGTGTGCAATCTTGTGCTTAAGTCCAACCTCTACATGCTGGATTCGGAAACCCTTATGGCGGAATCTCCGTTCGGTCTGGATCCGGCAGGAAAACTGTCTCAGATGCTGAGGCTTATTGCTCCCAAGGCCGATATGTTTGAGCAGGAAGGCAAAGACCCCACAGACGGCATATTGTCATATCTGAATGACATCGCTGAGCATCTGGAGAAGCATCTGTCTTTACATCAGAGGAATTTTCTGGGCAGATATGTGGATATTCTGGACAGAATCAAATCCAGCGGCATAAGATTCAACAAGAGGAGAACTCTTTACTCAGCCATAAGGTCTGCGGTCAGGACGGCTTCAGTACCTTTCAGCGGCGAGCCTCTGAAAGGCGTTCAGATTATGGGTCCGCTGGAAACCAGGGTGCTGGATTTTGACAAGATAATCTTTATGTCATTCAACGAGGGGACCTATCCGGCAAGTGGCGAAAGTTCCAGTAGCATACCGTATTTTCTGCGGGAGGCGTTCAACCTGCCTACATACAAGAACGAGAACAGTATATCGGCCTACAACTTCTACCGCCTGATACAGAGGGCTTCGGAGGTCTATATGATATATGATACGTCCAATACCGATCCTCTCAAGTCAAAGGAAGAAAGCCGTTTTATCAAGCAGCTCAAATATGACTTCGGAGTAAGCATCCGATATCCCAGATTCAAAATTCCGGTTCCGTCCTCGTCAAAGACAAACCAGGAAAGCCTTGTAATGACGGAAGAAGACCGCCTCAGCCTGAGCGGTTTCTTCAGCGATCTCAAGCCCTCAGATGCGGCTCCCAGACATTTTTCGGCCTCTTCGCTCAACGCCTACATAGACTGCCAGAGAAGATTCTTCTTCTCCAAAATCCTAGGCCTCAGCGATGAAGACGAACTCTCCGATACGGTTGAAGCAAACACCTTCGGAAGCATATACCATTATTGCATGGAGCATATCTACAAAGAATGTTCATCCGGTGGGCTCCCCGTGGATTTGGATGCTCAAGCTGCCCGCAGCATTGAATCCGCCGTGCGCAAAGACGGTTACCTTGATAATCTTATCCTTAGGGCTTTTGATTCTCAGATGCATGTCCATAGAATTGAAGGCCAGAATCTTATGATAAGAGACAGTGTTAAGAAATACATTTTTCAAACCTTGGGAAAAGATGAGGCCAAGGCAGAAATTGCATACCGTATGCTGGATGCGGAGAAGCAAATTTCTTGTGAAACCGATGCCCAATTGTCCCACGCTTACATAAAGGGCGTAATTGACAGGCTCGAAACCTGCGGGGGAATTCCCCGTATCTGCGACTACAAAACAGGAAAATTTTATGATAAGAAGGATTTGGAAAGCGGAAAAACCAAAACTCTGGACGGAAATATTGAAGGACTTCTGGATGAAATGTTCTGTACAGACAAGCGTAGAACGCATTATCATTCGGTTCTCTTTCAGCTGTTCTTCTATGCTCTGCTTTACAGACTCCACACCGGCATAAAGCCTCCATACACGCTTTCCGTATATCAGCTTACCATGTTGGAAAAATTCGGGCCCATAACAAATGAAATCTCTGAAGACCAATTGGATTTATTCAGGGGGCGGTTGGAAGAACTTTTGGCCCGGATCCGAAAAAAGGCAACAGCCGAGGGTTCGGTTATGGAGGTCTGCACAGACACTGGTAATTGTACCTATTGTGATTTCAACAAATATTGCAGGAGGGTCAGGGATGGTCAACGATAAGAATCTGCTTGTTTTTGACGCTTCCGCAGGCAGCGGAAAGACATATAATCTTTCTCAGAAATTTTCTGAGTATCTGATTTCGGAATACAAGAATGGCAGGCGCGATGTTCACCGCCTTGTCATGGCCGTTACCTTTACCAACAAGGCCACATTCGAGATGAAATCCAGGATAATTACAACTCTGTATGCAAAATCCAAGGACGATTCTAACCCTGACAAGGATGTGGCCCTGGAGATACTGAGGCACCTTGTACACGATTATACAATGTTCAGGGTCAGTACAATAGACAGCTTCTTCCAAAAAATTCTGAAAGCATTTGCCGTAGAAATGGGTAGCCAGTCTGCATACGAAACAACTCTGGATCATCAGACGGCAGTTGAGGCTGCGCTGGACAATATCTACGCCAAGCTGGGCAACGACAAAGAAGGTGCTCAGCTCCTCCAAGCCATGGAAGAAATATCGCTCAGAAGGCTGGACGAGGGTAAAAACTGGAATTGGAGAGATGACCTTCTGGCTATTTGCCGCAAGGTGGTAAGTCCCCAATACAGGGGCATCAAATCTGACGACTCAAGTCAGAAACTGAGGAAGTTTGCCCAAAAATGCTACAAGAGGGCAGATGAACTCCAAAAGATTTTTGCAGAAGAAGTCATTGAGCTTTATGACAAAGTAATAGAAGGTGCGGCAGGGCTCGACCTGAAAGCTCTCAAGGTTAACAATGCGATACAGAAATTCCTTCAGGGAAGGCTTGCCGATGGAAAAGTCTTCACAGACAAGGCTTCCGGCAAGATAGTAAACAACTGCCCCGAAGAATTGAAAACCTGGCTCGATAATCCGCATGCTATGCTGAACAAAGGTGGAAATTCTTTCAGCATATCGCAGGTAAACGACTGCTGCGGGCAGGCCATGCGAAGTATCAGAGACCTGTTCGACAAATATTACAGAGAGTACGTGACCCTTTCGCTCATATCCCGGAACTTGAAGGAGACATTATTACTGGAATCTGTCTCCCAGGAGTTGGACAGTTATCTGAGGGAGCATCAGTTGACCCTTCTGAGCGACGCTCCGCAGATTCTGAGCAGCCTCATAGACGGCAGCGGTACCCCGTTCGTCTATGATAAGTTGGGTTCCGTAATGAATCATTATCTGCTGGACGAATTCCAGGATACTTCGGAAGAGCAGTGGGAGAATTTTAAGCCTCTTCTTCAGGAAGGCCTGTCAAGAGGAGAAGGTTCTCTGATTGTGGGCGATGTAAAGCAGAGCATCTACCGGTGGAGGGGCGGCAACTGGAACCTTCTGAAAAAGAATGTACCCCAAGAGTTTGCGGACCACTATGACATTGAGCCGCTTGACACCAACTACCGCAGCCTGGAAAACATAGTTGCGTTCAACAACTATATGTTCTCTTCTTCTGAGCGTAAACTTTGGTTTGACACAGCAGGGCAGGAAGATAATGTTCCTCCCGGATACATGGTAAAGGCATTTATGGATTATCTGCAGAAAAAAGAATTAGCCCCTGCCCTTGTATCCGAAGTGCGCGACATTTACGCCGGCTCTGCCCAGCATTTGAAACCCGAGTTTGGGAATGTTCCCCAGAAGGGAGTGGTACATGTGATTTCTGCGCCCCTTAAGGCCCAGATGGAAGGCGGAGCTGAACTGGTACTTTGGGATGTTGCAAGAAAAATCCAGGGCCTGATTTCGTCCTCTCTTGGATACAGCCTCAAAGACATAGCCATACTTACAAACAAGAAAGAACAGGCAGGAATGATTGCCAACTATCTTGTAGGCAAAGGGATTAGCATTGTTTCAAGCGAGAGTCTTCTGCTGGATTCCAATCCGGTGGTCATCATGCTGGTAGAAATTTTAAGAAAAATAGCCAATCCAAAGGACAGGGGCCTTGAGGCAGTCAAGCGCCTTTACGGGTTGGAGGCCAGCCAGGCGGAACTTCTCGAAATTGCCTCGGAAGAGGGGTTGTACGCTCTTTGCCGGAGAATCCTCAGGACCTTCCTGAATGAACTTCAGGACGGAGATATGGCATTTGTAAAGGCGTTTTTGGACAAGGTGATGGATTATACATTTTCATACGGAAGCAGTCTGGCGGATTTTCTGAAATGGTGGGATTCCCAGAAACAGGGGTTCTATATTCCGGAACCATCCGAGGCAGATTCCGTCAAGATTATGACCATGCACAAGGCCAAAGGTCTGGCTTTTAAGGTGGTATTCATTCCATTCCTCAGAGACAAGATGGTAGATTCCAGATATGATCTCAAGTGGTTCACCTTGCCGGAAGACAGGCTGGGTTATGCGGGCCCGTTGCTGATTCACATGGGCAAAGATCTGAAAAACAGCGAATACGCCCAAGCCAACTCTGAAGAAGAAATGCAGCTTTGTATGGATTCTCTCAACCTTGCATACGTGTCTTTCACAAGGCCCCGGGAGAGGCTTTATATCTATTCCGATTCAGCGGCCAATGCCGGAACCGTATCCAAAGCCCTGAGTACCATCTGCTCTGCTTTAAGTAAGGATGGAAATAAGCTGTTTGAAGCCCGGACAGAAGATATCGATGCTCCCGACGGTTTTGGGCCGTATGAAATGACCGATTATGTAATTGGAAACGACATGGAAGTTTCTTACTCCAGTGATGAAACTGACTGTGCAAATGAAGAAATACAGCCAGAGATAATTGATTCTTCTGCCCTTTTGCATGAACCTTCAAATGCCAAGCTAAGAGGTGTTTATGAAGACTATAACATCCGTTTCGGAGTACTTTGGCACGAACTGTTCTCCTACATAGATTCCGACGGGAATACAGAAGGTTCCCTCCGGCAAAAAATATCTCTGGCAGTTCAAATGTTCCTCAGTAAGAATTCCGGCAGCATACTCGGCGATGACCCCGATGTGCTTTCTGAAGAAGTTGCAGAAAAGATAGGTTTTACCCTCAGGAGCGGATATGACTGGTTCAAAGACGGCCATAAGGTGTTGGGAGAAAGGAGCATAATTTCTTCAGGCGGAACATGGAGGCCGGATAGGATAATTCTCCCCAGCGAGGGTAAAGAATGGGCGGAGGTCATAGACTACAAGTTTGGAGGATATGACAGCGGCAGCGAATCCGGCAGCGGCAAAGACAGAAAATACCGCCGCCAGGTAGCAACATATATGAAACTGTTGTCAGAAATGGGCTACGGCCGGGTGAGGGGTTATATCTGGTATGTGACCGAGGATGTAATCCACGAAGTTTCTGAATAGGAGGTGTAAATTTACATTCATACAATCGGTTGGTTCTCAGCCGATTGTTTTTGTGTTCAAACGTAAAGGTAAAAACTTTCAGGCCCGTTGGGTAAATTTTACCCTATGGCTTGGAGCGCCTTTTTGATGCCGATATTTTTGCATCGGTTTTTTTGATGGCAAAAGTATGAAGCAGTTTAAAGGCAGGATTCTTTTTTTATTGAGCCTGGCGGCCATGACTATGGTTTGCGTCCGGGGCCGTGGGCAGAATTATTCTGTTTGGGTAAATGCAGCTCAGATGCTGGAGTTGGGAACATTCAACATAGGAGCCGGATATCCGGTTGCGCGGCATTTCAGCGCCAATGCAGCTGCGGCATTCAACCCATTTACATATGGCAGCGGGAGTAACAGAAAATATTTCAGACGGATGGAGGTTTTTGCCGGAGCCCGTTACTGGCCCTGGTTTGTAAATTCCGGATGGTTTGTTTCCGGCTATGCAGACTGGGCCAAATACTCTTACGGCGGAATATTTACCAAAAAAGCATACGAAGGCTATGCCTACGGAGTGAAACTCGGCGGAGGCTATGCCCTTATGGTTCAGAAAGGATTCAATCTGGAATTCGGATTGGGGGCTTTTCTGGGAGCATTGAGGCAGACGGAGTACAGTTGTACCAAATGCGGTACAACGCTGGGTAAGAAGGAAAAATTTGCTGTCCGCCCTTCGGATTTACTCCTGGGAGTAACTATAGTGTTTTAGATATATACGCGGAAAGGAGGTTTGGAGTATGGGGATATTTGGTGTAAGAGAAGGCCTGACGGTGGCTGTTGCAGCATTTGTAGGACTCATGTGTGCATGTGGGTGTAGGATGTCCTACAGGGGGCCAGCTCAGGTGGAAACTGTGAGAATGGAGATTTCGGAGAGTTCGGGATGGGGCGAAGATGTGAGCGTTTCCTCCAAGCCTCTCTCTCCACGTATTTACAAAGACGAAGACCTGAACGACGAGTACCAGGAGCAGCCTTTCAATACAGTATTGGAAGACGGCACCGGAGAAGTTATGGGGCAGGGGAAGATATCGCCGGTTACAGTTACGGCAAGGCACAGGAACATCGCTGAGCGAAACGGAAAAATCAGAATCAGTTTCGACATTCATGTGCCGGCCACTCTCCTTCAGCAAGACAGGCAGATACGGATCCTGCCCGAACTTCTTTCGGAAGCCGGGTCGCTGCTTTTGGACCGCATCTTGGTAACCGGAGAAGAATACCGCAGAAAGCAGGACCGCGGTTATGAAAGATACAACCGGTATTTTGCTTCAATCATTCCGGACTCGGTAGATTTTGTAAAGGCTTTCGGATATCTGGGCCTGCTGAAGTATTTTACGCAGAGGAATCTGGAAGACAGACCTCATGGAGAGTTCAATATTACTGAAACTGAGGCTATTGGCTATTACATAAAACATTATCTGGTCAGGCTGAACCGCCACCGGAAGGAGAAGTTGGAAGAAGTATTTGCAAAGTGCGTCAAGGATCCCGCAGACAGGTTGGGAGTGAGATTGGATGCGGTGTTGGAGAATCCTTCCGGAGGTTTTGTTTACCGATATGTGCAGGACCTCGACTCAAGGCCCGACATGCACCGTCTGAGGCTCACACTTGGCGGAAGCATTCACGGATACGGCAAGAAACTTTCTGATTTCCAGAGCCCCGACACACTCACATATTATGTGAGCTCTCTGGTACAGCTGGCAGATACTTCGGCTGTTTACAGAGAACATACCCTGGAAAGAGATGTTTCCGCTAGCACTCTGGCATTCATAGAGTTTCAAAAAGGAAGCTGGGAGATAGACACAGCCCTTTCGGGCAATCTTACGGAACTGTCCAGAATCCGGAGCGACATGGATTCCCTGATGTTCAGCAAGACCTTTGCCTCCGATTCAATTCTGGTGGAAGCCTCATGCTCACCGGAAGGCAGCCTGCAGTTCAACACCGTCCTTTCAGAGAAACGAGCCCAGTCGGTAATAGACTATTTCTCAGCAATATACAAAGACTCCAAAGAGAGGGTTCATTTCAAGCTTTCAACCATTCCGGAGAACTGGGAACTGCTCAGGGAGATGGTTGAGAGAGATTCATCGCTGAGAAACAAGGCTCAGGTTATTGCCGTCTTCAAAGAAAAGGACCTTGACAAAAGGGAGGGCATGCTGGCCCGGTGTGTGGACTACCCGCATATTCTGGCAAAGCTTTATCCAAGGCTCAGAAGAATTATGTTCCGTTTTTATATGCACAGGCGTATTTATGATACAATACGCTCCAAGGTTGAACTGGACGAAGCTTATATTCAAGGGCTTAGGGCTTTGCAGAACCGCAATTTCAAAGCCGCCGTAAAACTCCTCCGGCCATATTCGGACCTGAACTCTGCCATTGCATATCTATGCCTGGACTACAACGCTTCCGCACTTGAAGTTCTGAGGAGTCTGGAGAAAACACCCGTTGTAAAATATCTGACAGCCCTGACCTTCAGAAGACTGGGCAACAGGCAGAGGGCGGAGGAATATTTCAGGTCTGCTCTGGCGGATAATCCGAGGCTGAGGTTCAGGGCCTCCTTGGACCCTGAGATGGAGCAGTTTGCAGAAAGTATTGAACAATAAATGTTTAACTCAAAAGTTATATTATGATTAGAAAGTTTTTATTTGCAGCAATGATTGCCGGAGCTTTGATCTCCTGCAGCAAAAATGATGAAGTGGGGCCTAAAGACCGCACGGAAAAGACCACTATCCGTTTGGATATAGGTGCTTATCAGGTACTTACCAAAAACACCGGAGCCATCAACGAAGAAGTGGCTGCCATGGACAGCATCTACCTTCTGGAAGCTTTTGTGTTCAGACCCGACGGGGTTCTGGAATCTTATCGCAGATACGGAATATCAGAAATGAATCTGGTGGGGCGGAACAATCTGCCGCTGGATGTAACCCCCGGTGAAAAGAGCATTTATCTGGTGGCCAATTCCAAAAAATATGCTCCCTGGGTGGGTGTGACTACAAAAGACAAGTTCCTTTTGGAGGATGTGGAACTCAGAACGGAAAGATATTCCTATTTTACAATGTCAGAAACTGTTAAGATAGACCCTGATACCGTTACCGTTCCTTTGTCGGTTACGCTCAAGAGACTGGTAGCCAAGATTGTGGTAAACAGCATAAGGACCAACTTTTCAGGAACCCCTTATCAGGGAATGTCCCTTACCAATGCAAAACTGTATCTGACAAATGTTCACGGAAAGAAGACCTATATGGGTGAAGAGCCTCAGACTCGGCTGATTCTCAATGACGGAGGCTATGTGGAGGCAGACTGTACAGGAGATGCACTGACTAGCTGTATAGCTGAGAATGTGCATACTCCCGTAGGAACTGACGGCTACACCACAAGGCAGTATTTCTACTGCTATGAGAACCTTCTTTCCGAGGAAACTGCAACCGACCGTTTCACCAGACTGGTTCTTGAGGCCCAGCTCGATGGCAATACATATTATTATCCGATAGACATCAATCAGGAAGGTTACGGCTGGGCTGCCCCGTCTGGAGAAAAAGGTGTCAAGAGAGGAACCATTTATACATACGACATAGTGATTACCGGCCCCGGTTCCGACGATCCCGAGAGCAAGATAACCCGCAGGAGCATTGTTCTTGATGCCCAGGCAGAAAGTTTTACTGACGGTCCATCATTTACAGCTACTTTCTGATGAACAAGACTTTGCTGGTTCTTGTGGCGGCGTTTGCCCTGTTCTTCCCAAGTTGCGATATTTGGGAAGACAGGCAGAGCTGCCCGTCTTATCTGGAAGTGGACTGCTCTTATCTGGAAGGAAAGGCCAATTCGGCCGAGATTTGGCTCTTCTCATCTGAAGGTTATCTTGTTCACCGATTGAGAATTACAGAGCATGAACTAAGTCAGTGGCAACGTTTTTCAGTTTCCAAGGGCGATTACAGATGTTATGTATGGGCAAATGTCGGTGACAATACTGTAACGGCAGACCTGAACAGCATGGGCGGAACTCTTTACAAAAAGGCCGGAGTGAGCGCAGACCGCCTCTATTGGTTTGCAGCTCTTAAATCCTGCCGCCAGGAAACGGAATATCTGCGGGTGGAACCAAAGCAGATGTTCATAAATGTCTATGTTACGGTTAAAGGACTGAAAGAAGGGGAGAGCGTAAGCCTGCATCTTAGTTCGGATTTTGACGGATATACTCTTGCCGGCCGGGCCCTCAGGCAGGCTTCGGTCATAGACACTACGATATCGGATCAGGCTCTGATGCGGGTGCTTCGTCCGCAGGAACTTGAAGGAATGAAAATTACGGCGGAATTCTACTTTAAGGGGGGAGAGACTCTCACATCAGGATTCGACCTTGGCGGATATCTTAACAAAAGCGGCTACGACCTTTCCGGAGCAGACCTGAAGGATGTACTTTTGACCGTGGATGTATCCAGGCTGAAAGCAGGAATAGGGGTAGATCCGTTTGAGACTGTTCCTCCTGTTGTCATACGTTTTTAGAACCTCTGACATGTTGGTCTGTTAACGGATTTGCACTATCTTTGACCGTTGCGTAGATTATTCATCGGAGGGAACTTATGAAAACCAAAACACGCAGGCTGGTCTTTGCGGTCCTTATCATAGGCTACGCAGTGGCCGTTGCTGCCTACATTCTGAATATGAAATCAAACCATAAAGACCGTTATGCCGTCTATATCGGCGGCTACGGAGCGGCAGCCGTAAAATGCATCTTCAATCCAAATACTTATGAACTGGCTACGGTCAGGGATTTCAAGGCCGACAATCCATCCTATCTTGCAGTATCGCCTTCAGGAGGCAATATCTGGGGTGTGAGCGAAAGCGGAAAGAATTCAGGTGTCTGGGGTTATCAGGATTCGGCCTCCGTCAAATCTTTGGGCATAGTCAGAGACGGCGGTGCAGACCCCTGCCACATAATGTATTACAAAGGCCATCTCTTTACGGCCAATTACGGCAAGGGAGGCATTTCGGTTTATTCTTTGGATACGGCCGGGAATATCAACCCTCCGCATCAGATCATAAACTTTGTTTCTCCGGCTGCTCCGCGTACCGTTTCCAGAAACCATCAGGTCAAGATTGTTACATCTGCAAAAAGCAAGACGGACTATCTGCTCTCTGCCGACAAAGGTCTGGACTGCATCCACATAATGCGCTTGGACAAAGACACTTCCGCCCTGTGCCCGGAAGGCCTGATGAACACAGTTCCCCTGAGGCTTTACAAATGCGATTCGGCCCTTGTCAATGTTCCCAAGGGCTATGGCCCCCGCAACTTTGCCCTTTCGGCCGACGGCAGGTTCCTTTATCTGCTTTGCGAAACCAGCGGACATATTCTGGTGTATTCTGTCAGCGAAGCCGAAAATAATCTGATATTGACCCAGTTGCAAGATACGCTGTCTGATTATTCCAATGCGGCAGCCAGCGCTGACCTTCATATTTCGCCGGACGGCAGATTCCTTTACGCCTCGCATCGCAGAGGAAAAGACGGAATAGCAATTTTCCAGATAGGTGCAAACGGTCTTGTCAGCCGTATAGCGTTTCAGGTGACGGACCAATGGCCCAGGAGTTTTGCAATAACTCCGGACGGAGAATTCATGTTTGTCTGCTGCCAGAAAGACAAGAGCGTGCAGACTTTCAGAATAGACAGGAGTTCAGGCTATCTGATCAATACCGGAAAGAAGATTACATTTCAGGACTTTGAACCTTCTTGTGTCAAAGTGCGTCTTTCCACCTCTCATACATAAGTGAGGCGGTCTGATATTCGTTGCCGTAAGTTCTTGGGCTATAATTCTTTGGAGTTGTAATCCAGGCCCATTCCCAATCTCTGAGGCTCTGGTAGAAGGAGTCTGCTTCAATGGCCTCGCGCCCGGATGTGCGGGGCAGGTTTTCTTCGTAATCTTTATAGGAACGGTATGAGCCGTCCAAAAGTTTTTCTCTCAGCATGGCATGGAACATATCCCATCGCGGAAGATAATAATCTCTTATGAGCCCGCTCCACTCCCTCCACGAATAATCAAAGAGGTAGTTTATGCCGCTCTGCCTGTCGGGCCCCCATTGAGTTACCTGCATACTCTGGTTAAAGTCGTAGAGTTCAGCCTCTTCCGGATTTGTGGCCCAGGCCGTAGCTTTCTGGATTTTGTCTTCAAAGCTGTATTCTCTTCTTGTGCCAACCAGGGAGTCCAAATCCGACAGCAGGCTGTGATACATTTTTGTATATGTGTCAAACTCAGCGATGTCTCCCTTGTTGAAGGCTTCCTCTATCCTTGAGAGAATCTTGTAGGCCAGATTGCTCATATACTGCCTCTGGATATCTACTGCATCGAATTTCAGCCCGTCTGTATTTGGGGCCAGACCCAATGCTATATCCATTATAATCTTCAGAGAATCATTGTCGTAGGGAAAACTGAAGTTTCCGTTGGGGCCGGATTTTTTGACATGGAGGGCCGGGCGGGCAGCCACTGCCGAACTTCTTTCGGTTCCGTCCGTTCCTCTTTTGTAGGCGGTTTTTATGAGGAGTTCGCTGAGGCTTACCGTGTAGTCCGAAAAGTAGCCGTATCTTCCGGCGTTATAGTCTTCTATCCATTCCTGGAGGTTGGCCTGAGATTGCATCAGAGGCATCTGCAGGGCCAAGTCGTAGTACATCGGATTTTGGCAGATACCTTCCATGAAAACTCCGGTTCCTATGGCTTTTTCGCCGCTGCTTAGGGCTTTCATGTATTGGTTTTCGGCCAGGGCATTGATATCGCCGTGGAGCTTTACCCTTCCGCCGAAATTATGCAGGTTGCCGGCAAGGTAGCTGTAACCCCAGAACCTTTCCTGCCCGTCTTTGCGCGGGGTGTAGTCAGGGTCTGCAAGATCCAGAATTATGAGGCTGTCCTTGGGTATGGCGGTAACTATGCCTTTGGTAGGAGTCCAACCCTGCATAATCCAGTATCTGAAGTCAGGATCGGCTTCTTTGTTGAGTTTCATTATGGCATTTGCCACCTGTGCAAGGTAGGAACTGTCTGTAGAAACCGGTTTGCTTTCGTGGAACGGGTCCGAGGCATAAAAGCCGTGCAGCCCGTAGAGTTTTTTCTGTTCTTCAAAGAATGTCTTTCCAAACTCGGCAAACAGCGGGTCTGTAGGATCCAGCTGATATACAGACGGAAAGCCGCACCAGTCTTCTTTGGCTGCAATGTTGGCATCCGGATATTTTTCTTTGAAAAAGGCCGGAACATTTCCTGCAAAGCCCTGCTGAATAGGATGCATTCCAAGTTCTATCTCCCTTTGCATCACTTTCTTGCCAAGTTCTATATGGCTGTCTATCCAGCTCTTTGGCAGGGGGCCGGCAAAGCTTTCTATGTTGCCCATCCACTGCCAGGCAAAATACGCCGGACCGCAAAGATATTGTCGGGCCTGCTCGTCCGTATATCCGGTCTTAAGAAGGGCGTTGTACCATACTCCTTCCAGACCCGTAACCTGCAAAGGCATGTTTATGCCGTTCATTGCAAGAAAATCTATCGTCCACTGCCAATCATCCCAGTTCCACCATGCTCCGGTATAGCTGAATGAGCAGTAGTTGAAGAAAGAGCGGAACCGGCCGTTGATTTTTCCTTTGACGCTGTAGGGGAGGGGCAGCTTTTCCGGAAGTTCAACATGGCTTCCGCAGAACGAAAGGTTTACGCTGCAGAACTTCCTGAGATATTGATAGTAAGCCACAGCAAGAGAAACTGTAGTATTGCCTTCCAGAAGAATTTTGTTCCCCGATGTGGAATATGCATAGAACTCGTTCTGGCCGTCGTAGCCGTCTTGAAGTCTGAGTTCAAAAGAACCGGAACGGCCCGGAGTAACTCTTTCTATGAGGGCATATACAGCTTTCTCTTTTCCGTCTTTCCAGTTCTCAGGCCTGTTGCCGTTGCAAGAAGAAACGGCCATGGCCAGAACCGCCAGGGCAATAATCAGTTTATTCATTTTCAATGGGTTTAGCATAAAATTTCATAGCCTTGACTTTTCCGTCTGCAAAATCGATTCTGACCTGAATCTTTTCAAAATTGCGTGCGGCATCGTCCTTCATCCTTTTTGCCAGCGGAAATATGTCCCAGCAGTCAAGATGCAGCCGGCTATGTTCCATTTGGACCCTTTCTGTAAATACGGGGTTGTTGCCATGCATTGCAACTGTAAGTGTGGCTGTTTTTATCTTATTGACATCCACATTATTGGCTCTCAGGTTGAGATATGCGTAATCGGATATCTGATTGATGTAGGGTGGAAGCTTCACGAGGTCTTTCATATTATGCTCATCTTGTTTTGGTTTCTTTTCTGGACTTTTTTTCCTGTTTTTCCCAATACTTTCCGTTCTTTGGATTGTTGTCAAAAATACCGGTATAGTTGTTCAGCATCTTTCCGTCTTTGTCATAGACCTTTACGTTGTTTTCAAAACCGTATGGCCTTTTCTGTTTTGCGTGGTAGAGGATTTTGATTTCGTACGATACCTTGCGCCCAGCCTTTTTTGCGTTTATGGCTTTCTTTTCCAACTCAAGTATCTCTCCTCCGTTGAGGTCTCTCCTCTGGGGTACATAGTTAATCTGTTCGGCGGGGCCGTTGAGGGCCTGAGGAATAAGATGCCCGCAGTTGTCGCCCCGGGTTCCGTCTTTGAACTTAACGGAATACTTTTGGGCATATTGGTTACGGCCTCTGGACTTGAGTTTCAGATCGTTGCAGTAAACTCTGGATATGCGCCCCAGGGAGTCTGTATAATAGTTTATGTTATCTACAAGATAATGGGCGCTTGGCAGATGTACTGTGTTGAGGAACATGTTTACATACACTTCGTCCCCTTGTTTTACACCGGCATCGGCAATAATCCTGCCCTCGCTCAGCAGGCCGCAGAAACGGCTGCGGTTGTCAAAGACCATAAGCCATCTGCCGCTGCGGGCATAGGGCGGTATCCTGCCCAGGAGTTTCTGGCATTTTTCGTATAGAACCTTTTCTGTTGAGCTGTTCAGCGTGTTGAGGTCGCGGAAGGTGAAAGTGCCAAAATCCACCTTGCCGTATTTGGTCTTTACAACCTGTTCCCACCAGCTGTTTAGTTTGCCGGAGTTTTGCAGTCTGGTTCCCTTGAACGGGGCGAAGGATGCAAGAACTACAATCAGAGCAAGAAACAATCCTGCCGCAAAAGCCGGAGATTTTAGTTTACGTTTTGCAATCATAGTGGCAAGTTAGCAAAAATCTGAGTACTTTTGTACAAAATCTCTGGTTATGGAAAGATTGGACCTGTTCAACTTTAGGCGTGTTATGGGTAAGAGGGGCAACTTCTTGGTGCTTCTCATAGCCTTGGCTGTTATGATGATTTTTTATCCTGTGGACGGAAAATTCAGATACCAGTACAAGAAAGGTTCGCCCTGGCTTTATCAGACTCTGGAATCTCCGATAGATTTTCCGGTTCTGAAAACCAAGGATGAAATGTCTGAAGAAAAAAGCCGTGCTGCAGAATCAGTAATCCAGTATTTCCGCAAGGATGAAAAAGTAATGAACGAGGCCCTGGCCGATTTTTCCAGAAAATGCATAAAGGACAGTGTTCCTGAGCAGATTCAGACGGCTGTAACCAAGGCCCTTTCCGATATCTACCAAAAGGGTCTGTTTGCCCAGAAAGACCTGGAAGACAGGGCAATCTTTGTCCAAAGAGGCAAGAACGCCTCGCAAGAGATAGAGGCCGAACTTTATACTCCGCAAAAGGCCCTCAGATACATACGTTCCGAGTTGGCATATACGGCTCCGGCTGCTAATCCTGACTCTTTGCTGTCTTCTTTGAAGGTAGCGGAGTTTCTGAGGCCGGATTTGTTCTTCGACAAAAACACTACCGATGAACTCCATCGCCGAGCAATAGACTATATTTCTCCTACAAAGGGAATGGTCTATGCCGGGGAGCACATAGTGTCAGAGGGCGAGATAATAACCTCTGAAATAGAGCAGATCCTGGATTCTTTCAAGGCCGAATACAAAAAGAGCATAGGCTATTCGGGAAATATACTGATGCTGCATCTTGGGCATGCGCTTATCATTGCCGTGCTTTTGCTGATGGCTTATTTTGCAGTCTATTTTTCCGACCAGGAAGTGCTCAAGCATCAGAACGAGTTCAATTTTGTTGTGTTCATCCTGTGTCTGGCATTTGTAGTTACCATGCTTGTAAGAAAGATTTCTCCAGACCTTCTCTATCTGGTTCCGTTTGCGGTTTTGGTGCTGTATATGAGTTCGTTCCTGTATAACAGGGTTGTGCTTCCGGTGTATTTCATATCGCTGATGCCTTTGCTTCTGGTTGCAGAAAACGGAGTGGAACTGTTCATGATAGCCTCGGTGGCCGGCGTTGTGGCGTTTATGTCCTTCTCTCTGTACGCAAGAGGCTGGCTGCAGTTTTTGAACTGCCTGTACATCTTTTTTGCCTGCGTACTGGTGCATATAGGTTTTCAGCTGATAGCCAAGGGAACCATATTCCCCATAGAGCCCCGCATATATGTTTATCTTTTCATAGCCTCCGTTCTGGTTGTGGTTACATATCCGTTCGTGTTCCTGATGGAAAAGCTGTTCTACATGGTTTCAATATCTACCCTGAAGGACCTGTCGGACACTGAAAATCCTTTGCTGGAGGAACTTGCTACCAAGGCCCCCGGAACTTTCCAACATTCACTGCAGGTGGCTAACCTGGCGGAAAGGGCAGTGGTTGCAATAGGCGGCAATCCCAGAATTGCAAGGGCCGGAGCCCTGTATCACGATATAGGCAAGATGGCCAATCCCCAGGCTTTCATAGAGAATATGTCCAACGGGCTCAACATCCACAAGGATCTTTCTCCGGTTGAAAGTGCTCAGCTGATAATCAAGCATGTGGAGGACGGAGTGGCTATGGCCAGAAAAGCTCGTCTGCCCAAGGTCCTGCAGGATTTCATCCTGTCTCACCACGGACATTCGGTGACGGAGTATTTCTACAATGTTTACTGCAATAACGGCGGAAACCCGGCCGACAGGCCCAAGTTCACTTACCAGGGCAATCTGCCTGCTACAAAGGAGGAGGTAGTGGTTATGATAGCCGATGCTGTGGAAGCTGCATCACGATCGCTGTCTGAGTATTCCGAAGAAACCATTTCGTCTCTTGTAGATAGCGTTGTAGAAAAGAGGATTTCCGGCAACCAGCTCATCCGCTCGGAGGTCACCTTCAAAAACATCAACAGCATCAAGTCCGTAATGAAGCGGCAGATCAGAGAAATCTACCACGCCCGTATAGCATATCCCAAAAGGAAGATGAGCGAAAGCCAGCAGGACAGATAGCCCACCAGATCTCCGTATTTTACAAACGGGGTTTGGGCATAGCTGATGAAAACCTGACCCCTGATTGCGCATTTTTCCCACCATGGTGTAGGGGATATGATGTCTCCCCTGAGGTTGATGATAGCAGATATTCCGGTATTTGCGCTTCTTGCAATGTATCTTCTGGTTTCTATGGCCCTCAGCGATGCATAGTGCAGGTGCTGGATATGGCCGGATGTGTTTCTCCACCAGCCGTCGTTTGTGATGATGGTCATCAGGTTGGCTCCGGCGAGTATGTATTCTCTGAAGAAATTGCCGAATACCGATTCATAACATACTGCGGTTCCGGCTTTTACACCGTCTCCAAGGTCAAAGACCGAGCGTGATTCCTGCTTTCCGAAGTTTCCAAACCCTCCGCCAAGATCCAGACCAAGAGAAGAAAATACGCTCTTTCCGTTTATGTAAGGCACTGTTTCGGCCATGATTACAAGCTTGGATTTGTGGTAGAAATCCAGACTGGAATTGCGTCCCGCACTGATGGCCGTATTGAAAACGTCATACCAGGAATCTCCGTTGGGCCTTGCGGTTACCGTGGGCTTTTCCAGCGTATGGTAGAAACGGTAGGTCACCGCCCCGAAGATGAAGTTTGTACCTTTTTCTGCGGCAAAATTCCTTATGCTGTCCAAGGTGGGGTTTGAAGGGCTGTTTTCCAGAATCTGGCCCGCCGTTAAGGACGGGTTGAAGAAAGTTTCCGGCGCTACGGTCAGGAATGTGGAATCCGTAACCTCATTTTCTGCCAGACTCAGAAGAATCTCGTCCTGCTGCCTTTGAGTCATTCCGGAGAACTTGTCTGTGTAGGGGTCTATGTTGGGCTGCAGAACCACAACCTCTTTGGTAAGGCGGCCGGGCTGAAGAGCCATCTGTTTTCCAAGGCTTGCATACCTTATGTGGGAGGCTATGCTCGGAACGGCAATGAGCAGAATTGCTCCAAGAGCATAATACCGGCTCGGTTTTCTCTCGGCGATATTCTTTAGTGCATTGAAAAGCAGACCGTTGATTAGCAAAACCCAGAGACTGCCTCCGGTGCTTCCGGTAATTTCATACCACTGAATGTGCTTTATGCTTTGGGCAAAGGAGTTCCCCAGATTCAGCCACGGCCAACTTACCTGCCAGCCCTGGTAGCAATATTCCCAGGCGCACCACATGAAGGCCAGGGCCAGATATGGAAGAAAGCCCTGGCGCCTTTTGCCCAGAGCCCTGAAGATTCTGAATATGACGGCCATCTGCAGCGAATTGAGTATGATTGCGGCTACGGCTCCCGCAGCCGTGGCATACCATATCCACCAGGTTGCAATAATGTTCCAAATAAGGAAGGACGAATAGTAGCATATCCAAAAATGCTTTGTTTTTTGCTGAAGGGCCGTATGACTTGCGGCAAAAAGGGGTAGGAAGGCTACCAAAGCCACAATTCCGCAGTGAGGGAACACATACGGTATGGCAAGAAGCACACCGGAAACGGCGGCCAAAATCCACAGATTGCCAAACTTATTTTTTTTCATACACCAAAAATACTAAATTTGCCGCTCAATTTGAATGCAATGCTGGAAGTTTTTCTGAAGGGTATGATAATAGGGATAGGGGCCTCCATTCCTCTGGGGCCCATAGGGGTACTTTGTATCCAGAAAACTTTGAGCAAAGGCCGGCTTACAGGTTTTCTGACCGGTCTGGGAGCGTCTATCTCAGATACTTTTTACTC
>ERZ842401.2578-NODE-2578-length-24090-cov-5.504764_pt1 | contig 24090 bp, 9 predicted proteins | sample MGYA00521270_ERZ842401 | MGnify/ENA primary metagenome ERZ842401 (study PRJEB31892, sample SAMEA3878208) | bioreactor metagenome | biome: Moose rumen | place: Sweden | collected 2011-10 | study: EMG produced TPA metagenomics assembly of the PRJEB12797 data set... | reverse complement strand
CAGCACATCCGGACGCACGATACGCAGCACCTTTGCCATATTGTAGCCCAGGATGTCAATGTTGTAGATGCCTTCGGCCCCAGTTTCGGAATCACCCAGCAGCGATTCCTTCAAGGAAACGGAGTAGCCGAAATCAACGCCGCCGAAATACATCTGCGTGGATTTATCAAACGCACGGGATGCTTTCAGCTCTCTGGAGCGCAGCGCGCCAAGCGCGCCGTACAGCTCGGCGCCGATGGAGTTATCGCCGCCTTCGCCCCAATTCAGCGCGCCATAGATGCAGTCTGCGCCCAGTACGCGATTGAGATACACCAGAAGGCTGTTGCTTTCATCGTCAGGATGCGCGCCGGTATACAGCACTGTCTGCACATCGTCCAGTTGGTTCACGTTGTTGATCGTGTCTGCGATCCCCTTGTCCGGGGCAACCTTGAGTTCGTTGAGCTGATCAGCCAGCGCGGATGAGCAGCACGCCGCCAGCATAATCAGACTGAGCAGGACAGACAGAATCCGTTTCATGGTAGACCCTCCTTTATTATTACTGCCATCTGGCAGCTTATTTGAAAATTATTCTTTTACTGCCCCCGCGATCAGGCTTTGGTTCACCTGCTCTTGAAAAATGGCAAATACCACGATACTGGGCATCACCGCCATGGTGATAGCGGCGAACAAAGCCGTATAGTTGAAGCTGAATTGGGAAGTGAAATAGCTCAGAGACAAAGGAAGCGTACGAACGGAAGTGGATCTTGTGAGCACCAGAGCAAACGTGAATTCATTCCATGAATTCAGAAAGGCCAGCACCGCCGCGCTGGCTAATCCGCCTTTCGCGCAGGGCATCATGACATGAAGATAGGTATACATGAAACCAGCGCCGTCAATGTAAGCGGCCTCTTCCAGGCTTGCCGGAATCCCCGAAAACGCGGCGCGCATTACCATCAGGGTAAGCGGCATATTCAGCGCCACGTAAACGATGATCAGGCCGTAGTAGGTGTCGCCCATCCGCGCCGTGTTCACCACCTGATACACACCCTGCAGCAGAGCGGTCATGGGAATGACCATGGATACGGAAAACAGGGCGAACAGCGGTGCTTTCAGACGAAAACGGGTGCGCGCGAACACATAGGAGGCCATAGAAACCAGAAACACATTCAGCACCGTGCTGACCGTAGTAATGACAATGCTGTTGAAGAAATAGCGCAGGATCGGCGAAATCTTCAGGGCCATTTCATACCCTTCGAAGGAAATCCTGTCAGGCAGGCTGATCGCGTTGGACAGGATCTGGGTGTTCGTTTTGAAGGATGACATGATCACCCAGGCGATGGGGTACAGCGCCACCAGGACGCACAGGAGCATGTAAACGTATCCCAGCACCCTTCCTACGGTTATTTTCTTCATCCTTCGGCCCACCTACCCTTCTTCATTGGTTTTCAATGCCCGATTGATCACCGCCATACATAACAGGCCCAACAGGATAATGCATACGCCGATAGCGTTGGCATAGCCGTAGTTGTTTTCTGTCATGGCCGTTTTGTACAGCAGAAGCGGCAAGTTGGTGGTGGTGACACCGGGGCCGCCGTTGGTGGTAAGGTAGATCAAATCAAACATTTGCAGCATGTAGGTAGAAGCCATGATCATGGTGGTGGCGAGCATTCCCTTTACAAGCGGCAGCACGATCAGCATGTCCACTTTAAAATTCGATGCTCCGTCCACCCGGGCGGCTTCCAGAAGGCTTTTATCCAGGCTCAGCGCCTGTGCCAGGATCAGCGTGGTGTTGTAGCCGGAGAAAAGCGTCCAGATTGCCGTCACGCTGGGAAATGACGTGCCGCCGAAATACAGCCAGTTTCTCGCGCGGCTGCCAAGTCCCCATAGCTTTAGCGCTGAATTGATCACGCCGTAGGATGGATTGTAAATGTTGAGAAAAATCATGGCCACCGCGGCGTTGGAAATGATGCTGGGAATCATGTACGCTGTGCGGGTGAATTTCCATCCGAAGGGCTTCTTGTACAGGATCAAGGCCAATACAGTACCCAGACCCACATGCAGCGTGCAGTGGATCAGGATCCAGATCAAGTTGTTTTTCAGTGCCGTCAGAAATGCCGCATCCTGAAACAGCCGGACATAGTTATCCATGCCGATGAACGTGAAACGATTGGGAAAAATACGGTATTCAAACAGCGATGTTACACCGACCATTCCCAACGGAACGGCGTAGATGGCCAGAAAGATCAGTAAAGTGGGCAGGATAAACAGAAATATCCATCCATTGTATCTCTTCTTCACAGTCCACGCCTCATTTTCTTCAGGATGCTTCTCCGACGCAAAGCATTTTCACGCCGGAGAAGGGCATAGGACAGATATTACTTGTTCCTGGCGGCGGCTTCAGTCAGTTTCTGGCAGAATTCCAGCGGCGTCATGGACCCGAAAGCCAGATTGGGCAGCTCCTGGCTGACCACGTCCAGCAGGTTGGGATACATGGTGGACTGCGTGTTGGCGCTGCGTATGGAAGCGCCTTCCAGCACCGTTACGAATTCAGCCAGCAGGGGGAACTGCTTTTTGGCGGCATCCGTGATCTGTACGGTGGGAGCGGCGGGCAGCATGCCCTGCAGCTCAAGCGCTACGGTCTGCGCATAGGCGCTCGTAAAGAATTTCACCATTTCAATGGCTGCGGCTTCAACCGCAGGATCCTTTTGCTTGGTTACGAAATATCCCTGAATGGGCTCGTCGTAAGCGAAATTATCCGGGTAAATCGCGCAACCAACCTTCTGGTCGAAGCCTTCCATGGCCATGGTGGGATCAGAGAAGTCGCCGATCATCCAAGGACCGTTGGCGATCATAGCCGTCTGACCAGTCATGAATGCATTGGCGGCGTTTTCATATTTTCCGCCCACGGCGTCCAAAGTGGTGTATTTCTGGAACATGATCTGAACCTTTTCCACAGCGGAAACGAATTCGGGAATGGTATAATCGTCAGGCATCATGGTATTCATGAATTCATAGCCTGCGTCGCTGGCTGTGGCAACCATGGCGCCCAGCCAGAGACTGGTAACCCAGGCGCTGTCCGCCGTATCCATGGAAAGTGGAGTGATGCCTGCCGCCAGCAGCTTGTCGCATTGATCAAAGAATTCATCCCAGGTTTTGGCGGGGCCTTCCAAGCCGGCCTGAGCGAAGAGCTCTTTATTGTAGAAATAGCCAATGGTGTTGCCTTCGCTGGAGGAAGCGTAGATTCTGCCGTCTCGGCTGTTTACTTCGATGGATTTATCGTTGTACAGCGCCAGCCATTCAGGATCGGCATTTACCGCGTCCGTAAGATCCACTACGCCCTGCTCGCTGGCTAAAGCCAGATCCAGCAGATTGTATCCGGCGCCGTAAACCACGGGAGGAAGGTCGTTGGATGACATGAGGATCTTCATTTTTTCAATGTAATTAGCATCGCCGGGAATTTCTTCCACTACGATCCGAATTTCGCCCGCGTGGTTTTCATTGAATTCTTTTACCAAGCGCGCGATGACCGGGGCAGCGGTGTTGACGCCGACCTGAAACGTGGGATATTGGATCACGACCTCACCCAATGCGGGTACGGCGGCCAATACCAGAATTGCTGCAAGAAACAGGGCAATGAGCTTTTTCATTGTGAACGGCCTCCTTTTCGTATTCGGCGATTGCACTCGCCATTTGCTTTTATTATATCGAACGCGTAGGAAATATGAAGAAACACAATTGACGAAATAGCAGCATTTTATTTTTCTTTTTTATAATTATAGGCCGTTTTTTTGCCATTTCTTACTGTAATAAACTTATTTTGCTCTTTTTATAGCACAGAATTATCTTTCTTTCTCCTCTCCTGGAAAAAAAGGCAAGGCTTATGGTATAATGAATAAAAGCGAGGGATGAAAAGGAGAAGGGGCAATGAAAAAAAGGCGATCGTATTTTCAGCAATTTTGGCTGCTCAGCGCGATTGTTTGTGTGCTGTTTCTTTTTTCGTCCATTACTGTTTACAGGATCTTGGATGACGGATTAACGCGGCAGATTCAGAACAACGCGACGTTTATGATGGATCAGCTTTCCGATAACGTGAATGCAAACATGAGTATGCTGAACAATATGGCCTACTATCTCATGGCGGATGATTTGGTGCAGTCTGTGATGGGGGATATGAAATCGAGTACCCTTGCCGCTTCCCAGATGGAATCACAAATCAACCGGGCGCTCACCTACAACGTGGCCTGGAGCGGAAAATTCATCAAATCCTTATTTTTGTTCCGCGAAAACGGCACCGCGTATTCCGCCCTGAGAGAAAGCGTGTATACCGGCGTACAGGCGCGCAACATGCACATTTTTCAGGAATATCAAAGCTTTTCCAGCACCAGATTGCTGATTCGGCCGCCCCAGTCCTCATTCTGCTACTATATTCAGGATTATTATCAAATCAATACCCAGCAAAAGTTAGGCAAGGTGATCATCGAAATCAACGCCAATAATCTGGTGGGCAGCGCGTCCCAAGCCGTGAATTATCACGATGCCAATGTTTTTCTTTCCACAGAGGACGGGCATATTCTCTACGCCTATTCCGGAGAAAACGCCTGGCAGGATGAAACGCCCGAGTTTCAATACCGGAGCATGGAACGAAGCGATCCGGATCAGTATTATCATCTTCGCAATAAAATACCAGGCTATGAAATGTATCTGGATATTTATATCCCGCACAACTCATTCATAGCCCCGGTTCTGTTTTTTCGCAATATCCTGATACTGTCCTGTGTGATCATGGTGGCCTTATTCCTGGCCTTCAGCGTAATTTTCAGTCTGCATTGGAAGAAAACCTTCCGGCTGATGTCGGAGGATTACGCCATTCTGGCCAAAGGAAATTTCAGCATCCGCATGCCAGATTCTCAGTATCGCGAATTTGATGAAATATCCGTGTCCTTCAATACGACCGCGGAAAAGCTGGGTCAGCTGTTTAACAAGAACTATGAAATGAACTCCCTTTTGAACCAGGCTGAATATCACATGCTGGAGGCGCAGATCAATCCGCATTTCATCATGAACGTTTTGGAAACGATCAATATGTCCTGCTTGATGGTGAACCAGCCCCAGATCAGCGAAATGGTGGTGGATCTGGGGATGCTGCTCAAATACAGCGTGATCATGAAAAAGAAGCAGAAAACCACGTTGGAGCAGGATCTCGATTATGTCCGTTACTATCTGCGGCTGCAGCAAAAGCGCTTTGCTAATCTTACCTGGGAAATCGATGTGGAGGAACCCTCCCTGCTGAAATGCTTCCTGCCAAAGCTTACCATTCAGCCTATCGTGGAAAACAGCATCGTGCACGGCTTGGAGAACAGCGCCGGCAACGGGACCGTGACGGTGTGCGTATGGAGCGAGGAAAGCGAATTGCTCATTCAGGTACGGGACAACGGGCAGGGTTTCGATCCCTCCGAGCTGGATTTAAAAAAGCCGCCCAAGCATCCCGGTAAAGGCCACTATGTGGCGCTGGGCAATATTCAACGTCGGATCGAACTGCTTTACGGCGAAAGCTACGGCTTATCCATTCAAAGCAAAATCGGAGCCGGCGCTATAGTGACCGTGAAGCTGCCCCTTGATCATCAGCCGGGAGAGGAGGATGCCGAGTCATGTTCAATGTGATGATCGTTGACAATGAACCCATTATCTGCAAAGGATTATGCTCCTGCATCGATTGGAAAGAAATCAACTGCCGTGTTTCATCAACTGCTTCCGACGGACTGGAAGCGCTGCAGAAAATGGCCGAAGCGCCGGCAGATATCATTATCTGCGATATCCGCATGCCGGGCATGGACGGCCTGAGTCTGGCCCAACGACTGCGTCATGATTACCCCGCCGCCAAAGTGATTATCCTTACTGGCTTTTCCGAATTTGAATATGCCCAAATGGCTGTGCGCTATCAGGTTGTGGATTTTCTTTTGAAGCCCACCAGCGCTGAAAAGCTTCGCTCCGCCGTTCTCCGCGCCATTTCTCTCATTAACCGGGAAAATGAGGCAAACGATCTGGAATCCAATCTAAAGGCGCAAAAAAAAGACAGCCTGCTTTATCAGCGGCAGCTGTTTCTGGAAAACCTGATCGGGGGCAAAAACACCTCCACGCTTTATGTTCTGGAGCAGGCGAGCCGGCTTGGCATGGATTTTTCCGTTTACTTTACGATCGCCTGCGCTTTGAACATAACGGATCATGTTTCGCAGGAGACTTCTCTTGCTTATTATGAAGATGCGCTGCGCCTGATCCGTGGGGTTTTCAGTGATTCGATAATCACGATTTACCGACATGACGGCGGCGGATTTATCGCGTTTGTTTTCATGCTGCGAGAGGAAAGCCTGCGGGCACAGCTTGAAGAATATACAGCTATGGTGGATACGCTGACGGATTACAGCCTCCATATCGGTGTGAGCACCCAGGGAAACGTCCCGTTTTCTATTCCGCAAAAGGTGAAAGAAGCGCAAAATGCCCTGCAGTATGCGGCGCTGGCCGACAGCCGCGCCTATGTCTTTTTTCAGGATATCCCGTCCCTGGACGAATCCTCCAAGGAAAAGCTCATGAACACACTCAGGCAGATCAAAGTTTCGCTTCAAAGCAATAATTATTTCAAATTTCAGAATACCATTAAAGAATTTGAACGGATCGTCCGTCAGGAGCATATTGCCTTCCACGAGGTACAGCACTTTGTCCAGATCGTTTATAATCTGTGCATGAATCACATCATTGATTTTGATATCAACAACGCATTTTCCGGTCAGATCACAACGTCAGAGGAGCTGCTGAGTTCTGTCCAGCCCCAGGATTTTTCAAAAGGGATCCTGCTGTTCGGCAGGCAAATATTCGATTGCCTGAAGGAAACCATGACGGAGCCCTCCCGGATCGTTCCTTCGCTGTGTGAATACATCCGCGGGCATTATGCCCAGAACATGACGCTTGAATCTCTGGCAGGCATGGTGCATTTAAGTCCCAGCTACCTGAGCAGGATTTTCAAGCAGTATAACGGCGAAAACATCAGCACATTCGTGCAAAAGACGCGAATTGACGCGGCCTGCGAAATGCTTCGGAACACAAACCAAAAAACCTATGAAATCGCACAAGCGGTAGGAATCGATAATCCTGTATATTTTTCCCGTTTGTTCAAAAAAAACACCGGTTATAGCCCTACCGATTATAAAAAAGCCTATGAAGAGGCGGGCAGCAATAAATTTGAAAACTCTCAAGGGGAAGGAGCAGAAAAAGGCCTACCGTAACAAGGCGGAAAGAGGAAGCCTGCCGGGCTTGTTCTTTGAAACCATGCCATTCTATTAGCCGGAGGAAAAGAATGACAGATGAAAGATTATTGCTGAATCGGCGCAAAGGAAGCTGCGGGCAGCCGGCCCTGCCGCGGAACTGGCGGCTGCGCAGGCTACAATGTTCTCCTTGCCTGAATTCAGCTTGTTTATCCTTTACAACATCGTTGTTTCTATAATGGGCTGTCTCAAATCAGATAGTATTTACCAGTCAAGCAAGAAAAATTACAAAAATTGGCACGAGGTTCCAACCAGATTGGTAGAATCACGTGCCATTATCATTCGGAAAAATAAGTTTTGATACTGTTTCTCATCTAACAGATTGAATAGCAGCCAAACGAGAAGATCCTTCGCTTAACGCTTCGCTATCACTCCGCCCCGGGGCTGCCGCCCGGCCTACGCTGAAAATGTGCCACGGGTAAATGGTGATAAAGAACCCTTCTGAAAAACTTCGATCAAGCCGACAGATCGTAGTGCTATAATCCAAGGAAATCCAGCATTTATAAGACGTTCAGCAATTGAAGGAGGAACAGAAGATGAATATCACCTATCACGAAGAGAACGGATACCTGATCCCCAATGTCGTAGTTGGATGGGATGCCATCCGCCCTATCGGTAAATACGGACGGATGAGAAAGAAGTACCTACAAGAGTATCATCCTGTATTGTTTGAGATCATGGTGATGAACGGCACCTTGTTTCATCATTTGATCGAAACGGAAGAGGCAGCCCAAACCAGGCTGGAAGCAATGGTTCCTACTCTGGCCAGAGAAGCAGGAGCGACTGAAGCCCTCAAGGCCGCTGACCAGATGAAATGGGCAGGCATCATGAATTCTTGCAAGGCCCAGGCAGAAGAAATCATCTTCACTGAAATCATTTACACATAAAGAATAGCATTCGATTCACTCCCTGGTAAGATGCCAGGGAGTTGACATCAAGGGAGGGCAAAAGCCCTCACCCCTCTCATTGCACCGTACGTACCGGTCAGGTATACGGTGCTACATCGCAACCAAAGTTCAAGTATTTCACAGGTAATAAGCAAGAGAATCGACCTTATCAAAGCCCCAGGCTTTAAGATGGATCGCTTAAAGTCTGGGGCAAGTTCGAGTCCGATAGACTCTGTTGGCAAGGAAAGTGAATTTTGATACGATGTTACCATGTGTTACTTTTTGGAGCATGGTAACATGTGGTTGGGCGATGGTAACATGCTATCCTGACTGGGTATAGTACTTCATGTTATTGAATGGGCGCAACGCCTGGCATAGATTTGTTTTTAGTCTCATTAATCAGTGTATCGTACGCTGCTGCATTTTTGTTGTCCAAACCTTTAGTAGTTTGATAGAGACGAATTAACGCTTGTCGGCACGTAACGAAAGATATCTGAATTCGGTTTATCTGTGCATCAGATATCTGCTCACCGTCTGCATAACTGTCTATAGCATCTGAGCAGGCTCGATCAAATGCACCTTGCAAAGTACTCAAAGAAGTATACTGTGTGATAAAATCTACTTTATCCTGCCCAATATCTTCCAATCCGGTATACTTGATAACGAGTTCTGCAGCTGTATCTGCTAGGCTATATAAGCTACTTGCCGAAGCGCCCGCGAGAGATAGAACCGACTTAGTAATGGTCTTGTTTGCTTCTTTCATAGCATAATTTGCAGCCCTTTTACATACCTCAATAATTGTTTTACCAAGCTTCGATTTATACGATGCTTTTAGCAAACTAAGAGCCTGAGAGAAGTTTGGATTACCATTCGGATTGTATGTTTCTGCAATTACCTCGAGGGCCGCTAAAGCCTGTGCATGGTCTGTCATCACATCTTCCAGAAAATCGACAAACTCGTCTGTGTACTTCAAGCCCTTCATTACGATTGTTGTTCCCTTTCCAATGTCCTTCAGTAATTCAAGAATTTCCATCTCCTCAAATTGCCCGGGTGCGCCAAAGGCGATTTTGAGTTCGTCAATATTTTCATTCATATTATCAAGCATATACCCGGTTGTATCCTTTAGGACGCTTCCAACATCCTTTATTAGTTTCGGGAATGTCCCATAAAGAGGTAGCATTTCCACCTCACTATTATCATACATGTCTTTGAGTAATTGGGCTATTTCAGCTTGATATTTTTCTACCATGTATGAATCATAATCTGACCCGGATAACCAATCTTTAAACTTACTCAATGCAATACTGTTGTAATCACTAAGCCCCATAGTTATTACATCCCATGTTGACATATTTGCAAAATAGGAATCTACCAGTGTACCGGGGTTGAAAGTACCAACTTTTTTGTTTCGTAAAAACTCTATTATCTCCTCCCTCAACTCTTCTGTTACGACTGGGACGGCAGTGCTGTTATTAATGGTTACAGGAGTCTGGAGCGCTGTTTTTGTTTCTCCATTTGCGTTTACAACAACCTTTAGCGTATATGTTTCAGATGCAACGTTTGCCAGACTGATAGAAATGTTGCTAAGTGCATAACTCTTTGAACCAGGGCTTACAGTTTTTGTTATAACTGCGTTTTTCGAGGGATTGAGCAAATAAATAGTCAATGAGTTCATGCTATAATTGGAATGTACAGTTCCCCTAAGTTTTAGACTACCCGACTCAACAAGGTCGCTATACTCAGAAAAACCAGATACACCAACTCGAAGTGGCGGAGGAACAATTCTAAAAGTTGTATCAGCCCATATTTCTGTCGACAGATCAGTCGAAGCGGTGAGTGTATAGCAGTAGTTTCCTAAAGGCAATGAATTGAAAAGCAAGTTATAGTTGATTTCTCCGGATAGTGCGTAATCAGTAACGATTGGCGCAACAGTAATTGTCTGTATTGTCTCGCTTTTATCACTATTCCAAATGGTTGCTGTCACATTGGTTAACGGAATACTTGCTCTTGCGTAGCCGTGAAGACCATAACTATCACCTTGATACAATGTCCCGGAAGGACTGTTAACACCATCCGGAGTAAGATAATAATAATTTACTGAGTTGTCTTTACAATATTGCAAGACAGTGCTTCCATATTCGCACCAAACAGTTAAATTTGGACAGTTTTTGAAAGTTCCCCCGCCAATCTTCGTAACTGCAGGACCAATGTATATTTTTTCCATAGCAGTGCAACCTCCGAAAGATTGCCCAGTTTCGTTCAATCCCCCTTTCAAGCCTCCGATTGTTGTCACCGAGTTAGGAACAATAACTGTCTCCAAGTAGTTAGCACCCCTAAACATAAGATCCGGAATATGAGTAACACCCTCTGGAATAATGACTTCTTTAACGCCCTCACAATTTCGTAGTACATTTCCTTCATATATCCATGCATTGTCGAACACTGAATTCAAATATTGCAAATTCATAGGATAATGGAAACTCTGCAAACTCGTACATCCATCAAAAGCCCTTTCGCCTAAACCAACAACAGAATCAGGCAAATCAGCACTTTGCAATGCAGTACATCCTGCGAAAGCAGCGGCATTTACATTCAATAAACCATTCGGCAATGAGAGACTGATGATAGCAGTACAATTCTCAAAAGCATGCGATTCAATCAGTGTGACAGTTGAAGGAAGGTTAATGCTTGTTAGATAATTGCTTCCTTTGAAAAAACGGGAAGGAATCTTAGTTACACCCTCAGGAACAGTAATGGTTGTTAGCTTATTACAATTCAAGAATATGTTTCCTTCATAATAGCTGCCATTATCATATAAAGAAACAACATGATCCATTGCCAGAGGATAATGGAAAGAATTCAACAGTATGCATCCGGCAAAAGCCCGTTCGCCAAGAGCAGCTAAAGAGTCTGGAATCGCAATCGAAGTTAAGGCTGTACATCCAGAAAAGGCACATGCTCTTATTTCTTCCACACCATCGGGAATTGTGAAGGTTCGAATTGCGATACAGTTTTCAAATGCGGATTTATGAATTTCCTTTAACGTAGACGGTAATTCAATGCTTCTAAGATAGTTTGCATTCTTGAATATCCCTGAAGGAATCACTTCTACACCTTCTGGAACCACAATTGTTCTGAGATTCTTACAATTTTTGAATATTTCACCGTCATAAAGATATCCGTTATCATACTGAGAATTCCTATGTGCCAAACTAACAGGGTAGTGAAATGAACTGAGGCTTGTGCAATCATAAAATGCACCTTCACCAAGTCCCTCTACAGTATCAGGAAGATTTGCTTCAAGAAGGGAAACGCACTCTCGAAACGCATCTGCACCAATGTCAACTAACTGCTGAGAAAACACCACCGAATTTAAAGCTGAGCATTTTTGAAATGCATGAGAGTTGACGGTTGTGACACTATCAGGAAGAACGATTGAGGTAAATCCAGTACAATCATAGAATGCGTATGAACCAATCGTAACGACACTGCTTGGAATATCAATTGATGTCAAACCTGTACATCCATAGAAAGAACGCGGGCCGATAGTTTGAAGCGTTGAAGGGAACTGCAGATCAACAAGATACTTGTTATTATCGAAAAACCTTCCATGGATGATCGTGATTCCTTCTTCAATATGGAAGCTCGTCATACATGGATCGTTACTGAATGTTCCTTCACCAACAGTTGCGGCATTTATTGGATAATTTGTGCTAAAGAGTTGATCGCAATCGGCTAAAATATAGCTGCCCATTTCAACGACTGAATCGGGGAAAGAAAAGGTGGTTAACAGATCGCAGTTTCTAAATGCACTGCTACCAATGTATTCAAGCCCTTCACTAAGAAGAACATCTTGTAATGAAGAGCAATTTCTGAACGCTTCATTTTTTATAGTTCTTACTGAGCTAGGAATAGTGATACTTTCAAGTGTACTATTCCCATAAAAAGCTTTTGACGAAATCTCGACAATATCATAGTCGTCAATCATTGCAGGGACATATACTCTTTGGTCTGATCCTGTATATTTCGTTATTTTCGCTTCTATCCCATTAATTGTTTCCCATTCAAAATCTTCAATCGGTGTGGATGGCACAAGATATACCAGTCCATGACTCTCAAACCACTCCTGAGCATATGTCCCAGATAGACCTGACCCTACAACGGAAGTATTTTGAAAGGCAAATTCTGCTATATAATTGATTGAAGAAGGCAGATAAATGCTGGTAATTGAACTATCGGCAAACGCGCGCTCACCAATAGTCTCTACCCCTTCAGGGAGTAACACTTCATCAAGGGAAGTATCTCCGTAGAAAGCTTCTTCTTCTATGACCTGAAGAGAAGTAGGTAGGGTAAGTGAAGCTGCAGATGCTGAAGCAATCATTAGGTAGAGCATTGCTGCAAGTATGCTAATGGTGGTAAATAGGCTTCTTACTGTTTTCATGTGTCATCCTCCTCGAAATATGGTTGGTGGTGTCAGAGTTATCCGATTAGTTTGAGCTCTTTTACTTCTGGTGTACCTTTCGTTAATGAAAAACCAGACTGGGCAGAAAGAATCATTCAGTAGTATAGCCAATTAAGACCCTGTTTTCAATCCTTTCAGCGCTATTTAGCAGATTTATTAGCCTTGTAATGACTTCGTTAGATTATTTATTTCGATATCTTACAAGTGTTCTGGTCTCAACCTCTCTAGTATTAGAAGAAGCTACCACACTATCAGACCAAGGGGACCAATCACCCCATGATGCTGTACGTGTGCGATATCTATAACCAGTCGCACTATTTGTCACACCAGAAGGCTGATGGTTTGAATACGACCAAAGCAATCCATAACCATACTCAGTTTCAGTATAGCTGACTTTAGCGCTATCACTTGTAGAAGATACTGTCCACTTTCTTGTTGTCCATATTGGACCATGCCAAGTATATGATGTTGATGATCCTCCTTTCTTGCATGAAGAACAAGATGTTTGAGTGAGTTTATTATGATATCCACAATTTGGGCATGCATAGTAGTACCAAGGATAAATCGTTGCTGTTTGCTGTTCTTTTAGCAGAGCATTATCAATATTTTGTGATGATTTTGACCAGTCACTCCATGCGCCCCAATCACTAAACACCATGTCCCGATATTGGTACTGCGTTTTCGTTGAAACCGTAATAGCTCCATCTGGAACATCACTTGGAAGCACCCAATCAGAAAGAGGCTTTTCTGACCAGTGGGCATATAGAGTAATATCATTTGCTGTCTGGAAGATCGTATTTTCAGTAACTTGTGTTTCTCCTTCTTCTTCGGTAAACCAGCCGATAAAATCATGATAATTCATTGTAGGAATTGGTAATGCACCAATTTCTTGTCCTCGCGTAACTGTCAGTTTTGTAACTGAGCAAACAGCTCCCTGATAGGAATTCAGATCTAATGTGATAGTGAAAGTAGCTGGTTTAACCGTAATGACGTAAGTGTCAATAATCGATTTATCAGTATTGCATTTAGCGGAAATTACAGCTGTACCAGCTGATATTCCCGTAACAATACCATTATCGGATACATTTGCATACTTTGTCTCGCTTGAACTCCATGTTACAGAAGGGTCGTTAGCATTGTCGGGCAAAACAGTTTTAGTTAGTTCTATCGTTTCACCTTCAAGCACGGAAGTTGGCCCTGAAATAACAACATCGGTAGGCAATTGAACAACAGTGATATCATAAAAATCATTGATCGTCTCATTAGCCACATGTGCTGTGATCGTAGTAGTTCCACGTCCAACAGCAGTGACAAGACCATTTTCATTGATGGTGGCAACTTCCGGCTTTGAGCTACTCCACACAACCGACTGGTTTGCATCATCGGGTTCTACAACTGCATACATCTGTACTGTGCCAATTGTATTCTTCCCTTTATAGATTGTGTTAATACCACCAGCAGGGGAAATGGTCAGTTTTTGAGCGGGTGCTTCTGGTGAAACGACAATTGAAACTTGATCTATTATTGTCGGATCTACAGCAGAAGAAGCGGAAATAATTACCTCTTTTTCAATGGTTCCTTGTTGTTTGATGATTGCGTTTTGATTCCACTCACCACTGGTGGTTATTTGAACCAACTCGGGCTCTGAAGCTGTCCACTCTACGGTTTGATTGGTGGTATCATTTGGCAAAATAGTTGCTGTCAGACTTATCGTTTGATCTTTCTGTAACTTAGCAGACAAATCTCCATTAGCAGTAATTGAAATGGAGGCCGGAGGTTGTATCACATGTATGACGGTTGAGCGGTCTACAATATTTCCAGCATTTGTTTCAAAGACTATTGTTGCATCGCCCGACCCAACAGCGCGAAGTCTTACCCGATATCCTGTTTGTTCAATGACCTGCACAACATCCGTGTTTGTTGAAACAACTTGCTTTATAGTTGTGTCATCCGCATCTGTTGGCAGTACCTTAAACGGAATGGATAGAACATCACCAGGCCGAAGCGTGGATTCGATGGGATCACCATCATTGAGTAGAATACTAATAGGCAATTTTACTGTCAATTGGCTTAGCTCTGGCATAAATCCTTTCATAGGGTCATTAGCATCTTGCCTGTTTAATGCATCGCTTAGCGTATGTTTTCCACCTATATCCAACAATGCGCGTGCTGCTATAAATTTGGGAGCGGCAAATGATGTATAAACATCATACGCACCGTAATCTGCGCCTTTGCAGGACAGACTTGATAACGCCAATTCTCCGTTTACCTCTGTTACAGCGCCTATTGTTGTGCAATATCGCCCAGGAATAAAGCTGTTTGCATTATAAGCCGGATAGTTCCCTGCTGCGGCAATTACATTATTACTATGACTAATGGCATAGTTCAATAATTCAACGCTTCTTTGCTGGGTTTTATCATCTGAACCCGCACAGCTAATATTGATATAATCTGCTCCATCTCTGCCGGCCTGAATAATCGCCTTGCACATTAATGCGTAGTCTAAGGGCTTATTAGGATCTGAATTATTGTATATTTTATATGAAATAATGGTCAGGTGATTTTTTAAGCTGCCGAAACTGTTACATAATGCTTGTGCAACCTGTGTTCCATGGCCATCACTATCGCTTGATACGCTGCTGCCCGAAACATAATCATAGCTCTTTGAACTGACAGTGCAATCAACGCTTCCGCTATTAACGCCAGTATCCAAGATGGCTACAGTAACATTTCCGATACTGCTAACATTTTCAACCAAATAGTTTACATAGGCATCAAATCCCATAGGATCTGAACTTACGCTTTTTGCTTTCAGCATTCTTTTGGGAGTTGAAGATGAACCAGACTCTCCAATGTTGCCGACCTGAATAAAGTAATCTGGCTCAACAAATTGGCAGCCGTCCCATGCCCGCAAAGCTGATTCGCAGATGCTTGCTTCGTCTGGCGTTTCAAACTGAATCAAATAAATATCTGTGTCGAAAGGAATTACTGCAACAGGCTGATATTGAGTCAGGTTCAGGAGGGTTTCGCCGGATTTTATTTTTAGTATCAATCGACTGGTCGCGTAATTACCTGCTCCTGATTGTGTTCCGCTTCCCGAAACAGGGCTGCTATTGATTACAGAAATAGCCTGGCCAAGAGTAGCCTGAGAAGGGGTGCCGACTTCTTCATCAATAATATAGTCAATATCATAGTTATTGTTTTGAGCCCATGAAACTAAATCACTGCCAAAGTATACATGAAACGTGATGTCATGATCCTTATCAAAGGCATCATCTGCAATATATGTATTCGTATTAGGCAAATACACATCAGTCAAAAAACTATTGCCAGCGAACGCCCTTGACTGTATTTCACTGACAGATTGAGGGATGATAACCGTGGATGCGTTTATTCCAGAGAAAGCTTCTGTTTCTATCACCGTTGTATTCCCGGGAATGTGTATTGTGTCCGCAAGGGCATAATCAATTGGTAGCAACGCAGTAACAGCCACCAATACCAACAGCATACTGATATGGCGTTTCATGATTGTCCCCTCCCTTTAGTTTTCATTATAAACAGTAGGATAGTGATTCGTCCGTGCCCATTGATCAGCATAGGAGCCTTCCGTACAGTAAATCACCAGTGAATCGCAGCCGATAAATGCATTCGTCGAAATGCTTGTGACTGTTGAAGGCAAATACACCCTCAGCAAATCACTGCAATCTGCAAACGCCCGGTCTCCAATACTTGCAATTCTTGTATTACGGAAATCTACAATATTGATAGGAAGACTGGCGAAGGCCTCATCTTCTACAACGGTCAATGCATTGGGCAAAGTCAACTTCATAGGAGAATCCGGTAATTGTCTTAACAAGTATGCACGGATTGTCAGATCTTTTGTAACTCTTAAATTGCCAATCAACGCAGTTAGTGTTGTCTGATAAATCCCTGGCTCATAGAATACTGGCAGCCAATTATCTCCGGATTGCTGATAGGAATATCCTATTGCTGACAATGCGCTTTCATTATTCCAATCGCTGTTTGCGCCTGAACAAAGCATTCCGCCTGAAGCATGATCATAAAGGCTTGCGTCTATCGTCAGTTTTAAGCCGACGGGCGTAATATAATACGTTTGTCTTAATTCAGCCTGTGGCCTGCTTTCGTTTGCTGCTGCAACGTGTATTCTGCCAGTGGCGCTGTATAGATTGCCGTCTATAATGCAATTCAGCCTAAATCCTGTATCTCCGGATACCGAAATATTGTCCAAAACAATTTGGATGTATGCCGGGTTGATTTGCTGTACAGATAAACCGCAGGAAGCGCCTGATATTATTTCGATTCCCCAGGAAGCGCCCACATTCTCAGCATAAGACCTTATCCCTGACAGCCCATATTCACTTGAGGGATCATAAAGCCGCGCTTCAATGATGGCTATTCCTGTTTCTCCTTCAGGATAGACAGTCAATTGTGGATAGTTCATCGAAACGCCAAGATGACTCGGCTTTGCCTGCACAGATTCTTCATCTGTAATTGCAAAACTGAGCGGGAAATCATAGGATACATTGCCGGACCGGTAGCGCAGCGTACCTCCGTAATATCCGCTGTTTCTGAAAGTAATGAGCAGTTCACTGTCCTTTATGCTCCATACAGCATTCTCCTGACCGCTAATATCCGTATGGAATGTCCATGCGGCATCCGATGTTTCAGGCAAAGAAGACCCTTCCGGCATGCAATTGACCGCAATGGGTACATGAATAGCCTTTCCTTCCATTCCGTTAAATTCGCTTTGATAAAGTGTAACATTTTCGGGCAGTTCTGCATTTGCCTGCAGAGCATGAATTGTGACGTCAACATGGCTTTCCTCTCCTCTGAAAGAACAGGTAATACGCCAAGTTTCACTGCCTTCTTCTTTTGCGTTAACCACATACAGAGAAGCGCTGGACTGATTTGCCATCAGCGATACCGTAAGACAATCACCAGATAACTTTTCAGCAGTCCATGTTATTTCTTTGCCGAACAGCTCTTCTGCCATAATATCATACAGCGTCGCTGTGGATGCGATGGAAGAAGTGCCGCCAATGTATACTGTTGCTTCGGGATTATCGCAGGTCAACAGATTCAGATTTCCATCTCCCACTGTGATCGAGCAGCTTGTAACATAGGTCAGATTGCTGGTATGGTAATGTCTGCTCAGTATATATCTGCCAGCCATTTTAAAGGCGACCTGCACCTGATCACCTTCCGCAAAGAGAAGCTGATCCGCATAACTGTCTTGCAGAGCCTTATAGAAATTGCCGATGCCGATGTACATGCTTCTGCTTACCATATCCGTGGGTATCACTGTACCAGCGGGTGTACAGACCGGCGTGAAATCCAAAGTGATTTCTTCACCGACCTGAGCAGAATATGAGGTATTGGCGATAATAACCTGACTGGGTATTCCGGCTGCAGTAGATTCAACTGTAAAAGTAACCTGGTCACTCCATGTATAATTACCTGCTGTGCAAGATACCTCATACACGTCTTGGCCTGCTTTTAAAAACTTTGTGGGAATAATGGAGTAAACGCCATTATTATCCATTAACTCAACCTCCGCCGAATTGCCAGAGACGCGCTGTAATGTCCAGAGAGGCTCTAATCCTTCTTCCCTTAAACGATTATTCGTGCCATTTGATAATTTGAAATCCGCAACTGACAATCCGGTATCCCCTTGCAGATACTGGGTGACTGCGCCATCATACCTGCTTACCGTAAAGCTGTCTTCCACAATCACAGCGCATTTTACCGCAGCACAGCTTGTATCATCCGGTGTGCACCAAATATAAGTACTCCCGTTATTAACACCGGTAACTGTACCATTCGTATCTACGGCAGCAATACTCTCGTTTTCACTGCTCCAGGTTATACCTTTATTCGTTGCATCATCAGGCGAAATATGAGCGGATAATTGTACTGAATCTCCAGCTTTTACAGACAACTCATCATAATTCAGCATGATGCTTTGTACACGAACCGGCACATTTCCATTTTCATCCTGGATTCTAACGGTAATCGGAACGATATACTTCATGTTGGAACAGGAGTACACATAGTCTGCAGTATATACGCCCGGTTCTCTGAAGGAGAAAGACATCATTTTTCTGCTGACTGTGAAATCTCTGGCATTCAGTGCTGCCTTCCAATACATATCGCCAGTCACAGAAACCGTCGCTTCGTTTGGCAGGTACGTATTGGCGGGCCAACACTGCACCTCAGGATAAACGAGCATCAGTTGATTGACCTGACCTGTAAAAACGTTGTTCTTCCATGTCACTCGGGAAGGAAGCGCATCTAACAATTCATCTGCATTGACCCGGATAATCGTGGATGCAATGTGAATCCCGTCTGAACAGGTCAATTCATATTCCGTTGTTCCGATGCGGGATACACTCTTTAAAATGATTGCGCATCCGTACAGTGTCTGGCCATTATTATTTTCGGTAACGGGTGAACACGTTAAAGTCAAATTGTCTCCGTCCAGCCGCTTGATTGACCACTGCGGGGCTTCGCTGAGCTGCGCCGATGCTCTGGACGTCAAGAACACTCGCTGGATTTCTGCCCCAGATGATCCGCCAACAAAAACCTGAAGGATGTTATCTCTATTCCAATCAATGCTCAGGAGACTTTCTGTGACTGTCACAAATCCATTGGCAATAATGCCATTATCGGCAGCGACAGTCAAAACTGCTGTTCCTGGCTGTTCTGCGGTAACTGTTCCATCCGAAGAAACAGTCGCTACCTCCGGATCTGAAGAAGACCAGGTCAGGTCTGCGTCATCCGCACCGGCTGGATAGATATTTACTTCAAAGCTTCCCGTTTCACCCGGCAGCAAATACAAGGACGAATTCGTCAGATCAATTCGTTCAACTGCGGGAGGAACAGTACCGCCTTCATTTGTGATGATAAATTCTACCGGGCAATCATATACGTAATTGGAGCCAAAGTAGCGAACATACGCGGAATATGTTCCGGCTTTGCTGAAGGTTACTGTATATTCATTTGTACCCATGGAAACACGGGAATATCGATTAAAGGAGCCGATCCCATACAGGAAAGTTCCGCCGTTTTCGGGCAGTGATGTACCCGCCGGAGAAGCGATGGGAGTAATATCCATCGTGATGTTTTGTCCAACTGTACCATAGAACGTGGTTGTTCCCATTGTCACGCTCTCAGGTAACGGCGCTTCCGGCGTCTTCACTGTTACTGTTACAGTGCAGCTGTCCGTATATCCGTTGATAGTGCAGGACACTCTGTATTGGTCTGTTCCGGCTTTGTTGATCCGCAGCAAATTCAGGTCAACACTGTTGGCCAGAGTGAACCCCGAATAGGAATACGTTTTTTCATTGAGACCAATGGATGCGGCATAATCACCGCTGATGTGTTCGATACTCCATACAGCGCCTTGCTTTTTCTCAGCAACGCGCAGCATGCAGTCCGAAGTCAGGGAGATGCGCCCAAATGTGCCATTGGATGTGCCGTCGGAATACAGCGTATACGCGGCCTCGTTATTCGACAGTTCCGTATACTTCCGCACTTCAACATGCGCGTAACCGGATACGCCGCTGCCATCCGTTGCTGTGGCAGTTATTGTTACAGTACCAGTTCCAACACATTCATCTATTATACTTTTACCAAGTTCATCTTGGATAATACGAATTACCCTTTCATTACTTGAGCTCCATTCTAATGATGGGTTAGAAGCATTACTGGGGAAAATAATCCACTCGGGGTAAATAGAATCTCCCTCGTACGCAACAGGATTAATATCAACTGAGATGTTTTGAATTTTTTGAAAAATTTCAATTTCATATGGTTCAGATGTTATGTTGCTTCCGTCGATCGTCTCGGCTGTAATATGGACATATCCCGGGGCAAGGCCTGTAATATTTCCTTCCCCGTCCACGACTGCTAATTCTTCATTATCGCAGTGCCATTTCAGATGCTTTTCGGAGGTTGTCTCTGGAAGAATCGTCGCGTGAATCACACCGGTTGAACCTACATCTACCGTCTCCGGCCCGGATAAGGTCACAGAGACAGCCAAAGTTGTTACTTCAATTTCGATTTCATCCCGAATGGAACTATCCTCTGCGGATGCAGCGGTAATGGTTGCTTTCCCATTTCCAATTGCCCTTACTTTCCCGCTGCTGTCTACTGTGACAGCATTCTCATTGTCCGAAGACCAGGTGATTGGCCGGTTTGTGGCATTTCCAGGCAGAATCTTAGCTACGCACTGCGCTTCGTCACCTGTATGCATTGCCGCCGGTCCACTGAGGCTGATTTCTCCGATGGGCTGATATACAGTTATGATTCGGGTATCTTTTACTGTTCCACGGTCTGCTGCAGTGGCGGTAATGGTAGTTTCACCCTCGGTTTTTCCTTCAATGGTTCCATCTGCAGATATGGTTGCAACGCCTTCATTGCTGGATTCCCAGGTAATCGTCGGATTGCTGGCATACTCAGGCAAAATGTCTGCCTTCAGAACGGCACTGCCGCCGATTGGTATTTCTCCCTTCCCGCTGATAGCAACTTGTGTTACATAGCTCTTGCAGGTGATTTTGTATTCGCCTGTTACATTGCTCCCGTCTGTCGCCTTTGCCGTGATCACCACGTCGCCGGTCCCCTTGGCAGTCACAAGGCCTGTGGAGGATACAATAGCTTTATTTGAATCGCTGGTTGACCAGGTTACCGTTTTTTCTGTCGCGTCTGAAGGCTCAACGATTGCTGTCAGTTGGACGTTCTCGCCGAGATAAAGTTCGTTTGTATCACCGGTAATGGTAATTTTGGAAACCTTCCGCTTTACTTCCACAGCGCAGCGACCGAAAACCTGCTCTCTGTCCATGGCAACTGCTGCAATTTCCGTTGTGCCAGGGCCAACGGCTTTTACCTTGCCGTTTTCCACAACAGCCACGTTCGGATCAAGCGATTCCCACTTGAGCGTCTTGTTTGTTGCGTTATCCGGTTTTACAGTAGACTTCAGCGTGAATACTTCCCCAACGTTCATGGCAAGGGTAGACCGATCCAGCATTACACTTGTTACGTAAACATTTGATATTTGATCGGGAAGTATCCATGGATCGGGAATAATGTCTTTGCCAATAGTAAAAGTGAAATCAAATGTCCATGGTGTTTCAAGTAATGGCCGTTCTTTTTCATTGGTAATATTCTTATATTTCCAATAGTATACATTGACTCTAAAAATATAACTTCCTTTTCCATCATTAATTCTTATTAACTGTCCAATTTCATCATTTAATGCTTTATTGATCTGATCCTGTAATTTGAATGTATTTGTTGTGCCAATAGCGTAACTAAATATAGGCAAAGCAGGAGTTTCATCTAAGTAATACCAGCCTGCGTCAACTTTTGTAATTGTACTCATGCTTGTTACTGTACCAGCTAAAGGAATAGACTGAATGGTTTTTAAATAGTTCTGGCCGTTATGCGGTCCAGCATAATCATTGCCCATGCTAACATATTTAAAATTTTGATCATAAGGAACTTCTTTCACATTATTGGCGCACAAGAAATAACCGTTGGTAAACTCAAGCCAATAATTATCATATTTATTTTTCCAAACGGATTTTACTGTTAAGATTTCGCCCTTATAAGCAGGGTACATTCCTTGATGCTCTTTTTCTGATTTATATGTCGAATAAGGCTCTGATTCTAGCCATACTTTATCGTATCTAGGGGTTACTCTTAATGTAATATCTGCTATTCTTTCTTCATTTTTGGGATTCCCATCCATCTTGGAATTTGCACTTTCTAACTTGGGAACATGCGTGGGCATAACATATCCATTTTCAGTTTTATACCAAGCTACATAGTCATTATCTCTTAAATCATGTAATACTTCTGTTACAATATACCCTCTATTTGCATCTAAAGATCCAGAAGGGATAAAACTCTTTCGTTCGTCATTATATTCAAAAGTTGTTACTTGCTGACTCCCCACCCTAAAATACCATCTTCCGGTTTCAACACGCATATATTTTTCAATTGGCTCATATGTCTTATGCTTCCAAGTGCCGCGAATTCTTGCACAACGATCCTCTGAATTGGCCCAAATTCTGCTCTGAAAATCTTCTTTACTATATTTGATCCAGTAACTCATTCCTGTATAACCAGGTAAACTGCCCGCTTTATGTTTAACTAATTTGTTACCGTCTAGAGTATACCATGCACGATTGTAAAAAGCACGTTGTTTAGGAGATACAGATGAACTAAAAGATGATGATGGGCTAGAATCAATAATGCGTATGAATACGTTGCAACCGCTTGGGACATCATATCCATTATCTTTTATTATTTCCAAATTTGAGTTACAAACAGCATAGTCAACTGCAACGGCATAATGACCATTTGTATTAATTACATACACATAACCATTTACAAAACCATTCATCCACCCGCTCTGAGTGGTTGGATAGTATGATGCCCCTTGATTGATAGAAATATTTGTGTTTTTATAATGATTAATCACTTTTGTATAGTTGTTGTCAGGAGGGTAACTAAATAAATCTTTGATCTCATAGAGCGTTTCTTCTGCGTCTGAATCAGCTTTTTGAGTCACCCATTGGATGCCATGTACAAGCGAAAAAGTCTTGCAACCGCTGGTTTTTAAATTATAGTTTTTTGCAACGTTTGCATATCTATTATCTTTTTGTTGAGAATAGATTCTTATGCTTGGATATGTATACTCAAAGATATCTGTATCAGAATCTGTGTCGCCTTTTCCTATTAGTGGGAATAACATAATAAGGAATAGAATACAGCTAACAATCATCCGCACGTTTTTCATGAATAGGTTCCTCCCTTTTACTGCTTTCTCAGTTGCAATGATTTCATTTCTTTCACTTCATGGTAATATTCGTCTCTATCAAAGAATAATCTTTTGGCTTTTGCATCTTTTTTCGCTTTTGTTTGGCTATTATGAATTTAAAAACACCATCCCAATTATAAGGTAAAATCAACCATTTTTCAATAACTATTTCGGTGCCAGATAGAATTGTTGTTTCGGTGCCAGATAGAATTGTTGCAGAAAAAATTGCTGTAGGGCGAATCTATAAAGGTATTTACTTTTGGCAAAAGGTTCACCTTATGAATCATTTTTGTCCCAACAATCTATCCTAAGAAAATAATCATTGACAAGACAGTGCATAGGAGGTAGTGTGAAAACAAATTTTGCAGAAAGCATAGGCGCACCAATCCAAAGGAAGGCAAAGCAAACAAGCCTCAAAGAGGCGGGAGGTTGAAAAAGCAGCTATCCAGCCAAAGCCAATGAATCCAAGGAAATTGAACCTTCGGCAACGACGCCTAAGGAGACAAGAAGCTTCACGGCATCCTTTGCGGAAGCAAGCGTCATATTCATCTTGAGTTCATCGGGCATATCGTACTTGAGAAGATCAGAAGGATTGAAGACCTC
>ERZ842401.2577-NODE-2577-length-24093-cov-5.277810_pt1 | contig 24093 bp, 17 predicted proteins | sample MGYA00521270_ERZ842401 | MGnify/ENA primary metagenome ERZ842401 (study PRJEB31892, sample SAMEA3878208) | bioreactor metagenome | biome: Moose rumen | place: Sweden | collected 2011-10 | study: EMG produced TPA metagenomics assembly of the PRJEB12797 data set... | reverse complement strand
CCCCTCTTTATAAGTCCAACTATAATGCCAACTGTTAGAAGATGACAGTAAAACCGTTGTATACAGCTCTCCATCGCAATAGATATTGACAGTTATTGAGGATGGTCTCGTAGAATCATAATCAACCCAGTTCTTATAAAGGCTATAGGTAATATCCTTAGGATTGAGATAATATTCACATTTGGAAGTTATATCCACGAGATATTCTGTGCCTGTATCATATACCCACATATCGGTATCTTCATCAAGTGCCGGCACCGATGTAAAAAAAGGCAAAAATGAATATGTACAATTATTAGAGCTATCAACCAGCGTATCACCGACTACAAGATATATTCCAAGTTCCAAGTCCTCAATTACTGCTATTCCATCAGAATCGGATACAGCGTCAGCATCTGACGAAATATTATTGGTGTAAATGTAGGCTCTGATATATTTTAAAAGTTCGTTCCACTTGTCCGAGGACGAAATCGCATTAATATCTGTTCCTGTTACGCCAGGTATATCAGAATATTGCGAAGACCATGTATATATCCCTGCTCTGTCAACAGAAGCAACTCTGTATAAATGCACATTGACTCCGGCAACAGGCGTAGGGTTATCAACTCCATCTTCAGAAATATCACATTGATATGAAAGCCTTACGGTTCCTTTCTTATCAAGATCAATAAGATTCCTTGCCTTGACAGAAGCTTGTGTGGATATGAATATAGCCGCCATGACGATAATTGCCATGACAATTTTACATAATATTTTGAAACTTGTTTTTTTGCTTGTCATATTAACCCTCAAAACTTATTATAAGAATTTATACAAAAATTATTTATTCCTAAAGCGTTTGGACGTTCTTATCATAAATATAATAAAGATAATGACAAGAATCGGAACTGCTATAAAGGGAGCAATTGTCAGGCTATTATAAATGGTTGCATCAGAAGTTACAATAAGTCTGGCTTCTTCATTGTAATCAACCCTTTTTCCTCGTACCAGGAGCCTATGAGAATTGATTCCATATGGAGTACATGTGACAAGCGTCACGTAATCTTCACCCTCATATATTCCAAGCGTTTCGGTTTCGTTTGGAAGAACAATATTGATTGAATCTACTTCATAAGCAAAAACCTGATCCATAATATGAAGAACAAAAGTATCTCCAACTATCATCTGATCAAGATTGGTTAAGAGCTGCGCTGAAGGAAGTCCTCTGTGCCCTGACAAGATTGTATGAGTCGACTCTGTTCCTGTAGGAAGAGATGATCCCGGAAGATGACCTATTCCAATAGCAAGAACGGATTCTTCCACTCCGTGATATATAGGAAGATATACACCGATATTCTCTATCTCGAGATATCCCATTATTCCTGTCCCTGTCGGGTCAAGTATACTCTCATACTCTTTAAGCTCTTCATCAGTCAAGTTGAAATTAGTCGAAGAAGATGCAAGTTTTTCATTATATTCTATAGCTGCATCCCAGAAAGCTTCATAATCTTCTTCTGAAAGATTAGCAAGTGCCTCATTATAGTCTGCTATCGCCTTGGACTGATGCTTCTCATTGATATAATTACTTACCGATGGATACAAAAAAATACAAAGCCCGACTATTAGTACGATAGCGAAAAATATCGTAGAAAAGTTTTTTTTAATTTTCCTAAACATCCGCCACCTCTTTAGTCAAGTTCTTCACTACCCTTTGACAGGTAGTGAAGATAACGGTCAAAGCCGTGTAAATCAATTATGAAAACAAGTTATGCAGCAACTTTTCTCTTAACAATGAATGCTGCAATTGCTGCAAGAATAAGAACGCCACCTACAAGGTAGAATATTGTTGTACCAATGCCACCGGTTGAAGGAAGAAGTGAGCCTGAGTTGTTAAGAACTGCAATCTGTGTTGTTGGCAAACCATCCTGATAAAGAGTAATAGTTCCATTAGCAGATCCATCAGATGAGCCTTTTGTAATCTTCACAACAACATGCTCAGTAAGCTGTGTGTAACCTGTAGGAGCAGCTGTCTCTACAAGGTAGTATGTAGCTTCATCAAGACCTTCAATCACAATCTTACCAGTCTCATCTGTAGTGAACTCTTCAATAGTATTTGTATCATTAGCTGTTGCTACTCTATATGTATTTGCTGTATCTGTTGCTACAAGCTTTACAACATCTGTGTCATCAGAATTCCTATAGAGTTTAAATGAAGCTCCTGCAAGGTATGTATGATCTTCAAGGCTCCCTGTATACTTAATAAGGTCAAAATCATATGTGTAAGTCTGTGTCTCATCATTCTCTGTTTTATTCTTATCGCCATATGTAAGATATGTGTCATTGCTATTTGCAGAATCAATCTCTGCGTTCTCATTAAGTGTTGCTGAGTATGATACTACGATTTTTGTTTCATCGGAAATAGTATCAAGATAATCTTTAGCAAAGTACACTTCAAATGTGCAACCATCAGTAGGCTCTTCTACAAGTGTGTACTCTTTTCCGTTTGTAAGTGTAGAGTCTCCAACTGTTACGACTACAGAATCACCATCAAATGTAAGACCTTCTTCCATTTCATCGTGAAGAACATAGTTCTGAGCACCTTTCTGTGCTGTAATAGTTGTCTGATAGTAAATTGTATCACCTATCTCAGCATCGTTTGTAGCACCATAGTTTTCGCCTTCAAGAACTTCCTTCTCAACAGTAGGAACACCGTTCTTCTCAGTAATTGTTACACTTCCTGTTGATGTATCAAGTGAGCAAAGAGCGCCTGTTGATGAATCCATAAGGAAATAGCCATAGCCAAGTTTTGTAAATGTCATTCCGGCGTCATCTGCTACGCCGCTTAGATCAGCCGAGATATTATTTTGTGATGCATATTCAAGAGCAGCCTTTGCAAAACCTGCTGCAACAGTGTCTGTAAATGTTTCCTTTGGTGTTACATAGTTATTAGAATCTATATCAAAACATCCTGAATTTTTGATAAAAGAATCCCAAGCATTACCGGTAAGCTTATAAACACCTGTCGCACTACTACTGTCTGTTGCTGCATTCGAAAGCTCAAAGTCAAGGATTTTGTAAACGCTATATGTTTGTCCTTTTACAGCGTTTTCTACTGTGATAGTTCCTGTTGCAGCAGTACCTTCTACAGTTGCAGCTGATACAGTCAGTGTACTCCCCATGATCATCGTTGCTGCTAAAATTCCTGTTAATAGTTTCAGTCGTTTCATTTCTTTTCTCTCCTTTTCCCTGTCCCCCGGTTTTAATCTATCCTAATCTATAAAAATAAATACTACCGGTGTATCAGATGAGTTATAAAGTTAATAATTAACATGTTGCTTATGGTTCCTTATGAACCGTAAGATAAAACCGGCTACTAAGCCACGTTTTGTCTTATATCATAAACCGCGATCAATTCGCGACTTTATGCAATAGTGTAGCACTTTAGGTATCGCTTAAACAATCATATTTTGTCTTGATTTTGATACCTTATTCATTCATTCTTGCTATTCCTTACTCTCTTTAAAATAAAGTAGGTGGCTGCAGCCAGGATAAGTAATATTCCTATTATATAGAATATTGTCGTTCCAATGCCTCCGGTCGACGGAAGTACATTAACCACAACCGACTTATTAGTTATGGTAACGCTTCCGTAGCTCTTACCATCATCACCTACTGTCATAACATATCCGGTATCTTTCATACTCGTTGACTGGGAACATGAAATAATTGTTGAACTAGCCTCATCAATCGTCATATCACCGTTTGAATCAGTAGTAATATAATCCGTTCCATTATATGTATATGTCACAAGATAAGTATCACTGTAGGTGTCGGACTCTTTAACCGTATATTCATAATAATTGCCTTCGGAGTCCTTAATAGGAAGTCCTGTAATGGTAGCAGTCCAACCGGTATCATTTGATAATGTAATATAAGGATTACTACTATACAAAGTCCATGTATTGGTGCCGGCTACTCTTTGAAGTAAATATAGCGTCAATACTGTATGATTAGCAGAATCATCATTGCCCGAAGAATCCAGCCAAGTCTTACTTACTGTCAAGTTACCACTTAAATAATTGTTGAATGCAACATTAGCAATGGAACCTTTAGTGTAATTAACTATGAATGTATTATTGTACCTTTGCGTTGTATCAGGATTAGTTCCAAGATATAATTCGCACTGTGCAAGTACATTGCTAAATTTTTCATCATCCGAATAGGTAACATCAGCTCCAAGGTAATAGAAGTCTTCCTCCAAAGTTGTGTCGGCTGTATATTTGGCAGGATGCGTCATATGGTCCCAAGTATAGGTCTTATAAAATGTTGTATATTTCTTGGATACAACAACCTTCACATAATATACGGAGCTGTCATATGTTATACCATCAGCATTTCCTGCAACTTCTGTTATCTTATAGTAATATATTCCTTCAAATCTAAAAGGTATCGACTCAAATGAAGCAACCGCTGTATAGGTTCCATCCTCATTCTCTTTAGCATCCGAAGATGTTAACGTAACCGTATCTGCAACCGTTGTCGTATAACTTCCATTACTCTTTGTTGATGTCTCCGGCAAAGGCTGACTTGACAGCGTAACTTCATTACCTGACGAGTCATAAGCTGTATAGCCTGTGCCTTCAATCTTGAATGTAAAGGCAAGATCGTCACTCCATTCACCACCTGAGAAATTCTTGGTTATCTGAATTGGTCCAATAGGAATACTGTAGTAGTTACATACCTGTACAGTTTCTGTATGACTAGTATTAGCAATTGATGTATCGCCAACTTTTACATTAGTCGGAGCCTTATCATTATGACTGTCAAGATCAGCGGAGAATACCTTTCGCAGGTTCTGACCGCCTGTTCCGTATCTTGTCGATGTATCCTCATCGTCTACGGTTACATCATATTTGGTAACACGCGATAAATTAGTACTTTCGATAACGGAACTTGTATTCGTTGAAGAATCATAGGAAAGTGTCAGTCCATCTGCAACCTCTTCCACTGTATAAGTTCCTGCCGGAATATCAGAAACTGTCCACTGCGCCGATTGATTGTAAGTTACGGTATAGGTGTTGCCAGTCATTTTAAGGGTGCTGCCATCATACTCATAGGCGGTTCCTGTATCACCGGCACGTCCTGTAAATGTTGTAAAGATAATATAATTCTTGGTGTCATTATTAGTAATTCTAAACACAATATTGGACAAAAGAGCATTACCGCTAGTATTATCTCTTACAAAATCCGAACCAAAGTCATTAACAACCATCTTGTGAATACGAAGCATTCCGGTTGACTCATTATCCTTCGACTCATTATTAAACGAAGGTACATTTGTTGAAATTTTAGTTAAATTATTCTTTTGGTTCGGACCTTTCGAAGCGTCTTTCAAAGTATAATAAACAGGATCTGTTGCACTATATTTTGTTGTATTAGTACTTGAATTAGTGGAAGCTTTAACAACAACTTTGGCAACATAAATTGTACTATCATAGGTATAATTTCCATCTCCGGCCTCTTCTACAATCTTGTAGTAGTGAGTACCGACGTCTGAAGCAGAACTATATCTAATAGCATTAAACGTAATATCGCTTCCTATGTTAGTTGCAGTTGCAATAGCATCTGTTCCCCATTTTTTGGTAGAAGAGTTCCATTCGTAAACTTTGAATGTAAATACTTCATTATCAGAAGGCGTCTTAGAGTTAACAGTCTTGGTGGCCTTTAGAACAACCTCTGCATCAGATGGAGACGCAAGGTCATGGTTATGATAATGCCATTCACTACCTGAATCAATACTGTTACATACAACTACGCCCGCATTATTAGCGCCGGTAGAAACGTCAGAATCCGGAGCTATGAACACTCCACATGTATTAGATATAGTGACAGTCTTAGCATTTACAACATTAAAGATAACTGCCGTTGTAAGCCAGTCATTATCAGAACTACTATTATTAACATAAGAGCTTGAAGTATTCCCATTTAGATAATATGTACCAATATTAAGGCTTGATGCTGTACAATTGAGTATCAGGTGCTGACCTTCATTGATGTATATGATAAGTTTCTCATCATCGATGTAAATATTATCACCTGTATAGGTTAATACATATGTACCATCGGCATAGCCTCTAAGATCAATTGTGGTACCGCCATTATCACGATATGCTGCCTCAAAACTACTTCCAAAGCCTTCATAGGTTGCATAATATTCATCTATGCTATCGATAATCGAAGATACGTTAATAGAAGAAGAACTTATATTGGTATTGTTAGCATTATCGAATGTCAGCTTTTTGTTTTTGTACTTATTGTACGCTCCACTTCCCAAATATATGTTCGCAGGTTCCTTATGGAATCTTACTTCAGTTATGCTTGTATTAAAATCTCCAAAATAGTTATTACCACCTGCATTACTGTAATTGACAGACGTTCCCAAATCAACACCTGTTGTCTTAACATAACCTGCCATAACATTGCTTTCGGTATCACCCGACCAGCTATAGGTATTGGTTACAACACCATAACCATAAGCATCAGCCAAAGATTTCTCATAACTATAATCTGTAACTCTCTGTAAATCAGCCCTTACAATTGCATTATTAGTAAGAGTTATCGCATATACGGAAAAGCTGTCTGTAACGAATTCTATTTTCTCAGCGTCCTTGGTATCGGCACTAATTTCTACAGTACTGGTGCTAATATTCTCTATACTTATATCATCTGATGTAGCCAGATTTGATGCTTCAAGAGTCGTAGAAGATGTCTGTCTTGTCTCGTCGTCAAGAACCATGTGAGAAAGATTTAAATTATCAGATGATGTTACACCAAGTTCCGATAACTGGTTGTTCTTAAATTCAAATACAACTTTTACAGAGCCTTCGGTAGGCTCATATTCTACATTGGTAACAGTTCCATCGCTATCTTCTTCCGATACTATGAATGCAACATCATATAAAAGCGTATTATCGGATGTATGTACAACCTTAGTAATATCGTCATCGGTTTGCGCATCATCAAGAGCACTTATATATGCATCAAATGCATCACCCTTTGTAATCTGTGTTACCAACAGTTCAGCATCTTCAGGAATTGCATCCGCAACCTGCAAAGTTGCCGTTACGCTTACATTATCGTCTGAATATGTAAACTTATATGTATCAGATTCACCGGAAGCATATTCAAGTATTATGGTTGTATCTGATGTAATGTCAGTGTAAGAGCTTCCATCTGTCGTATATGAATAGGAGTACACATCATTATCAGCATCAAGGGCAGTTCTTTTTATGTTCTTTATTACTGTTCCATCTATAAGCGCCTGTACATATTCATATTCAGAACTGTACTTCTTGTACGTCTTATAGGTTTTAAGAACTTTACGCACTTTTGCAACAGGAGCGTTATCTACATCATCAAGATTAAGAATGTTATCGTTAAAACCGGTTATATCCATATCCGTATACGATGAGTCGATTTCATCTCCAAACTCATCTACTACAGACATTTTGACGCTTGCAGCGACACCATCTTTCTTGTATATAAGCGCAAGATTCGAATCCTGTGTTATCTGAATCCATTCACTGTTATCCTTAGTATAGTAATAATTGTAGAGAGTATCTTCAGATATTGCAGATGCAACGCCGGCACTTGACAGAGCTGATGCACTATCGCTCTTATCTACACTTATGCGCTTGATCGCCTTTATAGAATATCCATCAAAGGAATTATCAGAATATGAATAATATACGCTGTTTCCTTCACTGTTTGATACTGTAATATTTCCATACAACTCTGAGCCAACAGAAAGTATTCCCTCTGAATCAAAGGATAGACTTTTAAGGTCAATATCAGAATATTTACTATTAAGAACATCACCATCTTCATCAACAATTGACAAATTGATGTCTACAGCAACATATTCTATGGATGATTCTTCTTTAGAATCATTTGATGATAATGAAGCATCAGACGAAGCAGAAGATGCTTCTATGCTATCACTTGCGGCCAAGTCCGATTCATCAGACTCTGCGTCTTCATTATTCCCATCTGTATTTTGACCATCACTTGCATTGTCATCTACTTCATCGCCATAATCTACATCATCCCATAGAGAAGCATCGTTAGAACTGTCTTGAAACGTTTCACTATTTAAAAGCTCGTTCTGGCTTTCAGATGCATTTTCTTGCTGACTATCTATTACCATTCCAACTTCGTCTGCTCCATCCTTGGTAGTAGCCGAAGCATCCTTGTTTAATGAATAGATAGTCGTAATCCCCACAAGCAGCGCAAGTACGATTACTACAGAAACCCACCTCTTGTAACGATTCCTCTTGCTCAAATATTCTTTTATGCGATTTTCGCCTTTTTTCTGCATCCTATTTTCCTCTTACTTATACAAAACGTCTTAATTCAATAGCGTCAATTACCCCTAAACATCACAGATAGAGCGCAATACTATCAGCGATGCCTCATTAGTTTTGGGCAAAAGCAGTTATTGCCACAGTCAGTTGTTTTCAATAACTCCGAACACATCAAATGGGTATAGACGGAAAAACACATGACCGATAAGCTGTTCCTTGGAAATGCACCCCACCACATCCGAACGGCTATCTATAGATACACTTCTGTTGTCCCCCAATACAAAATATCTGTTCTCCGGTACTTGATATGGAAAATCTATATCTGTTGGCTCAAGACTTTTCTCTGTAAGATACGGTTCGTCCAAAGCCACACCATTTATGGTTACATTGCCATCTGTATCAATATCTATCCAATCTCCGGGTGAACCAATCACTCTCTTTACCAGAACTTTGTTGTTATAATAAAAAGCTACAAGTTCACCGGGTTCAAAAACATCTGTATTAAAAGCAAGTACTATCTGCCCCGTCGCAAGGGTCGGAGACATTGAGTCGCCTGATATCTTGAGAACAGTAACAAAAAAACTTGAAACAAGCACTGAAGCTGCAGCAACAGCAACCAATATGCCTATTGTCGCCTTAAATGTACTCTTATACTCACTTTTGCGTTTCTCATGATTGAGTGCTTCTCTAAGCTGAGCCGTTGTCGGCTTTTCGTAATCTGATTTTGCAGTTTCTTTGATCGGTACTTCTTTATTCACGAATAAAATCCATTTCCGTATAAATCTGATTATTATCTATATCTACTACATTTTTATAATATATGTACTGTTTTGCTTTATACTTCAGCAATAGAACCTTTAATGTCCGATAGGTTCCTTGATTCTCATTAAGATCATTGGTTCCCTGCAAGTTTCCCAGTGCTGCCACCTACAACTTTTCTCGCCAATTCCGGGTGATTATATACATATTCAGCCTTCTTTAAAAGCTCAGCACATTTGCGTTTAGTTTCCTCTTCCATTGCTTTGCATTTATCAGCAGATTTCTTCTCACCAAGCTCTATCCTTCTTCTGGCGTCGCTCATATCATTTTGAAGTTCCTGATATTCCTCATCAATTTGCCTTTTGACAAGTTCTACATACATATCAGCAGATTCCTGAGCTGCCTGCATTACATCGCTTAGCCTAACAGTTGCATCAGCAAGTGACCCTGCATTACTTATCTTATGAAGCGCAATATCAACCTCATCTCTCATTGCAGTCTTCTCTCGATCGAGTCTTGCTTTTAATCCCTCTATATCCTTGTCAAATTTAGCCTGCTGCAAAGCCTTCTGCTCTGCAAACTTCTGGCGCATTTCCGCTCTCTCAGCATCAAATTTATGCATGAGCTCTTCACGCTCATCAGAAGCTTGTTGTAAGATGACTTCCTTCTCTTTGTTGAACTGTTCCTGCATTTCCATTTCATGAGCAGTCGCAGCCTCAGCTTCTTCGGAGAATTTAAGCATCATTTCCAAAAGCTGTGCCCTACTGAGCTTCTTCAGATTTAGTTCTGCCATAATTATCACATTTCTTTTGTTTGCTAAAACACATTATATCGATGCTATATTATCATAATAGCGTTACAGCTAGAATGCAATACAACTTTTAAACAAATTAAATACGAAATTACGATGTCGTTTTTGAAAAAAGTTATGATGTCAAAACAAAGATGTCGGTGGCGTTTCCGATATTGATGTAAATAGAATAATTATGTTCTTCCCCAATCTTACGCCGCAATAAACTTAAAAATATACCCGCTAACTCCTCAATGATTATATCAGCATGTTTCAAAAGTTTCCATAATAATTACCATCATAATTATACAAAATTTTGAAATGAATTTTGGTCATTTTTATCATTACCAGCTGTGTACTATCCTTGATAGCAATACATAAATAGTATATTTTATTGTAATATCGCACAATATACTTTGCGCAAAAAAATAGAAAAGGCATAGGTAAAACCTATGCCTTTTCAAAAAATTATTAGTGCGGGAAAAGGGACTTGAACCCTCACGACCTAAGCGGTCACAAGATCCTTAGTCTTGCTCGTCTGCCAATTCCGACATTCCCGCAGACCATTATTAAATTATCACAAACTTTATAAGTACAACAGTGCGGGAAAAGGGACTTGAACCCTCACGACCTAAACGGTCACAAGATCCTTAGTCTTGCTCGTCTGCCAATTCCGACATTCCCGCAAATACTTATTAAGTTGGTCGCATGTCTTATAAGAAGACAGTGCAGGAAAAGGGACTTGAACCCTCATGATATTGCTATCACATGGACCTGAACCATGCGCGTCTGCCATTCCGCCATTCCTGCACGAAACATTTGCTATCGCATTTTGTCCCTCGCGCTCTCTGCACGCGACTTTTTTATATTATCCTTTTGCTCTGTTTATGTCAACACTTTTTTGAAACATTTTTCCAAAAATCGTTTAAGCGTATTTTTTTGACCATTATAGCAGAGGATTTTGCAGATTTGCATCTAATAACTTACTAAAACTTCCCACTTGTCAAACCGACGCCACCACTTTACTGCTATGTGAATGCAACCGTTTTGGCAAGTGCAAAGTTTAAGTCTATAATATCAATGCAAAGTTTAAGTCTAAAAAATCAAAGCTCTTATTATTTCGTGATTAAAACGGTTATTATTGCTTATCTGCAAGTCATAATCTTCACACTCTGTATCCTTGCTGATTTCACCGCATATATCTATCCCTAAGACCTTTTGAGAATCATTTAGATTTTTTATAATTTGGATTAGCTTTTTTGCTTCCATTGTTCCTTGATCCCAGTTAGTCTTAAGCTCAAATGGTGACAAGACATCTTTATCCACAGATATATAAAGGGGTATATCGCTTCTAAGCTCCCTTTTTATTAGCTTAGTCAAAGGGATATCTTCGTCTTCTTCATCCATACCTTTTGCAGAAATATAAGTGACTTTTTTACTATCATTTTCGGGAATTTGCTCAAAGAGCTCCTTATTAGCACCAACTAATATAACTTTTCTTATGTTAGTATTTTGATCGAGCAGTTTTTTGACCCAACAGCCGCATGATAGTATATCCCCAAACATTGTAGGCTTTAAATCAGGATGATTATCAAAATATACAAGATCAAAAGGTTCTTCTATATACGAGGCAAAGATATATGACATGTAATGATAATTGCCATTATCAATAAAATGAATACCCGATATAGGTACATTCCAGGTATCTATTATAGTTCTTAGACTTTTTTCACCTTCTTCATCGCATAGACAGTCTGTTCCCTTTATATTCTTGCATTCAATAAAGCGAGGATTATCTAATTTTTGGTAGAAATCCTCGCTTTCATATACTCCTGTAAAGTTAAATATCGTAACATCACCCATTTTATTCATAGGTCACTAATCCTCTGCTTTAAGCTCCGACAGATGGGCAATTGCATCTTTGGCTATAATGCATTCTGCTGTCTCTGCAAGATGAAGCTCTTCGGGGGAATTAACACTAAGTCCGGTAGCGTACTCTATTCCGGCCTTTCGTAGTTCATATACAACAGCCTCGCTCTCTGTCTTGAGACCCATCATCAGATAGTATCTGTCATCCGCTTTATAAAGACTTGAATCTACTATCGGCATTGATGTCGCGATCTTAGAAAAGCGTATTACACTGTCAAGGTTTTCAAATTCGCCCATGTATCTCTGATATTCAATTGCCGGCTTTGAAACAACGCTTGCTTCTTGTATCTTTTCAAGAGCACTTATAAGGTGCTGACCTTCTTCACTTTCTTCAAGATACATACGACTTACTCTGTTATTCATTCCTTCAACGAGCTCATTTAAAGCTTTGCTCTTATCCTGGCCTTTCTGCTCCTTGACTGCATCTATCTTGTCTTGTGTAAGATAATCAAGAATTTCCTGAGCAATATTTCTAATACGGTCAGCTGAATTTTGGATATCATCATTATCCATTTTGACAGCAAATATACGAACGCTTCCATCTGCCATAATATTTCTGCTCATCATCATTACTTCATTTTCAGGGTCATATGACAACTGCTGTCCAACTTCCTGATTGAGCTGTGTTATAAAAGGAATACTCCTTTCTTCACCATGTAACAGAGCCTCAGGTGTAAGTCCTATCTCATGAAGTTCCTGAGCAGCAATACTGCACTGCACAGTTTTTTCACTAATTTTAATAATTACCATCCTGCTTCACTCCTCTCAGATAAGTATATTATATATCAAAAATTAGCACTGTCTAGTTGAGAGTGCTAAAACTTTTATAAACAAATTTGGTGATTTTTTGAATTTGGTGTTGCTATTCTAAAAACCATGTTATATAATAACACTTGTGCCGGGGTGTAGCGCAGTTGGCTAGCGCGCTACTTTAGGGAAGTAGAGGTCGCAAGTTCAAGTCTTGTCACTCCGACTGAAAGGAATGTCTGGTTTTGGCATTCCTTTTTTTATACCCTTATATCAAACCAGTCCATGCATATACATACTACATATGCTATCATTAATCTTGTGTGGCTAAGGGCTTAACTTTACATAATATCATGCTCTGAATTATAAAAGTTTCAACAAAAGCGAAAGCCTTTATAAACCGGCTGTATTGGCATAACAGCAAAGGGATAGTGCCAGTTTGACAAGTGCGAAGTTTGTAAATATAAATATTCACGGAGATTATATGTGCGATACTGTTAATATAGGAATACTTGCCCATGTTGACGCCGGCAAGACAACTTTATCCGAGGCGCTTTTATTTGAAGCCGGTGCTTTGCACAAAATTGGAAGAGTTGATCATAAGGATGCGTTTCTTGATACTTTCGATTTAGAAAAAGAGAGAGGAATCACCATTTTCTCAAAGCAGGCAAGGTTAACTGCTTTTAATCGTAATATAACCCTAATGGATACACCCGGACATGTGGATTTCTCACCTGAGACAGAGCGTACTCTTACTGTACTAGATGCTGCTATTTTGGTTATAAGCGCAAGCGATGGCGTAAATGCGCATGTAAGAACTCTTTGGTCGCTTCTTAAACATTATAATGTCCCTACATTTATCTTCGTCAATAAGATGGATCAAGAATGCAGCGATATGAACAAAATCGAGTGTTTACTTCGCGACAGCCTTGGAAATTCTGTTGTTAACATGACACACATTAATGATGATCCTTCTGTTTATGAGAACATCGCTGTATGTGATGATAAGCTTCTTGATAGTTTTTTAGATGGCAATGAAATTACAGACGAGGATATTTCTTTACTTATTTCCAATAGATTTCTTTTTCCATGCTTTTATGGCAGTGCTCTAAAGGGTGAGGGAATTTCTTATTTTCTGGAAAATCTATGTCGATTTGTTCCCAAAAAAGACTATCCCAAAGAATTCGGGGCAAAAATATATAAAATCGCCAGAGATGAAAATGGTACAAGGTTATCTTTTGCCAAAATAACGGGAGGAAGTCTATCTATAAGAGATACCTTTGGTGATGAGAAAATCTCCCAAATAAGGCTTTATTCCGGAAGTAAATTCAAACAAGTTCAAAGCGCAGATGCAGGTACAATCTGTGCAATTGCAGGATTGTCAGCAACACGCGCCGGAGATGGCCTGGGATTTGAAGTATCCAACTGCGAGGGGCTACTTGAGCCTATCCTGAATTGCAGGATTATAATGCCTGATGATGAGGATCCTTATAAGGTCTACCAAAATCTCTTGATACTTCAGGAAGAAGAGCCGCTATTAAGTGTTTCCAGAAACGAAGAAAGCGGTGATATCTATGTCAATGTAATGGGTCAGGTTCAAATGGAGATTATAAAGCGCCTTGCTATGGATCGTTTCGGCATGTCAATAGACTTTGGTCAGGGGCGCATCATATATAAAGAAACGATTGCTTCACCTGTAGAAGGGGTAGGCCATTTCGAACCGCTGCGCCACTATGCAGAGGTGCATTTACTGCTCGAGCCAACCGGTCCCGGAACGGGGCTTTCATTCGAAGCAAACTGTCCTACTGATGTGCTGGCTCGTAACTGGCAGCGCCTTATTCTAACTCATCTTGAAGAAAAAAAGCACAAAGGCGTTCTTACCGGTTCCGAGATAACAGATATGAAAATCACCCTTATCGCCGGCAAGGCACACCAAAAGCACACAGAGGGCGGGGACTTTAGAAAAGCCACTTACCGTGCTGTGCGTCAAGGTCTTATGATGGCTGATTCCATTCTGTTAGAGCCTATATACGGGTACGAGCTTATCGTTCCTCATAGTAGTGTCGGCAGAGCAATAACGGATCTATCTAATATGAATGCATCTGTTAGCGCACCGGAAATGATCGATGATAAGAGTATTCTAAGAGGAACAATTCCGGCTGCTTGTCTTTCAAATTATGCCGAGGAAGTCAGGAACTATACAAGCGGCGAAGGCTCGCTATCCTGCTCTTTAAAGGGTTATGCACCTTGCCACAATACAGACGAAGTTATAAACAGCTGTTCATATGATCCGGAGGCTGATACACACGATCCCAGTAGTTCCGTATTCTGCTCACATGGAGTGGGTACTGTAGTACCATGGAACGAAGTGCGTCAATATATGCATATAGATACAGGCTGGAGACCAGACATCGACAATACCTCTTTTTCAAATGATATTGCCGCAGAGTATGATATAGACACTCTTGAAGCTTTCAATGCAAGAGCAAACAAAGACGCTTCCAAAGACAACAGAACTTTTACTGAAAAAGAGCGGGATTACAAGGCAAGTCAAAATGAACTTAAAGAAATATTCGAAAGAACATATGGTCCTATAAAAAGATATTCAGATAATAAAGATAACTCTCCAAGAACATATGAAGCTTTGGGTGATACTAAAAAAGGGATATCCGATCCCAAATATGATGATAAAAAGGAAGCCAAAGCTTTAAGAAAAGCCGAAAGGTGCAAAGAGTATCTCCTTATTGATGGATATAATATCCTCTTTGCCTCAGAGGAACTTGTACAACTTGCAAAAAGGGATATAAATGCTGCAAGAGATAAGCTTATGGATATCGTATCCAACTATCAGGGCTATAGGAATGAAATAATGATTCTTGTTTTCGACGCATATAAAGTTCCCGGCGGAAAAGAGAAGATTATAAAATATCACAATCTTGATGTCGTTTATACAAGGGAAGCAGAGACTGCTGACCAGTATATAGAAAGAACTTCTCATACTTTGTCAAAAGATAGCAAAGTTACTGTTGCCAGTTCCGACGGGATCGAGCAGGTCATAATAATGAGTGCAGGCGGAATACGAATGTCTGCCAAGGAATTCTGGGCTGATGTAAAAAATACCGAAGAGCAGATTCGCCAAAAACATATTGAGCAATCAAGTACCAAGCTTCATAACTATGTCCTAAAAGATACGAACCAGTTGAAATCATATGAATAACTCAAACTTCCTACTTGTCAAAGGGGTGGCACCAGTTTGGCAAGTGGGAAGTTTGAGCAAATAATAAAAAAACACAACATTTGGCGTCCTCATCCTGTATAGGCGACACCAAATGCTGTGGGATTTTTTTAAGCATTATCTTTCATATCTTAAAAGATTAGTTTTTGTACTCTTCAATCTTTTCATTAAGAGCAGCACAGATTTCATCTCCATCAATTCCATGAACTGCACAAGCTTCTCCCAAAGATTCCATCTGAGATGCAGGACAGAATATGCATTCCATGCCGCAATCCATAAGGAACTGTGCTGTTGAAGGATGTTTTGATATAATTTCGCCAACGAGCATATCCGTTGTAATAAGATCAGAACCTTCCTTTTTATCATCCAAAGTACTATCACTCATAGCCTTAGCTGCAGCCTGAGCGCCTAAATTTTCAGCTTCTTCATTAACAGGAGCATTTGCAATCTCTTCTTCACTTCCAAATAAAATATCTCTTAAACTCATATTTTAAAGCCTCCATACTTTTACAAAACAAATATATCAAGTTGAATTCTACATTAAGGAAAATAATAAAGCAAGCCTATAAAGTTATTCATGTATTAATTTTATCTAAAACTATCATAAATCCAGAAAAACTTACAACGCTTCAAATATATACAATCTACTATCTCCGGTTCGCATGATACCTGTATCATAGCCGTTTTGATCAAATCCTGTACTTCCATACTTGGCTTTAAGTCTAACTCCTGTATTATTAAACACGCAGCCGGGAGCTGTTATATCCTCTTTTTCATTCTTGACATTTACCACAGCATTGGCAATATTATGCAAAATTCCGTCCTGCTTGATATGTACAGGCGTAAACATATTGATAAGACTTCCCATAGTCTTAAGGTCTATATCAACATATTTATTGGTAAAGTGATAGATTTTATCATCATCAAGACCTGCTGTTTTGTATGTGACTACGTCTCTATTGGGTCTGCTCTCTTTTTGAATCATAAAGGCAATTGCCTGCTTCTTGTCATCAGAAACAACTATACACCTTCCATCTTCAAGTCTGTAATAATCCCCAAATTGGAACGTATGCCTGTACTTTTTATAGAATTCTACCTGATTTTTAATTTCCTTTTTGTCAGAGGAAGGGATGTCGCACAAATTAAGTTCGTAGCCAAAGCACCCAAAGGCTGCCACATCAAATCTGGTTTCAAGGGGAGTAGTGTTAAGCGTCTGATGGTTAGGCGAAGCCGAAACATGTGCTCCTATGCAAGACTGGGGATATCCATAGCTGTAACCCCTTTGAATATCAGTTCTACAGATAGCATCAGTATCATCTGAACCCCATATCTGAGGAAAATAAGACAATATTCCAAGGTCAAATCTATTGCCACCCGAAGAACATCCTTCAAACAATATATCAGGAAAAGATTCTGTCAAATCCTTCATGATACGGTATAAACCCAGATAATAGCGATGAATAAACTCATCCTGTTTGTCTGCGCCAAGCCCATGGCCGAAACAATCAGAGAATATGCGATTCATATCCCATTTTACATAGGATATATTCCCATTTGAAAAGACCTTGTGCATAGCATTTATTACATAATCTTGAACTTCAGTTCTTGTAAGGTCAAGAATCATCTGACCACGTCCCTTTGAATGCGCATGTTTTGGAATCTGCACAGCATAATCCGGATGAGCTCTATACAAATCGCTGTCTTCATTAGCCATTTCAGGCTCTACCCAAATACCAAACATCATTCCAAGGTCGTTGATTTTTTTGGAAAGCTCCTCTAATCCGCCCGGGAGCTTATCTTTATTAACATACCAGTCGCCCAGAGAACTCTTATCATCGTTACGTTTTCCAAACCAGCCATCATCCATTACAAAAAGCTCTATTCCAAGATTCGATGCTTCTTTGGCCAGTTTTAGAAGACTTGATTCGTTGAAATTAAAATATGACGCCTCCCAGCTGTTAATCAGAATCGGTCTATCTTTATCACGCCACTTTCCTCTTACTATGTGTTTTCTGACAAAATCATGCATGTGTCTGCTCATGCCATTAGCGCCATTTTGATCAAATGTCATGACACATTCAGGAGCCTCGAACATTTCTCCCTTTTCCAATGTCCATCCAAATGTTGTTGGCGAAATCCCGCTCACAAAACGACTCTTATCATATCCATTCGAAGAAAGAGCCTCATAATGATTACCACTGTATATTAGATTGAAGCCATAGCAAAAGCCTTTATCCTGTGTTGTGTCTTTGGTTGAAATCATAACGAAGGGATTGGATCTACTTCCAGACTCTCCCGCCGCCATCTCTTCAGATACACATCTTCCGCCATCACAACAGCTATCGGTTCTATGCATTTCATCAGCCCATCTTCCGTGAAAAGACGTAAATACCAATCCGCTCTCATGGAAATCAATCTGCGTGCTCATTATACGATCTATATGTACTTTCTCATTGCACGCTATAATGTTAGCCCTTCTTGTGATGACATCACACTTTGGATACACATTATAGATAACCTCAAGCTTTGTGCCATACTCCTTGTCTATATATGTAATTGTAAGACTGCTGTCGTTATCGCTTGCAGATCCAACATTTATAATCTCATTATCCGAATATGAACCGGGAAGTGATGATGGAGATTTTATTTCCTTACTGATAGACGCCTTTTCAAATGTAAAATCTGAAGTCTTCGATCCATTTTCATGTGTAATCAAAACGAACGGGTCACGAATATCTCCTTTGCCAAAAGAGCTTATCTCCAAAGGCAAATCCTCAAGTGCAATTGCAGGATATTCGTCGCTGTATGCAATCATATTTCCACCTGCTGTGGGATGTTTTTCACTAAGAGCATAGGAAATATTATTAAGAAATGATGATACCTCTTCCATAGCAGAGCCATCGCCAAAAGATGATGCACCAAGAAATGCTTCATATTGCTTACAAGAAAGAACGCTCGCTCCATAATGGAGATGCTCCGGATGGCCGGATGGAAGTATATTAAAAAGATAAGATGTGTGCAAGGTCTGTAGAAGAAAACATCCATTTCTTTCAATAATCATAGTTAGTACCCTTTCTTTTCAGTATGTATAAAAGTCATACAATATCTGTGAAAAAACATTTGCTCTATTTTCTCAGTCCATTCATAAGAATATCAATCATATTGTTGAGCGCTTCCTGATATTCCATGTTATTAGTAATAAGAACATCAGAACTTAGGAATTTCTCGATAGTGGCTTCAAACATGGTTTTAAAAGTAGAAATTGAAATGGGTCTTATAGTACCTTCTCCTATGCCCTTTTCTATAAGAGCTATAGTTTCTTCCCAGTCATTTTCTATTCTTTCATTAATCTTTTGGTATACTTTCGGATATTTATCCTTGACCTGAAACATCAGACGAAAATCTACATTTTGATAACTGTCAGGAAGGGCAATTAGTATTTTGCCAACCTTTTGGGATGTAGTAAGACTTTCATCGTTCAATATTGCATGCTCGCTTTCCTTAATGGAATTAAAGACATAATCAACCATACTATCAAATATTTCTTCCTTGTCTCGATAAATCTTGTAAATAGTTTTCTTGCTCATATGAAGATCTTTGGCAATATCATCCATGGTGAATTTGAGTCCTTTAGCTCTGAATTCAACCATTACCGTCTCAAGAATTTTCTTTTGTGTAATTTCCTGTGTAGCATCCATAACAAATCTCCGATTCTAATTATTATTACTCCGTTTCCTTACGGCTTTTAATGGGCATGTATCCTAGCCCGTGGAAACTTAACCGTTTTCCTTGGTTTCCATTTTATCATCCATTTAATTAAATTGGAATATAAAAAAGTAGCCAAAATTATAATGGGAATTTTGGCTACTACATATATTGTGTATGCTTCACTATAGAACTCAAACTTCGCACTTGCATAAAAGCAAAAGGGGTGGCGCCAGCCTGGCAAGTGCGAAGTTTGAGTATAGAATTTATGCAAAAATTATTTTAGCACTTCACAAAGGTATTCAAATGTCCTTGCAGCAGACTCAACAGAAAGCTTCTCTGAAGTTGTATGTACACCTTCCATATCAGGTCCGATTGAGATGCAATCAAGTCCTTCAAGCTTCTTACTAAATAAGCCGCACTCTACCCCGGCATGAAGAGCCTCGATTTTGGGTTCATGGCCATACATCTTGTTGAAAACCTCTATCATATGCTCACGAAGCTTGGAATCCGGATTGAAAGGCCAGCCCGGATAAGAAGATGTAATTTGAGCCTGTGCTCCAAATGCACATGTTATGAACTCAAGTTTTTGAAGAAGATTATCTTTGCTACTGTCCACGCTACTTCTAACCGCATATTCCAAGGTTACAGTATTATCGTTCGACTTAACAACACCAAGATTAAGAGACGTTTCCACAAGCCCCTTCACAGACGCACTCATCGCTTGTACACCATTAGGAAGGGAAAGAATAAGCTTGTATACGTTCTTCGTGGATTTAGCATCGAAACAATCGAAAGTCCCTTTGCTCTTTTTGGTAATAGTAAACTTTACATCAGGATCTTTGATTGCAAGCTCATTTTTGACTACAGCTTCAATGCTTTGAATTGCTCCTATAAAAGCATTTTCGTCTATGTCTTCAGGAGCAATTACTTCTGCCTTTGCATTAATCGGTATTGCATTGTCTGCAACTCCGCCATTTATATTCACAAGCGAAAGGTCGAATTTGTCAGCAACATTGGCAAGTACTCTTGCAAGAAGAATATTAGCATTGCCATGTTCCTTGATAATCTCAGTCCCGGAATGTCCGCCGAGAAGTCCTGAAATTTCTATATCAAAAGAAATACCACTTCTGTGCACTTTGGTTACAGGAATATTAGCATAAAATCTTGCTCCGCCGGCACATGAAGTAAGAAGAACGCCCTCTGTCTCTGAATCAATATTTATAAGTTTTCTTCCTTTTAACGGGGAAAGATCTATGGCAAAAGCACCATCCATGCCTGTTTCTTCATTAGTTGTAATAACGACTTCAAGCCTTGGATGCGGAATTGTATTAGAATCAAGAAGTGCAAGGCAATATGCAACCGCAATACCATCATCGCCGCCAAGAGATGTTCCCTTAGCCCAAACCATCTTACCATCGGTCATAGGTTTAAGGGGTTGTGTTTTCATATCTATATCATAATCTGCGTCATGAACAGCTACCATGTCCATATGTCCCTGAAGAATAACCGGTTCCTTGTCTTCATAACCTTCACTTGCCGGTCCGAAGATTATAACATTCCATGTATCATCCTGAATATATTCAAGATTCCTATCTTTTGCAAACTTTACAAGATAATTGCTAATCCCCTGAACATTATCAGAACCATGGGGAATCTGCGTAATTTCCTCAAAGAAATGAAAAACTGACTTTGGCTCCAAATTATCTAAAGCACCCATTATATGAACCTCCTGTAACAAATATTTATATCCGCTTTGCTATATTCTAAAAGATATGCCAAAGCTAGCGGATAATAACTACCTTTTTATGATATCTATCATTTAATCAAAAAGACCTACTGCTCACTTTTAGTGGACAGTAGGCCATCAAATAGTCTTTTTAGTTATGCAATCTGCTTCTTAGCAACTTCTGTAAGAGTCTTGAAGCCCTCTGCATCATTAACTGCCATCTCAGCAAGCATCTTGCGGTTGATATCAACACCAGCAAGCTTGAGACCGTGCATGAATGTGCTGTAGCTCATTCCGTTAAGTCTTGCAGCAGCATTGATACGAACGATCCAAAGTGATCTCATATCTCTCTTCTTCTGCTTACGACCTGCGAATGCGCTTGTAAGTGCTCTCATTACAGACTGCTTTGCAATTCTATACTGCTTGGAACGAGCTCCTCTGTAGCCCTTTGCAAGCTTTAATACTCTATTATGTTTCTTCTTGGCATTTAATGCGCCTTTTACTCTTGCCATTGTAATTTCCTCCTAAATAATCTAAAAAACTACGAACTGTCTTACTATAAATTAAAGGTAAGGCAGGATCTTCTTCATTGTCTTAACAGATGTAGCATCTACAAGAGCAGGCTGACGAAGATTTCTCTTTCTCTTTGTAGATTTCTTAGTCAGAATGTGACGCTTGTATGCCTTGTTTCTCATAAGCTTGCCTGTGCCTGTTACTTTGAAGCGCTTGGCAGCTGCTCTGCTTGTTTTCATTTTGTGCTGCATAATAAAAATCCTCCTATTTCTTACGGTATCTGCATGTACTTTTTTATTTCTTTTCAGCAAGGAACATAACCATGCTTCTGCCCTCTGCTTTAGGCTGCTTCTCAACTATAGCACAGTCCTCAAGCTCACCTGCAAAATCAATCAGAACATGAATACTTGCACCCATATGAGCCATCTCACGTCCTCTGAAGCGCATAGTTACCTTAACCCTATTGCCCTTTTCAAGGAACTTCCTTGCGGCATTAATCTTAGTATTAAGATCGTTAGTATCGATATTGGGAGATATACGAATCTCCTTAATCTCAACAGTCTTCTGCTTCTTACGCGCTTCCTTAGCCTTGCGAAGCTGTTCATATTTGTATTTGCCATAATCTACGACACGGCAAACAGGTGGTTTGGCATTTGGTGCGATCTTAACGAGATCAACTCCTGCCTCGTCAGCGACCCTACGTGCATCCTGGATTGACATAACCCCAAGCTGCTCACCGTCGGGTCCTATCACACGAACTTCCTTGTCTCTGATCTGTTCGTTAATAAATAAGTCGTTAATGGTTATTACCTCCGATTAAAATAAAAAAGTGGACACGCAAGACGCATCCACTTATAATCAAACCGTACAGACAAAAGAGTCTGTCTGAAGTTATAGACACCTGAAGCTATAAGCCGCAGGGTGAGAGTGGATACTCTGCTTTGTTTTCAAACATACATAGGTTATCACTACAATCATTGATTGTCAAGAGGGATATAATATTTTTCATGAGGTATATAATATTTTTCATGAATTTCTTCATGAATTCATGAATTAATAGCAGTTATCATATTCCAAGTTAACAGCAGTTATTATATTCCAAGTTAACAGCAGTTATTATATCCTTCCCAAAGGTCGCCAGTAACTATAATCATATTATTATCAAAAATCTATGGCAATTACAGTTTTTTCAAAATTCAATAACAACTATATTATTACAATTTTATCACAATACAGCTTTACTCAAACTATTGATAGTATTTGGGGAATTGTAAAAACAGTTCATAAGGGGTATGCAAACAAATGGACAGAGAAACTATTATATCAAACCTCGATGTTAATCTGGAATATTATAAAATCTTCTACCACGTAGTAAAGAGCGGGCAGATAACAGCTGCTGCCCAAATTCTTAATATGTCGCAGCCTGCTGTAAGTCAGCAGATTTCAAGCCTTGAAAAACAGCTTAATGTATCGCTTTTCAAGAGAAGCGGAAGGGGCATCGTTCTAACTAAGGAAGGAAAGCTCCTATATGAATATGTACAAAGAGGTTATGAAGAGATTCTGCAAGGTCAAAGAAGGCTTTCACAGTTTTTGCATATGGAATCAGGGGAGGTTCGTGTCGGAGCAAGCGACATGACACTTAGATTCTTCCTACTTCCATATCTTGAAAAGTTTCACCAGCTCTATCCCGGAATCAAAGTAACAGTAACCAATGGACCTACTCCTGAAACTTTAAAATATCTTGAAGAAGATCATATAGATTTTGGAGTGGTATCATCCCCTTTTCCAAAATCTTTAAACCAAGATGATATAAGCTACTTCGATGTAAGAGAAATCCAAGATTGCTTTGTGGCCGGCAGATCCTTTATTCAGTACAAAAATCATATGTTAGATCTATCAGAGCTTGAAAATCTGCCGCTAATAGCTCTTGAGGGTAATACTTCAAGCGGACGATATGTGACCGAATTTCTTGAACAGAACAAGATTTCTATTCATCCCGAATTCGAGCTTGCAACCAGCGATATGATCGTCCAATTCGCCGAGCGATCTCTTGGAGTAGGAATGGTCGTGCGCGATTTTGCAAAAGAAGATATTGAATGTGGAAAACTTTTCGAACTAAGATTCAAGCAGCGAATTCCGCCGCGACATATAAGGCTTGTAACCAGCTCAAAATACCCGCAGTCACTTGCATCAGCAAAGCTGTTGGAGCTCATAAAGCCTGAAGGTATCTAATTTCAGATAAAAACAGCTTAATAACTAAAACTTCCCATTTGCCAAGCTGGCGCTACCCCTTTGCTATTATGCAAGTGCAGGCAGTTTATAAAGTATTTCGCGTTCTTTGAAG
>ERZ842401.2576-NODE-2576-length-24095-cov-4.217720_pt1 | contig 24095 bp, 13 predicted proteins | sample MGYA00521270_ERZ842401 | MGnify/ENA primary metagenome ERZ842401 (study PRJEB31892, sample SAMEA3878208) | bioreactor metagenome | biome: Moose rumen | place: Sweden | collected 2011-10 | study: EMG produced TPA metagenomics assembly of the PRJEB12797 data set... | reverse complement strand
GTTGCTCAGGTACTTATAAAGAAAGTTAAATTAAAGTGCTGCGGAATTTAGGTATTTATAAAAGATGAGAAAAATCATTCTCCCCTTCCTTATATTTGGCCTTCTCAGCATACAGGCAGCTGAAAAGCCAACGGCAACCGAAAGACGATACCTGTCTGGACATGGTTGCGACGACATGGTAGAGTGGGACTTCTTTTGTACAGAAGGGGCAAACAGTGGACGGTGGACAACCATCGGCGTGCCCTCTTGCTGGGAGATGCAGGGCTTCGGCACACTACAATATGGATACCTGTATGATCCTTGGTACGGTGGATACTGGAAGGATACTCAGCGTCTTGGCAAGGCTGGTCGTCAGACCATTCAGTCGGCACTGCCGCCCAAATCAAGGGAGCACGGCCTCTACCGAAAGACCTTCTTCGTGGAGAAGGCTCTGAAGAACCAGTGCGTGCTGCTGACCTTCGAGGGCGTGATGACTGATGCGCTGGTCAAGGTGAATGGCCGTCAGGCTGGGCCAGTGCACCAAGGGGCTTTCTACCGGTTCCAATACGATGTGGCCAACCTGTTAAACTATGGAGGCGACAATCTTCTCGAGGTGGATGTTGCCAAGGAGAGTGCCCGCCAGAGCGTGAACGATGCTGAGCGTCATGGTGACTACTGGAATTTCGGCGGCATATTCCGACCAGTCTATCTGGAGATTCTTCCAAAAGCCCATCTCTACGACATCAGCATCGATGCGCGGGCCGACTTCTCACTCCATGTAGACTATAAGGTGGCTGGTGCACCGAAGGGCTATCGGGTGGAACAGGAGGTCATTGGCGAGAAGCGCCTCTGGACGGCTGAAACACCTAACCTGTCGACGCTCTGCCTGAAACTCGTAGACCGCCATGGTCGGCTGTTGCATCAGGTAGAGACGCGCTTTGGCTATCGCACTTTAGAGGTGCGTCGTGGTGATGGCTTCTACCTGAACGGCCAGAAACTGCAGGTGCGTGGTGTGAACCGCCATTCGTTCCGTGCCGAGACCGGGCGTACGTTGTCGCCTCGGCTGAACGAAGAAGATGTCAGACTTATCAAGTCTATGAATATGAATGCCGTCCGTCTGGCCCATTATCCGGCCGACAAGGATTTCCTCGATGCCTGCGACTCGTTGGGGCTGTACGTTATGGACGAACTTTGCTCATGGCAGAAGCCACTCGACACAGAGGTGGGTACAAAGTTGGCTACGGAGATGGTGACCTACGACCGCAATCACCCCAGTATCCTCTGGTGGAGCAATGGCAATGAAGGCGGTTGGAACGCCGAACTCGACACCGTGTTTCACCAGCTTGACCCGCAGCAGCGTCCTGTCATACATCCTTGGGCGGTGAACGAGGGTATCGATACCAAGCACTACCGCAACTACGATGCCGATGTCGTCGAGATTGACTTGTGCGTTTACCGAGGTGTTGTTTCCCAAGAAGTCGAAGCCATGTCCGTCGGCCTTGATGTGAGCGGTCACGTTATTGACATCGACCTGTGGCACCAGCTTCTTCACCGGTAGCGATTTGGCGGTGGCATCTACGGTGTAACGGTCGGTGTTGAACTCATAGCTTCCTTTGCCGGTGAGGCTTCCGCCCGATTTCAGTCTCATGTCAACGTTTGCCGCTACCGATTTGGGGTTGTACTTGATGTTTCCTTTAAGGTTCATTGGCACCACATTGACTTGCTTTTGAAGGTCTTTGCTGAGGAATTCCTTCTTGGCGAAGTCTATGTTGTCGATGTTGGCGTCGAGGTTCACATCGGCTTGCATTTTTGACGGCTCGGTGAGATTTTTGATGTTGCCGCTGGCTTTGGCTTTCACAAATCCGGGGATTTGGAGTTCGCCGTCGGTGATGTCGAGGTCGCGGGTGTTGCCCTCAAATTTGCCTTTGAACTTTATAGGGTGATTCTTTGGGATGAAATTGGTGACTCCCGCCATTGACGGCATCACCGAGTTGATTTCCCGCAAATCGACCGATGCGTCGGTAGTGACGTTCATGCTGCCTGTGGGTTTCTCGTCAAAGATGCTCATGTCCACCTTTCCGTCGAGGTCGATAGTGCTGCTGCCGGTCTTGACGGTGAAGTCTTTGACTTTTATGTCTTGCGGAGTGATGTCGACCTTGCCGTGGGCGTCGCTTATTTCCAGCCCGCCCCGATCCTTTGCCTTTAGTTCCTTGATGGGCACTGAGACGATAGTCCCACGGTTGTAGAAATCAGTTACAGTAAAGTCGAGGTCGCTCACCTCCACATGGCTCATGTCCAAGCCGTTGCCTGGGGTTTTCCCTTTCTCGGCATAGGTGGCATGACCGCCTCTGAGGGTGAGGGTGTCGCTGCGCACAGTCCACGGAATGGTGTCGCTGGGGTCTTCTATCTTGGGCGGAGTGGGGTAATGCTTTTCATAGGCTGCTGCCAGTTTCTCGTTGGGATAGATGTAACGGCAGTCGATGCTGTCCACTTTTAGCGACTTAGCATCGACGGTGTGCTGGCCGGTATCTACGCATCCGTCTTTCAGCTCTGCCCTGGCAAGATGCGCCTTCATCTCGTGGATGGTGGGTTCCATGAGCATGGAGTAGTCCACGTCGTTGAGGACTAGTCTCTTGGCTTCGATTCTCCACGGTTCCGATTTGGTGGTGTCGTTATCTTGATAGGACTTGTGGGAATAGAGCGCCAGTTTCACGTCGCCTCCCGAGAGCTCGCCGTCAAGGAGGTTGATTTTGTGATTGTCGAGGTCGATGGCGGCTCCTGTGAGGCGGCAGTGCTTCACGTCGGCACGCAGCATCATGGAGGCGTCGCCCGTGGCAAGGCGGTAGCGGCCGTCTTCGAGCTCTGCGCCGTCAATCTCCAGTCGCTTGTCGAGCAGGGGCTTCACCGCCACATCGGCAGTGAATTTCTTGGCTACTACCATCGTGTCGCCATGCTCGTCGATGAGCGTCATGTCGTCGATGGCGATGTCGAGCGGGAACTTGATAAGAATCCTGCCAATGTCAAGGTCCATGCCCGTTTTCTCCTTCACATAGTGGCACGCGATGTCTTTAGCCTTGTTCTGCACCCAGGGAATGTACAGCAGCAGTGGCAGCACAATGATAAGCGCCAGCAATAGGCCTAGCACCCACTTCAGCGTCTTCCAAATCTTATGTTTAACGGTCTTTCCCAAGTTAACAGGCTAAAACATTGCGACTTATAACCGCGGTGCCAATCAACAGGGCACTAATAAGTCTAATTTAACCTACAAAATTAAGAAAAAACTTTGAAAACAACCTACATTTTTCAATGAAATGGTGTTTTTTTTTGATAATTGGTTATTGGTTATCGTTGTTTGACCTTGAGGCCAAAAGGTCGCTTCGCTCAAAATTAAATTAAAATTTGTTTTAAAATTTCATATTTGTTGGTAACAAAATTTTTATTTAAATTTTCAATAAATTTTAAGCGCGCAGTGCGCCCATCTGGTATCTAACGCCATTATGCATTGTGCATTATGCAATCATTAATTTTTCAATCCTTAATCGGTGTAAAGCACATTTAACGAGATGGGTTTATCGGGCAGGTGGGTGCTCAAGATGCGCCAGTTCTTGGGGTAGAGGTTGTTGGCTCGGTTGCCTAAGTTGTTGACGAAGCCGAGGATGGCATTCTGGTAGGTTATCAGGACATAGCCCCGCGGTGCGTTGATGGTTATGGCCTCTCCCCGCAGGTAGGCTATCGCTGTGCGGTAATCTACTTCGCATTTCTCGAAAGCGTCGTCTTTTAGCATTGGCGACATGGCGAGCTGATGAGAGGGGACGACCTTGTTCCCTTTTATAGTGCCTAGTTCAATGTTTAAGCCTTTGATAATGTGCAACTTGTTGCTATTAATTGAAATAAAATCTTTAAGGTGTTTATTTGTTGCAGTTATGATGCCGTTGGTTTCACTTAACTCATAATCGCCATCAAGCCATGATGACGCTTCTTTTGGAATCTTTTTTATCGGAGATCGGGGAACGGAGATCGGGGATCGGGAATTCTGTATTCTGCATTGTGCATTGTGCATTGTGCATTGTGCATTCAGCATTCTGCATTCAGCATTCAGCATTTTTCGGAGCACGCACATAAACAAGCCTTCGCCACGAGTCTTGTGAGGCAGGAAGCGATAGCAGGGAATCCTATTCCCGTATTGCGGGGTCCATTGTGCATTGTGCATTGCGCATTGCGCATTACAAGAGAGGTCGCCAGTGATGTTCCACGATGTCTCGACGGTAATCTCCACAAAGCAGGCTCCCAGTTCGCGGGCGATGAATAGTGCCATGCGCTCGTTCTCGTCGAGGTTGTAGGTGCAGGTGCTGTAGATTAGCAGCCCTCCGGGCTTGAGAGCGGGCCAGATGTCGCGGAGGATCTCACGCTGTCGTGCGGCGCATTGTGCCACCAGTTGCGGCGACCATTGCGAGACGGCCTCGTCGTCTTTTCGAAACATCCCCTCTCCGCTGCACGGCACATCGGCGGCGATGATGTCGAAGGTGTTTGCAAGCTTCCCGAGCGTTTTTGGGGAGTCATTGGTGACCATGCAGTTACCGTGTCCCCATTTTATGATATTTTCTCGCAAAACTTGTGCTCGAGGAGTCACAATCTCATTGGCTACGACCACGCTACCTTGTGGTAATGCTTGTAGGGCAGCAGTAGTTTTTCCTCCCGGCGCGGCGCACAGGTCGAGATAATGGACCGGTCCTCTCACGAGGCTCTTGATGACATGGTAGATGAACATCGACGAGGCGTCCTGCACATAGTAGCTGCCGGCGTGGAAGTGCGGGTCGAAGGTGAACGGCGGTCGCTCGCCCAGGTAAGCCCCCGTCTCACACCACGGCACTCTCTCGAGCCAGACAGGAGGCACAAAGCCTTTGCTGCCATTGAATCTCACAGAGGTGACAGGCTCAGTGGTCACAATGGCTTGCAGCAAAGCGCTCGCCTCGTCGCCCGGCAAGAGAGTGTTGATTTGCTCAATAAAGTCCTCGTTCAAGTTCATAGTGCAAAATTAGTCTTTTTTTGTCAAACAATTGCAAACAAAGATGTGTTTATTTCTTGTCAAACAATTGCAAACAAAAGATGTGTTTATTTTTTGTCAAACAATTGCAAACAATTGCAAACAATTAGAAACAATTATTAGTGAAAATTAGTGATGATTCGTGGTTGTAAAAACAAAAATCAGACGATTAGAAACTACTCCTCAGAAATCAGAGACGAGACATCAGAAGCGAGTCTGATATCTGAAATCTGAGGTCTGGAATCTGAATTACCTTAGGTGCTTTTCCCTAAAAAATGCAAAAAATGGGGATGAGATTGTTTGTGCTAGGAATAAAATGAGTAATTTCGTCAAATTATTAATTCTAAAACGAAATCATTATGAACAAGTTCACAAAAGTTATTCTAGCGATTGCGATTGCGTTTATTGCTATTCCTAATGTGCAGGCCGAGCACTTGGTGGTGATTAGCGCTAACGACACTCACAGCCAGATTGAGCCTAATGGCGACCTGGGCGGTCTTTACCGTCGTCGTGCGGCAATGGATGAGATACGCCGCAACAACAAAAACGTGATTGCCGTTCATGCCGGCGACGCGGTGCAGGGAACGCTCTATTTCTCTTTGTTCAGAGGCGAGGTGGAGTATGCCGCTATGGACAGTCTGGGCTACGACATGATTATTCTGGGCAACCATGAGTTTGACAACGGCATTGACGAGCTCGCCGAGCATTACAAGAACATCAAGGCGGTGAAGCTGTCGGCGAACTATGACTTCAGCAACACCCCACTCGCCGATGTGCTGCAGCCTTACAGCATCCGTACAGTTGCCGGCAAGCGCATAGGTTTCTTTGGCATCAATGTTGACCCCAAGGGGCTTATCAGCGACGACAAATATGAGGGCATGATTTATCTCGACAATGCTGTAGTTGCCGATGCCACCGCCAAATATCTTAAAGAAGTTCAGAATGTGGATTTCACCGTGATGATTTCCCACATAGGCTATTACCCCGAGACAGTGGGACTTGTGGGCGACTCGATTATCGCCACCAAGTCACATTACATCGATATGATTGTAGGCGGTCACACTCACACCCTGCTCGAGCCAGGCGACCCCCGCACCCAAGTGAAGAATGCCGACGGCAAGATTATCACCATCGGTCAGAACGGCAAAACCGGCAAGTACATCGGCACCTACGACATCGACCTCGACAACTGGAGCGTGAAATATGGCCAGGTGAAACTCGACAAGTCATTTGACGCAAAGGCCGACTATCCCGCTATGCGGGCTTGGCTGGCACCCTATAAATTCAAGGTTGACAGCGTGATGAATAATGTGCTCGGAACTTCGGCCCGCAAGATGAAGGACGGCGGCATTGCGTCCCAGAACTGGCTTTGCGACGCCGTGATGGAGATGATGCCCGGCATTAGCGGCATCAAGAAACTCGACGGTGTAATCATGAACAAGGGCGGCATCCGTCAGTCGATGCCCGAGGGTAATGTCACCGAGGGTTTGATAGGCTCTATGTTCCCCTTCGATAACCGCTTCGTGGTTGTGGAAGTGACAGGTAGCGACCTGCTTGAGGCCCTCCGTGTGATGGCGACTCGTGGCGGCGATGCCGTGAGCAAGGAGTTCTATGTAGAATACACTGGCGATGAAAGTAATCCCAGGATTACCACCGCCAAGCTCAACGGCAAGAAGGTCGACCCCAAGAAGAAATATTTGATTGGCACCATTGACTACCTCGCCAATGGCGGCGACCACATGGATGCTCTCGGCAAGGGCGCACGTCCTTTTGTAGACACTGTTCCCTACGGTGAGCACATGAAGAGCTACATCAAGCAGCTCACCAGGTCGGGACGCGTTGTCAATGCCACCGATGATGCCCGAATGATGAAGAAATGAGCTGACAAGCAAACAAGCTAACGAGCTGACAAGGCAAATGTCTATACTATTGTCTTGTTTGCTCGTCAGCTTGTAAGCAAAAAAATAGATATGATTGTGAAAAAACACAGAGTCTGGACAAGGCACGCCTTGTCCCTACAATTTACGCTTGCTGCACTCTTATTGGGAATGCAGCAAGCATTGGCAGTAAGACCTGCCATCCTCAATCGTGCCAACTCTCAAAAGATGGAGCAATGGGTAGAAGCCACCTATTTAAAAATGTCTCCCGAAGAGCGCATCTCTCAAATCATGATAATGGCGATAAGTCCAAATAGAGATGATGAGGCAAAGATGCTTGTGACTCGATATGTCGAGAACTATAAGGTTGGAGGACTGATATTTGAGAGTAGCGACATTGCCACTCAAGCTAATGTCACAAATTATGCCCAGTCGCTTTCGTCAATCCCGCTGATGATAGCCCTCGATGCCGAGTGGGGACTGTCGATGCGTCTGAAAGACGCTCCCGAATTCCCTAGAAACTTGTTTTTGGGTGGCATCAATGATGATAAATTGCTCTACGAGTATGGCAAAGAGGTGGCGCGAGAGTGTCGATTGATGGGCGTTCATGTCAATTTCGCTCCTGTGCTCGACGTTCTCGACCGTGAGGGCTCTGTGCTCGGTTCACGATCATTCGGTTACAGTCCAGAGGTGGTGGCACGGCATGGCGTGGCGTTTGCCAAAGGTCTGGAAGATGGGGGAGTGCTATCCACCGCGAAGCATTTTCCGGGACATGGCTCCACTACCGCCGACTCCCACAAGGAACTGCCGCTTCTCGACAAGTCGTTCAAGGAGATGCGCATGTATGATTTAGTACCCTTCGACAGTTATGTGAAAGCCGGTCTTGGAGGTGTTCTCACCGCCCACATCGACGTGCCGTTCTTCAATGACGGCACAACCCCCTGCTCTTTGTCAAAGGATTGTGTTGAAGGTTTGCTCAGGCATGACTTGGGCTTTGAGGGATTGGTGTTCACTGATGCCCTCGATATGGAAGGCGCGAAGTCGATTCCTGGCGACCCAAGTGTGAATGCCATCTTGGCTGGCAATGATGTGCTGCTCATGCCACGCGACATAGAGGCGAGCGTCAATGCCGTGATGGCAGCCATAGAAGATGGCACTATCAGCTGGCTCGATATAGAGACTCGTTGTAAGAAGATGCTGCGATTTAAATATGCGCTTGGAGTAATCGACAATGCCAAGACACCAATTGACGTCAATAAAGTGGCGAGCCAGATCAACACCCAATATGCTCAAGACCTCAATCGCCGCCTCATTGCCGCCGCTGTGACAGTAGCGGTGAACAATGGTGACATGTTGCCAATAAAAGACGTGACTAACGGCAAAATTCAAGTCTTGTCGCTGGGAGTGGGAGAGATGTTCCAGAAACGTTGCTCAAAATATGCCAACATAAAATCTTGCAGCTCGTCTTCGACAGTTGGAAATAGTCAGTTAATCATCGCCATTGGCAATGAGGCTTATATCTACGAGGCTCTTGACGCTGCCAAGAAATGCAAGAATGTTACTGTTGTGGTCCTCGATTCTCCCGAAAACATGCAGCACTATGCTGACTTGGTTACCGACAAACATATAGATGCCGTTGTCTTTGGCTATGGCAACGACGACGCGTGGCAAGATTACGCTGCGCAGACCGTCTTTGGCGGCAGTCCCGCTAATGGAGTGTTGCCAGTAACTGTAAAGTCAAGGGCAAACAACAAGGTGCTTCGTGCTGGCGTCGGGGTGAAGTATGCAGCCACTCGTCTCGGTTACACCCTTCCTGTGGAGGTAGGCTTTAATGACAAATTATTGTCGAGGATAGACTCTATCTGCAACTACGGCATCAGCCAAAAAGCTTTTCCTGGCTGCCAAGTGATGGTGGCGCGTCATGGCAAAGTGGTGGTTGACCGTTCTTACGGTGAGATAAACTTCGACTCAGGAGTTCCCGTCACCGACAACACGCTCTATGGCCTGGCATCGGTGTCGAAAGCCACTGGCACACTGAGCGGAATCATGAAGCTCTATGACGAGGGCAAGATAAAACTCGACGAGCCGGCAAGCAAATATATTGCGGGCTTGCGTGATACCGACAAGAGCGACCTTACATTCCGCCAACTGCTCTATCATGAGACTGGCATGCAGCCGTCGTTGAGTATGTGGGAAATGATGTTTGACCCAACAACCTACAGTGGAGATTTAATCACCAAGACCCCAAACGAAGTCAACACGATCAAGGTGATGAAGAACGCTTATGGCAACAAAGACGCAAAGCTGCGCACCGACATCCTCGCCAGTGAGCCTTCTCACGAGTTTAATATCGCGATTGCCGACGGCATCTATGGCGGCAAGGTGACCTACGACTCGATCATGACACGCATCTATCATTCCAAGCTGCGTCCCAACAAGAATTATTGCTACAGCTGCCTGAACTTCTGTCTGCTCGCCGATGCGTTGCAAAACGTCACTCACACCCAACTGGATGCTTATGTTGACAAGAACATCTTCGGCTTGCTTGGCGCATATCACACCACCTACCGGCCATTGAACAAGTTCGCCCCCGACGACATAGCTTATACCGAGGTCGATACTTATCTTCGCAAGCAGCACATTCATGGATATGTTCACGATGAGCTTGCGGCATTCTCGGGAGGCGTACAGGGCAATGCTGGCTTGTTCTCCAATGCCAACGACCTCGCCAAGCTCTTCCAGATGTGGCTCAATGGCGGAGAGTATGGCGGCGAGACTTATTACAAGAAATCTACAGTAGATACATTCCTCAAGTCTAAGAGCCCTCGCTCGCACCGTGGTCTAGGCTTTGACAAGCCAAATCTTAAGAATCTTGACGCATCTAGCACTTGTGATGAGGCTACCGCCGAGACGGTGGGTCACACCGGATTTACAGGCACCTGCTACTGGATTGATCCCAAGAACGACATGATTTACATCTTCTTAAGTAATCGAGTATGTCCCACTCGCGACAATCCCGCATTCTCCCGTGTAAGCGCACGCTCACATATTCAGTCACTACTCTATCATTCGATAGTTGAATAAAAAAAGAAGCGCAATGAAAAACATTTCGCCATTACTGCTTTTGAGCATTTGCGTGGCTTTTGCGTCATGCACTCACAACTATCAGTTGACTGTGCATTTCTCGAACCATGACTTTGACGGCAAGAAGGCTTACCTGACCAACTACGACACTGGCGACACCATCGGAAGTGCGACAGTGCTGGAGAAGCAACTTATTATTGACGGTAATGTTGATACCGCCTATTTTGCGCGGTTGCTAGTTGAGGGTAATCGTCTTGACTTCGTTGTCGAGGAGGGCGACATTGAAGTGGAGTGGGGTGCCGACCTCAAGATTTCAGGCACTCCTCTAAATGAGAAATTCAATGGCATAGTAAAACAACTCGACAAGTATGAGCAGCAGTGGCAGGATATCGCACTAGCAAAGCAAAACAATGAGATAACCGAAGACGAGGCGCAGCGGCGGGAAGACAGCCGCAAGAGCAATCTCCTCAATAGTCTCTATAACACTTATCTAGCCAATAAAGACAACGCCCTGGGACAATGGGCGTTCACGCAATATGTGGTTGAGGGCGACTTCTCTTCATCGGAGCTGGACTTGATTTTGAATAAGGTACCAAAGCGATATTTGAATCTGAAACGAGTGCAAAATGCCGTCAACAATGCCTCAGCTCGAGAAAAGACAGGCGAAGGCAAGCGATTTGTCGATTTCTCGATAAAAACACCTGATGGCAATACCGAGAAATTGTCGCAGTTTGCTGCCGATGGCATAAACTACACGCTTGTGTATTTCTGGGCGAGTTGGTGCACCTCGTGCCAAAAGGAGATTTCAAGTCCATTGACATATCTTTATAATGAATATAATGATAATGGTTTGAAATTTTTAGGTGTGGCAGTGTGGGATGATCCTGCCGCCACTCAGAGATCCGTCAAGGAGCATGCAATTCCATGGCATGTAATGGTGGGAGACCGCAAACTCACTGAGCCTACCGATATCTATGGCATCTCAGGCATTCCTTATGCAATTCTTATCTCTCCCGATGGTACTATTGTCGCTCGTGGCATGAATGGCGATGCACTTATTGAACGGGTGGAAGCTTTTTTAGAGAGCAATTAATTGTTTAAAGACCAATAAATGGGGTTTTGTGACAAAAAATGTTGTTTTTTAGGCATTAACTATTGTCGTTTTTTGATTATTTGTATAATTTTGCACTCGTTTTGTAACGACACGACTATTTTTTAAATAAAACAAGTATTGAAATGAAAAAGTTTATTTATCTGTTAACGTTCTCGCTTGCGATCGTTAATGTTTCATGTGCGTCATTGTTCTCGGCGGCAAGTGGAGAGTGCAGCTGCACTTGCCCGGCTTGCCTTAATTGCGCGCACAAGCATCATGCTCTCACCGCTGAGCAATTGGCGAAACAGGATTCTATCAATGCCGCGAAATCATGGCGTGACGCCGAGCTTGACTCGCTGCTTAACATGGACTATACTATAGTTCATTATGACGTTTCAGGTCCCGAACCTTATAAATGGGATCCTAATGAGGTTATTTCCACCTCGCAAGAGACACTGATGCCACTGTTCAGAACAGGCAAGCCAACCACTGGTGGTGACACCGAGTACGTTCTTAAGGAAATCAACACCAGCCTTAAGGTTAATGATGTCTATTGCTACTTCAACACAAGGGACGGCGTGCCAGAGCCTATAAGATTTGTTGTGCATTTCTATGCCGACGACCCGGTAAACTTCTACAAGCTGCAATTCAATCTTGATGGCTTTAAATATGAATATGCGCCCACTGGAATCAAGCGCACCAACGAAGGCAAGTTCTATTACGAATATTTTGACAACGCCATGGATGAGCAGTCGCGAGACATAGTAGCAGGTTTGGCTCATTGCCAATATGCCAACATTCTTCTGGTTAGCGAGAAAGGCGTGAGTCACCGACTTTATCTCACCGAAACGCAACTCAAGCACTTCAAAGAAACCTACGAGCTTTATCGCAAGATGGGCGGCAAACTCTAAGATTCTCAAGTCCCCATTCTATTTTGAATGCTCTTAAAGTGCTACGCATCAGCTCCCCTTCATCTTTGGTGGGGAGCTTTTCGCTTTTTATTTTCGTCGAGCTTAAGGTTCTGCCCATAGGGCACTGAGTATGACAGCATGGCTTTTTATTTAAAACTCACATTAATTTGGTTTTTGCGACTGAACCATAAAAAGCCCATGCTCGAAATAACTTGAGCAAGCTCAGTTCTTTGCACGCTTAATTGCTTTTTTCCTTCGACATGCACTATTTTTTTGTAAATTAGGCTGCGTCGAGGCATAAAAAATGAAAAAACTTCGTTTTTTATTTTGTTCTGCCCTCAACTTGCACTAATTTTGCAATATTATAACCTTTTACTAACTAATTATGGCAAAGAAAGACCGTTTGAACTCCTATAAGATAGAACGTCGTGAGTTTCATGACAAGGTTATCAACTTCTTCAACGAGCAGGATGAGGCGGCGTTCAACTACAAGCAGGTGAGCGCTCAGGTGGGTGCGAAGTCGCCTAAGCAGCGCGCGTTGATTGTGGAAATTCTTGAGCAGTTGTCGATGGACGGCTTCCTCAACGAGGTGGCTTCCGGCAAGTTCAAGGCCGCTCAGCGTAACAATGTGGCGGCGGGCATCTTCATTCGTCGCAGCAACGGCAAGAACAGCGTTCAGCTCGAGGGCGACGACAGCACTCCCATCATGGTTGCCGAACGTAACTCGATGCACGCCCTCAACGGCGACAAGGTGATGGTTCACATCAGTGCCGCGCGTAGCGGCTTTGAGCCTGAGGCGGAGGTTATCAAGATTGTGGAGCGCAAAGAACAGGTGTTCATCGGCACTCTCAATATAAAGAAATATTTCGCTCACTTGGCTACCAACAGCAAGTTCCTAGCCACCGACATCTTTATACCCCTCGACAAGCTCGCCGGCGGCAAGACCGGCGACAAGGCTGTGGTGCGTATCATAGAGTGGCCCGACGGCAGCAACAGTCCCATTGGCGAGGTGGTTGACGTGCTTGGCAAGGCTGGCGAGAACAATGCCGAGATTCACGCGATTCTCGCTGAGTTTGGTCTGCCGTACCACTATCCCGAGAATGTGGAGCGTGTAGCCAATAAGCTAGAGCCAGGCATTACCGATGAGGAGGTGGCCCGCCGCCGCGACATGCGTGGAGTGGCCACTTTCACCATCGACCCCGCCGATGCCAAAGACTATGACGATGCCCTCTCGATTGAGAAACTGCCCAACGGCCGCTGGCAGATAGGTGTCCACATCGCTGATGTGACCCACTATGTGAAACCCGACACGGTAATCGACAAGGAGGCATACTCTCGCGCCACCTCGGTCTATCTCGTTGACCGCACGGTGCCTATGCTCCCCGAGCGGTTGTGCAACTACATCTGCTCGCTGCGCCCCCATGAGGACAAGCTCTGCCACTCGGTGGTGTTTGAGATGGACGACAACGCCAAGGTTCATAAGTACAAGATTTGCCACACGGTAATCAACAGCGACCGTCGATTCTGCTACGAGGAGGCGCAGGAAATAATCGAGACCGGCAAGGGCGACTTGGCAGAGGAAATCCTCACATTCCACCGCTTGGCGCAGATACTCCGCAAACAACGTTTTGAGGAAGGTGCTGTGGAGTTCGACCGTGAGGAGAAATATTTCGACATCGACGAGAAAGGCGTTCCCACCGCTGTGCATCTGCATGTGTCGAAAGAGGCTAACCAGCTAATCGAGGAGTTTATGCTGATTGCCAACCGCACGGTAGCTGCTCACATCGGCAAAGTGCCGCCAAGCAAGAAGGCCAAGGCGTTTGTCTATCGCATCCATGAGCAGCCCGATCAGGAGAAACTCAGCAACGTTGCCGACATCGCGGCGCACTTCGGCCACACCCTCAAGATTAGCGGAACTGCCAAGGAGGTGAACCGTTCCATCAACAAGCTGCTCAAGGATATCAAGGGCAAGCCCGAAGAGGATTTGCTTTCGTTGCTCGCCATCAAGTCGCAGGCGAAAGCGGTGTATTCCAGCGAGAACGTAGGGCATTATGGTCTGGCATTTGAGTATTACACTCACTTCACCTCGCCCATTCGTCGCTATCCCGACGTGATGGTACACCGACTGCTCGATAAGTATGCCGTGAAAGGGGCTAGAACAGTCAATCCCGAGAAACTTGAGGAAGACTGCAAGCACGTGAGCAGCCAGGAGCAGCTTGCAGCCAACGCCGAGCGCGCTTCGATAAAGTATAAAGAGGTGGAATTTATGGGTGCTAGGCTTGGAGAGGTCTATGAAGGCAAAATCTCGGGCGTGACAGAGTGGGGCGTGTATGTGGAGCTTGATGAGACTCATTGCGAGGGCATGATTGCCGTGCGCGACCTCGACGATGATTTCTATGAGTATGACGAGAAGAACTATATGATTCGTGGTCGCCGCCGTGGCAAGAAATATCAGCTCGGCGACACGGTGACGATTCAGGTGGCGCGAGCCGACTTGGTGAAGAAGCAGCTCGACTTTGTGCTAGTAGATAACGAGAACCCCGCCGGCAGCCACCGCATCGACAAGGCGCCTATCACCTACTCGTCGCAAATGTCGCGCGAGACTGCTACCGACCGACTGCGTGCCGAGTATGAAGGCGGCAGGGCATCGCGCCGTCAGAAACGTGATCGACGTGGCAACAGCACCCGTCGCGAGGTGACAAAAGGCAAAGCCGCCCGAGGCGGCAAGACCGGCAAACACGACCGCAACCCTCGCAAAGGCCGCCATTAATTAATGCACAATTCATAATGCACAATTGCTTTGGGCATTTACATGCTGTTAAAAAATGAGCAACAAAGGAAAATCCTCTGTTGCTCAATTTTTTAAAAATCGTTTTTAATCGTCTGATTATTTCAGCAGTGTTGCTGGGTCGAGGTGTGCGCTCTCGATGTCTTTGAAGTAGCGGTAGGTGCTCACTTTCAGCTCCATCGTTGCCTCGTCATCGCAGATGATGATTGCCTTGCGGTGCATCTGCAGGGCGCTGAGGGTACACATGTGCGACACGCCGCCTTCCACCGCCTGTTGCAGGGCGCGCGCCTTCTTGTAGCCATTTACTATAATCATCACGCTGCGGGCTGCCATCACGGTGCCAACACCCACGGTGAGAGCGGTCTTAGGCACTTTGTTCACGTCATCGTCGAAGAAGCGGCTGTTGGCGATGATGGTGTCTTGAGTGAGGGTCTTCATGCGTGTGAGCGAGGTCAACGACGACCCTGGCTCGTTGAAGGCGATGTGTCCGTCGGGACCCACGCCGCCCATGAAAAGGTCGATGCCGCCTGCCGCCTTGATGCGCTCCTCATATTCGGCGCACTCTTTCTCGAGATCCTCGGCATTGCCGTTGAGGATGTTCACGTTCTCCTTCTTGATGTCGATGTGCGAGAAGAAATTGTTCCACATGAAGCTGTGATAGCTCTCGGGATGTTCCTCGGGAAGGTTCACATACTCGTCCATGTTGAAGGTCACCACATTTTGGAACGACACCTTGCCGGCTTTGTTAAGCTCGATGAGTTTGCGGTACATGCCAAGTGGAGAGCTACCAGTGGGGCATCCTAATACAAAAGGTTTCTCGGGAGTGGGTTTTGCCTCGTTAATGCGCGAGGCGACATAATTGGCCGCCCAAGCCGATACCTGCTCATAGTCAGGTTCAATAATAAGTCTCATAACTTAATAGTTTATAGTTCTTAGTTTTTAGTTTTTTCTAGACCTTCTAGATTATCTAGATTTTCTAGACATTCTAGATACTCTAGATTGACTTACGGACAAGGCACGCCTTGTCCCTACTTAACACTTAACACTTATTACTTAACACTTATTACTTATCTTCTCCTTGCTGGTTTGTAGGGCTTGACTCGGTAGTCGCAATCTACCTTGCCTTTTACCATATTGTTGAGTTTGTTGCGAATCATCTGTTTGCGTATCGCCGAGATGTGGTCTGTGAAGACGTGTCCTTCTAGATGGTCATATTCGTGCTGTATGACGCGGGCGAGGAAGCCCTCGATGTCCTCGTCGTGCTCCTGCCAGTTCTCATCGAAGTAGTTGATGTGCAGCTTAGTGTGGCGCGTCACATTCTCATGGATGCCTGGCACACTTAGGCAACCTTCCTCGCGGCTCTCGGTGGGGCTGTCCTCGTCAATATCGATTTCGGGGTTGATAAGCACCAAACGCTTGTCCTTGAGTTCGGGAAACTTGTCGCTCAGCGCATCCACGTCAATGTAAATGACTCTTGCGCTCACGCCAACCTGAGGTGCCGCGATGCCAATGCCGTCGCTGTCGTACATGGTATCCTTCATGTTCTGGATAAGTTCGGCGAGGTTCGGGAAATCCTTGTCGATGGGCTCTGCCACTTGTCGTAGCACTGGTTGACCGTAAATATAAACAGGTAGTATCATAGTGTGTTGTTATATTGTTTGCTTTGCAGATAATCATTCAGGATAATGCTGGCTGCTATGGTATCGACGCGTGCCTTGTCGCGGCGGTCGCTCTTCTTCATGCCGCCGTCAATCATCGCCTGGTGGGCGAGGGTAGAGGTAAATCGCTCGTCAACCATCTCAATGGGCATATCGGGCATTTCCTTTTTCAAGCGGTTGACAAATGGCGTGATGTAACGCATACTCTCGCTGGGTTTACCATTGAGTTGAGTGGGTTGCCCAATCACAATCAGTTCCACATCCTCACGGCTCATGTATTCCTTTAGAAAGTCCATAAGCTTGTGAGTGGCAACGGTTTCAAGACCGTTGGCGATAATCTTGAGAGGGTCGGTGACAGCGATTCCGCACCGCTTGCGACCATAGTCTATAGCAAGTATTCGTCCCATAAAAACGTGCAAAGTTACTACTTTTAGTTCTAATAGATGAAATTTTCAGCAAAAATATCATATTATTTGTTGTCTTTTTACTATTTTTGCAAAATGAATATAATAACAAAAAATAAGAATATGAAACGGATATTACACTTTACAGGTCTTGTCTTGGCCTTGTTTATTTTGATAGCTCCTAGTGCCAATGCTAGAGTAGGAACGATCTACAATGGTTTTTTGAACTTTTGTGACGTGAACCGTGATGGCGCGGTGACAGCCACCGATGTCACCATCGTTTATAATTACCTGCTTGGCACTGAAGATGTGTCGGGCTATTATTGTGACGTGAATCTTGATGGCTCGGTGACCACAGCCGATGTCACCATGATTTATAATGTGCTACTCGACGGTGGCTTTTACCACTCCATTTTTGACGCTTTCAACTTGAGTGTCGCAGACTATATCAACCGTGGGTATTACAAGTTCACTTGGGATGATGTCACCACATTAGGTTATGAAGTGACCAATCCCGATTACATGCTGGTAATAAGCAGCGATGAGAATTTCTTTAATTGTGTTTGCCCCAATGTGGGTAACGTCACTTCGGTCACAGTCGGTTATGAGACTCTCTCGCAGTGGTTCAAGACCGAACTGGGCTGGACCTCGCCAAGCGATGTGCCTGCAACCATGAACCTGATAGCAAGGGTAGAGGCGAAGCTTGACAACGATAAAGATGTGGTTATCAGCAATGAGAAGCCGTTCCTCTTCTCTCCACAGCTCACATTTGACTCGTCTCAGCCCATTAAACTGTGGTGGCTCACCGGCAGCTTTATTGGTACTAATAATTGGGATAATACCGCCGACTGCTATATCAGTAATGGCATGGTACCTTTGTATCCCGTTCAGGGAGCGACCTACAACCAGAATGGCGAGGGACCGCTCGAATATTACGGCTATTTCCCTGCCGGCGGCGAGTTCAAGCTGATTGAGACCCCGGGTAGTTGGGAGAAAGTGATAGGTGGCGGCAATGAGAATGGCGGTCAAGTGTATTCGGGCAACACCTCAAGCGTTCCTGAAAACATTGTTATCAACCAAGGCGGTTATTATAAGATAGACCTCAATACAGTCGATAAGACTATGACAATGACACGCCTTAGCGACAGCCAAACATCCTATAGCACGATTACTATTCCAGGTTATTATAATGATTGGGATGTGGCCGGCAATGCCATGACAGCGCTTAACTCGAGTAATAACCACGACTGGTTAACCTTCCTGACTCTTGACAATGATTCGGAACTGAAGTTTGCACCGGGCAGCTGGGACTATGATTGGGGCACCAACCAATTCCCATACGGCAAGGGATATCAAGGCGGCTACAATATTCCCGCAAAGCAAGGCGGTTATTTTGTTTATTTCAACGACCTTTCGGGAGACTATATGTTCCTTAATGACGATGGATTGCCTGGAAGTAATTATCTTAAGATCACAAAATATGATTTTGGCGATTTTATTGATCTCACATGGGACTATGCCAGTGGCACCACTATAAAGTTGTGCGACATCTCCACCGATCTTGAGGGACCATATCAGTTACATTTCGGCAGTAAGTCAATCACAATTGACCAAGACGGCAAGGTTGACCTTAACGAACTGAAAGAAGCGGTGTTCTCGACCTATGACCGTCCTCGCACTGGAGGTTGTGTACTCTATTGCTGGGTTGAAGCACAATCGGGTCCACAAACCGTGAAGTCGAACACAATCTCTGTTCCAGTGCAGATTGAGAATTATTCGATTGTTATTGACGGTAGTGGCACGACAATAGAAATGATTTCTTCAAGCTTAAACACATTCAAAGCCATTATTCCTGCCAGCACCTATGGCAACATTCGTTTCAGGATAGCACCCGAGTCGTCTAGTGCCGATATCGACATGATTTCTCCTTTTGGAGACGGTGACGTTACGGCTTCCAATGGCTCTATTGGCTTTGGTATGCAGAGCTATTTCATGATTCCCTACAATGCAACCTATAGAGAATATGAGGTGGAAATTGACTTGGGCTATAAGACCTATTACATTGATGGTCATAGCACAACATCAATGCTTTGGCAGGCTGGAGTCGCCAACAACTGGGGAAATCCTGCTTCCGGTTTGTCGATGAACTATGATGGCACCTATACTGGTTATATGTTCCTGAACGGTGATTTCAAGTTCAAGGAAAATGAAGATGGCTGGGACGGAAAAAATTGGGGGTCTGAAACCTATCAGAGTAGTTATATGAGTGGAACTCTCGTGGAAAGTGGGTATAACCTATATGCTCCACAGGGGTTCTATAAGGTTGACGTAAATCTGAACGACCTTTACTATAATCTCACCTCTATCTCGAGCGTGAGCATCATTGGAGAGGCCGTGCCCACAGGCACACAGTGGGCTACCGATGTGGACTTGACCTACAATCAAGACACTGGAGCTTGGGAAACTTATATGGTGCTTAATAAAGGCGATTTCAAGTTCCGCGCAAATCATGACTGGACCCTCAATTGGGGCGGTACATTTGATAACCTTGAGATGAGTGGAGATAACTTGAACGTGGCGCAGCCGGGTGCATATAAAGTGCAAGTGTTCCTTACCTACGACGGCAACAGCCACGCAGTATTGACAAGGCAATAGCGTGTTTAAGTTATAAGTGTTAAGTGTAAAGTGTTAAGTAGGGACAAGGCGTGCCTTGTCCGTTAAGTGATAAGTGGCAAGAGTTAAGTGATAAATACTATTGAGCGTCAGCTCAACTACTTAACACTTATAACTTAACACTTACTACTTAATCTTTGGGTTTACCACTCTCTCACCAATGAATTTTGCGAGTTCTTTGCGGGTTTGGTAGAGGTTTTGGAGTTGTGTCATCAAGTTGTGAGCCTCTTCGCCTTGGGCATATTTGAGTTGCTCTTTAGTGACGAGGATTTCGTAGTTGAGGATGGAGTTCTTGAGGTTGTTGATAGACTCGGAGATGATGGTGATGAGACGGCTCTCTATGGAGTGCTCAATGTTTTCCATTGAGTAGATTTTACTTAGCTGATGCTTGTCGCTCACGAGCGAGAGAGCCGTGGCGCGCACGTCGTCGTCGAAGTGCGAGCACAGCTTTTTCTCCAGATAGTTTTTGCGGAAATCACTTATTTTGGCATCCAATTCATTGGTGATGCCCTTTAGAATCTCCGTCTCTTTCTTGTCGATAGCGGCAACGTTCATGCCGGTAGTGTCGATTGCGCTCAGTGCCTTTTTATACTGCGCCTCGGCGATAGAGCGATGCTGGCTCTCAAACGTTGACAGAGCTTGATAAAAATCGCCTACATATTGCATACCCGCATCAAAAGTCTTCTTAAAAGCATTGATGGAGAAGTCTATATTGTCGATGGCAAATTCGCTGCTGATGTACTCAATTACTGTGGTGGGCTGTGGGTTCCCCTCTGGGTCGAGGGTGTCGCACAGGTAGCACATTCCATATTTCACCACGTTGCGCATCATGTCTTGCTCGGCGAGGTAAAGCACGCCCTCTTTGTTGGTTTGCTTCGCAACGTAGCGTGACGTGTCATCAGTTGTTGCTAGTGGAGAGTTGAGAGGTGAGAGTTGAGAGGTCTCCTTTCCCATCTCCCCTCTGTACTCTGTACCCTGTACTCTGTACCCTGTACTCTGTACTCTGTACCCTGTCCCGTCTTCAAAGTCGATGGTGGCTGGCGGTGCGTCAATCACCGGCGGCTCGGTGTCGATGGCGGCAACCTCCTCGCCAATGGGTGGAGCAATGTATGGTGGTGCCGTGTCGGGTACCACATCTTGACTAGGAAAGTTCTCAACGGCGGACTGTTGTCGGTCCTGACGGCGCTCGTCACGGTTTTTCTCGCGCTCACGGCGCTTGCGGGCTTCGTCCTTGAGCCGTAAGATATTCTTTTTAATGTCTTGTAGCAACACGTCCTCGCCAATGCCAAGCTGGATGCTGCACTCCTTGGCGTACACCGAGCGCGTGATGGCGTCGGGGATTACCGAGATAGATTTCACTACATCGCCAATCACTGCGGCGCGCTTGATGGGGTCGCGCTCGGTGCCTTCAAGCAGGATTTTCACCTTGAAGCTGATGAAATCGGTCTCGTTGTCGGCGATATATTGTTTCAGTTCGCTGGCGCTGTGGGTGCGCGCGAAGCTGTCGGGGTCTTCGCCTTCTGGCAGGAGCAGCACTTTGATGTTAAGTCCTTCGGCAAGCAGCATATCGATGCCTCGCAGCGAGGCTTTGATGCCCGCCGAGTCGCCGTCGTAGAGCACTGTCACGTTGGTGGTGAAGCGGTGGATGGCTCTAATCTGCCCTTCGGTCAATGATGTTCCGCTCGATGCCACCACGTTCTCGATTCCCGCCTGGTGCATCGAGATTACGTCGGTGTAACCCTCCACGAGGAAGCACTTGTCTTCTTTGACGATGGCGCGCTTCGACTGGAAGAGTCCGTAAAGTTCGCGCTTCTTGACATAGACTGTCGATTCGGGCGAGTTGAAGTATTTGGCTATGTCTTTGCTCTTCTTTAGAGTGCGTCCACCGAAGGCGATAATCTTGCCGGCGATGTTCATCACGGGGAACATCACGCGGCCGTGGAAGCGGTCATAACCTCCGCCGCGGCGGTCGTCGATGCACAGCCCCACATTGAAAAGGATTTGCTTGTTATAGCCCTGCCCTGTAGCAGCGGTGTAGAATGCCTTGCTGTTCTCGGGAGAGTAACCAAGATGGAATTTTTTTATTGTGGCATCGTTGAAACCGCGCTCATAGAAGTAGCTAAGACCAATGTCTTTGCCATCTTTGGTGTTGAAGAGTTGCTCCTCGAACCACTGCGAGGCAAACTCGTTGACCACAAGCATACTCTCGCGCTCGGTCTGTGCGGCTTTCTCCTCGTCGGTAAGCTCTTTCTCGTGAATCTCGATGTGGTATTTCTTGGCAAGGTAGCGCAGCGCCTCGACGTAGGACATCTGCTCGTGCTCCATGATGAAGTTCACGGGGCTGCCGCCCTTGCCGCACCCAAAGCAGTGGCAAATCTGCTTGGCGGGCGACACCATGAACGACGGTGTCTTCTCGTCATGGAACGGGCACAGACCTTTGAAGTTCGCGCCACTGCGGCGCAAACTCACGAAATCTCCCACCACATCAACAATATCGGCGGTGTCGAGAATCCTATCTACCGTCTCCCTGTCAATCATGAGTACAAAGGTACTCTAAATTCTACAAACAAGCACAAAATTTAACCACTAATTTACACTAATTATCACTAATCTCGCACTCCTCGTTTTTGTGCACACTAATTAAACGAATTAAAACTAATTATTTACTCTGGCAAGACTAGTGCATAGTCAAACGACTAGAAACGACCAGAAACTACTTTTGCCTTGTTTGCTTGTCCCTCGTCAGCTTGTTAGCTAAATGATAATAAACCACTAATTTACACTAATTATCACTAAGCTCGCACTCGTCGTTTTTGTACACACTAATTAAACGAATTAAAACTAATCTCGCATTCGTCGTTTTTGTACACACTAATTAAACGAATTAAAACTAATTATTTAACTTGGCTATGTTTTTCTTGATTTATTTTGGTGGTGTTGAGTTTTATTTTTAATTTTGCAACGGCAAGCAGAGGCTTGTGACACATTGAGGATTTTTTTAGAAGCGTTATGCTCATCAGTTAACAGAAAACCTAGGAAATTTTCTAAAAGAGCTTTTGATGACATAGTGCCTCTGCGTGTATAGCGTGGAGTGCTATAACCATTCAGTTTTTAGGGTTTTCTCAGGACCTTCTGTTAAGGGTGGCGTAGCAGTTCCACGTTTCTTTTTTATTGATAACGGCTTTTGGGGACTGGGAGCCAAACAAATACTTTTTAAACTATGAAGAAAATTTTATTACTCTTTGCAGCCATGCTTGTGGCAATGGCAGCAACAGCTCAAACCCCAACCGCCACACTCTTGCACGATGGCGACGTGAAATGCTTCTATGGCAAAGAAGCCCTGGTAAATGCAGTGGCAGAAGCCGAAAATGGTGACAACATCACCCTCTCAAGCGGTCTATTCTCAGGAACGACAATCGATAAAGCTATTACCGTGAAAGGTGCAGGCATGAATCCTGATACTATCAACGGAATCATCCCCACTACAATTAATTCCGATATGACTATTAATACTTCTGATGTGACTGTTGAGGGAATATATATCACGGCAAGATTAACACTGAATCATTTTAACAATATTAAGATTATAAAATCAACAATCACAGGTTGGTTTATATGTTCAGCTGGAGAAGAACATATTAGTCAGTATTTATTGAATTGTAAAAGTTCTGGTGAAACATATATAGATGGTGGCTCTTATATGGATTTATTTATAGAGAATAGCTATATTAGATTACTTCGTAATACTTTTTATGATGGTACTGCAAGTCATATCGAAGCAAGTAATTCAGTAATAGGTCTTGCGCTAAAAAATTATGGACAAAATCCAAGTAATGTTTATAGCAATACTTACATAAGAAATTCCTCATTCACTAATTGTTTCTTGTTCCCAGCAAGTGGTAGTGTGTGGGATTATATTGAGCCAAGCAATTCTGTGTTCTACTGTGTAGGTTTAGGAAACAATATTTTCAGTCAAGCAATTGGAGGCTCTGTAGAAAACACCAATGCCACTGTTGAGAACTTCAGTGATGTATTCAAGACTTTTGATGGAAACTTTAATGATAACGAGACCTTTGAGTTGACTTCAGCTGCTCAAACCGCTTATCTTGGTGATGATGGCACTCAAGTGGGTATCTATGGTGGCTCGATGCCGTTTGACCCCAAGCCCAATAATCCCTATATCACCAAGCTAAATGTTGCCGAGAAGAGCACTCCTCAAGGCACTCTGAGTGTTGACATTCAAGTTCAACCAGCTCAATAAAAAAAACTTGAGTATGAAAACAAAACGTTTAACTTTAATGCTTGTGTTGCTGGCGATATGTCTCGGGGCGAGTGCCGTGAGCTATAGATACCGCTACTGGTTCGACCGTGACGAGGGCAATGCCATCACCGGCACCATGTTCAGCAACAATCTGCACCTCAACGTTAACGTGAGTGCCCTTGAGAGCACTGTCCACACGTTCAACATCCAGGTGCGCGATGCCAACGGCAACTGGACGTCGCCCCGCATCGCCTATTTTGCAAAGCTTTCACCCTCCACGCTGCGAGGGTTCTACTGGTTTGACAACGACAGCACGCTCGCCA
>ERZ842401.2575-NODE-2575-length-24102-cov-9.332931_pt1 | contig 24102 bp, 26 predicted proteins | sample MGYA00521270_ERZ842401 | MGnify/ENA primary metagenome ERZ842401 (study PRJEB31892, sample SAMEA3878208) | bioreactor metagenome | biome: Moose rumen | place: Sweden | collected 2011-10 | study: EMG produced TPA metagenomics assembly of the PRJEB12797 data set... | reverse complement strand
ACATTTCTGATTTTTCAAAGCTTACTAACAAGGATTTGATAGAACACATTAGACGTTGCGGAAAAATAATTTACAGGCGGCAGGAGTGTTAAATGAGGACTTGCAGGAAGAATGCAAGGCTGTCAGTTCTAAGATAAATTAATTTACTTGTAACTATTCAGTACCTAAAATCCAAGGCAAAAAGCAGGATTTCCAGAAAACGCATCTTTCACAGCTTTCACAGCTTTCACAGCTTTCACAGCTTTCACAGCTTCAAATGCATTGATTCCATGTTTTCTTGCTGAGTCGATATAAGAATGGATTTTCAGATACCAGTGGGTGCCGTCATCTGAACGGAAGCTACCAGAAACCTTTGATTTTGACTTGAGGTTTCTGATTGTTCTTTCAGCAGCGTTATTTGTGAATGGAACTACGAAATTTCTTGTGAATAGAAGCATTGAATCTTTCCGCTCGGCTAGCCGTTCAACAAGATCGAGAACTTTTTCTTTTTTTTCTTTTTGCCACATTTGATTTCAATCGGTGCAGGTGGTGGATTTTCTTTTCGTGCAATCCCGATTATTTTATCGTATTTCAGATTTTTGATACAGATACTGGAGGCTCAATTCTTAAAAAATATAATGAAGTCTATCCTGTTTTGATAGATGAAGTTATTGTGAAAGTGTTGTCTGGTAATCTTGATGACTGTCTGATAGAACAAGACGAAACAAAAGCAACTTATTATCCAAAACGTACACCAGAAGACGGTGAAATCAATTGGAATTGGCAGAAGGAACGCATCTATAACTGGGTACGTGCAATGGCACCTCCTGAATATCCGGGGGCATTCTTTTATGATAATGGTAAGAAAGTAATTGTTCAGAAAATCGAGTATTCTGAAATGGGGTTTCACATGGGAACAGAAAACGGAACGATTATTCGAAGAAATACTGATAATTACATTATTAAGACTCCTAATGGTTGTGTAAAAGCTGTTGTGAAGAAATAAGCAAATATAGACAATTGAGCATTTTTTATATATATTTGAACTGTGGTATTTAGATAATGAGCATTATCAATTCATTAGATATAAAAAAATTCAGATGTTTGAAGAATTTTCATATTGAGAATTTAAAGCCTATAACTTTATTGTCTGGAAAAAATAATGCTGGAAAGACAACTCTGTTGGATGCAATTTATTTTGCAAATAAAATAAATAAGCCTGATATGCTAATTAAACTTCATAATACTCGTGGAATTAAACTAAATCAGCTTACTCCAGAGAATTTGTGGGGCGATTTCTTTTATGACAGAAACCTTGAATTGTCTTGTCACATTGATGAGTACATTGCAGGTAAAAAGCATTCATTACTAATTCAGACAAAAAATAATAATGATTCCTCAAATTTACAGTTAAAAACATCTGAGAATGTTATTTCTTCTGTAAACTATCCAAGTCTTATAGCGGATGTTTCTTTTGAAGATGTAAGGGGAAGGGTAATAACCTCTATTACAGGTGACTCTTCTATAAATCAGAATGTCAATGGAAATTTAAAAGCCTTTTCTTTTCCAAATGTGATATATTTGGATACGCATAAGTCATACAATTTAAATATAATTGAGTATTTTGGTAAGATTGATATAGAAGGAAAAACAAATCAGGTTGTTGAGGTTTTAAAAATTATAGAACCTGCTATAAAAGAGTTGTCTGTAGTAGTTATAGGTGGTGTTAGTCAAATTTTTGCATTAACAAATAATTCTTCACGAAAAATACCTTTAAAATCTATGGGTGACGGTCTTAACAGATTGCTTGAGATGATTATTACTGTTATTGCCAATCCAAATAGCATTATTCTGATAGACGAAATAGAAAACGGTTTCCATTATTCGATACATAAGGACTTATGGAAAGTTTTAGGAAAAGCTGTTCTTTCTGCTAATTCACAGTTAATTGCTACTACTCATAGCTATGAATGCATCTCTGCTTCGGTGGTGGTTGCAAAAGAGAGTGATTTTTCGGATAAATTTGAATACATAAGAATCGACAAAGAAAATGATGATTTTGTCATGAACTATTATAACGATAAATTACTCGATAATGCTGTACAGAATGAGGTGGAAGTTCGCTGATGGCAAAGTTGCAGTTAAAAAATGAAACAACTTGTCTTGTTTTGTGTGAAGGTGTTGATGCAAAATTCTTCCTTATATGGCTTTTAGATTACTATATAAAGCACGGAATTACAGATTTTGAACATATTCAAGTAGAAGATTTTGGCGGTATTACACAACTTACAGATTCAATTGGCGTATGGAAAAATATATCAGGCTTTAGACAGAATGTAAAAGCTCTTTGTATAATTCGAGATGCAGAGACAGATTTTTTGAATTCCTGTCAGTCAATCCGCGGTTCTTTAACGAAAAATCAGTTTGTTGTACCAAAACATGCATGGACTGTAAAAGAAGTAAATGGATTTAAACTTGCTTATATAGTTTTTCCTGGAACAAAAGATAGTGAAGGAAATTACAACTCTGGTACGCTAGAAGACTTATGTCTGGAATCTCTTGCTGATGTGGATAAGAATATAAAACTTGAATCTATAGATGAATTTATCAATAAATCCAAAAAAGATTTTAACTTACAATTCCCACGTTTACATAAGACTAGACTTCATGAGTTTCTTGTGATGCATGATAAGTATGTAGATTGCAAAATTGGTGAGGCAGCAAAAGCTGGTGCATTTGATTTTGAGAATCCTGTGGTTAAAGAAATTGTTCGAATTTTTACAGAACTTACTAAATAGTATACTTTTTTATGACACCAAATAAGACTTTTATAATCGCTGAAATGTCAGCTAATCATATTTTAAATCGGTAATGAATTTTAATATTTCAGATTATTCATCTAGAATTTTTAATGATGTGAATGATATATTTTACGCAAAAGATAATTCTTGTGATTCAAAACTTGAACGCATTCGCAATCTTGCTGAAATTATAGGTCGGTATATTCTTGATTGGGGACCGGAAAAGTCTACATCTTTGGGCAATATAAAAGAAGAACTTAAGAAGGTTGAGAATAATCCTTTATTAATAAATGCGGTTGCAGTAATAAATATACTTGGTGTCGATTATGCTCATACTCAAACTATAAAGCCTGCTGATGAAGAAATGGTGGAAAAAGGAAAGAATTCTTTAAATGATATGTATGCTTTCATATTTATTCGTTATTTTCAGAAGTATGAGTTTGGTTCAAATGAAAAAATTGAAAGATGTTTTTCATTGCTTCCTCCGATAGTTAGATTTAAATGTCTTGATTATCTTTATGAGAATGGTTGTAAGCTAAATCGTGAAGTTATCATAAAACGTTTGCTTGCATTATTAAAATCAAGTAATGAAAAAAAAGCAATAAAATGGCTTAATAGTCACGGTGCAGAATTAAAAAATATGAAATCATTGGTTGTTGAACAGTTGACAGATAGACTTGGTGCTTCTTGGCAGAATTTTTATAGAGTTGATGATATGCCTATGAATTTCTATGACGAATGCCTTTTGAAGATAAAACAAGTTGGTTATATGTTGAAGCAGAATGGTAAAATGTATCAAAATTTTGAAGAAGCTGTTCGTTTTTATGAACTAAACGGTAAGCTAGAGGGGAATTCTGAAGAGGTTTCTGAGTTTAACAGAAATATGGAATTTGTTTATGCAGGACGAAAAGTTTCTAAAAATGATAAGAATCCAAATAATTATGTGACTGCAAATGTTTGGTCAATTAATAAAATAAAGTAGAACTTTATTAATAATGTACATTTTATTAATTTATCTTGGATCCTAGTGAATCGAATTTTATATGTATGATAAATCTTGAACAATTTATTTCAAAGTATGTCACAGAGCGTGACTCAAGTCTTTTTGCTCGTGATATTCAGAATAATTCTGTAGCACTAACGAAAGCAATCAAAGATAAGTCTATGCTTGTTATTGGTGGAGCTGGTAGTATCGGTAAAAGCAACTGGGGAAGAATACCAGAAGAAGAGTTTCTTAAGAAACTCTCAAACGGAGTTTTTACATTAAAAACAGAAGTGTCAACTGATTTATTCGAAAGAATTAAAATCGCTGTAAAGAGCAGTAAGACTATGACCCCGAAACTGCTTAAGATTTTGGGTCTATAAAAGATTTTAGAAAAATATGAAAATAGAAGATTAAGTGGGGTGGTAATCCTTAGTAAACCACTGCCTTTGGCGGTGGACTGACAAAGCTAGGCAGTTCCAGCAATAGAAAAGAAACGAGGACGTCCATAGAATTAAAGTGTGAACCGCTCAAAGTTACACACGGAGGAAACTATGGACTATAAAACTTTATCCCATGGTAAAGGGAATATAAATACCATGCCGTATTCATACCAAAATACAGAAAGAAGAAGTTGTATGAGTTAATCCGAAAGGTTTTAGGGAAAGAACTGCATCGGCTCGCTGACCAGAAGAAAATCCGAATTTTAGAGGGATATATGATGAGTGAGCACATACACATGCTCATAGAGATATCTCCAAAATATTCAGCGGACAGCATATGTGGGCACGAGAATATTTCATTTCGACACTAGGACTTGATGAGAAAGTCATACGGAATCATATCCATAATCAAGAAAAAGAAGACCTCCGTCAAGATGAACAACAGTTAAGCCTTTAGCAATGGGCTAGCCTAAATCGCTTGGAGCGGTTCTTACTTCAAGCCACCACCTTTGGTTATGGTTAATGACTTCGATTTATAAACTTTAAACAGCATCTATTTTATCTTGAATAGTAATGGATGGTATAATATGAAAAAATTTAAAAATAAGAGAAAATTGATGTTTAAAGAATTTTTTGTAGTTTGTTTGATGATAAATCAAACTTTTCATGCTCACCGTTCATAACGATTGTGTCCAGTGACAGTAACGATTATGGCCACTGGTCGTAATGATTGTGCGCACTGGCCGTAATGATTACGGCCAGTGGGGAAATTCGTGTGGACTATAAGTATAATTGTTTAAGGAAATCAAAAAAAAGGCTGTGACTTTGACTATAGGGTTGTTTTTTCATGTTAATTGATACGTATACAATGATTGTTCCCGAATCAGGAACATTTAGTGAATATGAACAATTTTATCTAATGTATGGCAGTATCATACGCAACTCCATAATAACATGGAAGTTGCTTGATGAAGCTAAGGAGAGACTTCCTAATATTTATATAGAAATGTTGCAGAATATACGGCAACATGAGAAATCTTTACCATCAAGTTTTACCCTAATAGGATTAGGGTTTGAGCCTGGGATAAGAAAAAATTATGAAAAAAGTATTTCAAATTCAGACATAAATGAAATAAAGCAGTACTTTGGAAATGATGTTTCTGCTTTTATTGAATATGTAACAAATAAGCAGCAGTTTTTGAATTTGTATACAGCCTTTGAAGGTACAATGCGTACTTATCTTAGAAGGGCATATCAGATTGATGCGTGCAAACAGGAACAGCTTGTAACGAAGTTGCTTGAGAAGAAAAATGGCTTTCTGGCTAACTTTTCAAATCTCTGTAATTGTAGTTTTTCAGAAGAGCAATTCAAAAAGTTCTGGCAATATTATACGCTTATAAGAAATTTGTATTCTCATTCTGGTGGTTACATAGGTCAGAAATTTCTAGATACGATTAATGGATTAAAGCCATCTCTGACTGCTTTCGTTGAAAATGATGACTCTCTGAGAATTGAATTATCCTTGTTCCTTAGAAATGATTCTGACTTATTTCAATTCGCAAGTTGTAAAGCCTCAAATAAAGGTAATCTGTTTACGATTTCTGAATACAATCTACGATTTTTCAGAAATTTAATTGTACATATATGGGAAACTTTGTATGTTAACAAAGTTTGTACTGTAAATGTAAAAAAGAATTTTTCTTTTACAAAAAATACATTTGAATTTCGTTTATGTTCTGGAAGCAAAGAATATGAGTTTCTGCAAGAAAAGGATCAAAATATAACACAGAATAATCCATGCTTTAATATAACTGGGTATATGTGTCCTCAGTGCAAGGATTTAGGAATTCTTTTGTATAAGGCAAAGTTTACTCCCCATATTGATATTTCAGAACTCATTTTTGGAAAGAAAGATTCAAGCTATATGGCTCGTAATGTATTTACCTGTCCTGGATGTCATTCATTTTATTTTCCGAAATATCAAGAGGAATTGAAGTTGAACAATGGTTTTAATCTATTGAATTTAAATGAGATTGAGTACGAGAACTTACTGAATTTGTTTGAGTCCAATGCTGATATTAGTTATGGGTATAGGTTTTAACAGGTTAAGAATACAATGAAATTTTATAAAAGTGTATAAATAGGTATTATCCCTCTGAAATGTATTTTTTATAATATAAAGGTTGAATAAAATGAAATATGCACTTATAGGTTGTGGCCGCATTGCAACTAATCATGTAAAAGCTGTAACAAATAACGGTCTTGAATTCGTTGCTGCTTGTGATATTGTACCGGAAAATATTGAAACTCTTCTTGCAAAGCATAATCTTCAAGATGTCAAATCTATAGCTCGCTATGCTGATTACAAACAGATGATTACAGAGCACCCTGAACTAGAGCTTGTTGCAATTGCGACTTCTTCAGGAGCTCATGCAGAAATCGCACTTTATTGCATTGACCATGGTATTAATGTAATCATTGAAAAACCAATGGCGATGAGCATGGCTGATGCAGAAGAAATTATTAAACGTAGTACTGAAAAAGGTGTAAAAGTATGTGCTTGCCATCAGAACCGTTTTAATGTTGCTGTTCAGAAAACACGAAAAGCACTTGAAGCAGGGCGTTTTGGAAAGCTTTCTCACGGTTCAATCCATGTTCGATGGAATCGTAATAAGGATTATTACACTCAGGCTCCATGGCGTGGTACCTGGGCAGATGATGGTGGATGTCTAATGAATCAGTGTATTCACGGAATTGACCTGTTGAGATGGATGATGGGTAACGAGGTTGATACTGTTTATGGTGTAACCCGTCAGCAGCAGCATCACTATCTGGAAGCCGAAGATGTGGGTATGGCTGTTGTTACCTTCAAGAATGGAGCTGTTGCAACAATTGAAGGCACAACGAATGTTTATCCACAGAACCTTGAAGAAACGCTTTATCTCTTTGGCGAAAAAGGAACTGTAAAGATTGGTGGAAAATCTACAAACAATCTTGATGTATGGGATTTTGCAGATGAAACAGAAGCTGATAAGGCAAATAAAGGCCTTGAAGAGCAGACAAGCAACGTATATGGCAATGGACACACAAGCCTTTATGCAGATATGATAGATGCAATTAATAATAACCATGCACCTTATGTTGATGCAGTCGCAGGTCGTAATGCTTTGGAAATGATTCTTGCAATTTATAAAAGTATGAAAACAGGGGAACCTGTAAAACTACCTCTTAAAGATTTTGCAAGTATTGATATGAAAGGAACTTTCTAAAACTAATATGGTTAAATTGCGAGTTAAGAATTTTGGGCCAGTAAAAAATTCTGAAAATGATGATTATTTATTAATTAATAAATTTACAGTCTTTATTGGCGAGCAAGGTTCTGGTAAAAGTACAATAGCTAAATTATTCTCAACTTTTTCTTGGTTGGAGAAAGATTTTTATAGGAATCCTAAAAATGAACATAATTTTGGTAAAGCCGAATTTATAAACTGTTGTGCAAATCAAAAAATTGAAGGTTATTTCACTTCTTTAACTATAATTGATTTTATAGGAGAAAGTTTTGAATTTCATTATTCGGAAAAAGGTTTTTATTCTAAGAGAGTTTCTTATTCTTACAGAAAACCAAAAATCATGTATATTCCTTCTGAAAGAAATTTGTTGACAGTTTTGGATAAAGCTGAGAATATTCAAAAACTTCCCCTGATGCTCAAGTTATTGCAAACGGAATTTAATAAAGCTTTAAATTCTTCAGAAACAGGTTTATTTTTGCTTCCTGTGAAAGATTTTAAATTATTGTATGACAGAGATACAAAAATCGCTTTTATAAGTAATAATGATAGTATTGTTAGAATTCAAGATTCGTCAAGTGGTTTACAATCCTTAGTTCCGATTTCTATTGTTTCGAATTATTTGATACAGGAAGTTGATAAACGATTAGTTGATATCATTAAAGATTTTAGTGTTTTTGATATATCTCAAATAAAAAATAGAATTTTTGAAAAATTGAATGATACTGTTATTTCTGATCACTTAATAAATGTGTTTGACCATGATTTTGTTTTTGGAAAAATAGATAATGTAAATAAAGCTGATTATTCTATGATTAATGAAGTAATTAGAGAATATGTAAATACATGTTTTATTAATATAGTAGAAGAACCAGAACAGAATCTTTTTCCAATTTCACAGGTAGAGGTCCTTGAAGAACTTATAAATGTGAATAATTCTATTGAATATAATAAACTGTTAATTACAACTCATAGTCCATATATTTTAAGTGCTTTGAATAATTATATTTATGCTAATGATATTTTTAAGAGAAAAAATAGAAAAGTTGCAGAAATATCACCTAATCTTTATTTGAATATAGATGAAGTTAGTGCGTATAGAATACAAAATGGAATTATATTTAGTATTATAAATAGGAATTATAATTTAATAGATACAACACAAATAGATGATTGTTCTTCAATCATAAACTCAATTTATGACAAACTTATTGAGGTAGATAATGAAGAATAGTTTTTCTGTTCCATTTATAGGAAATCAGTTTGTAAAAGGCCCCGATAATAAAAAAATATTTGTGTTAAAGGAAAAAGGAAAAGAATATAGAGCAATTAATCAAGAATCAAAATCTTGTCTTGAATTGCAGATAGATAAAGGTATTATTAGTAATGTACAAGAAAATAAGTGTGATAAAGGTTTAATTGTACTAGATGACAGAAAATGCATTCTTGTTGAACTTAAAGGGGGTGATGTATCTACAGCTTGTGTTCAATTAGATGCTACGTTTGAGAAATTTAGTAAATCTTTATTACTTAATTATAAATATGATTATTTTTGCAGGGCTATTGTTACAGGTATGCCGTCTCCAAAAAATTATCCGACTTCATATAAAATTTTGCTGAAAAAACTGCATAATGACAAAAATAAATTAATATGCAAAAGTAAAAAATTTGAAGAGACGATATGAATGATTTTGTAGTGTAAAAACTGGGGTTGTATTATGGAGTTTAGAGATTTGAAAAAACAGTATCAGGTTTTGAAATCTGATATAGATAAAGCTGTTGAAAGTGTATGTACTTCTGCACATTATATTTCTGGTCCAGAAGTTACAGAACTTGAAAAAGAACTTGCAGAATATGTAGGTGTAAAACACTGTATAACCTGTGCAAATGGAACTGATGCCCTTACTCTTGCGCTTAAAGCATGGGGAATTGGTAAAGGTGATGCTGTTTTTGTTCCGGATTTTACTTTCTTTTCTAGTGGAGAATGCCCTGCCAGCGAAGGTGCGACTTGTATCTTTGTTGATGTAGACGAGCGGACTTATAATATTAATCCTGTAAAACTTGAAGAAGCTATTTTAAAAGTAAAGAAGGATGGAAAATATACTCCAAAAGTTGTTGTCGCTGTAGATCTCTTTGGATTGCCAGCTGATTATTATGCTATAAAGTCAATTTGTGAAAAATTCGGACTTCTCCTCCTTGAAGACGGTGCACAGGGGTTTGGTGGACAGCTTCATGGCAAAATGGCATGTTCTTTTGGCGATATCGCTACAACAAGTTTCTTCCCTGCAAAGCCTCTTGGATGTTATGGTGATGGTGGTGCAATATTTACCAATAATGAAGAATGGGCTTTTCTTATAAGAAGTTATGCTGTTCACGGAAAGTCTGGGGAAGATAAATATAATAATATCCGTCTTGGTTTGAACAGTAGGCTTGATACAATTCAGGCAGCAATCTTAAAAGTTAAATTCAAGGCTTTTAAGGATTACGAAATAAAAGATATAAACATAGCAGCTTCTTGGTATAACGAAGAATTCAAGAAGACTGGGCTTGCAGACAAAATAGTTCTTCCAGAAATTAAGGATGGGTATTTAAGCACCTGGGCACAGTATACTATTCAATTGCCAGAAGATGCAGACCGCGCAGCTTTGCAGACAAAGCTAAAAGCTGTCGGAATTCCTTCAATGGTTTACTACATGAAGCCAATGCATAAACAGGGAGCTTATGAAGGAACTGACAGTGCACTTTCTTATTGTCCTGTAACTGAAAAGCTTTGTAAGACTGTCTTAAGTCTTCCGCTTCATCCATATATGCAAGAAAGAGATATTATTTTTATTGTAGAAAAAATCAAGGCGGCATTAAACTGATGGCATATTATAAGCATGAATCATCTTATGTTGATGAAGGTGCAGAAATTGGAAAAGGAACTAAAATCTGGCACTTTTGTCATATTATGGGTGGAGCAAAAATCGGCGAAAACTGTTCACTTGGTCAGAACGTTAATGTTGGTGGAAAGGCTGTTATAGGTAACGGTGTAAAAATTCAGAATAACGTTTCTGTTTATGATGATGTTATTGTGGAAGATGATGTTTTTCTAGGGCCATCTATGGTTTTTACAAATGTTATCAATCCTCGTGCTTTTGTACAACGTAAGAATGAGTTTAAAAAAACTCTCCTAAAAAAAGGATGCAGCATCGGCGCAAATGTAACAATAGTGTGTGGTGTGACAATCGGTGAATATGCTATGGTTGGGGCGGGGAGTGTAGTTACAAAAGATGTTCCGCCTTATGCGCTTGTTTATGGAAATCCTGCCAGAGAGCATGGAAAAGTAGATAAAGAAGGAAATGTTCTAAAATAAAAGAAGGTTTTTTATGGAATTCAATAATATTTATTCAGAACTTATCGCAGGTAAATCAAAACTTGCTCTTGTTGGTCTTGGCTATGTAGGTATGCCTATTGCTGTGGAATTTGCAAAACATGTTCCTGTTATTGGTTTTGATATTAATGAAAAGCGTGTAAATGAATATAAGAACGGAATTGATGCAACAAATGAAGTAGGCGATGCAATAAAAAAAACTACTGTAGATTTTACTTCTGATCCTAAGAAACTTTCAGAAGCTCGATTTATTATTGTTGCGGTTCCGACACCTGTAAATGATGATACAACACCAGATTTACGCCCTGTTGAAGGTGCAAGCCGTACTGTTGGTCAGAACATAAACCCTGGTACAATTGTTTGTTTTGAATCTACCGTATATCCTGGTGTTACAGAAGATGTTTGTGTGCCAATTATCGAAAAAGAATCTGGACTTAAATGTGGAGTAGACTGGAAGATTGCTTACTCTCCAGAGCGTATAAATCCAGGTGACAGAGTTCATACTCTTACAAATATTAAAAAGATTGTTTCTGGTATGGATGAAGAAACCTGTCGCGAAGTAAAGAAAGTCTACGACATAGTAATTAAAGCCGGAACATTCCCTGTTTCAACAATTAAAACTGCCGAAGCTGTAAAAATTGTAGAGAACAGCCAGCGCGATATTAACATTGCATTCGTAAATGAAGTTGCAATGATTTGTGACAAAATGGGCATTGATACAGACGAAGTAATCGCAGGTATGAATACAAAGTGGAATGCACTTGGATTCAAACCAGGTCTTGTAGGCGGTCACTGTATTGGAGTTGACCCTTATTACCTTACAAATGCAGCTGAGAAGCTTGGCTATCATAGTCAGATTATTCTTAATGGTCGCAAAGTAAACGACAGTATGGGTGCTTTTGTTGCTGATGCTGCAATCAAGCAGATGATTGAAGCTGGAATGGCTCCTAAAAAGGCAAATGTAGTAATCCTTGGAATTACATTCAAAGAAAATTGTCCTGATACTCGTAACAGTAAGGTTGTAGATATTATTAACAGACTTAAGGAATTTGAAATCAATCCTATTGTTACAGATTCATGGGCAGATTCTGCAGTTGCAAGGCATGAATATAATGTAGATTTGGTTGCATTTGATAATCTCCCTAAAGCAGACTGTGTAATTGTTGCAGTTGGACATAATGAATTCCGTTCTATGAGTACCATGCAACTTAAAGGTTTATTCAAAGATAATCTACCTGATAACGAAAAAGTTTTGATTGATGTAAAGAGTTTATATAGAAAAGATGAACTTGATGCTTCTGGTATGAAGTATTGGAGGTTGTAAAAAATAAAGTTTTTGATTAAAATTTGAAGGGTAATTAAACTTGAAAATACTTTTTAGAAATTTATTATGAAATCAATAAGTATTACCAAAAATATACTACTTAATATTATAAAAAATATTGTAGATATTATTATTCCTTTAATAACAACTCCTTACTGTGCAAGAATTCTTGGAGCCGATGGAATCGGTATAAGGAGTTTTATTTCTTCTTATATGGAGTATTTTTTATTAGTTGCTAGTTTTGGTATACCATCTTATGGAATATGTTGTATTTCACGTTATCGTGAAATACCCAAAAAATATACTGAAATTTTTTTTGAGTTAAAATTTTTATCATTTTGTTTAACAGCAACATGTCTCGTATTTTGGGGAATATGTAGTTTTCATGCAAAAGAAAATTCTTTATATTTTTTTTCACTTATTCCTTCCTTATTAGCAGTAGTATTTGATGTCTCATGGTTTTTTACTGGACAGGAACGTTTTGAATATGTTGTCGGGTGTAATATTGTTTTTAAAATTCTGTATGTCTTTTTCCTTTTTATATTTGTAAATGAAAAATCAGATTTAGCATTGCAGATGTTTTTGAATTCTACTCTTTTTTATGGACTATTACCTAATATCGTAATGTGCTTTTTTTTATCAAAATTTCTTATAAGAGTAAAACTTCAAAAATTAAATATTATTTATCATTTCAAAAAATGTATTCCCTATTTTGCTCCAACGCTTGCTGTTTCTGTTTATCATATTTTAGATAAAATTTTGCTTCATATAATAGTGCATGACAATTTTCAAAATGGTTATTATGATCAAGCTGTGCAAATAATAAATATACTAAAAATATTGGTATATTCTTCAACTTCTGTTTTGATTCCAAGAATGGTTTTTTTATTTAGTAAGGGAAAGAAAGAATATGCTATATTAATATTACAACGAACAATTGGGGTTATTACAATGATTTCAGTTGGACTAATTTTTGGAATTTTTTCAGAAGGAAATCTTCTTGTCCGATTGTTTTTGGGAAATGAATTTTTAGAGGTAACGAATATCTTAAATATTCTGTCTTTTTTATTATTTATTGTAGGGCTAAGTTCATGTTTATCTTCCATGTATTTCATGGCTATCGATAAGATGAGTATTATATTGAAAGCTATAAGTACTGGTTCTATTTTAAACTTTGTATTAAATCTGTTTTTTATACGTAAATATGGAGCAAAAGGTGCTGCCTTTGCAACTGTTATCGTTGAACTTCTAATTCTCATTATTTTTATAAAAAAAACTAATGGTATTTTTTCTATAAGATTTATATTATTTACTGTGTGGAAAAAGTTTTTAGCAGCATTGTTTATGACTGTAGTTTTATTGATATTAGATTGTTTTTTTTGTCAGATTTCTTGGCTTTGTTTTTTTCTTAAAGTGTTTATTGGTATAATAATTTATGCATTTGTTCTTTCTATTTTAAAAGATAATTCTTATCTTTATATAAAGAAAAATTTTTTAAAAAAGATTATGGGAGTTATAAAACGATGAAACTTTTCATTTTAGCTGGCGGAATGGGAACCCGTCTCGGAGAAGAGACCCATCAGATACCCAAACCGATGGTGGAAATCGGAGGATACCCGATTCTCTGGCACATCATGAAAATCTACTCACACTACGGCTACAATGACTTCGTAGTACTCACCGGATACAAGGGACATGTCATAAAGGACTACTTCCTCAATTACTACTCGCGCTATTCTGACATGACGATTGACCTCTCTAAAAACGACGTCCAGATCCACAAGATGAGGAGCGAGCCGTGGAAGGTAACCATGCTCTATACGGGACTAGAGACGCTTACGGCCGGCAGAATCTGGCGGGCGAAGGAATATATAGGGAATGAGCCGTTCATGCTGACTTACGGCGACGGAGTCTCTGACGTGAACATCGAAAAACTTGTGGATTCACATGCAAAGTCAGGAAAGCTTGTCACGCTTACGGCAGTAAAGCCTGAGGGAAGGTTCGGAGCACTGGACATCCAGCCAGACGGAACTATAAGCCAGTTTCAGGAGAAGCCGAGCGACGCATGGATTAACGGAGGCTTTTTCGTATGTGAGAGCGGAGCTCTGGATTACATAGAGCCTGAGACAGCAGACATGATGATGTGGGAGCGTGCCCCGCTGCAAAATCTTGCGAGGGACGGACAGCTTCATGCATACAGGCATGACGGTTTCTGGCACCCGATGGACATGCTCAAGGACAAGAATGATCTGAACAAGCTCTGGTCCGAGAACAAGGCTCCATGGAACGTGTGGAATCATTTCGGAAATAAATAGGATTTTTTTATGTCATTCAACAATATCTACAAAAACAAGAAGGTTTTAATTACAGGAAATACTGGTTTTAAAGGTAGTTGGCTTTCTACATGGCTTATAGGACTCGGAGCGGATGTTTATGGTTATTCTCTTAATGTTCCTACAAATCCATCAATGTATGAGACTATTGGACTTGATAAAAAAGTCAAGCAACATTTTGGTGACATTCGTAACAAAGATGAATTTAATTCGTTCGTACAGAAAATAAAACCTGATTTTTTAATCCATTTGGCCGCGCAAGCACTCGTTTTTACTTCATATAAAGAACCTTTCGATACAATTACAACAAATGTAATAGGAACGACTGTTGTTTGTGAGGCTATCAGAAATATTACATGGAAATGTACTTGTATTATCATCACAAGTGATAAGGCCTACGACAATGTTGAGTGGATTTGGGGATATCGAGAGTCTGATAGGCTTGGAGGAAAAGATATTTATTCTGGTTCAAAAGGAGCTGCTGAGCTTGTCATAAAATCATATTGGTATTCATTCTTAAAGGACATGACAAATATACGTTTGGGGGTTACTAGAGCTGGAAATGTGATTGGAGGTGGTGACTGGGCTGCCGACAGAATCATAGTTGATTGTGTTAAATCCTTCTCGGAAGGCAAGACTGTGGAAATTAGAAGTCCATCGGCAACCCGACCATGGCAGCATGTACTTGAACCTTTAAGCGGTTACCTAACACTTGCATGGCATCTTGCTGAAGGAAGATGCGAAAACGGTGAAGCATACAATTTCGGACCTCGCACAGAGCAGACAAAAACTGTTTTGGAGCTTGTGCAAGATTTGGCAAAACTATGGGGAATAGACAAAAACAACGCTGCAAAACTCATTGGAAATGTACCTTTTCGAGAAGCAACACTTTTGAAACTCAACTGTGATAAGGCTCTTGCATATCTCCACTGGCACTCAACGCTTCGTTACGAAGATTGCGTGCGGTTCATCGCAGATTGGTATAAAGCTTTTTATATCGAAAAAGATAGTAATTTGTTTTTCTTTACTGAAAAGCAGATTGCAGAATATGTAAAAGAAGCTAAAAATCAACAATTGGAGTGGGCTTTATGATAGATGGTGTATCTTTGCATCCGCTAAAGCGTATTTCTGTTCCAAAAGGAGATGTTTTTCATGCACTGAAATGTACAGACGAAGATTTTTTTGGTTTCGGTGAAGTGTATTTTACGCAAATTAAAAGTGGTGAAACTAAAGGCTGGAAGCGTCACAACCGCATGACATTGAATCTTGTTGTCGTATATGGGAAAGTAACTTTTGTTGTGTACGATGACAGAAAAAACAGCAGAACAATAGGTCGATTTGAATCTATTACACTCTCACCCTCTGAGAACTATCAGCGTCTTACTGTTGCTCCTGGGCTTTGGATGGCTTTTCACGGAGCCGACACTGATACATCAATGCTTATGGATATAATTCCAGAGCTGCATGTTGATGCAGAAAGTGATAGAAAATCTTTGGATGAAATACCTTATGAGTTCGAAAAATGCGAATATTAATTACAGGTGCGACAGGATTTGTCGGAAAAACATTGATTCCCTTTCTCTATGAACATGGTTATAGAGATTTATGCCTTGTAGTACGAAGTCAAGAAAAAGCTGATAGACTTTTTGGAACTTTGAAGCTTTCTTATGTAGATTGTAAAAGTAAGGACTGGACAACACAAATAATTTCATATAACCCCGATTCAGTAATTCATCTTGCGACATTGTTCTCTGGAAAGAATGATTCCGAGATGGTAGAAAAAATAATCGATACAAATGTGCTTTTTACAACATTGCTTCTTGAATCGTTGTCCCACACTGATTGCCTGCATTTCATAAATGCTGGAACTTTCACAGAATTTTTATATGGTAATGAGCGATATTTCGCAAATAATCTTTACTCAGCCTCAAAAACAGCAGTACGGCCAATTATTCGCTATTATCAGACGCAAAGTAAATGGAATTGGTTTAATATAATCATTTACAGTTCATACGGACGGAAAAACGAGAAAAAAAAGATAATAGATTTTTTGTCGGAGGCACTAGATTCTCCACTGCCTGTTAAATTCACCGGAGGAAAGCAAGTTCTTGACTTTGTGCATGTGGACGATATGGCAGATTTCTTTTGTAATCTATTGGATAAGATATCTGACTTAAAGAAATCATATTATCAGTTTCATTTGGGAACAGGAGAAGGTCATACTTTGCGTGAGGTCGGAGCTCTTCTGGAGAGGATAAGCGGAAAAAAATTGAACGCTGAATGGGGAGGTTTGCCGTATCGCCCACTTGATACGATGTATGCTGTTGCCCCTATTGCGAGGAATCTAGAAATTCTGAATTGGAAAAGCAAGATTTCGATTGAAAATGGAATTGAAATCTACCTGAAAGATATTTGCAATGTTAAATTTTGATGTTTTCATAATTGGTTGCGGTCTGACCGGAAGTGTTATTGCTCGAGAACTTGCCGAAAAGGGAAACAGAGTTCTCATTATTGAACGGCGAGACCACATTGGTGGAAATATGTACGACTTTATTGACAACAACGGTGTTTTGGTTCAAAAATATGGTCCTCATACATTCCATACTAAAAAACGTAAGTTATATGAATATATCTCCAAGTTTGCTGACTGGCAGGATTACAAACTTACGTGTGGAGCTGTAATCAACAATAAATACACACCAACGCCGTTCAATTTTCAGACCATAGACGATTTTTTTGATGATGGAAAAGCTTCGAAGATTAAGGAGGCAATGAAAAGCGAATATCCGAATCAAGAATTTGTGCCTATTTTGGAACTTCTGAATCATAAGAATTCTCTGATAAAGGAATATGCTGAATTTCTCTTTAAAAATGATTATGCCCCATACACTGCGAAACAATGGGGAATCAGTTTGGATGAAATTGATCCGAGCGTTCTTAGGCGGGTTCCCTTGCGCTTAAGCTATGACACTGGCTATTTCGATGATGAATTTCAGATTTTGCCGAAGAAATCTTTTACGGAGTTTTTTAGGAAGCTTCTTGAACACTCGAATATCAAGGTTTGTCTTGGATGCGACGCAAAAGACTTGATTCGTCTTGATGAAAAAGCAAATGAGATTTTTGTAAACGGAGAAAAGTTTGGTGGTAAATTATTTTACTCTGGTGCGATAGACGAACTTTTTGGCTACAAATATGGAAAACTTCCATACCGCTCGCTTCGGTTCGAGTGGAAAACCGTTGCTAAAAAGAGTTTTCAGGACGCTCCTGTCGTCGCTTATCCTCAAGAGATGAAAATTACCCGTATAACGGAGTATACAAAGCTTCCTATTCAGGATATCGGTGATAAAACCGTATACGTGCTTGAATATCCGATTCCCTACAAGACAGGAGAAGCAACAGAGCCGTATTATCCAGTTCCAACAGAGGAGTCGCAGGCAATGTACGAAAAATACAAGGCAGAGGCAGTTCGATACTCTCAACTAGTTGTCTGCGGTCGGCTCGGGGAATTCAAGTATTACAACATGGATCAGGCTCTGGAAAGGGCGTTGGAGATAAGTTATGGAATATAAATTAAGTATTTGTATAACAATTTATAATCAAATTGATATATTAAAATGGAACTTAGATAATTTATTACAATATAAAAATCATGATGTTCAATTTGTTGTAAGTGATAATTGTTCTCAGGATAATATAAAAGGGCTTGTTGAAAGTTATAATGATACTCGCATAAAATACTGTAAAACAGAAAGAAATGTTGGACAAGATGGAAATATACTGAATGCATTTAAAAATGCGGATTCTAACTATGTTTTTTTATTAAGAGCCAGAGATACTGTTTTTCCTGAAAAAATTACTGAAATTATGAATCAAATAAATGAATTTCCGAACTTTGCATACGGAAGGTTTTCTGCTGTTGATCAGTATGGAAATCCTCGGCTGAAATTTGATTCAAAAATTTTTACGTCTAGTATTACTATAGCAAAAATAATACAAAAAATACCGATACATCCTAGTGGTGAGTTATATAATTTGAGTTATATAGACGATTTATTTTTTAGGACTATTCAAAATTATGAAAATTCTTTTTTTCCAGAACATAAGGGGTTTATTGTTCATCGTCTAATTAATTTATATTTATCACAAAAGGGATCTTTTTTTGTTTCTGATAAAATTGTTTGGTTGTATCCTCTAAATGAAATAAATACAGTAAGTTCCTCTAATACATCAATTGCAGGTGATAATATATATTCACCTAAATATGTATATCCAGTTACAAAATGTCTAATTGATTTTATTATAAACCAACTGAACGATTCTAACAAAAAAGAATTGTTAAGGTCTTGCATTCGCCTTCAATCTTATCATATAACTTATGGGTTTAAGTTTTTTAATAAAGATCCCATTGTATTAAAACATTATAATTGTAAACCTGAACGATATAACTCTTTTATAGAACGGTATAAGTTTTATTTTTTTATAAAAAAGAATTCAAAAAACTATAAGAAAGAATGGAGATGTTTTTTATTAAGAGAAACTTTTTTTAGTTCGTTTTTGCTTTACTATGTACGAATTTTTATGCATTTTTTTAATAACATTTTAAAATTATTTTGTCGTTTTCCTCGCTTGAAGGAGTTTTTGATACAAATTAATAATCGTACTTTTAGATATGGAAAAATTTGAGTTTTTATTATTATTAGAAAATTTTAGTAATAATAATATATTTCTTTATGTAAGTAGGTAATAAAATGAAAATTGCTAGCATTAAAACTGTATACCCAGAGTATATAAATTTGTTTTATAGTAAAAATATGAAAATAAAGAATAAAGACTACCGTTACCAGTTAGATGCTATTTTGGATGATTGTGCTTTTGAGTCTAATTTTCTTCTTTTGGAATTAAATAAATTGGGATATGAAACAGATTTGTTTTTTTATAATATTGAACCGTTGCAAAAAGCTTGGAATGACGAATATAGAAATTCAAGTTTGTTTGATATTCTTATATATCAATTGAAAACTTCAAATCCTGATATTTTATTATTGAACGGAATAAACATTTTTTCGGAAAAGCAAATACAACTTCTTAGACAAGAATTACCAAATTTGAAAAAAATTGTATCCTGGTATTTCGGGGTTATGAATTCAGAAGTTGTTAAAAAGGCAAAATATTTTGATCAGATTTATACGGGATCAAATTATTATGTTTCTTTATTAAATTGCTATCACAATAATGTAAGACTTTTATATCATTCTTTTTTCCCTGATATATTAAAAAAAATAGATAATAGAAATTTATCTAAAAGTATTGTTTTCCCAGGTTCTATTGCCTATGGAGTTCAAACCAAGAGATTTGAGTTGCTTGGAAAATTGATTGAGTCTAATCTTCCTGTTGACTTTTATGGTAAAATTTATGGGACTCTTGTTCCTGACAGTATTATCAATACTCTTCGAACTTTAAATACATGCAGATTATTAGAATTAAAAAACATAAAAAAATTATCTCATTATGAAAAGCTGATTCGAAATAACATGCATGAAAGTGTTTTTGGTTTGCAGTATTATAATATTATTGCAAACAGTTCCTTATGTATAAATGTTCATGGAGGATGTACAACTCTAGGAACAGGAAACGCTCGTATGACGGAAGTGACAGGAGTGGGAACATGCCTTGTTACTGATTATAGAGAAGGTAACAAAGAGATGTTTGAACCAGATTACGAAATTGTAGAATATAAATCTACAGATGAATTGATTGAAAAATGCAAGTGTCTGATAGAGCATCCTGAAAAAGCAAAAGAAATTGCTCTTGCAGGACAAAGAAAAACACTTTCTAAATATACATATAAACAAAAAGCTGCACAATTGGATTGTTATTTAAAAGAGTTAATGAGAGGTTATTAAATGCTGAATTTTATAAAAAATAAGATACTTGAAAAGTTTTTTACTTTTGGTGATTTTTGGGATATATTTGGAATAGCTTTCAACCAGAACTATTTGATACGGAAAGAACTTTTTTGCAATATAAAATCAATGTCGAAGCAATTAAGCGGAACTCTTCTTGATTTTGGGTGTGGAAGTAAGCCATATCAGTCTACTATACAGAAGTGGGGGGGGGTGATAGGGTATGTTGGGTGCGATGTTGAAAGCTCTGGGCATAATCATCAAGGAGAACTTATTGATGTTTTTTATGATGGAAAAACTCTACCTTTTGAAAATGAGTCATTTGACTGTATTTTTTGTAGTGAAGTTCTTGAACATATTTTTACTCCTGATGAAATCCTAAAGGAAATAAATCGTGTGTTAAAGAAAAATGGGAAAATATTAATAACTGTGCCTTTTGTTTGGGAAGAACATGAGGTTCCTTTTGATTATGCACGTTATTCAAGTTATGGAATAAAACATCTTTTAGAAAAGAATGGCTTTTCTGTTATTGATATGAGAAAATGTGGAAATTCTGTACAGGTTATTTTTCAGTTGATAAATTCTAATCTAGAAAAATGTATTTTGAAAATAAAAAATCTTTTTTTACGATATATTATGATTTTTCTTTTTGGTATGCCTATAACATTACTTGGAATCTTTTTTTCAAAAATTCTACCAAAAAATGATAAGTTATATTTCAACAATATTATTCTGGCACAAAAATGAGAATTGCGATTTTAGTTCATGACATAACCTCCTTCGGAGGTGTTGAACATGTTTCAATACTTCTTGCAAAAAAAATCTCTGCTGAATGTAACTCGGTTGATATTATTTCCTTAAGAAATAGAGGTAAAGTTTTCTTCGATATTGAGAATCTTAATCTGTTAAATGTTGATATAAAATCAAGATGTGGAAAATTAAAAAAAAATGACTATAAACTTATTGCTGATTTTTTTTTACAGCATCAATATGATAAAATAATAATTCAACTGAGTACGGCTTTTCGAAATCTATGTCCATTAGCGGATGCTCGATTATTAAAGATTCTTTACACTCATTCAAAACTTGAACTTGTGTTTCATGAAAGTCCTAAATATTTTATTACCCGCTACAATGTTTATTACGAGAAAGGTCTTGTTCTCTTTTTAAGATATTTATTGACATATTTTTACTACAATCCAAATATTTATTATTTCATGAACAATTCAAGAAAATATGTTTCTCAATTTGTAACTCTCTCAAAAGGATGTCAACAAGAACTTCTGAAATGTTTCGGTATTAATTCTGTGGTGCGGTACAATCCTTATGATTTTGTTCAATGTTGTATACCTTTACGTTCAAAAAAAAATAAGATTATCTGGGCTGGTAGGCTTAGTGCGGAAAAAAACTTGATTCTTCTTATTCGGGCATGGAACGGAGTAATAGACAAAAAAAAATGGGTTCTTGAGATTGTAGGAGATGGTAACGAGAAGAAAAACATAATGGGTATTATTGAACATGCACATGTGGAAAATATTGTTTTGACAGATGCTATATCTCATGATGTCTTAATGAAGAAATTTGAGGAAAGTAAAATTCTCATATTACCATCTTTCTTTGAGGCTTTCCCTACTGTTATTCCAGAGGCAATGAACAGAAAAAATGCAGTTATATGCACTAGATATGATGGTTTTTCTGATGAACTGGTTAAGGATGGTAGTACTGGATTTGTAGTGAATTTTAACGAATCTGAACTTGCTGAAAGAATTTCTAATCTAATTTATGATGAGGAAACGCTTCTTCGTATGCAAAAAAATGCTTATGAAGTTTGTAAAAAAATGTATTCGATATAATTAGGAGACTTAGATATGTTAAAGGATTGTTTTTTTAAAGTTTATGAAAAATATAGACTGTTATACAAAGAGTCAGTAATATCAGATTTGGATGTGCCTTTGATTTCTACTGGTAATGATATTGGGGGGGGGTATGGAGTTTATGTTCTTTATGATAATGTGCCTCAAAATGTTGTTGTGTTCAGTTTTGGAATTGGCGAAGATACTCATTTTGAGGAATATATGCTGAACTCTTATGAAAAATCTTTAGTCTATGCATTTGATCCAACTCCAAAATCGGTTTCTTTCGTAAAACCTTTGGAAAAAAATAATCGTTTTCATTTTAAATCGGTCGGATTATCTGATAAAAATGAAGAAACAATTTTTCTTATGCCGAATAATGAAAATTATGTTTCTTGTTCTGTGATTGATCATTCTGGCGTTGGAAACACATCTATTCCTGTAAAGATGAATACATTAAAAACTCTTATGGATGAATATGATGTGAAACATATTGACATTTTAAAAATGGATATAGAAGGTTCTGAATTTAAGGTTATGCCGCAAATTTTTGCATCGGGAATTTTTCCTGATCAAATTTGTGTTGAGCTTCATGAGCGTTTTTTTCGTTGGAAAGAAAAAAGGACTTTTAGAGCTTTTTTTGATCTGATGCACGCTAATAACTATGTTCTTGTATATGCAAGCAAATCAAAAGAGGAATTTACTTTTGTAAGAAAAAATTATCTCGAGGAGAAATAAAAAATCTATGATACCGAAAATTATACATTTGTGTTGGCTCAGTGGAGATCCTTATCCTGAAAACATAAGACGTTGTATAGATTCCATGTACGAAAAACTTCCTGACTATGAGATAAAAATATGGACAAAAGAAAATTTTGATTTAAATTCAGTTCAATGGGTAAAAGAAGCTTTTGATGCAAAAAAATATGCCGATGCTGCTGATTATATTCGCTTTTGGGCATTATATAACTATGGAGGAATCTATTTAGATTCTGATGTAGAAGTTTTAAGAAGTTTTGATTCTTTTTTGCATCATAAAAGTTTTACAGGTTTTGAATATATCAATATACCGGAAGCTGCTGTGATGGGAGGAGAAGCTGGTGTGTTATGGATTAAAAGGTGTCTTGATTGGTTCTCTGGAAAATCTTTTTATGCAAAAGACAGGACAATGACGAGACAGGTTGTTCCTCATTTGGTGAAACTTGCTATTGAAGCTCAATACAATACAATAATCAATGATAAAGAAAAAATTATTGATTTAGGAGATTTAGTGATATATCCTCATTCATATTTTTCTCCTAAAAATTATTTTACAGAGAAAGTTGAGTTAAAACCTGAGTCTGTCTGTATACATAGGTTTGCAAAATCTTGGAGTCCTCCACCAAAACGCTTTGTTACAACCTGTATTCATCGTCTTATGATTTGTCTTTTTGGTAAACAGTTTCATGATAAATTATTTAGATTTGTAATGCCATTTCCTAAAACCTTTAATGGGGATCCTGTATAAGTTTTATGATTTCAGTGTGCATTGTCATCTACAATGGTGAGCGTTTTATAAAACAACAGATTGATTCTATCTTGTCGCAATTGTTACCTGAAGATGAAATCATAGTTTCTGATGATGGCAGCACAGACAGGACATTGGAGATTGTTCACTCCTACAATGATTCTCGCATTAAGATTTTTCATCATGTAAAAAATCTAAAATTACTCAAAACGAAAGTTGTCCGTTGTTTTCTGAAAAATTATAGTTAAAACACCTTTTTTATGAGTTATAATCAAAAGTTGTGGATTGGCTAATATAGCCTAAGATAGAAAAAGAGG
>ERZ842401.2574-NODE-2574-length-24114-cov-3.482772_pt1 | contig 24114 bp, 21 predicted proteins | sample MGYA00521270_ERZ842401 | MGnify/ENA primary metagenome ERZ842401 (study PRJEB31892, sample SAMEA3878208) | bioreactor metagenome | biome: Moose rumen | place: Sweden | collected 2011-10 | study: EMG produced TPA metagenomics assembly of the PRJEB12797 data set... | reverse complement strand
CTCGTCAATCGAGATCTTTTGCGAGAAGATCGCATCGCACAGATCTTTGACGACGGAGTTTTTGTTGAGTTTCGCGCTCGCCAAGCCTTCATCGAGATAAAACACCAGCCCGATCGAGTATGAGCTGAACTGAATGTTGCTTTTCGAGCCGCGATTGACAATGCCGATATCGCGTTTGAAACAATTGTAAATCCATTCGATTTGCGTCTTCGTCTTCGCGTGAGCGTAAAGGCAGGCGTTGAGATATCTCTCGTCGGAATGCAACTTCTCGAGCCGATTGAGCTGATCTTCCGAGGCGCACATCGACATTGCAAAAATCGCCTGCAATTTTGTATTCGTATTCGACGACGAGCTCCAATAATCGCGAAGGCTGATGCCCTGCAGATCGCTGTCGAGTTGCATCATGCAGAAATTTGCCAACTGTTTTTTCTGCGCATCGGACCAATTGCCGCCGATCTTCCGTGCGATGATGAAGCAACGCTGCTTGAATTCGTTGCTCCGAGTGTTGCCGAGCATGCGAAGGATCGGTGCGGCAAATTCTTCGGTATTTCCCGCCGTGCAGACGCTGTTGACGAGCGTACGAATTTCTTTTGCAATCGCCGATTTTTTTGCAATGAATGCCTTGCCGTAAAGATTTTCGTAGTTTCGACAGAGTTGCTCGATGTTGTTCAAAACCGCGTCCGGCTTTAAATTCGAGCCGCCGCGCGGAACGATCTTATTCTTCTTGTCGGAGCTGAAGTCGGTGTGAATGGAAATGTCGACGCGCCCCTGCTCGAGGATTTGCGTGCCGTCGACATCGTTGCACGTCCACGCTTCCATCGTGATCACTTTCGAGCTCGCCATGTACACACGGAAGGCAACGTACGCGCCGTCGGGATATTTCCGAGTGAAGACGATGTTGCCGCGCGCGATCACCCGATACGTGTTGTCGATGTTTCGACTCGCAATCGGAATCGCGATCTGTTTGTAGTTCGGCATCAGTTTGAAGCCCCGCATCATCTCGGACGTGTAAGGAAGCTCCGCGCCGGAAGGAATGATTTTTACATGCGTGTCGTTCTTCATTTTGAGATACAGACTGTCGTTGAGAATGTTCCTGCCCCATTCAATTGACAGCGGCGGCTTGAGAAGCGTAATGTCACCGTCGGACTCGAATTCCTTATCCGCTTCGCTCCGCGCGGAAGATGTATCGCCGACCAGACGCATGTTGTCTTTGATCTCTTCGTATTTGTGGAGATAATAATGATAAACGGCGGCTCCGCGCGCGACGGCTTGGTCGGGATCGAGCGCGACGATCGGATCGAAGCCGAAGAATTTCTTCAGCCGATCGGTCACCATGTAGAATTTCGACATGCCGCCGTTCATGATCACCGCGTCGATTTTGACTTCGGACGAATTGAATTTCTCCGACGCTTTTTTGAGTACGTCGAGGATCGGATAGATGATGTTTCGGGTATTCGACTCGCCGTTGAGCTCGTCGACGCGTTTGTAATCGTTGAATTGCAGTTGCTCGCCCATAAACGGCTTGAGAATCTCTTCGATCTCCTCGACGGTAAACGTGTCGTCATAAGCGTAGCCGGTCGAGCTGATGTTGCCGCCGATCGGAAAATCCTCGTCGTCTTCATCTTCATCCCAGCCGAATGACATGGTGTTTTCGTTTTTGCGATCGCTTAACTCGAGTTTCAGCTCTTCGGCATAAACGAGTAATTGCGGCATGATCGTCTTTTTTTCGCGCCGCAGTTTGCTGACGATATCCGCATGCTTTTCATGCTGTTTGACATATCGGCGAAACATCGCCTCGGCGATTGCGTTGTCGAAATCGTCGCCGCCGAGCAGAGTATATCGGTTTGTTGCAATTTCGTTGACTTTCAAAATCTCTTTGGAGCTGTCGCGCCGCTCGATCTCATGGAGAGTTATGTCGAGCGTGCCGCCGCCGAGATCAAATACCATTACATTTTTTTGGCGACTCAAATCAAGCACGTTTGACGGAATCTCGCCGTTGTGTGCTTGATTGATGAAGTCGTAAATGACGGCGTTCGGCTCGCTCAACAGCACCGGACGCTCCGAACCGTCGTCGTTTTTGATTTTGATCCCGGCAAGTTCCGCCGCATCTCGCGTCGCCCGACACATGCTCGAGTCAAAATTCGCCGGCACGGTGATCACCGCGTCATCGATCTTCGTCCGGAAGATCTTTTCCGCATGTCGGATCATGTGCTCGAGAATCCGCGCGGAGATTTGTGACGGCGTCTTATCGGGGACTTCTGCCGATAAGCCTGTGACATATTCCTGCCCCATTTGACTTTTGATCGACTTCGCAACCAAATGCGGACGCACCGGATATCTTTTCTTTGCGAAGTCACCGACCACGGTTTTGTAATGATGCTCATCGTCGTAATACACACACGACGGCAGAGTGGGCCGCCTTTGCGTGTTGAATTTCGCGCCCTCGACGACAGTGTAAGTGTCGACGGCACGCGGAATTTCCACCACCTTGCTGATGATATCTCCATTCAATTTGACATTAATGATTGACAATACGGAATTGGTCGTTCCGAGATCAATTCCAACGCACAAATCATTGTGCTCTTCTCCTTTTATGTTCATGGCTTGCCTCCAGTTTTTGTTTGATGAGAGAATTCCGATTGAGAGTTACCGATTGAGTTTTCGATTGAGTTTTTGATTGAGAGTTGCCGAATTCGGCTCAATCATCGTCGCCGAGCTCTTTGATTTTCGGACGCGCGATCTGAATGTCTTTATCCGTATAAATCCAGCCCGGCGAGATCACGCGGACGATTTTCTCATCGTCTTTATCCGAAAACGGAGTGCCTTCATAATCGCAAAACTCGATGTCCGACGCCTTGACGATCTTTTCCTCGTCCGGTTTCATGATCGGGACGATGTGACTGTCTTTGACAAATTGGATCAATTTCTGCGTGATGATGAACAGCCCGCTCAATTCCGGCGGCAATTCGTAGTGATTTTTTTTGAGAGTACTCACGCCCTTCCTGACACTCAACAAGCCGTCGAGAATGCAGCCGTATTTTTCCGAGTTGAGCCGCGCAAAGAATTCCGTAAGTTCTTTTGCTTTGCTCTCGCGGAGCGACTCTTCAAACTCGTCCTGCAACGCCTTCGTCAACCGTTCGTTGCGTTCGAGCAGAGTTTTCAGATGTTCGATCTCGTATTCGGCATCGACGTTTGACGCGGCGGATTTTTTCTTGCCGTTTGATGCCGCGCGTTTGATTGCGCCGCAATATCTCGCGAGTGCATCCGTCATGTCGTCGAGAAAATCATTCGCGTACGCATTTTTGAAGTGCTCGATCAATTTCAGATCATCGTAAACGTCGAGCTCCGGATGACGGCAATAGATCATCAGCACGCCGATGCGCTCCTGCAGTTTGTACCGACTGCCTTCCTGCGTCAACACATCCGCCTTGCGCTGCGCTTTGAAGCGATTGAAGTCGTCCGCCGTGCCGCTCTCGAGCGATTGCATGAGAAGTTTCGCGAGTTCTTCCGCCCAATCGAGCAACTCTTTGCGTTTCTGTCGATGCGAGATGTGAAATTTCCGAAACTGCCGAATGATGTCATAACCGCGCCAATCGCAACCGACGGCTTCATTCATCTTGTCGGCGTACTCGCGCGGCTCGCTGTCCATATTCATGCAAAGAATTCCGAACAGCTGATTTTCGCGGATCACGTCTTCGTCAATGTAATCGCTCGCCTTTTGAAATTTCTGCTTCGCGCAACTGTGTACGTCCGCCAGAAATCGCCGCAATTTATCACTTTTGAAATCAATCATGCAATATCCACTCCTTTGATCAAAAAACATATGCTTCGCCTTCATTGGCGAAGACGAATTGCGTCCGACAATCGGCGTCGTTCATCAATTGTTGCTCGATCGTCTCGTCAAACGGTCCGAGCGGCGGCGGGCTGTGAACGACTATTGCCGTCTTCGGATTGATCTTTTTGACGAACCGAACCGTGTCATCGAAATCGTCGTGCAAAGAAAAATCTTCATCGAGCCGCTCGTATCTCGGATCGAACGGAAAATTCGGTTGCATGCTCAAAACCACATTCGGAAATAATTTCCGCCCCGCGCTCAACGGATAATTGTTTTGCTCCAACACGCGAATGATCTTTAACTCGAACCGTTTGATCAATTTCAGGATCGAGTCGTCGAGATAAATCGGCACATTCAGATGATCGTTGAGCAGCTCGATCAATTCCAAGCCTTTGCTCAATTGCCGCACGCGATAAAAAACCGAGCGGCGATGCTGCAACGCGCGCTTGATTTTTTGAATGATGTAAGGGAGCTTGTCATGCGAGCGGCGATAACTCGAATGACGCGCGTGGAGTCCGCACAGGATCAGCAAATCGATCTCGCCGTCCGGCAATCGGCAACCGTTCGTGACCGGCGTGCTCGAGATCGAATAATCGCCCGTGTAGAGAATTCGGCGATTGCGATACTCGATCAAAACCATCATCGCGCCCGGAATATGCCCGGCTTGATAAAACGTCGCCCGGCATTTTCCGAACGGAATCTGTTGCATGTAACTCACGCGCGTCACGGTCGAATTGAGCAACTCACGCTTGACTGAATAATCTTTTTGCTGAAACATGCTGATTTGATGATCGATGAGCAGGAACGTCATGTCGGTCATGTAAACGGCGGCGTCCGATTTCGATTGCATTAAAAAATCCGGCAACCAACCCGCGTGATCGAGATGTGCGTGCGAGATGAAGATGTGCGAGATTTGCGCGAGGCTCTGAAGGTACGGGCTCGACAACAGCGCATGAAAATTCGGCGCAAACGGAACTCCGTCTTTGAATCCGATGCCGCAGTCGAGTAAAATATTCGCGTTACCGAGTTTCAAGAAGTAACAGCTCGCGCCGATTGTTTGACCGCCGCCGAGCGGCATGAAAATTATTTCATTGGCTCTCGTATCTCTCATCTCCCCTCAAAAAATGATCTTATATTTTATTACGCAAGCTGTCAATTGAAAAAAACAATGAATAATGCGTAATGCGTAATGCGTAATTAAAAATCCCGTCACCCCAATTACGAATTACGAATTAAGAATTACGCATTGCTTTTCAGAGGTGACTCAACAATGTTTCGCAGTAAAGACATCGACATGCTTCACGGCTCGCTCTGGGATAAAATCATTCTGTTTGCATTGCCGCTCGCATTGACCGGCGTAATGAATCAGTTGTTCAACACGGCGGACGTCGCGGTGCTCGGCTCGTTCGTCGGCAAGGAAGCCATGGCCGCCGTCGGCAACAACATTTCATTGATCGGATTGCTCGTCAATCTCTTCATGGGCTTGTCGCTCGGAGCAAACGTCGTGATCGCGCAAAACATCGGCGCGCAGAAATTCGATCGAGTCCGAGCCGCCGTCGGCACGTCATTTCTTCTCGCGATCGCAACCGGAATCGGCATCGTGATCCTCGGCGAAGCGGCGACTTCTTCCATTCTCGATTGGCTCGAAGTTCCCTCCGAAGTCCGAGCCATGGCAGAAACTTACCTCCGCGTTTACATCTTGAGCATGCCGGCGATGAGCATCTACAATTTCGAGGCGGCGATCTTTCGGAGCAAAGGCGATGCGAATACGCCGTTGATTGCATTGGCGATCGCGAGCGCGCTCAATTTGATCCTCAATCTGATCTTCGTCTCGACATTCGAGGACGGAGTGCTCGGCGTCGGGCTCGCCACGGTGCTCGCCGATTCGATCAGCGCGTTGATTTTGTTTGTCGAGTTGCTCCGCGCGGACGACTTCATTCATCTCGAGATCGGCGCGCTCTCGCTCGATCGCGACTGCCTGAAAGAGATCGTTCGTATCGGAATGCCGGCGGGAATTCAAGGCATGGTCTTCTCGTTGTCAAATATTTTGATCCAAGCGGCGATCAATTCACTCGGCGCGGATGCAATGGCGGCTTCGGCGGCGGCTTTCGTGATCGAGATCAACATCTTCTGCATCATCAGCGCATTCGCGCAAGCCGCTACGACTTTCGTCAGTCAAAATTACGGCGCGAGGAATTTCGCCCGCTGTCGACGAGTAACATGGATTGCAATCGGGCTCGACGGAATTTTTATGGGCGTGCCCGCGATCTTCATTTTGTATTTCGCCGAAGAATTGTTGTCGTTTTTCAACGGCGATCCGCACGTAGTTTTTCTCGGCAAGGTTCGGCTGTGGTACATCGTCGCGCCGGAGATCATCAACATTCTGCTCGAGGGCTTGTCGGGCGCGTTGCGAGGCTACGGTATTTCGCTCGCCCCGGCGATCATTGCTTTGATCGGAGTTTGCGGCGTCCGAATCACGTGGCTGTTTACCGCTTTCGTCGAGTCTCCGACCTACGGAACGTTGATGGCATGTTATCCCGTGAGTTGGTTGGTGACGACGATTTTGATGTGCATCGCTTACAAATTCTGCCGAGCGCATTTGCATTAAAAAACTTGACACTGCTCGACGGCGATAATAAAATGGTTTTCATTCATGATGTTTAACTGAAGAATTTTTTTGATCGGAGATGTTTTATGATGACAGAGATCAAATTCGAGAAGGCGACGACGCTCAAAGCAAAGCCGGACGTGTCAAAGATCGGCTTCGGAACTCACTTCACCGACTACATGTTTGAAATGGATTACGATGTCGAGCGCGGTTGGCATGACCCGCGCATCGTTCCGTTCCGCAACATCGAAGTGAGCCCGGCGAACACGACTTTGCATTACGGTCAGGCGATTTTCGACGGTTTGAAAGCGTATCGTTATGACGACAAGGTTTCGATCTTCCGCGCAAAAGATCATCTCAATCGCATCAACATTTCCGCGCGGATTCTCGACATTCCCGAAGTTCCGTTCGAGCTGATGAATGACGGACTGAAGAAATTGATCTCGATCGAGCGCGATTGGATTCCGACCGGCGCGGGGCAGAGTCTTTATATCCGTCCGTTCATCTTTGCCGATGATCCGTATCTCGGAGTTCGCGTCAGCAAAACTTACAAATTCCTGATCATCCTGTCGCCGGTGGCGGCGTATTACGCGCATGGATTTGCGCCGGTAAAAATCATGGTTGAAGACAAATACGTGCGCGCGGTGCGCGGCGGACTCGGCGAAGCGAAAACTCCGGCGAATTACGCGGCGTCGTTGCACGCGGGGCTCGCCGCTCATGACAAAGGCTATGATCAAGTGCTTTGGCTTGACGGCGTCGAGCGCAAATACATTGAAGAGGTCGGCTCGATGAACATTCTGTTCAAGATCAAAGGCGAAGTGATCACGCCGGAGCTCGACGGCTCGATCCTCAGCGGCATCACGCGGCGGACGGTTTTGCAAGTCGCCAAAGATTGGGGCGTGCCCGCAATCGAGCGGAAGATTTCGATCGATGAAGTGCTCGAAGCTCATGCGAACGGCACGCTCGAAGAAGTCTTCGGCTCCGGAACGGCGGCGGTGATCTCGCCGGTCGGCATGCTCGCATACAAAGGCAAAGAGTATGTGATTAACGGCGGCGGCATCGGCGAGTTCTCGCAAAAAATGTTTGATTACATCGACGGACTTCATGTCGGTAAAGTCGAAGACAAGTTCGGCTTCAACGAGTTTGTTGATTAAATTGATTTTGATTCGGCATTCGGTTTTGTTTTCGGCAGTTGAAATTTCGTCACCAACTTTTAATTATGAATTACGAATTAAGAATTACGCATTGCCCTTTGGAGGTGTGTGAATGCCGTTTGACATAGCTTTTCCGATGCAACTGCACGGAATACTCTCTACGATCGGTCCGCTGGACGTTGTAGACATCTTGATCGTCGCGGCAATCCTCTACAAAATCTATGAAATGCTGCAGGACACTCGCGCCATCACTCTGGTCAAAGGCTTGATCGTGCTGTTCACCGTGACGGTCATCTGCAGCTGGCTCAACCTCCACGTAATTTCCTGGTTACTGCAAAAATCGGCGTCGGTATTGGTCGTCGGGCTTCCGATTGTTTTTCAGCCGGAACTTCGGCGCGCGCTCGAGCATCTCGGGCAAGGCAAATTCTTCAGCAAAAATGCCGCGCTTGACGAAAGTGAAGCGAAGACAGTCGTCGATGAACTCGTCAAGGCGGCAAAAAATCTTGCGGCGACCAAAACCGGCGCGCTGTTGGTTGTCGAGCGCGAAATGAAATTAAACGACGTGAGTGCGACCGGAATTCATATCGACGGTCTCATCACGGCGGATTTTTTGATGAATGTTTTCATTCCGAACACGCCGTTGCACGACGGCGCGGCGGTCATTCGCGGCAATCGTTTGATTGCGGCGGGGTGCCTTTTGCCGTTGACGGAGAATCGAAGTCTTTCGACGGAACTCGGAACTCGGCATCGCGCGGCAATCGGACTTTCCGAACAATGCGACGCGCTGATTGTCGTCGTAAGCGAAGAGACCGGCACGATCTCCGTGGCAGAAAACGGACACATCATGCGCCATCTCGACAGCGATACTCTTCGTGCCGTGCTTAAACCCGCGTTTTCCAATCAACAGCCGAGCATGAGCGAATTTCTGTTGAAATGGCGCGCAAAAGACGATTGATGGGAGTGTGATCAATGGCAGAAAAATCAAAGACGCCGTCCGTGACGGTGATAGTTCCGATGTTCAATGTCGAGAAGTACATCGAGCCATGCCTTCGGAGTCTTCTCGAGCAGACGTTTCGGGATTTTGAAGTGATTGTCATCGACGACTGCTCCACCGATCGCTCCGCGTCGATCGTCAAAAAAATGCAATCGGAATTCGACGGGCGATTGACTTTGATCAAAACAAAAAAGAATTGCGGCGCGCCGGGCGTTCCGCGCAATCTCGCAATGAAATCCGCGCGGGGCAGGTACGTCGATTTTCTCGACAGCGATGATCTGTTGACTCCGACGGCGTTGGAAGAATTGTTTTCGATCGCCGAAGAAACTCAAGCAGACGTTTTGCACTCGGAAAAATTCTATGCCTTCGACGAAGACAGCCCCGAGCAATTGCGATTGAATTCATGGGAGAACGGACGCAACGTCGATCGGATTACTCCGGATCCGCGCGGCATCGGCGAAAAAATCGAGGCGTTTTGCAATCGGCAGGTGAACTGGTCGTCGTGTTTGAAATTCTTCCGGCGCGAGTTTCTGCTCAAAAACAAGATCGAATTTCCGAGCTTGCCGTATTCTGAAGACATGCCGTTTTGCTTCAAATGCCTGTGTTTGGCGAAAACTTACGTCCGCATTCCGACCGTGTTTTACAAATGCCGGTATCGCGCGGGATCGCTTCAACATCGAAACGTCTCGGCGGAACAGTTGATTCGGATTTACATGACCGTGATCATCGACGGTGTTGCGGTGCTCGACAAATTCATGGATTCGTTGTCGTTTTTTAAAGACATCGAAAATCACGGCTATCGATATCGCGCAATCGACTACTTCATTCGCGAGCATTTGAGTTATTTCGACGAGATGTATCAAAAATATCCGCCGCAATTGATTGATATCGTCAATCGCGAGACGCTCGCTCCATCGTTCGGAAAAAATGCCGCGCTGATATCATGTCTTTTCAACATGGCGAATGCGGGAGGCAAATCATGATCGCGAGAATCGGCGGCATTATGAGACACAACATCTTGGAAAAATTCATCGCGGTTTTCGCGGCGATTGTGCTTTGGATTGTCGTAATGGAAGATCAAAATCCGGTGATAGAGGGCTCCTACACCGTGCCGCTGTCGTTCGTCAACGTGCCGGAAGGATATAAAGCACTCCACGGCAATCAGCAAATCAAAATTCGACTGCGCGGACCGCGTTCGTAGTTCGTCAACTATGAAAACAAAGATTGTCGGGCGTATTGCAATTTGGACGGGCTCGAAGAAGGCGATCATGAAGTAAAGATCGAAGCGGCATTTCCGCCCGGCTTTGAATTGATGGAGATTTCGCCGGAGCGCACGCAAATCAAATTGGATCCTTACATCGAGCGGCAGATGTCGGCTGATTTGATCGTGACGGGCGCGGCGGGAGCAAACGCCACCGTGACGAAAGTCGAGCAGTCCTCGGAGACGGTTACGATAATCGGCTCGCGCACGGCAGTCGACTCGGTGACGCAAGTGATCGGCTATGTCGGCTTGTCGGGCAATAAATCGGACTTCTCGTTGCAGGTGCCGATGACACCGATCAATTCCGACGGGCGCGCGGTGGCTGATGTTCGGAGCGTGCCTTCGCTTTTGAATGTCGATGTGCAGATCGAATTGAATTTACTGCGGAAGACGGTTCCGATTGAAGCGGACATCGTGGTTGCGGACGGCTTTGAAGTCGAGCGCGTGACGATCGATCCGGCGCAAATCGAAATTGCGGGCAAAGACGTCGTGCTCAATCCGATCGACAACATTCAGACGGCACCGATCACGGTCGCGCTCGGCGATAAATCGGTCAAGCAATCGGTTGATCTGATCATTCCGGACGGCGTGACGGCAAACATTAAAGAAGTGACGGCAGACATCGCGTTGAAGGAAAAGAAAACATCATGAAATATCGGATTAAGGACTTGACGGCGGCGTTGAATGACGACTCGACGCTCGAAGAATTGATTGCGCGGCATTTGTCGATTGCGATTGACAAGATCGGAAGTGTCGAATTGATTCGCAAATCGATCGATGCCCGGCGGCGCAACGGTGCTCCGATCATGTTCAATTACATCGTCGAAGTCGAGCTCGCCGAAAGTGTTCGCGTGAAAAATCTTCATGCGATCAAAAATTCGGCTTTTGACAAAACTTCAGCCGTTGTGACAATAAAAAACGCCGTGCATTCCGTTCGTCGTCCGATCGTGATCGGCTTCGGACCGGCAGGAATGTTCGCGGCATTGACGCTCGCGCGCGCGGGGCTCCGCCCGATTGTTTTTGAGCGCGGCGCGGACGTTGACACGCGTATTCGTGATGTCGAAACATTTTTCGGCGGCGGAGAACTCAATCGCGAGTCGAATGTGCAATTCGGCGAAGGCGGTGCGGGCACTTTTTCCGACGGCAAATTGACGACGCGAATCGACGATCCCTTGACGCGCAAAGTCATCGACACATTCATATCGGCAGGCGCGCCGCGCGAGATTTCGTATCTTCAGAAGCCGCATATCGGCACGGACAAACTCCGCGCGGTCGTCAAGAACATCAGACAAATGATCCTCGCTCTCGGCGGCGAGATTTTTTTTAATGCGCGGTTGACTGATGTTGAGCATGGCGGCAATCGATTGAAGGCGGCGATCATCAACGGCGAGCAACGCCTCGAAACTTCCGCGCTGTTTCTCGCGATCGGGCATTCGGCGCGCGATACATATCGAATGCTGCTCGAGCGCGGCGTGATGATGGAGCCGAAGGCGTTTGCGATCGGCGTTCGGATCGAGCACCCGCAAGAGTTCATCGATCGCGCGCAATTCGGCGCGGATTTTGACAATCCGAAATTGCCGCATGCGGATTATTTTTTGACATACAAAGACGAAGGGCGCGGAGCTTACACGTTTTGCATGTGCCCGGGCGGCTCGGTGCTTGCAGCGTCGACGGAGCCGGGCGTCGTGACGAACGGCATGAGTTGTTTTGCGCGCGATTCCGGCGTTGCAAACAGCGCGATGCTCGCAACCGTCGGTTTGAATGATTTCGACGGGCGGGATGCGTTGAGCGGCGTGCGATTTCAGCGCGAATGGGAGCAACGAGCGTTTGAATTTGGCGGCAGAAATTTCCGCGCACCGGTTCAGACCGTCGGCGATTTTTTGAGCGGACGATGCGGCTCGACGCAATTTTTGACAACGCCGACATATCCGCGCGGAGTTGTGCCGGTCGATTTGCATGAATGCCTGCCTTCAGCCGTGACGAAGACGCTCGAGAATGCATTGCGCGCGTTCGATCGAAAGCTCAAAGGCTTTGCGTCGGCAGATGTTGTAATGACGGGCGTCGAAACTCGAACTTCCGCGCCCTGCAGAATTTTGCGCGACCGAGTGACGTTCGTGTCATTGAATTTCGGCGGTTTGTATCCGATTGGCGAAGGTTCGGGATATTCCGGCGGAATAATGAGTTCTGCCGTCGACGGCATGAAGGCGGCGATCACTTTTTTGAATCGAGAGGAGAAGAATTGATGTCGAGATTGTTTGGAACGGACGGCGTGCGCGGCAAGGCAAACGTCGACTTGAAACAGGAGCTGGCGTATCGCTTGGGGCGGGCGGCAGCGTTGTATTTCAGCCATGAAGGCGGCGCGCCGACGATATTGATCGGGCGAGACACTCGCATCTCGGGCGTGATGTTCGAGGCGGCATTGGCGTCGGGCATTTGCTCGGCGGGCGGGCAAGCCGTGTTGATCGGCGTAATTCCGACGCCCGGCGTTGCATATCTCGCGCGGCAGGAAACAGCGCAAGCCGGCATCGTCATCAGCGCGAGTCACAATCCGTTTTACGATAACGGCATCAAATTCTTCGGCGGCGACGGCTATAAATTGCCGGACTCGGTCGAGGACGAGATCGAATCAATTGTGCATAAACTCGAGACAGATGCGGATTTCGGGCGCGCGACGGATGAAAATATCGGCACTTTGCGCTATCGGCACGAGCTGCTGTACAATTATATCAATTACGTGATGCAGACGACTGATATTCGACTCGACGGCATGAAAATCGTCTTGGATTGCGCCAACGGCGCGGCGTATGAAGCAATGCCGACGATCTTGAAACGACTCGGTGCCGAGCTTTCGGTGATCGGAATTGAGCCGAACGGAATCAACATCAACGATCGATGCGGCTCGACGCACATCGATCAATTGCGCAAGGTCGTGCTCGAAAAGGGTGCGGCGATCGGGATTGCGCATGACGGTGACGCCGATCGCTGTCTTTGCGTTGACGATCTCGGCAACATCATCGACGGCGATCACATCTTGATCATGTGCGCGCTCGAGATGATGCGCGAAAACAAACTGCCGAACTCGACGGTTGTGACGACCGTAATGGCGAATATCGGATTTCGACAGGCAATGGAGCGGCTCGGCGGACGGTTTGAAATTACAAAAGTCGGCGATCGTTACGTGCTCGAAAACATGCTCAAGAACGGCTACAAACTCGGCGGCGAACAGTCCGGGCACATCATTTTTGCGGATTATTCGACGACGGGTGACGGCTTGATCACGGCACTGCAGGTTCTTTCGACGATGGTTCGGAGCGGCAAAACGGCGTCGGAACTCAATGCGCTTATGACGACTTATCCGCAAGTGCTTTTGAATGTCCGAGTGAAAAACAAAAACATTTTCGACAACGAGATTGTACGGGAAGCGATCCGCGTCGGAGAAAAAGAACTCGGCGCGAGCGGCAGGATTTTGGTACGCGCGTCGGGCACGGAGCCGCTCATTCGAGTTATGGCCGAAGGTCCGGAGCGTGAACAGCTCGAAACGATCTGCCGTCAAATCGTTTCAGTCGTCGAGGCGGTACAATGAACGGCTTGATAATCGCCGGCTTCGGCACTCTCGACGACGCCGAACGCGCTCGCACTCTCGATGCGATTGAACTCGATTTGCGTCGCGAATTTCCTTTGCTGAAAATTGTTCCGGCGTTGACGGCAAACTTCATTCGCCGAAAATTACTCGCGCGCGGACTTGACGTCCACTCGATCGAAGAAAGACTGAAAGAACTCCGCGCGGAAGGAATTTCAAACATTACAATCCTGCCGACGCATCTGACGCCGGGCGAGGAGTTTGAAAACAAAATCCTGCCGTTTGCAAATGACGGCATTCGGATATTGCCGCCGCTGTTCACTGCCGATTGCCGCACGGAGTTTGATCGCCGCGCGTTTGAAGTCGTGATCGATTGCTTCCGACCGTCCGACGATGAAGAATTGGTGTTGATCGGGCACGGCTCGCCGCATCGACACAATCCGGTTTACGAGAATCTTCAGCAACTGAATCCGCGCATCTGCATTGGCGTGATCGAGCCGACGGATCGTCCGAACTTCGACGACGTACTTGATCGATTGAAGCGAATTCGAGCAAAAAAAATACTCCTCGCGCCGTTGCTTTTGACGGGAGGAGCACATGTCAATGAAGATATCGCCGGTGATGGCGAGAGTTCGTGGTCGAGTCGACTCCGCGCGGAAGGTTTTGAAGTCCGCACTCGCACGGAAGGACTCGGAGCGTTTCAATCGTTTCGGCAGTTGTATGTCGCTCGATTTCGGATTAATAACGCTGATTGAAAATCCTGCCGCTCCGATTGCTCGTATATGCCGACATCAGATCGTAAGACTTGACTGTCGAAGTGTGTCGCCGCGACTTATTCAGCCACGCGCGCGCTTTGTAGATGATCTGCATGTCCATCGGCTTGATCTCGTCGATCATTGCCTTACATTCGTCGGTCTGACGGAAATTGTTCGGCGGCAACGCCTTCATCATGTCAATCAATTGCGAACGTTGCGGCACGAGCTCGAGGAACGTGTCGATGTCTTTCTTGTCGATGAACTTGAGCAGTTCCTGCGTGATGACGATGTATTTGCGCCAGAGGTTCCGCGCTTGCTCGAGAACCTGCGCGTCGTCTTTGTCAGGCATATCCCTTACCGCCTTTCCCCTGCCCCTTCTCGGCTCGCGCCTTCTTCATTGCGCCGACCCAAGCGTCTCGGAGCTCGGTGATGATGTCGCGAGCCTCTTCCAATTGCGAGATATCGCTTTTGATATTGCCCTCGACAAGCCGATCGTAAACGTAATTGTAGAGCGGAAACAGCTGATGCGAAATTTCGTAATCCATATTGAGAGTGAGCCGGAATTCGGAAATGATCCGTTGCGCTTTTTGAAGCGCGGTATTGCCTGCTTCATACTTTTTGGCTGAAACGGCGTCGATACCTTCGCCGATGAATTTCAAACAGCCGTTGTAGAGCATGAGAGTGAGCTGCTCGGGCGTGGCAGTGAGTATTTGCTGCCGTTTGTAAGCCTCTGCCGCATTTACCATGTCTTAAGTCCTTTCTGAAAAGACAATGCGCAATGCACTCTTAATTACGCATTACGCATTATGAATTATGCATTAATATCACTGGTTGCCGGTGATGTAACTGAGTTGGGTGCCGAGAGTGGCGAGCGCGACTTCCATTGCATCATATTTTTTGTACAGCCGATCTTCAAACGCGTCGAGCAGTTTTTTGAAGTCACTCATCTTGTTTTGCAACTCGCGCATGAGAGAGCCGAGATCGGAGTCGTCGTTAATGGAATCATCCGTACCGGCGCGATCTTTAATCAACTTCGTCGCTTCGACCATGACGTCGCCGAGTCGTTGCGCCAAGCCGTTTTTGTCGAAATCATCATCTTTTGAAAGAGTGCTGATGACGTTGTAGACGGATTCGGAATCGTTTCCGAGTGCCGCGCGGAGTTTGTCTTCGTCGAGCGTCAATTGCCCGTAAATGCCTGTTGTCGAAATACCGATCGAGTACGCTGATGTATAATTGCCGGTAAGTCCTTCAATCGGATTGGAAATCGCACTGCGCATCTTCGTGACGATCTTGCTGAGAGTCTGGTCGTGATAAAGCAGTCCGGACTTCGCTTTTTCTTCCCACTTCTCAATCTGCTCGTCCTTCATCGTCTCTTTTTGAGATGCCGTCAACGGAGCGTAATCGCTGTACTTCTTCTCATTGTACTTATCATAGAGTCCGCCGAGGAGAGTGTTGTAATCTTCGACGAACGACTTCACTTTATCGACAATCGCATCAACGTCCTGCTCGATGTTGACATTGACTGTCGAATCGGTGACGTTGTGGAGTTTGTAAGTGACGCCGTAAGCCGTAACGCTGTTGTCGGTAAGATTGTCAAACTTGACGCCGTCGATCGTTACCGAGCCGTTGGAGCCGGATATTCCGAAGGTCAAGTTGTCGGCAGCGGCGGCGGAAGTGCCCGTCGCGCTGATGAGAGCTGTTTCAGTTTCTTCGTCTTCGTCGGAAGAGAAACCGTTGACGGCGGCAAGATGCAACGTATCGGTCAAAAATGCGCCCGTAACCGCTTCATCCGTTGTCTCAATATCGATCTTGCTGTTTTCGCCCTTGACGGTACTCGTCAAATTGAAGTAATAACCTGTACTGCCGTCAACCGTTTTTTCATCGAAAGAAGCAACGACTTTTGTGGTTTCGGATTGTGCATTGATCATATCAATGAGACTGCCGATTGTCACGTCGTCGTTTCCGAGCTTCAGAATACCGGAATCGCCGGTGAAAAATCCGCTCGTTTCGCCCGTAATGTCGATTGAACTCGCGCCGGTCGGCTCCGAGCTCTTAAGGCTGAAGTAGCCGTTATCGAAAGACGCTTTTACATTCGTCGTATCGGATTCGGCATTGATCCAATTGACAAGATCGCCGACCGTCGCAACATCATTTTGGAGGTTCAACTTGTCGAAGAATGCGGAGCTTGCATCACCCGACTCAAAATTGATGGAACTTTGCGTACTCGGCTCGACGGTATCCAGTTTGAAATATCCCTTGGTGAAAGACGCCGTAACGCCCGTTGTATCGGATTCGGCGTTGATCATCTTGACAACGTCGCCGACAGTAATGTTGTTGCCGTATTTGACTCTGCCGGTATCGGGATCGGTGTAAACGAGACTGCCGGTGTATTCGGTCGAAGTCACGGTTATCGGATTGCCTTCATCGTCTGTGGTCTCTTCCGAAACTTCATTGGCTATTGCATTCTCATCATACGGAATTTTGAACAGTACGTTGTTAATCGAAAACTCGAAATTGTTATCAATACCGTCGAAATCATTGCCCAACAGTTCGGCAAGAGTGGTGTTGTTTGTGGCAATCCGCTCCGTGCCGGCATCGTCGGTGTATGTAATTTGCTCGTTTGAAGACATCGACGGCGTCGTGAGTATTTTAGTGCCGTTAATTTCCAAATTGCCGAGGTCTGTTGAATTGTAGCCGATAAAAATATCGGAAAGCGCGGTTTGCGTCGTCGCAACCCTTGTATCGCCGTTGTCATCGTATGTGAGTTGCGAAGTCGAAGTCATTGACGGATTTGCAAGGATTTGCGTGCCGTTGATTTTCAGATCGAAATTGCTCATCACATCTTCCGACAATTTCTTAATCGACGTATTGAGCGATGCCGGTTGAGTTTCGTCGTCGGGATCCATGACTTGCTCTGTGGAAGTCATTGTCGGCATTGCAAGGATTTGCGTACCGTTAATCGACAGATTGAAATTCTCGCCGAAGTCATAACCGAGTTCGCTGAGTTTTGTGTTGGAAGTTACGCTGACGGGATTGCCGTCTTCATCCGTTTCGTCGGTTGTAACGGCTTCGGTTGATGCAACAGAAGCCGCCGTGCGCTCCAGACTGCCGATATAATTCGTATAATTCTCAAACGTATCTCTATCCGTACCGAGGAGTTCGCCGTTTTCGGATTGTGCGAGCTTCATGCCTTGGAAGAACGCGGCGGTGTTGATTGCCGCATCTCCGCTCGACAACGTAAATTGGATTTTGTTGGCTTCGCCGCCCTCTTTGTTGTAAAAGCTGAATTTGCCTCCGACGGCATCGTAGCTCGCGCGAATATTGGTTCCGAGCGCGTTAAAATCCGATACGAAATCGTTAAACGTCTTCTCATTGCCGGTCTCTTTTATTCTGCCGCCGGAAGTTTCTTTGACACCGAGCAGATCGCCGTAAGTATAAGAGAAATGCGTTTTCTTTTCGACGCCTTTATCATCGACTGTTCCATCGGAAACCCAGAATTCAAATGCCGTATCACCGGCTCGAACCGCTTCGCCGGTTTCTTCATTGACGATAATTGCCGGGTCTTCGCCCTCGCCCGTTTCGGCGGCACTGCTGACGACGCTGAGAGTGTTGGTCGTCGGATTGTAAGTCGATTGTTTGAAAATGTAATCCTGCAACTGAACACTGTTTTTTGGATCATCGGGATCATTGTTGATGATCGAAAGAGATTCGGTTGCAACGAGATATGCGCTTGTTGCGAGTGCATCGACTTGCACTTTGTGATTCATAATGACGGCATTGCCGTTTGCCGTAGCCGTGACCGCGTCCGAATTTGAGCTGATGGCGGACTTTGCGCTCATGCTTGACGACATTTTGTAAGGTGACAGCGTCGACGTACTGTAAGTCGTCAGTTTGTTGTAAATATCATTGTAGGCTTGCTTTGTCCATTCGTTTTTGGTGTAATTCTGTTGCATCTTGTCGTATTGCTTTTGTTTGGAAAGCATCCCGACCTTAACCATCGACTCGACATCGATGCCGGAACCGGACAAGCCGTAAATTCCATTGACTCCCATAACTTTCCCTCCCTGAAAAATGCAATGCGTAATGCGTAATTCGTAATTAATTCCGAACTCCCCATTACGCATTACGCATTACTAATTACGAATTGCTTTTCAAATGTTTTCGTCGATGAATGCGCCGAGCCAATCCTTTGCTCGAACCATGTTCTCGATCATCTCTTCGGGCGGAACTTCTTTTATGACTTCGTTCGTGCGCTTATCGACCATTTTGATCGACATCAAATTGACTTCTTTGTGATACTGAAACTCGAGATTGCAATCGATCTTGCTCATCAGCTCGTTGAAGGCTTCGGTCATCATCGACACCGTCTCTTCGTCAAGAGTGCCGGGCTCGAGATGAAATTCTTCGCCGACAGGCTTAAAGCCCTCGTCTTTCTCGAAAAGATTGTCGATCTCGCCGACTTTGCCGACCTTTGAACTGTCCGCACCGACAATGACTCGGTTCTCGACGCCGGAGTTTTGCACTGCCGGACCGGGGACTTTGCTTCCCATTTTGACCTGCTCAGCCGAGCCGATGACGACAGCGGCGGTCAAGACATCCTGTAATTTGCCCACCATTGTTGATCACTCCTCCGTGAATTTTACTGCCATCCTAAGCGGCGATCGACGCCTAGAAGTCATGGCATTAATTGTTAATCGGCAGAGCGTTGCTCAAATCGAGCTTACCGAGCTGTTGAGCGGCTCTGCGATTTTCCTCTTGAATCGCGCGGTAAATTTCGCCGCGATAGATTTTGATCTCGCGCGGAGCTTCAATCGCAATTCGGACGTTTTCGCCCTGCACTTCGACGACGTTGATGATGATGTCGTCTCCGATCATGATTTGTTGTCTGGGTTTTCGCGTGAGTACAAGCATTTACTCAACCCCCTTGTCGGGAAACAGCCGATGCTTCGTCGTGTAGCGCGTTTTCTCCATTACGAGCTGTTTTGCCTGCATGTTTTCGGTGTTTAAGACGAGCGGCGCGAGCAAATTCGCCGTCATGTAACGAATGCTGCCGTTCGGAATCGTGATGATTGAATAGAGCAGAACGTCTTCGGAATTTTTGATGTCGAGCTCGGTCATCGTATCATCATCGACTTCGATCTGGTACTCGGGGAAGAAAATGAAAGGCGTGGTGATCAGAAAAGCCAGCTCCGGCGATTTCAGCGATTGCATGAAGTAGTACGGACTTTCCTCGTCGTAAGGAATGATCACGAACTCGTGCTCGTCCTCGAACGCCGGAATGCCTTTTTTGAAGTGCACGATCTTTTCTTCTTCGACTTCGATCTCGCCAAACCGCATTGTGTTGATTTTCCGCATAAACCTTGCCTCCAATTCACGTTTTAAGCATAGATGTCATAATGATCCTGCGTCGTCCATTGCCGCAAAAAGCCCTGATTTTGAATGTAAGTTTCTACGCTGCCGGGCTGAATGTTGATCGTCGGAGCACGCGGCACATCATACTCGAGCCGTGTTTCGCCGACATCGATATCGCCGGTCGAGCGAGAGGCTTCCGCGACTTCGGGCGGCGCGTCCGGAATGGCAACGGCAACGATATATCGCTGTTTCATCAGCTCGGATTGCCGATCTTGCTCCGCGCGATTTCGGATGTAATTGCCGGGTTTGGACGCATTATTGATTAGTGCCCACGTTTCATTGGCGTGGGATGACACTGCCGATTGTACGTCGCTGATTCCGCGTTGCCCGTATTCGCGCGTGAGATCGCCCATCGTCGAATTGCCGTACGAGTGTCGACTCCGATACGCGTTGATGTCGATCTTCGCTTGAGTGAAGCCTTTCGTCGAGCGCGCCTGACGGACACTGCTTTGATTTACTGCCTGATTGTCATGCGCTTCCACAACGCGACTGTGCTGAATATTCATTCCGATCTGCGGAAGCGCGTGACGAATATTCAACTTTAACATTGCAATATTCCCCCTTTCTCGATAAAATTCCTGCCTTCAGATCAAAAAATGCGCAACGCGTAATGAATATCCGATTACGCATTACGCATTTCCAACGTCGAATGTTTTTTAGAGATAATCGGCGAGGGTTTGCGGCAAAATTCGTCCGCCCATCGACAGCGATAAATTATACAACATCTGTTGCGTCATAAGATCGGTCGCGAGCTTTGCCACGTCCGTCGCGCTGACGTTTGTAATGTCGTCGGTAATGTTATCCGCCTGCCGCTCGAGCATTGCCTGAACACTTTCATACATTTGCGAGCGCGTTCCGATCTTCGTCTGCGCGAATGTCAAGGTACTGCTCGAAACTTTTGCGACCGTCACGCCGTCGGAAGAAACCCAACGCGCGTTTGCGTTTTCTACCTGCTTCTGCACCGTCAACATTTCATTCAACATTGCGCATCCCGACAATTCATTGCCGGAAAAAGCATTGTCGAAAATATCCGTGCCGAACATATCCTGCCCCGTCACGTTGACCGTATCCGAAGGCTGTTCCGCCGCGCCGTTGATTTTTACCATCGAAATGTATCGATCGTCGCCGGCATAATCGACAATCTGCTGTTTGATCGTCGTGAAATGCAAATTCAATGAAGTAACTTCGCGATAAGTCGGATTGCCGTCGTCATCCAAAACCGGATCGCCGTTGTTGTTTTTTATGACTTCTTTCGTCTTTATCGGATTTTGCAAAGTCATCAAAATGTTGTTGCCGTCTGCAAGATCATCACGAAGCACTCCGCGATTGTCAAAGAACTTGCTGACGCGGAATCCTTCCAAATTCGCCTCGATGCCTTCGGTTTCTTCGGCATAAAGTCCGTAAGTGAGAGTGCCAAATCGATATTGAGTTTTGTTGCCGTCCGACGTGGCGGTATCGTCGAGGAGATTCGGCGTGCCGAGCGCGACCGCCTCTTTGTAGCCGGTATCCATAAACTCCTTCGTGTAAAGATTGCCGTCAATCGTGTCGAGATAATAAGTATTGCCGTCGTCGTCTTCGAGCGTCAGCATCTGCGTCAAATTCGTCTGCACGTCGATGTTGTTGCCCCGGAAAAACGAGATTTGCGAGTTATCGAGCGTCTTCGCAAGTCCGCGATCGACGAGCGTTTCGGACATGGTAAACGGCTTGACCAAGTCTTTTTGACCGGAGAAAATGTAGCGCGCGCCTTCCTGCGAATTCGCCGTCGCGACAACTTCTTGAATTTGCACGAGCATTTCTTTCGAGATCGCCATCATATCGGACTCGTTGTTCGTATCGGTCGACGCGTCGACTGCTTTGCCGGTAAATGTCTGCATTATCGACGAGATGTGATCGAGCGCGTCGTTTGAATGTTTCATCCAAGACAGCGCGTTTTTGACGTTGGTCTGATACTGTTCGTTCTCGTTTTGATTGTTTTGATAGCGCAGGAGTTTTGAATATGCGAGCGAGTCGTCCGATGGACGATGCAAGCTGCTGCCGTCGGCGTCCTCGAACAATTTCGTCTGTTTCTGATATGCAAGATTGAGCTGATGCTGATAATTGTACATGAATTGCGTGCTGCTCATTCGGATTGCCATTTATCTCACTTCCTTCGATTGAAATTATCTGCCGACGATGCCGGTGTTGTTTACCAGTCGATCGAGCATTTCGTCCATCGTCGTGAGCATCCGCGAGCAGGCACTGAAGCCTTTTTGGAAGCGGAGCATGTTCGTCAACTCTTCATTCCAATCGACGCCCTGCTCGGCATCGCGCCAATTTTTGATCTGCGTCATAACCGTATCCTGTGTTTCGAGTTTGACATCAATCGTCTCGGCGTCAATTCCGAGTCTCGACATCGACGAATTGTAAAACGCATTAAGCGATGCACTGCCGATTGCCCGGGTGATTTCCGTTGTGCCGTTGAGATTGTTCTGATAGTACAATGCGCTGATCGGAACGCCGTCTCGATAATATCCGTTCAAGCCGAGCAAAGTGACGAACTCCCGATATTTGATCTGATCGTCCATGGGTTTAATCGTGCCGGTGCATTCGTCGCTTGTCATATTGAACAACTCACTGATCAGAACGGCGTTGCGTCCGTCTGCAGTGTCATCGTCCGAGCTGAGTTTGGTCGCGATCATGTTTTTTCCGTCCGCCGTATCGAGGATCGGATTTACTTTCATCGCATCGATAATCGCGCTGCCGGACAAGCGATTGTCAATGCCGTCTTTGAGCGGCTCGCCGGACTTCATTTGATATTGCCCGTCGGCGGTGCAGGCGCGATACTCATGATTGTTTTCATCGTATTTGTAACACAAAACGTAGTCATGATTAAGCTCATCCCGGCGAAAAATATACAGCACGTCGCTCGTGCCGTAAAAATTCACGTCGGTGTATTTTTCGTTGTCTTCGATGCCGCTTTTGACAAGTCCGTAGCCGGCTTTGTGTTGCTCGTTCAATGTCGTGAGCATAAACGCCGACATACTCGTGATATCATCGATAAGTCGTTTGCTTTGATTGATTGCTTCCATATCGCCGCCGAGACTGCCCGTCGTCGGGGCATAAACGATATCGCTCTGATCAACGCGAATCGTATAATCCATGACTCCGTAGTCTACGCCGTATTCGCGGCTCGCGACCGGATTTGACAGCGATAAAGTCAATTTCGCAATGCCGTTGACGAGCGTAATGCCCTCGGAATTGATCTCGTACTTTCCGTCGGGATGCTCGGTGACGACGACTTGCATGTACTTCGAGAGATCGTCGATCAAAAGATCGCGCTGATCTCGGAGATCATTCGCGCTTGCGCCGGTGACTTCGCGTCTTGCGATCGCGTCGTTGATGTTGATGATCTTATCCGTAAGCTCATTGACTTCGCCGAGCCGGACTCGGACTTGATCATACGTCGCGTCGATTTGATTTTGCAATTGAGAAGTCGCGTAATTGAAAACGTCCGAAACGACTTTACCCTGCTCGATGACTGCCATGCGGTTTGCGGTCGTGCTCGCGTTTGTCGACAGATCAACCCATGATTGATAGAACTTCATCATTGCGTTTTGAATGCCGGTGCCGCCGCTGTCGTCGAAAATCGCCTCGAGTTTGTCGTAATTGACGCGGAGCGCATCGAGATAATTCTCCGTTGCCGTCTCCTGCCTAAACTGTTTGTCGGCATAAATGCTGCGCGCGCGTGTGACAATTTTTGCATCGACGCCGGTGCCGATTTCGATGATGCCGGTGTAAGACGCCTGTTGGATGCTCGGCGTTTGCGCCAATACCACCCGTTGACGCGAATAGCCTTCCGTGCCTGCGTTGACGATGTTGTGACCGGTCGTATCCTGCATTGCCTGATGTGCGAAAATGCCGCGCACCATCGTGTTCAGACCGGCGAATGTCGATCTCATCTCATGTTCACTTCCTTATTACTGATACTCGCGTCAAATGTTTGCGTCGAAAATTCTTCGCCCGCTGCCGCCGCCGGTTTCGTTGCCGTATTTTCCATATGTCGTTCCCGCCGTCGCGCGCGACATCACGTTCATGTTGAAGTCGATGAATTTTTTGCTGTTGACGAGCAGAGTACCGGCATTGAACAGCCGTTTCTGCAATTCCATCTGAAGTGTGCCGACTTGATTGATAAGTCGCTCGGCAACATTGCGTTCTAAGCCGTCCGGTTGCCGCTCGATAAATGAATGAAGGTTGTCAATCGATTCCGCGCGGAGCATTTCCTGCAGTTTTGCGTCGGCTTTCGACATTTCCGGCATTACCGTTTCGATTGCCTGCACGGTTGCGGTGATGCCGCCGCCGGCGGTACTCTTTTGGAGTTCGTCGCTCAAATCGTCAAGCAGTTCGTTTAATCGCCGACAGATAATCAGCTGTTCGCGCAGATTTTTTATCACTCTGTCCATAATTCAATTAGGAATGCGTAATGCGTAATGCGTAATTGGGGTTCGGGAGTGACGGTTTTTAATTACGAATTACGAA
>ERZ842401.2573-NODE-2573-length-24115-cov-5.871530_pt1 | contig 24115 bp, 22 predicted proteins | sample MGYA00521270_ERZ842401 | MGnify/ENA primary metagenome ERZ842401 (study PRJEB31892, sample SAMEA3878208) | bioreactor metagenome | biome: Moose rumen | place: Sweden | collected 2011-10 | study: EMG produced TPA metagenomics assembly of the PRJEB12797 data set... | reverse complement strand
GGGCGTCGGAGCGGCGCATCCGCCAGCCCACGAAGAGCACGATGAGCAGGCCGCCGATGGGCATGAGGTAGAGAGCGGTGAGGTGGTCGAGCAGGTCGAACACGCTTTTGCCGCCGAGGTGGAGTGGGCTGCCCGCGCGGAAGCTGAGGGTGGCCAGCAGGCCGAGCACGGCGGTGCCGACGGTGCCGACGAGCACCGCCTTGCCGCGCGAGAGGCGCAGTTCCTCGCTCAGGGCGGCCACGATGACCTCGAGCAGCGAGATGGTGGAGGTGAGGGTGGCTATGACCAGCAGCAGGAAGAAGATGAGGCAGAAGAAGTAGCCGCCGGTCATCTGCTGGAATACCATGGGCAGGGTGGTGAAGGCGAGGGCGGCTCCGGCTTCGGGCTTTATGCCGAAGGTGAAGGCGGCGGGGAAGATGATGACGCCGGCCATGACGGCCACCAGGGTGTCGGCCAGGACCACGCTGACCGACGAGGAGAGGAGGTTGTCCTTGGGGCTGATGTAGGAGCCGTAGGTGATGAGGCAGCCCATGCCTATGGAGAGCGAGAAGAAGCTTTGGCCGAGGGCGCTGATCAGCACGTGGCCGTCGATTTTGCTGAAGTCGGGGTGGAAGAAGAAGCGCAGCCCCTCGGCGGCTCCGCCGAGGGTGAGCGACTTGACGCAGAGCACGAGCATGATGACCAGCAGCACGGGCATGAGGATTTTGCTCCAGCGCTCGATGCCGTTTTTCACGCCGCGCGCCACCACGAGGGCGGTGAGCGCGAGGAAGAGCATCTGGCAGGCGATGGGCAGCCAGGGGTGGTTGGTGAACGAGGCAAACTGGGTGGAGATCTGCCCCAGGTCCTGCCCGTCGAAGCTGTTGGCGGCGGCCTTGGCCAGGTAGCCCAGCGTCCATCCGGCCACGGTGGTGTAGAAGGCCAGGATGAGGAATGCGCAGCCCACGCCGAGGTAGCCCACAACGGGCCACCCCTTCGAGCCGCCCGAGAGCCGCCTGAAGGCTCCTGCGGGCGAGGCCTTGGCCCGCCGGCCTATGATGAACTCGGCCACCATCAGCGGTGTGCCGACCAGCAGCGCGGCCGCCAGGTAGACGAGCAGGAAGGCGCCGCCGCCGTTGGCCCCGGCTTCGCAGGGGAAGCGGTAGATGTTGCCCAGGCCGAGGGCCGAGCCTGCGGTGGCTACAATGACGCCGAGTTTGGAACCGAAATGTTCGCGGGAGGTGTTCATGGGGTGTATTCTCTTTTGCGGTGTGGAATTCAAAGCAGGGGACTGAGCAGTCGCGAAAGCGAGTTGGCCAGCTTGCGGCCGAAGGGGCGATGGGGCCAGGTGGCCGGGTCGAGCAGGGTGCAGTCGGCCATGTCGGACAGGAAGATGTCGCGCTGGCGGACGGCTGCCGCAGGGCTGTAGATGAAGGCATTGACCTCGAAGTTCTGGCCGAAGGAGCGGCTGTCGATGTTGGTGGAGCCGATGGTGAGGAAGTCGTCGTCGCACACCATGGTCTTGGCGTGGAGGTAGCCTTTGGGGTAGAGGTAGACTTTGACTCCGGCGTCGATGATGTCCTGGAAGTAGGATTCGGAGGCGTAGAGCATCACGGCGCCGCGGTCGGCGGTGCCGGAGACCATCAGGCGCACGTCCACGCCGGCCAGGGCGGCGTTGCGCAGGGCGAGCAGTATGGGCTCGGTGGGTATGAAGTAGGGCGACTGGAGGTAGAGGTAGCGGCGGCTCTGGGCTATGATCTGCACCATGCCCTGCATGACGGTGTCCCACTCGTCCATGGGGCCGGAGGTAACGATCTGCACGTTGAGGTCGGCGGGCTGCACGCTGGCAGCGGCAGGCGGGAAGTAGCCGGGCGAGTCGAGCAGCTCTTTCGAGCAGAAGCGCCAGTCGGCCAGCAGGGCCACCTCGAGCTGCGAAACGGCGGGACCCGCCAGGCGGATGTGGGTGTCGCGCCACACGCCGTGGTTGATGCCGTCGCGGTAGCGGCGCGCTATGTTCATGCCGCCCGTGTAGCCCGTGTGCCCGTCGATGACCACTATTTTGCGGTGGGTGCGGCAGTTGATGTCGCGGGTGAACATCGAGGGAATGAATTTGAGGAAGGGGCGCACCTTCACTCCGCCTTCGCGCATGTGGTTGTAGTAGCGGCTGTGGACGAAGAGGTTGGCGAAGCTGTCGTACATCAGGCGCACGTCCACCCCTTCGCGGGCTTTGGCGATGAGCAGCTCGGAGAGTTCGCGCCCCACTTCGTCGTCCTCGATTTTGTAGAATTGTATGTGCACGTAGCGGGTGGCCTGGGCTATGTCGTCGAGCATGCTTTGGAACATGGGGGTGAAGTCGGTGAAGATGCGCACGTCGTTGCCGTTGAAGAGGGGCGAGTCGTTGGCTCCGTGCATCATGGAGGCGAGCTTGGTGTATTTGTCGTCGGGCGGACGGCTGGCAATGGCGGCGGCACAGGCCTGGTCGCGCAGACGGGTCAGGCGCTGCATCTCGTCGGGCCTGATGACGCGGCTGCTGCGGTGGTTTTTGCCGAAGATGAAGTAGAAGACGAGACCCACCACAGGCAGCAGGATGAGCATCGCCACCCAGAAGATGGAGATGTCGGCCTTGCGGTTCTCCATGATGACCAGCAGGATGGAGCTGGCCACAAGGAGGAAGTAGAAGATTTCAAATATCATGGTTCCTGTTTTTGATGCGCTGCTGCAGGTCGGCCACGCGGGCGGTGAGTTGGGCGAGTTGCAGGTCGATGAATTGCTGGCTGTATTTCTGGTCGCAGAAGCCGTTGCCGCGGGCAATGAAGGCTTCGTCGTCGGCTTGGTCGGTGTCGAGTTCCTGGTAGCTTTGCAGGGCGCGCAGGGCCTGCTCAAGCTGCTGTTCGAGGGTGGGGTGGGGGGTCATGGCAGCAGTTGGTTTACGGCTTGTTCTATTCCTTCGTGGTCCACGTCGGCGGTTACGAGGTCGGCGGCCTCCTTGACGCAGTCGGCGGCGTTGCCCATGGCTATGCCTGTGCCTGCGTAGTGCAGCATCTCGATGTCGTTGGCTCCGTCGCCGAAGGCTATGGTGTCGCGCCGGTCGATGCCGAAGTGGCGGCAGAGTGCCTCCATGCCGAGGGCTTTGCTGTTGCCTGCGGCCACGATGTCGGTGAACTGGGGGTGCCAGCGGGGCAGGCGGCTGTGGGGCAGAAGCGGTGCAAGGGCGGCGTCCATGCTCTCGGGCATCAGGGCGATGATTTGGTAGGCCAGGGTGCCGCGCAGGCGGTCGATGTCGACCACGGGCGGCATGGCGAAGTCGAGCTGGTCGCGTATGGCAAGGGCGGCAGGGTTGAGCTGCGAGGCTATCATGCCGTCGGCGGTGAAGAGCATGGTGCACAGGCCGTGCGCTGCGGCATAGTCGAGCCAGGCTTCGGTGTCGGTCTGCGGCACGGGGTTGCTCAACAGGGTTTCGCCTTCGGGCCCCAGCACGAGGGCCCCGTTCATGGTGATGAGGCCGTCGGTGGGGAAGGGCAGCTCGGGTATGAGCACTTTCGGGCGCCCGGTGGAGATGAAGACGAGTACTCCCTGTCGGCGCAGGCGGCCGATGGCCCGGAGGGTGCCGGGCGAGACACGGTGGGTGCGGAAGCTGAGCAGGGTGCCGTCGATGTCGAAAAAGGCTGCGCGGATCATGATTGCTGTTTTTGGGAGATTTGGTATGCGTTGTAGAGGTTCTGGTAGACACTGTAGGTGGCCATGAACACGGCCGACAGGGGCGTGAGGAAGGTGTTGGCCATCCAGATGCCCATGGCCGAGTTTTTCTGCCCCATCATCTGCGCTCCCGCCACGGGGTCGTGGTGGCGCTGCCCGAGTTTGCGTCCGACGAGGAACTGGAGTATGCAGACCGCCAGCGAGAGGCCGGCAAGCCACAGAATAAGGTGCCAGTGGGTGGCTCCCTGGGTGATGATGTAGTGGATGGTCTGGCCGAGGGTGATGAACAGGGCCACGGCCCACACGTAGTAGCTCCAGTGGGTGCGGCTGGCAATGAGGTTGTTCACCTTGGGCAGCCACAGCTGGAGGGCAAGGGCCAGGAAGAAGGGAAGGGCAAGGGTGGAGCCAATCTTGGCGAAGGGGAGCAGGTAGGTGGTGGCAAGGGAGTATTCGGGGTGGTCGCCGATGAGGGTGAAGGCTATGGGGGCGACCACGGCCACCATAAGGTTGCCGGCAATGGTGTAGGTGGTTACGCGCTCGCGGTTGGCTCCGAGCATGCAGCTTACCACGGTCGATGAGGCTGCCACCGGACTGAGAAAGCCCATCATGACGCCTTCGGCCAGGATGGTGCTGCCCCCGCAGAGGAGGATGGCGCTGTAGGCGGCGGCGCTGACTATGATTTGCCAGCCCATGAGTTCGAGGTCGAAGCGTGTGAGGCGGAGCTTGCGCAGGTCGACGGCGCAGAAGGTGAGCAGCAGTATGAGGAAGATGAGCACCGGGACGGCGGGGGCGAGTTTGAGGCAGAGGTTGTGGAAGAGCAGGCCAAGCACGATGGCCACCGGAAGTACGTATTGCTTGAATCGGGCCATGAGGAGTGTCAGATGTGGTGGATCAGGCGGGTGAAGAGCGCGGTCATGCGGTCGGCGGCGGCATCGGCTTGGCGCACCACGTCGTCGGCATCGTTGGTGGCTCCGTTCTTGAGGTCGTTCGACTGGTTGGTGATGACGCTGACCCCGAAGACTTCGAGGCCGCAGTGCCGTGCCACGATGACTTCGGGTACGGTGCTCATGCCTACGGCGTCGGCTCCGAGGGTGCGGTACATGGCATATTCGGCCGGCGTTTCGTAGGTGGGGCCGGTCTGGGCGGCATAGATTCCGTGGTGAAGCTTTATGCCCAGCCGGGCGGCTGTCTCGTCGGCCGCCTGACGTAGGCGCGGACTGTAGGTGTGGGTCATGTCGGGAAAGCGGGGACCGAAGTCCTCCTTGTTTGGCCCTATGAGGGGGTTGGGCATGAAGTTGATGTGGTCGACGATGACCATAAGGTCGCCCACCCGGTAGTCGGGATTGACGGCTCCGGCGGCATTGCTCACCAGGAGGGTCTTCACCCCCATGCGTGCGAATACCCGCACGGGCAGGGTTACCTGCTCCATCGTGTGGCCTTCGTAGTAGTGGAGCCGCCCCTGCATGGCCATGACGGGGGTGCCGTCGAGGGTGCCGATGATGAGGTTCCCGCTGTGGCCTACGGCGGTGGGCTGCTGGAAGTGGGGAATGGCGGAGTAGGGGAGGACAATCGGGTTGGCTATGCGCTGGGCCATCTTTCCCAGGCCGCTGCCGAGAATGACGGCAACGCGGGGTACGGTCAGTCCGCATCGGGCAATTTGGCCGAGGATGTAGGCCGAGGTTTCTTCATAGGGGGTCATGGGAACAGGGGTGTCAGGGTCGTTGCTGATTTTTCAGTAGGTCGATTTGGGCTTGTATTTCGGCGGCTCGCTCGTAGTCTTCGGTGGCTTCGCAGCGGTGCAGCTCGTCGGTCAGGCTTTCGAGGGTCGGCTCGTCGGATTTGGGTGCGGGGGCTGCAATGCCGCATTCGTCAAGTATGGTTGGGTGGGTGTAGATGGGGACTTCGAACAGTATGGCAAGGGTGATGGCGTCGGTGGCACGACTGTCTATTTCGCGGCTGTTGAAGCCGTCGCTCAGGTGCAGCGTGGCATAGAAAAGCCCTTCCACTACGCGGTCGAGGCTTACGAACTCGAGGTGAATCCCGTAGGTGTCCATGATGGTCTTCATGAGATTGTGGGTCAGCGGTCGTTGGGTCCGGGTGTCGCTTTCTGCTATGAGTAGCGCCCGGGCTTCGTGTTGCCCTATGACGATGGGAATGTGCGTGGTGCCGTCCAGAGTGCCCAGGGTGAGCACACAGCTGCCTGAATGCGAGGGACTGTTCTCGATGTGGAGTGGCATTACCTGTATCATGGCTGTTGGGGATTGGCTGTTTGCAGGGCAAGGTAGTCGGTGAGTTGTTTGACGGCCTGTCCGCGGTGGCTGATGAGGTTCTTCACGTCGAGGGGCATCTCGGCAAAGCTGAGGGCGAAGCGGTCGGGCATGAAGATGGGGTCGTAGCCGAAGCCCTCGCCGGTGGTGTGGCGTTCGGTAAGAATGGTTCCTTGCACCCGCCCCTCAAAGTAGGTGATGCGTTTCTCGTCGGCTGTGGGTTCGATGAGGCATACAACGGTGCGGAACTGCGCACGACGGTTGCTCTCGCCCTCAAGGGCGGCAAGCAGTTTGTCTATGTTGTCGTCAAACGAGCAGTGCTCGCCGGCATAGCGCGCAGTATACACCCCAGGGGCTCCGCCGAGGGCTTCCACCTCAAGACCTGTGTCGTCGGCAAAGCAGGCATTGTGCGTGCGTTCCCACACCCACATGGCTTTCTGCAGGGCGTTGCCTTGCAGGGTGTCGGAGGTCTCGGCTATCTCGCCTTCGAGGTGAGCCTCGTTCAGACTGACAATCCGGATGCCGGCCGGTATGGCGGCCCGCACTTCCTGCAGTTTGTGGCTGTTATTGGTGGCGAAAATGAGTTGTCTCATGTCCTTTATGGCGTTAGGGTTATATGTCGGGGTGCTGTATTGTTCGGTTGTTTTTTTATTTTCCGTGTTTCTATAACGCCTCTGGTCTGTTTTTATTATCTGCGCCCGCTGTTTATTTATGCAATCGTTTCTCTGTTTCATTCTGCACCCCCAATAGCCCGTCTGGACATCAATAAGCCCGTCCGGTTAAACTTACTTTATGCATACCTGAAGCATACCCAGTGCATACCCATAGCGACCCCAGACTATAGGAAATGCATCCAACATGTATACAATATGCATATGGATGTTGTATAAAAATCTGATAAATAGATATTTGTGAGACTTTATTTCAAGGATGTTCCAGAAAATCAATTGTTAGTATCCATTTTTTCAGCCCCACCGACATAAAACCGCAATTTGTACAAGTTAAATAAAATGTGTATTTTTGCATTGTTTTAATACCATGATAAACAACAAATAGAAAACAATGGCAAACTACTGTTTTTCTGGACACGAGTCCTTTGCTTGCAAGTCATTATGGCTCAAGAAAGGATACGATTTTGTTGTACAGAAACGCGATTTTAATGCTCCCGATGCGGTGATTCATCTCGGCGTTGGAAAAAATATGGTCTCCTCCATCCGTTATTGGCTTAAGGTTTGCGACATCTATGATGATGGTAAAATAACCCCATTAGGGTATTATCTTTTAGATGACCAAAATGGCAAAGACCCTTATCTCGAAGATTTGGCAACTCTGTGGTTGCTTCATTTTAACCTCGTTTTCAATGGGCAGGCTTCCATCTATAAGATTTTCTTCTGTGAGTTTCAACGTGAGCGCGCCCGCTTTACAAAAGAGCAGTTTACAAACCACATCAAATACAAACTTGTTGGCGAGGGTTTGAAGACTGCGTTCAACGAAAACACTGTCAAAAAAGACATTGATGTTCTCATCCACAACTACGCATTACCCCGTAAACCACAGTCAAATGAAGACTTCTCGGCATTATTCATTGACCTTGACTTACTCCGAATCAATGACGACGGCAAAGAATATTATTTCAACACCGAGGGCAAACGTAAAGTCCCAACTCAGATATTCCTCTATGCTTTGACCAAACTGAAAGAAAAAGAAGGTGACAACACATTACCCTATGACGATATCCGCCACTATGTTGGAATGACATTCTGTATGACCGATGCTGAGATTATTGAAATGCTAAAACAACTGGCTTCCCAGTATTCAAGCCTTCTATCTTATAGCGATGAGGCGGGTATCCGACAAATACAATTTATCAAGGACATTGCATCCGAAACAATTCTAAATGATTACTATGAAGCGAGCATTTAATCTGTCAGCCAATATTGAAAACGGCTTTGCCGAGGGCTCTCACTACATAGTAACCCCTAACGCAAAGAAAGCCATAAGCCGTATTGTCAACGGCTTCAATTCTGGAGTGCATTCCTATACGATTATCGGCACATACGGAACAGGCAAATCCAGCTTCTTGTTGGCAATGGAAACTGATTTGCTTCGAAACAAACAGAAACCACTTCTGTTCGACCCGTGTACTCTTTCTGATGCCACAAGCTATGAAATACTAAACATTGTTGGTGACTACTGTGAACTTCTTACCATCTTGCAGCGCAAACTGAAAAATGTAAAATCTGGCGAAAGTATTATTGACGCACTCAATCGCTATTACAAAGAGTGCCAAAAACAGGGCAAATTCTTGGTGATAGCTATTGACGAGTTCGGTAAGATTCTTGAACACGCAGCAAAAAACAATCCCGAAAAGGAACTGTATTTTCTACAGCAATTTGCTGAGTACATCAATGACCCATCTCGACAGATTCTATTGCTCACCACTCTTCATCAGAATTTCGGTTCATACGCCAAAAATTTGACCGAAGAACAGAAAAATGAATGGAAGAAGGTAAAAGGGCGTTTTATGGAGGTTGCTTTCGTTGAGCCAATAGAACAGCTCCTGCACCTTGCGTCCGTCCAATTGCAGGAAGAATCTAAACCAGTAGCCGGCACAAATGCCAAAAACCTCCATCGGCTCGCTGTTGAGACGGGATTTGTCGCCAAAGATTTCGACGAGCAAACAGCATTGCAACTTTATCCATTAGACATCTTCTCCGCCTATGCCATCACATCCGCTATACAACGCTATGGACAGAACGAACGCTCACTTTTCTCGTTTCTCTCCACGAGAGGCGAGGACTCTGTTCTCGATTTCCGCCCGGAGGAACGGTTGACATATAATCTATCCAAAGTTTGCGATTATATCACCTACAATTTCCAAACCGCACTGAGTGATGCCAATGCCGATTCAATGGCATGGGCTACAATACGGCATTCTATTGAACGGGTAGAAAAGATAAATTGGGAGTCAGCAGAACAGTCGTTCACTGCTATCAATCTCATCAAGACGCTTGGTTTGCTGAACATTTTTGGCAATGCCGGCTTTCGTCTCGATATCCCTCAGTTTTCACGCTATGCCAAATGGGCCATGAATACCTCGAAGGCAGACGATGTCATTCGGCGACTCATCGAAATGCAAATCGTTCGCTATGCATCATACAAAGGACGGCTCGTATTGTTCGAAGGTACAGATATTGATCTGGAAGCCGAGTTTCACGAAGCAGGTCTTCGCGTGCCACGTCCCATATATTTTATTGACAAATTAATCCAGTTCTTTCACCAAAGAATTGCCCCTGTCAAAGCCCATTTCTATCAAAAAGGCACTCCTCGCTTCTTCGACTATAAGATACTTGAAACACCAGAAAGGACAACTCCCGATGGTGATACCGACGGCTACATAGAACTTGTTTTCTCTACCAAGAAGAACGCACTAAAAGACTTGAAAGACCTCAGTGCATCCACTGACATCGCAATAGTTTTTGCATTTTTTAAGGAGACGGAGAACTTGGTAAATCACTTGTATAACATAGATAAATACAAGTATTTGTTAGACAAAGTTGTTGTTGAAACCGACAATATAGCTCGAGGTGAATTCAAGAAACTGCTTGAATACGAGCAAGAATTACTAAACAAAGAGCTTAGCGACAGCCTCTTTTCATACAATGACAAGGTCGTTTGGATTTACAATGGTGAGGAACAAAATATACACTCCCACCGCGATTTCAACAAACTGCTATCTCGTGTGTGTGACGAGGTCTACAGCAAGACTCCCGTGATGAACAACGAATTGTTCAACCGTTATAAACTCAGTGGCAGCATTTCTACAGCCCGAAAAAACTATTTGACAGCACTCATCGATCACAATGCAGAAAAAGACCTTGGTTTTCCAAAAGGCAAATTCCCTCCCGAAAAGACAATCTACTACTCTCTTTTGAAGGATACCAGGCTACACAAGAATGGCGAATTCTCTGATGCCGACATAAAAGAGGGATTCAGACCTCTATGGGATGCCTCCGAAGAGTTTCTTCAAAGCACTGTTAATAAACCTCGTCGCATTTCCGAACTGATAGGCATTCTGACTGACAAACCCTACAAAGTCAAACAGGGACTGCTTGACTTCTGGATTCCAACATATCTCTACATACGTCGCCAAGACTTTGCCCTCTATGATGCTACCCGTGGCAGCTTTATTCCTAATGTCAATATGGAGTTCTTTGACCTGCTGCAGAAACATCCTCGAGACTATCAGGTGAAAAAGTTTGCTGTCGACGGAGTCAAACTCAGTTTCTTCAACCAATATCGCCGCTTTGTCAATCTCGGCGATGAGTTCTCGATATCAACTCAGAGTTTTATTGAGACCATCAAACCTTTCCTCCACTTCTATGTCCGTCTGAACGACTATACCAAACATACTCGCAAGTTCAACCACCGTTCCACGATGCGCTTCCGCGATGTACTTGCCAATGCCAAAGACCCTGAACAAGCATTTTTCGAAGACTTGCCAGACGCTCTCGGTTTCGACCGCGACAAGATGAAAGACGAACAAACCATTAATGAGTATGGGCGGGTTATTGAACGCGCCATTCGCGAGCTTCGAACCTGCTATACCAATCTGATTGACCGTATTGAGGAGCGTCTTGTTGATGAATTCGGTCTTGATTCGGGCGACTACTCTGAATACATAACTGAAATCCGTCAGCGGTTGGCCAATGTCAAAACGCATCTGCTCACCGGCAAACAGAAAGAGTTCTATCACCACGTGATGACCGAATACGACAATCGCACGCAGTGGTATCAGTCTATCTGCTATACCATACTGGACCAGCGCCTCAACACTCTGCGTGACGAGCAAGAAGATAAACTTGTTGACGACCTCATCTATATGTTCCGTGAATGTGAAAAATATTCCGACATATCACGACGGTTGAAAGAGGCCGACAATAGCGACGCTTACTCATTCGATATGGTGACCAATCAAGGCACAAACATCCGCACGCAGACCTATATTCTTCCCGAAAAAGACAAGAAAAGATCTTTCGAACTGGAAGACAAGATAAACCGTATTCTATCCGGTAACAATAACGTGGATGTTTGTACACTACTTTCAATATTGAACAAGAAAATAAACAAATAAGATGATCAGCGATATTTCAATAAAAAACTTCAAGTCCGTTGTGGATGTTAGCTTACCACTTGGAAGATTCAACCTTCTAATTGGAGCCAATGGATGTGGTAAATCAAACATCCTCGAAGGCATTGCAATGGGCGCCGCAGCCAGTTCAGACAAATTGGACTATGAGTATTTTGCCAATCGGGGTATTCGTGTTGTCGAACCCCATCTTATGACATCCGCTTTTGATGGCATAGATGACAAGGTCATCACGTTGTCCATAGATAGTGGTGAAAAATATTCTCCTAGTTTCAACATTTCTTATAACCGTGGCGTAAAACCAGCGCGATGGGAGACGGATTCCCAAAACATAAATTCTGTTTTAACGGAAATAAAGAAGCTAATACCAAATGGTCATCCAAAGTCTGGAGATGTGCTTAAGATGATAGCTCAAATTGAAGAATCCAAGGGGAAAATCCAGTATTCTATACGATTGAAACGAACAAAAGACGACCATACTGAATTAATGTCGGTTAATCCTGAAATAAGCCAATTCCTTATATATTCCCTCGAAGAAAGCAAACTGCGCCAAGCTGACAACTCTAACCGAACCTACCCATTAGGCCGTCACGGAGAGGGACTCTTTGCTTACCTGAAAGAACTATCCCAACGACCAGATTCCAACACAATTTTCGAGGAGATAAAAGAACACTTGAAAATCCTTGACTGGTTTGACGATCTGGAGGTGCCGACGGGACAACTCTCCATGGAGTTCAATATTAAGCTCAAAGATAGTTACTTGACCGACACTCTCAACACTTTCGACCAGCGCAGCACCAATGAGGGTTTTCTATACCTGCTGTTCTATCTTACCCTAATCATATCTGACGAGACGCCGCGTTTCTTTGCCATTGAAAACATCGATACTGCATTTAATCCCAAGCTCTGCCGTGAGGTGACACGTCGTCTTATTGAACTGGCTAGGAAACATAACAAACAGATTATTGCCACAACTCATAATCCAGCAGTGCTTGACGGCATAAACCTGTACGAAGACGATGTACGCCTACTTGTTGTACGTCGTACCATTGACGGATACACAAAAACCAACCGTGTGACGTTGAAAGGCGAGATGACGATGCCACTCTCCGAAGCTTGGCAAAAAGGGTTTATTGGCGGACTACCTGATAACTTTTAAAACGCCTCGTTATGATTACGATAGGCTTGATTTGTGAAGGCACATCTGAAGTAAAGATTTTGACTTATATCATCAATCGATATTTGGGAGACGACGTGGCTATCAACCGCATACAACCATCATTAAAATTGTCCCATGGCATAGAGAAGCAAAACGATGAGGGAGGTTGGCTTCAAGTACTCAATCATTGCAACGACAACACCATCACGAATAATATGGTTGCCAACGACTACATAGTCATTCAAATTGACACCGATACCTGTATTCAGAAAAATTACGATGTTGATATCTATGATGAAATGCACAATAAAGTTCCCGACAGTGTTCTGTATGACAGAGTTTGTGCCCGCTTGAAGCAAAATATTAGTGATGAAGTATGGAATGCCTATTCTGATAAGATTATATTTGCCATCTGTTTCAATGAAACAGAATGTTGGCTACTCCCACTCTACTATGCGAATGATGCCAAGAAACGTTGTGCTACAACCAACTGCATCTATATTTTAAATCAGCAACTTCAAAAAGATGGCATAGGGATCCCTGAAGAGAAGAAAAATTCCCCCGAAGCCATTGCTGTGTATCAAAAAGTTCTGAAAAAGATGAAAAGAAAGGACATTCCTCGAATAGCCCAATACAACTTGGGATTCCTGAAGTTCGTAGAGCAATTGAATACAATTAACAAAGGAGCGGAAGAATGAATGTAAGGCACATATTAGGCATATCTGGTGGCAAAGATAGCGCAGCACTTGCTATTTATCTGAAAAAGAAATACCCGAACTTGGCGATTGAGTATTATAATTCAGATACGGGATGCGAATTAGGCGAAACTGAAGCTCTAATCGATCGTCTAGAAGCGTATTTGGGAAAAATTGTTCGTTTAAAGGCTGTAGAAGTTGAAAATAGTCCAGAACCAACACCTTTCCATCATTATTTGAAAGCCATGGGTGGTTTTTTGCCATCGCCACAAGCGCGTTGGTGTACTAAAAAAATGAAACTTGATCGGTTCGAGGAATTCGTCGGCGATGACTATGCAATCTCTTATGTGGGCATTCGAGGGGATGAAGATAGAGATGGATATATTTCATCTAAACCTAATATTCAAGCAATATTCCCTTTTAGAAAGAATATATGGAGTATTGATGTCATCAACAAAGTGCTACATAATGACAACATAAACCAGTTGATTGATATATACGATAAATTATGTCCGGACGGAATTATGAAAGAGGATATAATGGATATCGTAAGAAAACCTCTTTCGAAAACATTCTTCTATTCAAAAAAAATGAATGCTTTACTTGATTTTGATATCAGGTTGTTCAATCATGTGGTTTTTGAATATTTGAAGACGACCGATTATCCTGTGGGAAAATTGGATGAATTTCCATTGATGGACAATGCTGATGTTCTTGTAAAAGACGATATTTTTAGAACATTGAGGGAAAGTGGAGTTGGAGTCCCTGCTTACTATGAGGAGATACCTTTTGAAGTAGATGGTAAAAAAGGATCCTATTGCCGTAGTCGCTCTGGTTGTTATTTCTGTTTTTTCCAACAGAAGATAGAATGGATATGGCTTTTAGAACAGCATCCAGACTTGTATAAAAAAGCAATGGAATTTGAAAAAGATGGTTATACATGGAATCAAAATGAAAGTTTGGAGGATCTGTGCAAACCTGAGCGTGTGCGACAAATCAAACTTGATATAATCAAACGCCAAGAAGAAAATAGAAAGCAAGAAAAAGGCACAACCCTTGCAGATATACTTGGCGATGAAATAATGTGTGCAAACTGTTTTATTTAATTTTTCAAATTATGGAATACACATCAAAAATTCTGACAATTGAGGAATTGTATGAAATGATAACTCACGGCAAAATAGATCTCCGCCCTTCATACCAAAGGAATTTCATTTGGGGGAAAAAGGATCAACAACTATTGATTGATTCCATTCTTAAAGGTTATCCTTTACCAAACTTCTTCATCTATAAAAATGATTCAGAATCTTTTGAGATGGTGGATGGTCAACAAAGGGCCGAGACGATTTGCAGGTTTATTAAAGGCGCAATTACCAGTTCTGACAAACGACATTTTTCAAATATCCCAAATCAGCAGGACTTCTGGAAATACAGATTAGTTATAATAGAAATAAAAAATATTGATACTTCGAAGGGTGAGGATATAGCCACATTCTATGCTTTAGTCAATAAACAAGGCAATCATTTAAACACATCGGAAATCAATAAGGCACAATATGCAAACACTCCTATTTTAACAATGATAGAAGGTTTGATCAATTCTGAAGAAATGGCTCAGTTGGATATTTTTAATTCAAAAACAAAAAGCAGGATGAATGATCGAGCTCTAATAGAAGAAATTGTTGCATATTTGAAAAGTGGGTTTTATGATAAGAGAGATGCTGTGGATGCTATGTATGAATCCGATTTTTCTGATGACGAAATCGGCGCTCTGCAGTCTACCTTTATGACTATTTTGAATAGAATATGTTTACTAGATCAAATATCTCCAATTAACAAAACCCGGTATAGACAAAGAAATGACTTTTTCACACTTTTTTCTTTTATCAATACACATTCAGAACAACCTTTTGAAATTTTAAAATATCAATATAAAATATTGGTTTGGTTAGATGAGCAGAGTATAATATCCCCTAACAATGAGGACTGTGAGCTTCTGTTCAGATATGCTATTAATTGTGTGTCTCAATCTAATTCAAAGGCTGCTAGATTAAAGAGGTTAGAAATACTAAACACTATACTTTGCCATTCAAAGAAAGATGATAGTGCAGAATACGAGAATTTTATAAGATACTTGACAAAGGTAAAAGGAATCTTATCACATAAAAATGTCGGTGATTATTATCTAATAGATATTGATGATTTCAAACAATCAAATGGCCAATAACATTTTCGTATGACAACATGTGATATCAAATGTAAATTAAAACTTCCAAAACTTTCGATAGAACCACTGGATAACATAATCACTATTGATAGAGTTGATTATATACTCTATCGAAATGATATCCGTGGCAATAAAGGAGGAAATTCTTGGATTTATTTTCTATACGCTATTGGTGACATTGAGAATATTGAGGATTCTGACAATCTTCCAGAAACACCAGATATGGTTGTCAAAATTAACAAATACTGTATTAATAATAATTCCTCTAACGCAATCAAACGTAACAATCGCTTTGAGCAGGAAATTAAGGCATTGTACAATTGTAGAAGCAAACCATATGTTATAGATATATATCATAATGGGATTATAGAGGATTCGACTGGAAATGAATGGAAATACTACAGCATGGAATTTGCAGAATATGACCTGAAGGGATTTATGAAATCAAAGGAAAATCTATCAACATCCGAAAGAATCGCCATATGCATCAAATTAACACAAGCATTAAATGACTTATATACAGCAGGATATTATCATAGGGATATAAAGCCAGACAATTTTTTCCTCACAATGTATAAAGAGTGGAAAATTGGTGATCTTGGTTTGGTTGAAGAAAGAAATAAAGAAAATGAAATCGATGACCCTCAAGAGTTTATAGGCCCAAGAGGATGGACTTCTCCTGAGGTAATGAATAAGGTTTTAACAGATAAGAATTGTAAAAGATTCGACAGAACAATAGATGATAAATCTGACATATTCCAGCTAGGGATGGTTTTTTGGTATGTGATGCAAGGGAATGCACCTATTGGTTGTATTATGGAAAAAGATTTTTTAGAAAACAATCACGAATTATATATGTTAATACGAACAATGATTAGTCACGACAAAAGATTAAGGCCACAGACCTTTGATGATATAATATACAAACTGAATCAGATTGCAGATAAGTATTTACTGAGCTAATGCTATTTGACTGTTCATATCCATCTCATCGCCGATATAAATCTGGCACCGAATGGGAACCAATTGGTTTCTTTTCAGAATGCCTGTGCAATAGCACAAGGTTTGATTTGATGTTGGGCTTTTTTAGTTCTTCGGCCATACGGTTATTAGCATCTGGATTTGCGGTATTTCTTTATAACGGTGGAAGGATGCGGATGATTATTAATAATCTTTTGTCTCCTCAAGACAAACAAACTATTATCGCCGGACAGAATAGTGCAATACCAGACTTAATAGACCTAACTAATATATCTTCTATTCAAAAGAGCCTTTCCAACGAAGGAAAACATTTTTTTGAATGTCTCGCTTGGCTGATTTCAAATAAGCGAATTGAAATAAAAATAGTTCAGCCCAAAGACCACAATGGCATCGCGCATACCAAATACGGACTTTTTTCTGATGAGAAAAACAAAGTAACTTTTGAAGGCTCCTGCAATTTTACAAGAGCGGCGTTGATTGACAACATTGAGAGTTTTTCAGTGTCCTGCAATTGGGACGGTGAGATATTCAAATCCCAAATAGCGAGTATTGAAAGTGATTTTGAACGAGCTTTTAAAGAAGAAGATAATAATCTCAGTTATATAAATGCTGAACAAGTAATTGACCAGATAAGTAATACTTTTGGAGGGAAAGACCTTGAGGTATTACTTGAACAAGAGATGCAACTCTCTAGTATTCATATTAGGCCATATGTAGTGTCAGCAATCGATGCGGCTCGAAAGAAAGTCTCTGAAATTGCGAATAATATTAATCCGAAAAAAGAAGTGCCACATTTCCCATATTCTAGTGGTCCTCGTGATTATCAGAAACAAGCCTTTGAGAACTGGAAGGGGAATGGTCAAAAAGGTCTCTTCGCAATGGCTACTGGAACAGGCAAAACAATAACAGCACTGAACTGCCTATTGGAGGTTTATAAAAAATGCAATTATTATAAAGCCATAATACTCGCTCCAACCATTACATTGGTAGACCAATGGGAAAGTGAATGTTTGAAATTTGGATTCAAAAATATTATCAAGATATCCTCTAAAAACAAATGGAATAATGAGATTGACGGACTCCTTTTAAGAGAAAAGGTTTCAAAACAATCAGACCTGTCGTTTGTAATTATTTGTACATATCAATCGTTTTCTAAAAGAAAAGTATTTGATGTGCTGAACGGATTAACAGCTCGAACGATGTTTATCGCAGATGAGTGTCACAATATGGGTTCTCCCGAAATGCTTAAGTTGTTGCCTCAAATTAAACAAGCACGTCGAATTGGATTGTCTGCGACACCAAATCGTCAATTTGACGATGAAGCAAATGAGGCAATCTCTTCTTTTTTCAATGCTACAGATGGTTATGCCTTTGAATATTCAATGGATGAGGCTATAGCCAATGAAGTCCTTTGCAAATACTACTACTATCCACATGCAGTGTCGCTTACAACCGAAGAAATGAATGAATATTCAAGACTCACAAAGAGAATTGTAAAATACTATAACTTTGAAAATGGAAAATTCAAAGACGATTCCATATTAACAGCTTTACTACTTGCTCGAAAACGAATAATCCATAAAGCGACAAATAAAGTTGAGGTGTTCCGTTCGATAATAGAACAACATTATGCGGATCACGGAAACCTTAACTATACTCTTGTATATGTTCCTGAAGGAAATGAAGTGAGTGATTATAAAGGGATTGAGGCCTTTGACGAAGAAGAAATTAATGAAGATGCAATTACTCAAAGCCTAATAGACGCATATACTACTGTTGTAAAAGATGTAGATAAGCGAGTAACTGTAAGAAAATTCACATCTAATAGCACCGAACGTGATGAAATGCTGAATCAGTTTGCAAAAGGAGATATATCCGTCTTGACATCAATGAAGTGTTTAGACGAAGGCGTTGATATCCCGCGTGCAGAAATGGCAATTTTTTGCGCTAGCACTGGAAATCCGAGACAGTTTGTTCAGCGTAGAGGCAGGATTCTACGTAAGCATCCAGATAAAGAATATGCCATAATACACGATTTGGTAGTCATTCCTACAATCAATGACGAAGAGTGCTTCGAGATGGAGCGAAGACTTCTTAAAAGTGAACTGGAACGTGTAAGAAATTTTGCATTACTTTCTCGAAATAGTGCGGATTCATTTAGTGAATTGCTACAAATAATGAATTATTATAATCTTAACCTATACGACAATGCATAGCGAAGACGAAATGCTTAAATTGGTTCTTTCGGATAAAAACTTATGGGAAATGTATGGGTTTAATCCGAATGACTATCCAACAATGAAATCGGCACTGTCAGCCGAAGACTATCCTGTTGTAGTTGCTGTTGCAAAAATAATTCGCAATTTCAATGGCAAACAGGATAAATCAAAGTACAAAGAAGTATATAAAGAGATTTATGAATACCTTAACAACAACATAATCTCATGAAAATAAAAAACATATCCATAAAGAACTTCAGAAGTTACTATGGCACTCATACCATTGAACTATACGAAGGCCTGAATATTTTCATCGGAGACAATGGCGACGGGAAAAGCACTCTGTTTGATTCGTTAAACTGGCTTTTTGACACCACTCTGACAGAACAGAAAAATGAACGTCTTATATCTAAAAAATGTATAGCTCACTTAGTATCTGGAGGTGATGCAGAAAGCGTTTCTGTTTCTATGACATTTGAGCATGACGGAGAAAAATATATTGAAAAGTCTTTTGACTTTTTCCTAGATGCAAATGGTAATTTGAAAACTGCAAACTATCAATTTGTCGGATATGAAGAATATGGATCAGAGCGCCAAAGAGTTGATGGACGCAGATTACTTGACCGGTGTTTTGATGCATCAATACGTCAATATTGTCTTTTTAAAGGAGAGGAAAGACTTGATATCTTTAATACGGACAATGCATTACAATACCTTGTCAATACTTTCTCAGAAGTACATGATTTCGATATGTTTTATACTGGCGATGATGAAGGATTTACTGAATTTGCCGTTCAAAATGCAAAACGTGCTAAAGATGTTGCCATTAAAAATGCAAATGCCTCTACCCAAAAAGAAAGGGATTTAAATGCTGCAATTGGAGAAATCAGTAGACAACTGTCCTCTGTGGATCGAGATTTCAAAGATGCAGAGAATAACTATAATAAATATGACAAACTACTGACAGATATTGAAAGCCACGCAGAGGCAAGTGAAGACTTGCGTAGAATTAATGATCGAATAAAAAATCTGAAAGAGCGAAAGGAGAATACCGAGCTGAAAATTGATGATGCATACTCGAAGAAGCTACTAGATGATTATTGGATTATGTGTGGTATGTCTCCGGTAATAGAGTTGTTTAGTGAGAAAACAAATGCCTTTATTAAAGAAAAACAGAAACTGGAAATAAAAGAAGCAAAAAAGAAAGGGAAAAAAGAAGCCATAAAAGAAATAGCAGCAGGAGTTCTTCCTCTTGACCCATTGATTCCTGATAAGAAATCAATGGAGAATATGATACACGATGAATTCTGTAAGGTTTGTGGCCGTCCTGCACCCAAAGGGAGTGATCCATATAATTTTATGGTCCAGAAACTGCAGAGTTTGCTTGATTCTATTTCTGGAGATGTACCAGAGGACGAAGAGGAAACAAAATTGTTTGTCAACAACTATTCGGCAGAATTGCAACAAATCCAGCGTAATGTTGATTATATGACAATGCAAATGAATGGATTGCAGAATGAAATATCCAATGGTGTCAAAGAGAACAATCGTTTGAAGATGCTCGCAAATAATCTTCAACGAAGCATTGACGATGCAATGGATGAAAAGAACAAACTACTATCCAAAAATAACAATATCACAGAAGAAGAACTTGACACCGATTACAAAAACATTTCCAACTGGAATAAGTTCAGGAACGATGCAGGCCATAATAGAGAAAAGTTAAAGATTAGGAAAAAAGAGTTGAATGACAAATTAACAGAATTACAAAGTGAATTAGCAGGAATATCGAAGGATGACAAATCTAAAACGGCTGTGCTCGTGCATCAGGCCATGCAATATATATGTTCTGCATTTGCTTATGCCAAACAGAAGAATACACGAGATTTTATTGAACTTCTAACAGCACACGCAAATGGTTATTTGAAAAAACTCAATGTCGATGACTTCCATGGAGTGATTCAGATTATAGAAAGGGCCAACGGGGCGGCTCGATTACAGCTTGTTGATAATGATGGAACCATAGTCACAAACCCCAATACGGCACTTGAAACATCAAAATTTATGTCTGTGCTCTTTGCCATATCGGACTTAACCACACTGAAACGAGAAAATGATTATCCTTTGATATTCGATGCACCAACAAGTTCGTTCGGTCCACAAAAAGAACGTGATTTTTATGCGGCAATTTCAAGTGTCAACAAACAATGTATTATTGCGACAAAAAGTTTTTTGAAAGAAGACGGATCCCTTGATATGCCAAAGATAGAGCATCAAAAAGGTAAAATATTCCGACTGAGTCTAAATCCTGACTGTGACCTTGAGAAGATGTCGACAATTCAAACTAATATTGAACCCATTAAAATGAATATTTGATTATGGCAGCACGAAATACAACAGATAGTCTATTTGCATTGTGGGCTAAACGAGACGCATATTTTGAAACTCATTTTCAAGATGAGATTATCAGCAAGTTTTCTGATTATGGGGTCGGCTCATCAAAAAGCAATGAGGCAAAGGGCAAGACGTTTGGTGGTGGATATGAAATGTTTATAATTGCATTCTTTATAGGCTTATACTCTGATAGTCGCCGTGAATTAGACAAAATTCTTGACAAAAAGAAATTCGGCCAGCCAATAGAATACTGGGGCAACCTCGACTCCAGGACCGGCAGAAAGTCTTATCCAGAAATACGTAAACATATTTTCGCTGCATTGATAGCCAAGACTGACATCGACCTGATTGCGCTAGAAAAAGGAGAAATCGAAGCTGGCGATGTAGTCTCGATATTGATTGATGCTATGAATGAATACGCCAACTACGGTTTTTATTACCTTGCTGAAAAACTGAAAGACAATCCCAACTCCCTGTATCGCAATTCTGGCTTCCTCGACATCTTCCTCGACCTGACGCGAAAGAAACAACCCAAAGACGAAGAACTGGAAGATCTATAATAGAAAATGTGTGAATGTGACAGTGGCGATGTGTGAATTTGATAATGCGTAAAAGAAAGAATGTATGAATTATAGAACGCGTGAATATGTTAGTCTGTAATTTTTACGTTTGAACTAAAACCCGTATCTTTGCACCCAGAAACATAAAATATTTGAGATGTGTGAATGCGATGATATTTTAACGAATTGAAACCTACATTATAGAGAATATGAGCCCTGATAAGAAAACTATAAATAACGTTTTTACCCAGTCATCAACAGACGCTCTGCAAGCCAACGATTCAGAATATGTGAGACTTGTTTCGCTTATTTCAGATGTATGGGTGAAGGCACGAGGCAGAGATGCACTTGCTGTTAATACGGAATTGATAGAGGCCAACTGGCAAACCGGTAGATATATCGTGGAATATGAACAACATGGTAATGTAAAGGCCGATTAAGGAAAACAACTCCTGACAAATCTATCAAGAGACCTTACCAGACTTCGCGGAAAAGGGTATTCTCGCTCCAACCTGTTTAACATGAGGCTCTTCTATATTAGATTCCCAAAAATCCAAACAGTGTCTGGACAATTGACCTGGAGCCATTATTTGGAGTTACTCAAGTGCGATGACCCATTGGAGATACAGTTCTATACCCGTTGGCGGAATTAAACCAGTGCATATTTGACTCTGCCAATCGGCTGGTTGTTTAAGTAATTGATATATTGTGCGACGGTCAGTGCACTGATTTTGCCGACAATGCGGGCAAACAGGCCATCGGTTTGTTTTGCATAGTTGCGGATGACCATGTATTGGTCGCACAGCTGCGAGAACACCGTCTCGACACGCTTCCTCGCCTTGGCAAACGGTATGAATGTCGGTTTCCATGCCTTTTGATTGAGACGGTACGGGCATTCAAGCCTGATGTGATGTTGGCGGTCTCGAAAAGGTCAAGCTGTACACTCTCGCTGATGTAGCCCTTGTCCCCGAAGATGCTGCAATCATGATACAAAGGCTTGATGTCGTTGAGATAATGCAGGTCGTGGACACTTTCCTTCGAGAGGTCGTAGGAATGTACTACGCCGTTCAGCCCTGTGAGGGCGTGGAGCTTGTAGCCGAAGTAATACACACCCTGTGAGGCGTAGTAGCCGAAGTTCGGCGCCGTGTCAGGAGAAGTCCTGCCCATCCTGCAACGTTTCCCTCTCGACAGCCGGCACACCTCGATCGGCTTGCTGTCGATGCAGAAATAATCCTCGCCGCCATCGATAACGGCCACCAGCCGCTTGCGGATGTCCTCGCACAGGCCAGCCGTGTACTTGCGGCGGTCGTTGTACTGTTGGCGTGAAATAAGGTTCGGCATAAGCTCTCTGTGGCTTTTCAGCATCGAGAACAGGCGGTTTTCGCTGTCGATGCTTTCCGTCTCGGCCGTCAACGCCAGCGCGATAACCTCAAGGTCGGAGAACTTGGGGACGACACCCCGTCGGGGCATATTGCCGTGCTTGTTGACCAAATCTTATGAGAAATGCTTGCACACGTCGAGAATTTCCCGAACTTTGCAAAAAAGTTGTCCATATCAGATTGATGTAATTGCTTCTTTATTTCAATTACAAAATTACTGAAAATCTGTAATATGTACAACTTTTTCCTCATCTATTTATCAACAATTCGCTTGTTATTTAATTCCGCCAACGGGTGGATTAAAGAAATACTGTTTGCAAATGTGGTGCATCGAAGGGTTGAAGAAGGCAAGAATACTGGTATATGACTGTTCGGTAATGCTTGATGGCTGTTCTGTGCCATAGAGTTCGGAATGTCGTAAAGCAGGTGATTATCAATTTGAAATAATGTATACGTTTTTTTTAGTGGATGAAAAATTTTGCCATTCCACAAAAAAAGAGTACTTTTGCATTCCATTTTGACCAGGCCCTGGTGGTGGAATGGTAGACACGGTAGACTCAAAATCTGCTGCTCGCAAGGGCGTGAGGGTTCAAGTCCCTCCCGGGGTACGAAACAGCACTGGCTTCCAGTGCTGTTCTTTTATTTATAGTGTGGGGGCTGCTTGTCCGGCTCACTGGTTGTTTGCCGGCTGTTCGGCTACTACGGCAAAGTATTCCAGCGGCTCCCTGTCGCTGGCGTTTTCCAGACTGTGCGAATGTCCGCGTGCACAATAAAGGCATTGCCCGGCTACCAGCAGTTCCTCGGCACCGTCGTACAGGCAACGTGCAACCCCCTTGGTGATATAGATTGCTTCGCTGTTGCTTTCATGCTTGTGGTAGCCGATACTGCTCCCGGCTTCAAGACGGCCATACATGATTTTGTTCAGCCCGTCAAAGTGTGAGCGAATCTTTGTTGTGCCTTCTCCGCCTTTGAATTTGAAGTTGGCGGTTGCTTCGATTTTGTTGAAGTCGATTACCATATTGTCCTATGCTGTTTGTTTGGAGGTTTAATCTGTTCGGATAACGGTTCGATAATGTGAATTATTTCCAGTCGGGTGTGAAAAATGTCCTTATCCCGCATGGGCTATAAACCAGGAAGTCCTCCCCCATAGCATATCAGCCCGGGGGCAAAGCCAGGCATGCCGGCTGGGTGTCCCGCTATCACACCCATGCTGCCGGCCCTTATGCGATAGACAGGCTTCCCCGATAGTGTGGCACCGGGCTGCAATGCGGCTTTCCTCCGCCTGCGGCATGATGGGGGTGTGCCCCTCGCCTCCCGCCTCCCATCTTTCATCTCTCGTCTCTCACCTCCCGCCACCACCCTCATTTCTACAATAGTTAAACAATTGTTCTACAATAGTTCTACAATCGTCTA
>ERZ842401.2572-NODE-2572-length-24116-cov-82.816965_pt1 | contig 24116 bp, 12 predicted proteins | sample MGYA00521270_ERZ842401 | MGnify/ENA primary metagenome ERZ842401 (study PRJEB31892, sample SAMEA3878208) | bioreactor metagenome | biome: Moose rumen | place: Sweden | collected 2011-10 | study: EMG produced TPA metagenomics assembly of the PRJEB12797 data set... | reverse complement strand
GGAAATTGATTGAACAGCTTCATGCCGCCTATCCGAAGGCGCTGATCGTAGGTCATCACGACCTGAATCCGCAGAAAGACTGCCCCTGCTTCGACGCAGCGGAGTACGCCGATCTACAACCCTAAAATAGAGAGAAATCCCTGCCATTGAGCGGGGATTTCATATTTTTTATCTCTTTTTTTTGGTGATGTAATGAAAATGTCGTACATTTGCAGAACTAACTTGTAACAATAATGAGAAAGACGACATATCTACTACTGATAGCATTGCTGTGGCCGCTCTTCGGGCATGCAGCAATCCCTGAGATGAAATTCCGTAGGCTGGACACGCGAAACGGTCTGTCGAACTCGCAGGCGAACTGTGTGTATCGTGACTCGAGAGGCTTTATCTGGATAGCAACGGCTTACGGCCTGAACCGCTACGACGGCTATCGGTTTAAGACGTTCTATTCGAACAAGCGCGACACGACGACGATGCGCGACAACTACACCGACCAGATTATGGAGGCCTACGACGGGCGACTGTGGCTCCGTCAGGGCATGAACTACAGTGTCTACGATCCGGTGACGGAGAAGGTGGAGCGCAGTGCCAGTCGTGCTTTGGAGGAGTATTTCGGTTTCAATGCGGGTATCGAGCGCCTGTATATCGACAAGAAGAAGCGATTCTGGGTGAAGTTCTATGAGCAGGGCATCTACTGCTACGACCCGCACAAGAAGAAGACGACGCAGGTGAAGCTGGGTTACGGGCAGGGTGAGTTTAACCCCACGTATGGCATTTCGTATATGGCTGATTACGGTGACTTCCTGCTGGCTACAACCTTTAATGCCGAAATGATTTGTCTGAACGGTGAGACCGGTCAGGTGGAGTGGGAGAGTCGCTGGATGAAGGAGAACGGTGGGCTGCCGAGTCAGGAATACAAATTGTTTGTGGACCAGGAAGGCAACTTCTGGGTGTCTGCCGAGCGATTCTCATTTGTCTATGCGCAGAAGGAGAAGCGCTGGTATAAGTCAGTGGCGGAATACCTTAGAAGCAAAGGTCTGATGGGGCTGCCCGACGACATGCAGATATGGTATGTAATGACTGATAATCGCGGCTGGGTGTGGATAGCTACCGACCATCTGGGACTGTTTGTAATCGACCTGAAGCATCAGGAGTGGAAGCAGTTTCTGAACAACAAGCTGGACGAGTCGACGGTGAGTGACAACACGCTGCGTAATATCTATCAGGACGACAACGGCAATATCTGGATAGGAACGTATAAGAACGGTGTCAACCAATATGTAGAGGGACTGGCCAGTATCCGAGGCTTGGAGCTGGGCGATATCAATACCGTCTGCGAGGACAGACGCGGCAACTATTGGATAGGCAGCAATGACAACGGTATCATCGTGTATAATCCCAAAACCGATGAGCAGGTGGCCCACTTCACGACGGCCAACAGTCAGCTGTCGAGTAACATCATGGTGGGCAGCCATTGTGCACATGACGGCAGCATCTGGTTTGGCTCGTATAATGGCGGACTGGTGCGTTGCATCCCCTCGGCTGATATCCAGGGGTCGAAAGTCGTGAACTATCGCGCTACGAACGACCAGAAAGGCTTGTCGACCAACAACGTGTGGAGCGTAACGGAAGACAAATGGGGACGCATCTGGATAGGTACGCTTGGCGGTGGAATACAGATGCTTGACCTGAAGAAGAACACGTTCAGGACATGGAATCAGCAGAATGCGAAACTGCCCAGCGACTACATGACCTCTATCGGATGGATCAAGAAAGGATGGCTGGTAGTAGGTACGAGCTGGTACTACTGCTTCGTGAACCCCGTGACGGGTAAGCTGGCCAACCGCGTCATCCCCGAAGACCCCAATGTGGCGGTGAATACGGCGACGACGATATGTGTGATGGAAGACTCGCGCGGCCTGATATGGCAGGGTTCGACATCGGGAGCCAGCGTCTATGACCAAAAGCACGGACGCGTCTATCTGCTCGACATGACCAGCGGACTTGTCGGTTCGGGTATCTGTTCGGTGATAGAAGACAAGAACCACTCGATGTGGATCGTGACCGACCATGGTGTGTCGAAAGTCAGTCCGCAGCAGCAGGACGACGGCTCGTGGCAGTTCATCATCCGCAGCTATACGGCACGCGACGGCTTGAAGAACGTCACGTACAACCAGCGCTCGGCCTGTCTGACGCGCTCGGGACTGATCCTTGTCGGCGGACAGGACGGTATCGACATCATCGACCCCAAGGGTCTGTCGGATGCTTCCAGCAAGGAACGCCCCATCTTCAGCGGTCTGCAGATCTTCGATGAGGATGTCGTGGTGGGCAAGGAGTATGACGGAAGTGTCATCCTGGACGAGGCGCTGGACGAGTGTCGTGAGCTGACGCTCGACTTCAACGACCAGTTCACCATCCAGCTGGGCAGTGATGGCGGCAAGATCAATAACGGCAAGCGCTTTGTCTATAAGCTGGAGGGATTCAACGACAACTGGGTGAAGACTTCGGAGCTGAACCCCAACATTACTTATAACTCGCTGCGTGCAGGCAGCTACACGCTGTGTGTGCGCATGCTGAACGACGACGGTACGATGGGCGAGGTGGAGAGCCGGCTGGACATCACGATACGTCCCGCCTTGTGGCGCACGCGATGGGCTATCCTGCTCTATGTGCTGCTGTTAACCTTGGCCGCTCTGGCTTGGCGCCGCTGGTACATGAAGCGACAGACCATCCGCATGGAGGCCGAGACGCTGCGCCGTGAGACGGAGAAGAAGCAATGGATGGGTATGATGCGCATGCAGATGGCTGCTGAGCATCAGGCCGAACAGCCTGCCGCGGAGCCACAACAGCAGGAAGCAGTGAAGCCGCTGGTACGACAGACGACGGACATCGTCGAGCTGTTGCGTCATTTGTGTGATGACTACCAGCACCAGATAGGCAGCAAGGCCAAGGTAAGTTTCCTGTCTACGGTCAAGCAGTTGGATGCCGACATCGCCAAGACGGAGTTCTGTCAGGCCATCCATATCCTGCTCGACAATTCTATTCGCTTCTCGCCGGGCGACTGTCGCATCAGTGTGGGTGTGGCCCGTATGGCCGACGGTAAGGTGCAGGTGCAGGTGGCCGACAACGGCATCGGTATCCGCGACGAGTTCAAGGAGCACGCCTTCGAGCGTCTGCCGGGCAACGATGATATAGCGCTGTATCAGGTGAAGGATACCATCGTGGCTCACGGTGGCGACATCAGCATCAAGGATAATCCTGGTGGTGGTACTATCTTCTTCATCACGCTGCCTGCCGCAGAGGTGATAGAAGAGGCGGTTGTGTTCTAACTGAGAACTGAGAGGTGAGAAATGAGAAGTGAGAGGTATGATTTGATGAGGCAAAGGATATTTTTATGCTTATTGCTAGTGACGGCTGTGGTGATGTGTGCGGCTGCCGCCATTCCTGATATGAAGTTCCGTCGGCTGGACTCGCGCGACGGACTGTCGAGTACGCAGGTGAACACCATTTTTCGCGACTCGAAAGGATTCGTATGGATAGGTACGCCCTATGGGCTGAACCGCTATGACGGCTATCGTTTTAAGGTGTATTACTCGCATGTGAACGACACGCTGTCCCTGTTGCGTAACCATGTGGACGGTGTGCAGGAGGCTCCCGACGGACGGCTGTGGATACGCCATACCGTAGAATACTCGGTGCTAGACCCTGCCACAGGCCACTTCGACCGCCATCCCGAACGCTGGCTGCACGAGCAGGGCGTCAAGGGCAGCGTGGAGCGTGTCTTCATAGACCGGCACGGCCACTACTGGGTGAAGACCTACGACAACGGCTGGTGGGTGATGGATGTCCAGCGGCACAGCGTGCGCCACATCCCCTTTGGCACAGGCGACCAACAGTTTGATCCGACCATCGGAGTCTCAGATATGACCGAATATGGTAACAGTCTGCTGATGGCCTCGAACAATGGTGAGCTGGTGTGTATGAACACCCGCAGTCAGCGCATCGCGTGGAAGAGCAACCGGCTGCGCCAGCACAGTGAGCTGCGTAATGCGGGCTACGTGGTACGCGTCGACGGCCAGCGGAATATCTGGGCGCTTGTTGAGGGACGGGCCTTCGTCTATGTGCGCAAAGTCGGCCGATGGTATAACTCGGCTGCAGACGCCTTGCAGGCAATGGGTGTTCAGGGTTTCCCCGTAGATATGAAGATATGGGATGTGGCTACGGACCGTCATCAACAGCTGTGGATGGCTACCGATCATGGCGGGCTGTGTGTTGTCTCGCTGGCCGACAAGGATATGCGCCAGTTTAAGACGGTGCTGAACGACGAGACCACCATCTCGGACAACACGTTGCGCAGGATATACCGCGACCAGCTGGACCGCATGTGGATAGCCACCTACATGAACGGTGTCAATTTCTATTCCGACAATCTGTTCCGATTCCAGCAAGTGGAGACGGGCAACATCAATACCATCTGTGTGGACCAGCATGGTGACTACTGGCTGGGCAGCAACGATAGAGGCATTATACGCTATAACCGTCAGACCGGTGTGCAGACCGTGTATAGCAAGGAGAATGCCGGACTGGCATCGGACATCATCGTGAGCAGTCTGGCAGCTAGCGACGGTACCCTGTGGTTTGGTACCTATGGCGGTGGACTGATAGCCTGTCGCGACGGGAAGTTTACGACCTATCGGCCCGAGAACAGCGGATTGGCCCATAGCAGTGTGTGGGCCCTCTGTGAAGACCAGTGGGGTAACATCTGGCTGGGACTGCTGGGAGGCGGATTGCAACGTATAGACCATGCTACCGGGCGTTTCGACAAACCGCTGAATACGGACAATGCCAAGTTGGCCAGCAATTTCGTCTCGTCTATCCAGCTGACCGAGAGCGGACGACTGCTGGTAGGTCATTCGGAATTCTTCTCATGGGTAGACCCCAAGACGATGGCGGTAGAGAACTGCCGTATCACACAGGAGTGTAACGGAATACCGCCAACACCGATGACCAACCAGGTGCTGCAAGACAGCAGGGGACTGCTGTGGCAGGCTACGATGACGGGCGTGACCGTCAGCGATACGAAGCACAAGCAGGCGTGGCTCATCGACCGCAGCGAGGGACTCTTCGACTCGATGGCCGGTGGACTGGTGGAAGACGCGCGACATACCATCTGGGTCGTCACTATGCACGGGCTGTCGAATGTCATCCCCCAGCAGCAGGCGGACGGCAGCTGGATTTTCACGGTGCTAAGCTATAACAACCGCGATGGTCTGCAGCCCGGTCCGTATAACCAGCGCTCAGCCACGCTGGCCGCTAACGGACAGGTGATCGTAGGTGGTCATGAGGGTATCGACATCATCAATCCGAAGGACTTGGGGATAGGACACATCCAGGAACGTCCCATACTGAGTATGGTGAAGGTGATGGATGCGCCCGTAGAGACCAGCGAGGGCACGCTGCAGGTAGAGGACGACGAGAACCACTTCTCCATCCATCTGGCTACCGATAATGGCGAGGTGCACAACCGTACGCGGCTGGCCTACAGGCTGCGTGGCTTCAATGACCAGTGGATCCATACCGACGAGATACAGCCCTATGTGACCTATGTGGGACTGCCCTCAGGCAGCTATACCTTTGAGGCCTGCATTGTGAGTGATGATGGTACGCTGGGCGAGGACACCTGCCAGCTGAAGATCCGCATCCTGCCCCCCTGGTACCGCTCGTGGTGGATGAACACGCTCTATCTGCTGGTGGTGGCTGCCGGTCTGGTGTGGTTCTTCCGTCGCAACCAGGTGAAGCTGCGACTGGAGCGGATGAAACTGGAACGTGAGAACAGCACCAAGATGGCTGAGCTGCGTCAGCGTTTCTACGATACGGTAAGCGAGGAGTTGCAACAGCCGTTCAGGAATCTCTTTGAGAGTCTGAATGACATCATGAAACGGGAGACCGACGAGCAGCGCTACGAGCAGCAACAGCAGGTGTTCGGCCATGCGGAGCAACTGCTGCAGCAGATGGGTACGCTGGTGGACGACGACACCGCCCAGAAGAAGCTACAGCCCCAGATCCGTGAGATGCAGATCACCAGTCTGGACGAGAAACTGGTGCTCGACGCCACCAGCTATGTGGAGGAGAACTTGAGCAATGCGGACATCAGTGTGGAGGCGATGGCCGACGCGCTGGCGATGTCGCGTGTCCACCTGTATAAAAAGCTGATGGCACTGACCGGCCTATCGCCCTCGGAGTTTATCCGACAGATCCGTCTGCGACATGCTGAGCAACTGCTCCGCAAGAGTCAGCTCACGGTGGCTGAGGTGGCTTACAAGGTGGGTTTCAATAATCCCCGCTACTTCTCCAAATATTTCAAGGATATGTACGGCATGATACCTTCCGAGTACAAAAACAAGGCAGAATAACAAGGTATGCGGTGAAATATAACATTTCGCACGTATGTAATTGAAAGTTGTTTTGTATCTTTGCAGCATAGAATTCAAAAACCTACAACAATATGAGAAATCTACGAACACTCCTCACGGGGGCCCTGAGCCTGATGACACTGGCTGTCATGGCTGACGACTACACTGTCGACGGACAGTTTGTGACTATCCCCGTAGAACATGCAAAGGCAGGTGGCGCCAAGGTGGTACGTCTGCAGGTAGTTAACGACAACATCATCCGAGTGCAGGCCACTTCGAAAGCCCAGTTGCCCCAGAAGCAGAGCCTCATGATTGTGAAGCAGACAGCTAAGCCGAAGTTTACCGTCAATGAAGACGACGACGTCGTCAGCGTGAAGGCGGCTAACGTGGAGGCACGCGTCGACGAGAACACTGGTCGTATCACCTTCTACGATGCTCATGGTAAGCAGTTGCTGCAGGAGGCTAAGGATGGTAAGCAGTTCTGGGACTTCACCGTGCCTGAGCGCGAGCTGGGCATGAAGACCGGCTACAGCGTGCCTGAGGAGCAGAAGCATGGGCTCTCGTGGCAGATGAAGTTCGACAGTCCTGACGACGAGGCGTTCTATGGTCTGGGTCAGCACCAGAGCGAGGAGTTTAATATGAAGGGCAAGAACGAGGACCTGTTCCAATACAACACCAAGGTCAGCATCCCCTTCGTGCTCTCCAACAAGAACTATGGTATCCTGTGGGACAGCTATAGCTACTGTCGTTTTGGTAATCCTAACGACTATCTGCAGTTGAACCGTGCCTTCAAACTCTACGACAAGAATGGGAAGGAAGGCCATCTGACGGGTACCTATATCGACGCTCAGGGCAAGAAGCTGGTGCGCGATGAGGACTCTATCTATTATGAATATGGTACGCCCGCAAAGTCGGAGATTGCACTGAAGACCGATAACGGCGGTATCAAGAACTTCCCCAAGGGTATCAATCTGATGGGGGCTAATGTTACTTATGAAGGCTTTATAGAGCCTGAATGCTGCGGTAAATGCAAGAATAAAAAGCAACTCTATCAGTTCGTGCTCTATTATTCAGGTTATGTGAAGGTGTATATTGATGGTAAAGAGGTCGTGCCTGAGCGTTGGCGTACGGCTTGGAATCCCAATACCTATAAGTTTGCTACCGAGCTGCAGAAAGGCAAGCGTGTGCAGGTGCGCATAGAATGGCGTCCTGATGGTGGTGAGGCTTATTGCGGACTGCGTGTTGCTGAGCCCCGTAGCAAGAAGGAGCGTGAGCAACTGAGCATCTGGAGTGAGATGGCCCAGGATATGGACTATTACTTCATCGCTGGCGAGAATCTGGATCAGGTCGTTTCCGGTTATCGCACGCTGACGGGTAAGGCCTCGCTCTATCCGAAGTGGGTGCTGGGCTTTTGGCAGAGTCGTGAGCGCTATAAGACGCAGGATGAGATCGAGGGTACGCTGGCTGAGTTCCGCAAGCGTCAAATACCTATCGACAACATCGTGCAAGACTGGAACTACTGGCCCGAGGACCAGTGGGGAAGTCATCAGTTCGAGGCTTCGCGCTATCCCAATCCCCAGCAGATGCTGGACAATGTGCACAAGATGCACGGTCGCTTTATGATCTCTGTGTGGCCTAAGTTCTATTGCAATACGGACAATTATAAGGAGCTCGATGCCAAGGGTTGGATGTATATCCAGAGTCCTACGGACGATATCCACGACTGGGTAGGTCCTGGCTATAAGAACGGCTTCTACGATGCCTATGATGCAGGAGCACGCAAGTTGTTCTGGCGCCAGATGGACGAGAATCTGTACAGCAAGTATAACCACGATGGTATAGCCGGTGTGGATGCCTGGTGGATGGATGCCTCGGAGCCTAACGTTCGCGACTGTACCCCTATGTGGTATCGCAAGGCGCTCTCTGGTCCTACCGCTCTCGGCACCTCTACGGAGTACTTCAATGCTTACTCGACGGTGAATGCCGATGCCATCTATAACGGTCAGCGCTCGGTATGGAAGGGCAAGAAGAACGAGCCGCGCGTGTTCCTGTTGACACGCAGTGGCTTTGCTGGTGAGCAGCGCTACAGCACAGCGACGTGGAGCGGTGATATCGGTACCCGTTGGGAGGATATGCGTGCGCAGATGACGGCAGGCCTGAACTATTCTATCTCAGGTGTTCCTTTCTGGGGTATGGACCAGGGTGGATTCTGTGTTGAGAACCGATATGTAGCAGCACAGCAGTTGTTCGACAAGAGCGGTGTTGAAAACGAAGACCTGAAGGAGTGGCGTGAGTTGCAGACACGCTGGAACCAGTTTGGAACCTTTATTCCTCTCTTCCGCTCTCATGGTCAGTGGCCATTGCGTGAGATATGGAACATCGCTCCAGATGAGCATCCTGCTTACAAGTCATTCGTTTATTATGATAAGCTGCGCTATCGTCTGATGCCTTACCTCTATTCAATGGCAGGCTGGGCACACTTCAAGGACTACACCCTGATGCGTCCGCTGGTGATGGACTTTGGTGGCGATAAGGCCGTGGAGAATATCGGCAATCAGTGGATGTTCGGTCCGGCGCTGATGGCTTGTCCTGTAGGCTATTACAAGGCCCGCAACCGTGCGGTTTACTTCCCCGAGCAGACGGGTTGGTATAACCTCTATACCAATGAGTATATCAAGGGTGGCCAGAACCTCATCGTGGAGGCCCCCTATGAGCAGATTCCAGTCTTCGTTCGCGAGGGCGCTATCATCCCCTTCGGTCCTGAGATGCAGTGGAGTGACGAGAAGCCTGCCGAGCTCATCAACCTTTATATCTATGCCGGTAAGGATGGTCAGTTCCAACTCTATGAGGACGAGGGTGTGAACTATAATTACGAGAAGGGTAAGTATGCTACCATCGATATCACCTACGATGATGCTACCAAGACAGTCAGCTTCGGCAAGCGCACGGGTTCGTTCAATGGCATGTTGAAGGAGCGTCGCTTCAATGTGGTACTCATCACCAAGGATGCTCCCAAGGCACTGAACCTCGACAATCCTGAGGGTAAGATGGTCAACTATAACGGTAAAGCTATAAGCATTCAGCTATGAGAAGAATCCTTTGTCTCGTATGTGCCCTTTTAGGGATTACAACGATCGGGGCCCGTCAGCGTCAGAATTTTGACGCTGATTGGCTTTTTATGTTAGCCGACTCAGCGCAGATGGCCGAGGTAGACTATGATGACTCCCATTGGCGTCGCCTTAACGTGCCTCACGACTGGGCCCGCGAGGGTGACTTCTACGTCGGCAACCCCAGCGGAGCGAGTGGGGGAGCGCTGCCCGGAGGCGTCGGATGGTACCGGAAAAAGTTTGAGGTGAGAGGGTTGAAGGACGAAGTGTTTTTCCTCGAGTTCGACGGTGTATATATGAACTCGACCGTCTATGTGAATGGCCAGAAGGTGGGTTTCCGTCCCTATGGCTATTCCAGCTTCGAATATGACATCACGTCGTATCTGAAAGAAGGCGAGAATATGGTGGCTGTCCGAGTGGATAACTCCGATCAACCCAACTCACGCTGGTATTCTGGTTGTGGCATCTACCGCCACGTGTGGCTCACCCAGACGCATCCCATCCACATCAAGCACTGGGGAGTCTTCGTGCACGATGGTAAGGTGGAGGTAGACTATGTGAACCCCACGAAACAGAAGGTGAAGGTGAAGAACATCTGGCTTGATGCTGATGGCAAACCGACAAGTATCAAGAAGCCTCGAAAGTGGAGTTGTGAGGATCCTTACGTCTATACCGTACGCACCCAGCTGATTGCTGGCGGCAAGGTGGTCGATGAGGTGGAGACGACGACCGGTTTCCGCGATTTCCGCTTTGATGCCAAGACGGGCTTCTGGCTCAACGGCAAGAACTTCAAGCTGAATGGTGTCTGCGAGCATCATGACTTCGGTTGTCTGGGTGCGGCACTGAATGAGGACGCCCTGCACCGTAAGCTGTCGAAGTTGAAGGCGATGGGTGTGAACTCCATCCGCTCTTCGCATAATCCTCCTGCCCCCGAACTGCTGAACATGTGTGACACAATGGGACTCATCGTGATGGACGAGTCGTTCGACATGTGGCGCCGTAAGAAGACGCAGAACGACTATGCCCGTTTCTTCGACGAGTGGCATGAGCGTGACCTGACCGATCTGGTTCTGCGCGACCGTAATCACCCCTCTATCCTGATGTGGTCGATAGGCAATGAGGTGCTGGAGCAGTGGTCGTCGGCTGAGGCTGACACGCTGACGCTCGAACAGGCTAACCTCATCCTGAACGCAGGTCATGATGCCTCGACGCTGGCCAAGGACGGTGAGCTCTCCGTGCAGAGTCTGCTGACACAGCACCTGGCTGAAATCGTGAAGCGCTATGATACCTCACGACCCATCACGGCGGGCTGTAATGAGCCCAATCCGGGTAACCATCTCTTCATGAGTGGTGCACTTGACATCATCGGCTATAACTATCACCACCAGTGGGTGAAGGACGTGCCCAAGGACTTCCCCGGCAAGCCGTTTATCTTCTCTGAGAGTGTGTCGGCCCTGCAGACGCGCGGGTTCTATATGATGCCGTCGGACAGCATCTACCGCGCACCGAAGGAGTGGTGGCTGCCTTATACCGATCCTACCTATATGTGTTCGGCCTATGATAACATGTCGGCTTCGTGGGGCTCTACCCATGAGGAGACGTGGGATGTGGTGAAACACACGCCCTATGTCTGCGGACAGTATATCTGGACGGGCTTTGACTATATCGGTGAACCGACACCATACGGCTTCCCCGCACGTAGCAGCTATTTCGGTATCATCGACCTCGCAGGATTCCCCAAGGACTCCTACTATATGTATCAGAGCGAGTGGACGCAGCAACCCGTATTACACCTTTTCCCCCATTGGAACTGGGTGCCTGGCGACTACATCGACATGTGGTGCTACTACAACAATGCCGACGAGGTCGAGCTGTTTGTCAATGGAAAGAGTCAGGGTGTACGTAAGAAGGCTGATTCGCATCAGTATCATGTCATGTGGAGAGTGACCTTCGATCCTGGTGAGGTGAAGGTCATAGCCCGTAAGGATGGAAAGGTGGTTGGCGAGAAGAGCATCAAGACTGCCGGAGCTCCCGACCATATCCGTCTCTCTATCGACTACAAGGGCAAGAACACCACCTTTGTGGTGGCTGAGGTCGTCGACAAGGATGGTAACCTCTGTCCTTGGGCTGACGATGAGATCTTCTTCATCAGCGAGGGTGACCACGAGTTCTTGGGCACAGACAATGGTTGCCAGACCTCTATGGAGCGCTTCACGTCGCCCCGTCGCAAGGCCTTCTTCGGCAAGTGTATCGCAGTGGTTAAAGGCTCGGGATCCATCACCGCCAAGTCGTATAACCTCAAATCGGATGTTATTGAGTTTTAGGAGTTAAGGAGTTAAGCCATATGAGAAGGAGTATAATATTATTGTCATTGTTCCTTTGTCATTTATCATTTAGCAGTGTGGCAGCCCAGATACAGACGAATGCTGGAGTGCAGTACCTGCAGTGTATGCAAAAAGACATGTCGACGGATTTCTCAGACCTGTCGAACACCTATTTCCTGGCCGACTCGCTGGTCAGCTTTGACGTGGCGAAGGGTGAGGGACTGGTGCAGTGGAAGCGCTATCGGATGAGTCCTCGTCAGGCGTTCAACCTCAATGGCTACTGGCCTGTGCGGATGCAGATGCTCGACTTCCCCGATGCGGCTTACGAGAATGATCCCAACCTACGGCTGAAAGTAGATTTCGTATCACCTCGCTGTGTGCGTATCCGTATGCTGACGTCACCCATCGCTGCACCGCGTAAGGACAGCGAGAGCCTGATGCTGGCTGGCCCCGTTTCGTCCTCGAACGCCTGGCGTTCAGTACGCGACGGTAATACCGTCGCCTACACAACGGATTATGGCAGGGTGGAGATACAGCGCTTCCCCTTCCGACTGGTGCTGAAGGATAAGAACGGCAAGGTGCTGACGCAGACGCGCCACAATATCGACAATGACTCCAGCCAGGTGAAGCTGTTGCCGTTCTCGTTCATCAAGCGCGGCTCAGACAATTCGCGCAGCATCAACCCCGTGCTGACGCTAGCTCCTTGTGAGCGTATCTACGGCTGTGGTGAGTCGTTCACGTCGCTGAATAAGGTCGGCCAAAAGGTACACCTCTCCGTCACCGACCCGCAGGGTCCTGAGACCGATGGGCAGTATAAGCCCGTGCCTTTCTTCTTCTCGAATCGGGGTTATGGCATCTTCATGCACACCTCAGCACCGGTGACCTGCGACTTCGGGGCCTCTTATATCGGTGCCGACCGGATCTTCATGGGCGATGAGGAGATGGACTTCTTTGTATTCTTCGGTGAGCCGAAGGATATCCTCAACGAGTATACGAATATCACGGGCAAGTCGCCAATGCTGCCCCTTTGGAGCTTCGGCACTTGGATGAGCCGTATTACCTATTTCTCGCAGGAGGAAGGCCTTGATATCGCCAAGCAGCTCAGAGCACACAAGATACCGTCTGACGTCATCCACTTCGACACCGGCTGGTTCGGTGTCGACTGGCAGTGTGACTATCAGTTTGCGAAAGACCGCTTCCCCGACCCCGTAGGTATGCTGAAGCAGCTCTCTAAGGATGGCTTCCACACCTGTCTGTGGCAGTTACCTTACTTCACACCAAAGAACCGCTTCTTCCCCGAGATCATCGAGAAAGGCCTGCATGTGGTGAATGCTACAGGAGGTATGCCTTACGAGGATGCCGTCCTCGACTTCTCGAATCCTGCCACCGTAGCATGGTATCAGTCGAAGATAGAGGGCTTGATGCAACAAGGTGTCTCGACCATCAAGTGCGACTTTGGTGAGGCAGCGCCCTATAATGGCTTCTACCATAGTGGCAAGGGCGGATTGTATGAGCATAACCTCTATCCCCTGCGCTACAATAAAGCCCTGTGGGAAGCCGTAGAGCGCTCGCATCCTGGCGAGGGCATCATCTGGGCACGCTCCGCATGGGCTGGTTCGCAGCGTTACGCTCTGCATTGGGGTGGTGATGCAGCTACCACCAATACCGGTATGTTGGGAGATCTGCGTGGCGGTCTGAGTTTCGGACTGAGCGGTTTCTCGTTCTGGAGCCATGATATGGGTGGTTTCGTCACTGCCTCGCCCGAGGATATCTATCGCCGTTGGCTGCCCTTCGGTTTCCTGAGTTCTCACACCCGTGCTCATGGTGCTCCTCCCACTGAGCCCTGGCTTATCAGCGAGTCGTTCACGAAGGCTTTCCGCGAGTGTGCTGAGATGAAGTATAAGCTGATGCCTTACGTCTATGCCCAGGCGAAGGACTGCTCGGAGCGTGGTCTGCCGATGGTGCGTGCCCTGCTCGTCGAGTTTCCGAAGGATCCCGGAGCATGGCTCGTAGAAGATGAGTATATGTTCGGTTCGCAGATCCTCGTAGCACCCTTGATGGAGCGTGGCGATGAGCGTACCGTCTATCTGCCGAAGGGTAAATGGATTGACTACCAGAGTGGTCAGGTCTATGCCGGTGGCTATCAGACCATCCGAGCTGGCAAGATACCAGCTGTTATCCTGGTGAGAGATGGCTCGTTGATACCTCATGTCCCCTTGGCTCAGCGTACTGACCAGATTAAGTGGGACAAGATAGAACTGAAGGCTTATAAGGCCGACGCCAAGAAGTGCAGCGGACTGCTCTTCAAGCCCGGTGACAAGAAGCTCCAGCGAATCGAGAAATAGGAACGTTAGATATGCAGATAAAACGACTGATGATGATGTTCGCGATGGTTGCAGCCCTGACAGCCTGTAGCAGCGACGATAGTGATGACGGTCCTCAGACCATCAACCGCACCGTGCTGGTCTATATGGCGGCAGAGAACAGCTTGTCGAACTATACCTATTCCGACCTCCGTGAGATGAAGGAAGGCTCACGCCACATCGCTGGCGGTGATGCGCTGCTGGTCTATGTAGACCGCAGTGTGACGACGGAGTTGCCTTGGCTGGCACGCTTCCGGAACGGAGAACTGACGGACTCGGTCAGTCTGAAGGACATGGGCATCAGTACGAAGAACGAATATGCTGGTGATCCGGACATCATGCAGCAAGTGCTTCGCTATGCCTTCGACCGCTATCCCGCCCAGCAGAGCTATGGACTGGTGCTCTGGGGACATAGCGACGGCTGGCTCGTTTCCTCCGACTCCATAGCACCCCGCCGTGCCTATGGGGTCGACAACGGCCAGAAGTCGACGAGCAATATCGGCAAGTGGATGAACGTGCCTACGCTGGAACGTGTGCTGGCCACAGCGCCTCATCTGAAGTTCCTCATGGCCGATTGCTGCAATTTCATGTGTCTGGAGACGCTCTACCAGTTGCGTAAGGTGTCGGATTATATCATCGGCTCGCCGGCTGAAATACCGGGTGTCGGTGCGCCCTACGATACCGTCATTCCGGCTCTGTTCAGCACGGCTGATGATTTCTATCGTCAGGTGGTCGACAACTATACCAACCAGCCCCTTGCCGTCGTGAAGACCAGTCAGATGGAGACTTTGGCGGCTGCTACGCGTACCGTGCTGCGCTCCATCGACCAGACGTTAGGTGGCGGCTATGCTGACCTGTCGGGACTGATCCATTATTACAATATGAACAACTCGGGTTTCCGTCCGGAGTATAATATCTTCTACGATGCGGGCGACTATGTGAAGCGCTACGCCACCACTGCCGAATACCAGACGTGGCTTCAGGCTTTTGAGCAGGCCGTCGTCTACCGCCAATATACCGATATGTGGACCACCGACAAGTCGTGGTATACTTACTATGCTGACTTCCAAATGAGCAAGGACCGCTATCATGGTGTGTCGATGTTCATCCCCCAGGATCCTTCGAAGGGATATTATGCGACCTATAACGAAAATGTCAAGAAGCTGGCTTGGTATGCTGCCGTAGGCTACTAGATCCCCCGTTCAGCCCAGTCGCCTCGGTCCAGGTTACGGTAGCCGATGGCTTCAGCAATATGGTGGCTCTGCACCTTCTCGCTGCCCTCCAGGTCGGCAATGGTGCGGGCCACTTTCAGGATGCGGTTGTAAGCACGGGCGGAGAGTTTCAGCCGCTCCATCGCCATGCGGAGCATCTCCAGCGAGGCAGCATCAGGTTCGGCATATTCGCGGAGCATCTTCTCGGTCATCATGGCGTTGCAGTGGATACCCTTATGCCCACGGAACCGCTCCTCCTGTATCTTACGCGCACGGACGACGCGCTCGCGAATCTTTTCCGACGGCTCGCCCGGTTGCATCTTGCTGAGCTCTGAGAAGGGCACCGCCTGAATCTCGCAATGGATATCAATGCGGTCGAGTAGGGGTCCGGAGATCTTGTTCATGTAGCGTTGTATCTGGCCAGGTGTGCAGGCGCAGCTGTGCGTGGGGTCCCCGTAGTATCCGCAGGGACACGGATTCATCGAGGCGATGAGCATGAACGAACAGGGGTACTCGACGTTGTACTTGGCACGGCTGATGCTGATCTTACGGTCTTCCAGCGGTTGGCGCAGCACCTCCAGTACCGAGCGCGACAGCTCCGGCATCTCGTCCAGAAAGAGCACCCCATTATGTGCCAGACTGATTTCCCCAGGCTGTGGATTGCTGCCGCCACCGACCAGTGCGACTTGCGATATCGTGTGGTGCGGCGCGCGGAATGGTCGCTGACTGATCAGACTCGTGTCGCGATTCAGTTTGCCAGCCACTGAATGTATCTGGGTGGTCTCCAGACTCTCGGCCAGCGACAGTGGGGGTAGAATCGAGGGCAACCGCTTGGCCATCATCGACTTACCGCTGCCCGGTGGTCCGATCATAATGAGGTTATGACCACCAGCTGCCGCCACCTCCAGCGCCCGCTTCACGCTCTCCTGACCGCGCACGTCGCTGAAGTCCAGCTCGTAGTGGTTCTGCTGTTCGTAGAATTCCTTGCGGGTGTCGATGACCGTCGGCTCATAGCTCGTGTCGCCGTTCAGGAATTGCACCACGTCCATCAGCGTCTCCATGCCATAGACCTGCAGCTGGTTCACCACCGCTGCTTCCCGGATGTTCTGCTTGGGTACGATCAGGCCTTTGAACTTCTCGGCACGAGCATGAATGGCGATGGGCAGTGCACCGCGGATGGGTTGCAGATGGCCGTCAAGACTCAGTTCGCCCACCATCATATACTGGCTGGTCAGCTCGCTGTCCACCTTGCCGTTAGCAGCCAGAATACCGATGGTGAGGGGCAGGTCGTAGCCCGACCCTTCTTTCTTGATATCGGCAGGCGACAGGTTGACGGTGATGTCCATCGTGGGCATCTTGAAACCGTTGTTCACCAATGCTGCCTTGATGCGGTCGTAGCTCTCCTTGACGGCTGTGTCGGCCAGTCCTGTCAGGTGGAACTGTACGCCACGCGACATACTCACCTCGACCGTTACCGTCGTCACTTCCAGTCCGTTGACGGCAGCGCAATATGTTTTTACAAGCATACGTTTTATTTACATTTTGACAAATTACATTGTATTTCACCATATCACCACTTGTCGCGTGTCTGGATATCGTCGGCCCACCGATGGTCCTTGGGGAAGGGCTGACCGCTCCAGGCCTTCACCTGTGTCCAAGGCTGTGGAGCGTCCGTCCAGAAAGGATGCGATGCCGGAAGGCCTAACGGCATGAAGGCCAGGCTGGTCATGTAGAGTGAGCCATTGTTGGTGTACCAGTCGGCAGTCTCGGGTTGCGAGCCACAGAATCCGATGGTGAGATAGCCTGCATCATTGAAATTCTGCTGACTGTCGAACATGCGATGCATCACCTTGGTAAGCGCGGCACGCACCTGACCGTTACTCAGGTCAGAAGGCAGCTTCTGATACCACGCCATCAGCGCCAGGGGTTGCATGGCTGCCATGCGATAGGGTGTCGAACGTCCGATGACGGGGAACGTACCTTCTGGCGAGATAAACCGTTCGAGGATGATGGCAAACTTCTGGGCACGCTTCAGGGCACGGTCGTAGTATTTCTGATAGTCCAGACGCGAATTGTATTTCGAGTCAACCATTGCCTGAAGGGTTTCCAGGTACATGGCATGAAAGACGTAGCTCGAGTAATAGTCGAAGGCAAACACGGGACCATCGGCATACCAGCCGTCACCCACATACCATTCTTCCACCTTACGGCAGGCCGTGTTGACGCGGAACTCATCGAAAGGAGCCTTGGCCTTGGCCAACAGACTCTCGATGGTCGACGAGAAGAGAAACCAGTTGGTGTAAGGAGGATCGATATGGCGCATATTCTGAAACTCCTTGATGTAACGTTGTTTGGTCGTCTCGTCAAGTGGCATCCACAACGTATCCCAGGCACGCAGGAACGACTCTGCGATGTAGGCCGCATCCACCAGATTCTGTCCTGATCTGCCCCAACAGAGATAGTCGGGTGAATCGGGGTCAACAGAATTTTTATAGGCAGCCAAGGCCCACTGACGCAACTGACGACGTTGCTGTCCCTCTGCAGTGTCATCATCGGGCAGCGTCAGCCATGGGGCGATACCAGCCATCAGTCGTCCAAAGGTTTCCATATAGACGACGCTACGGTCACGATTGTCAAACGAGGGCGAGAACTCCGTCTTCATATTTTTCTGAAGTTCACCTTTTGCCATATTCTCCAATACGGGCTGTGCCATCTTCCAAGCCAGCGAACACCAGTATTCGCGATCGGACTGCTGTGATTGCTTTACTTTCTTTGCTGCCTGGAGCGGCAGGAGCAGCACGAGGGCTGCCGTCATGATGATGATTCTTTTCATTGAATTGTGTATTTGATAGGTGTACGTGACATAAATTCATCGATGGTTAGCTGCCACTGGCCTTGCGAACGGACGTCGTACAGGCTCCATGCAGAACCGAAATAATAGGTATATGGCTCGCCTTTATAGTTGTTGACGATACCTAATGCGTGGTCCTTTTCGCCCTCAAGCTGGCAGACCTCGCTAACGCCCTCAGGATACAGGGTAGCTACATAAATCTGCGATTGGTGCAGTTTGGGATGGTCTGTAGGGTCGGCATACTGAACGTAATTCTTACCCAGCACCAGATTGTCGTCGCCATGCAGCACAATGCCCGAGGCCAGTGCCAAAGGCTCTTTGATGCCATCATACCAAACCGTCATACGGTTGAAGTGGGAACCACGGTCCAGACTGATGATGCGGTGCTCTGTGATGCCATCGGCATTTGGGGCGTAGGTCAGTTCTACGGTGAATCGCAGCGGCCCATTGTCATGAATCTGATAGGTCTCGTAGCAGTAGGGGAACACCAGTTTGCCGTCTTTCATCAGCGCTGGTGCACCACACCCTAGCGACGGCCCCACGCTATAGGCGTCCATGCCGTTGCCATGATCCAGATGGAATGACGTACGCTGGTCTATGTCGTTGAGGGCCACCTGCTGACCAGCTTTCCTGAGTGAATCTTCCTCAGCATTGCCATTATAGTCCATCATATAACGTTTCTCGACCACCAGTTCTGGCGTATTCTTTACCCACACATCAGTGCCGAACGACCGCTCGCCAGTCTTCTGGAGTGCAGGGCCATAAACACGATATATGCCCAGGTCGTTCTCCCAAGCCATATCGTCTTTACGCATCGTGTACATCTTTCCATACGCATAGCTCTTGGCATCAGCCGGCTTGCCTTTGGCGACCGTAAAAACGGCTTCACCATGCGGATGCAGCGATATGTAGAGCAGCAGTTTGCCGTCGTAACTCTTCTGATAGCTGACTTCCTGACCGACAGCATTCTCTACTACAAGCGGACAGTCGGTGTCTACGCCCAACTGATGGCATACCGCCTGCAAGTCTGCCTCTACCACTTCCTGACGCTGCACGTTGCTTGGATTGCTAAAGGTTAGCGTTGTCTTGCCTGCATCTATATACCTATAATACTCGCAGGCTGCAAGCAGAAATGCGCCCACACCAAAATTCGCCTCGCTGTTGGCATCAACCGTCTGACCGGGAATGGCGCGTTCGCCTATCGGCTGGACATAACCTATCTTACCATTCTGTTGCATCGCAATGGTTGTCAGGTAGTTCCAGGCCTTCTCTATGGCAGGCACAAAATCCTTCTTTGTCAGATAGCCGTTATTCACTCCCCACAACATGCCGTAGCAGAAGAATGCTGTTCCCGATGTCTCGTAGCCAGGAGCCTGTTCCGGATCCATCATCGAGCGAGTCCAGTGGCCCTCGGGCTGCTGTATCTTCTTGACTGCTTCTGCCAGCGTGACAAACTTATCAGCAAAGAACTGATAGTGTCTGTAGCTCTTTGGCATGTCCTGCAGCACCTTGGCCAGTCCCGCCAGCACCCATCCGTCGCCACGAGCCCAGAAGTCTTTTTTCCCACTGGCGGTCTGATGCTTCGGGTATACATATTTGCCATCACGGAAGTAGAGCCCTGTCTCGTTGTCAAGCATGATACTGTCGCAGTAACACAGGTTCTCATAGAGCTTGTCCAGATACTTCTCCTCGCCTGTCAGCTGATACATCTTTGTCATCACGGGCATGACCATATAGAGTGCATCGGCCCACCACCAGTAGTCATGAGCCTTCGAGTCGGCCTCATAGCCCATCACCTCTTTCGTACGGGCAATTTTTTTCTTGCTTGGTGTCAGGTTGTAGAGGTCTATATAGGTCTGGAAACAGATCTGCCAATCGCCAAAGAGCACGTAGTCCTGCCCCTCGCCATATTGCTTGTATTTCCATTTTGCGGGATCCTTCTCCGTGGCACCCTGCCAGTTGTTGTGTTTAGCCCAACGGATGCTGTAGTCAAGCATCTGCCGGTCCTTCAACAACTTATACACCTCCATGTTACCAGTATGGTAGGCGGCATTGTCCCAAAAGGCGCGAACCTCTGCCGGATGGTTTGCTTGCCAGTAGGTGTTCACCTTCCTGATGATGTTTTCCACTTCACTAGCTGTTGAACTATAACATTCGGTGAGCGCACAACACATTAAAACGATCATTAATAGCTTTCTCATTCCTTCTGATATTTAATAGATAGTAGTGACGTTGTAAGATCATGGGACAAAGATACGAAATTTCTCTCAACTCTCAACACTAATCTCTAAACTTTTTGTATCTTTGCACCCAAAAATCGAACTACTGAAAACGATGAAACAGATTTTTATTGCATTTTTCCTCCTGTTCTTCAGCTGTCACATGCTGAAGGCCGAGAATTATCCTTACCGTAGCGACTACCTGTGGGTGACCGTCCCCGACCATGCCGATTGGCTCTATCAGACGGGCGAGAAGGCCACCGTCGAAGTGCAGTTCTATAAGTATGGCATCCCGCGCGATGGTGTGGTGGAGTGGGAGATAGGTACCGACCTGCTGCCTGCCGACCAGCGAGGCACCACGACGCTGAAGAATGGTCGCGCAAAGATCAATATGGGAACCGCCAAGAAACCCTGTTTCCGCGACCTGCGCCTGACGCTGAAGCTCGACGGTAAGACCTATCAGCACCATGTGAAGGTAGGCTTCTCGGCCGATAAGATACAGCCGTTCACCCAGGAGCCTAAGGACTTCTGGTCGTTCTGGCAACAGCAGAAGGCTGAGGCTGCCAAGTTCCCCCTGCATTTTACGAAGGAATGGGTGAAGGAGCTCTCGAACGAGAAAGTCGACTGCTACCGGCTGAAGATCGACCTCGACCGCGATCGCCATGCGTTCTATGCCTACCTGCTCATGCCCCATGGTGCCAAGGCAGGCTCGTGTCCCGTCGTGCTGACTCCTCCGGGAGCCGGTGTCAAGACCATCCGCGACGCTACGGCTCGCCGTTTCTATCCTGAGAATGGCTTTATCCGTCTGGCCCCTGAGATTCACGGCCTGAATCCCACGCTCAGCGAGGAGGTGTTTGCCGAGATCCGTGCTGCCTTCGACAACAAGGGCAATGCCTATCTGCGTCAGGGACTCGAAGACCGCAACCAGTATTATATGAAGCATGTCTATCTGGGCTTGCTCAAGTGTGTCGACCTGCTCACCCAGCTGCCTGAGTGGGATGGCAAGAATGTCATCATCCAGGGTGGCTCACAGGGTGGTGCGCTGGCTCTCATCGGTGCCGCTCTCGACGACCGCATCACCCTTTGCTCGGCCAATCATCCCGCACTGAGCGATATGGCGGCAGGCTCGGCCGGTCTCACCAGCGGCTATCCCCATTTCAAGCCCGAGAGCGGGGCCTATAGCGAGGCCTGTCTGAAGACCTTGCCCTACTACGATGTGGTTAACTTCGCGCGTCATATCCGTATTCCCGTCTACATGACGTGGGGTTATAATGATAATACTTGTCCACCCACCACCTCCTATGCCGTATGGAATGTGTTGAATTGTCCGAAGGAGAGTCTGCTCACCCCCATCAACGAGCACTGGACCTCCGACGTCACCGATCGTGGACAGATGGAGTGGATGCAGAAGCATTTGAAGTAGGGGAGTTATGGAGTTAGGGAGCAAAGATATCAAGGTCGTTGCCTTCGATGCCGACGACACGCTATGGGACTGCCAGTCGTGGTTCGACCAGGTCGAGCATCAGTGTGGCAACTTGTTGTGTCCGTGGGCCACTCAGGAGGAGGTGTCGCAAAGTCTCTTCGCCACCGAACGTGGTAATATGGAGTTGTTGGGCTACGGCACCAAGGCCTTCACCATCTCGCTGGTCGAGAATGCCGTCCGTGTGACGAAGGGCCAGATTACGGGCGATATCATCGCTCAGCTCATTCAGCTGGGCAAGGGCTTGCTCCGCTTTCCTACCACCCCGTTGCCTGAGGTCGAGCATACCCTGCAGCGGCTGGTCGACGACGGCCGCTATCGTCTTGTCGTCTTCACCAAGGGCGAGCTGATGGATCAGGAGCAGAAGTTGGCACGCTCAGGTCTCGCCTCCTATTTCGAGTATATGGAGACCGTCTCCAACAAGGGTAAGGACGAATATGTCACGCTGTGCGACCATCTCGACATCCAACCCGACGAGCTGCTGATGGTCGGCAACTCGTTCCGCTCCGACATTGCTCCCGCCTTGGCTGTCGGCTGTTATGCCGTCCATATCCCCTACCATGTGGTGTGGGAGTTGGAGAAGTCGGAGGAGTTTCCCCATGAGCGTCTTCAGAAGATATCACGATTCTCTCAGTTGCTCGACATTCTTTCGGTTCGTCGCTAACGCCAGCAGCACCCATAGGGCACCTGTCAGCAGATAGATCAAGCATACTTGTAGTGTGGAGAGGTTCAGCCCCTCCACACTGCTTTTTGGCAGCTGGGCTATCCACCCCAGTGCGCCGTTCATCCAGCTCACAATGGTGGCCAGTGCGCCCACCAGGATATGTTGCAAGGCCGTCCACCATCCCGTCATCATGCTAGCCAGCGCGAGGTATAGAATCAGCGTTGCCGCCGGTATCACGATATAGTTGCTCAGCAGGAAGTAGACGGGCAGCCGTCCGAAGTAGTAAGCCACCAGTGGTGCCGTACCCACCTGTGCCGATACCGATACCGTCGTCATCCCCCATAGCATGCTCAGCCATCGGTGACGTTGTTGCACGTGCAGCGGAATGATTTTGGCCATCAGCGGGTTCAGCAGTACGATCCACAGCACCGCCATGAACGACAGCTGGAAACCGATGTCATACATCGCCAGCGGGTTTACCGCCAGCATCACGATAGCTGTAAACGCCAGCGTGTTCACCGACATCCGCTCCCTGTAGCCCAGCGACGCCAGCGCATAGACCGATATCATGAAGGCCGACCGCACCACGCTGGGCGACAGTCCCACCAGGAAGGCAAACGCCCAGACGGCCAATACCGTAGCCACCTGTGATACCATGCGCCATCGCCACCAGCCTACCATCAGACTGATTACCGCATAGATGATCATCAGGTGCAGTCCGCTCAGTGCCAGCACGTGGCTCGCCCCCACCTGGGCATAGCGTGCTTTCATGTCTTTCGTCAGAGCGGTCTTGTCGCCTAGCGTCATGGCTGCTATCACCCCGTATTCGTCGTCGCTCAGGCCCCACCGTCGGTAGTCGTCCAACAGCCCTTGGCGCACGCTGAGTGCTTGCTGTCTCACCCGCTCGGTCATCGTCGGCTCGCTGGCCACCGCCGCCTGCTGCTGTTGTTGCCGAGCTATCGAGCCCCACATCAGCCCCACCATGGCCGTCAGCAGCCAGATGCCCATCCGTTGCATACGTGGCCATCGTCCCGCCAGACATACCGCCACGAGAACGACCGATGTGGCGAGCATCGTCACCGTCCAGTCGGTCGTCCATGGTTCGCTCACGGCTATGCCCGCCATCAGACTGACGGCTATCGGCATCAGCGGTGCTTGTATTCTTATCGGCGACTTTTGCATTTGACAAAGGTACGAATAAGCCATCAAATTGCAAAATAAAACCTTTTATTTTTACTTCCTATCACGAATCGTTACCCCATGCACAGCCCCCCCCCTATTCATGGGGTAGTTAGAACCGGTGCCCTGAATCGGGGCAGTGCTTTTATCCTCTTCGTCTACATGGGGAGACAAAGCATTCTGAGGTTTAGCGCACCCTCAACTTCTGCCAGGGTTAAGAATGTGGTACGCCAAAAAAATAGGCAGTCTCCCGAATTGGGAGGGGGCCCTGAATTAGGGCGTCCTTATCACAGCTTAATTATCCA
>ERZ842401.2571-NODE-2571-length-24120-cov-5.223021_pt1 | contig 24120 bp, 14 predicted proteins | sample MGYA00521270_ERZ842401 | MGnify/ENA primary metagenome ERZ842401 (study PRJEB31892, sample SAMEA3878208) | bioreactor metagenome | biome: Moose rumen | place: Sweden | collected 2011-10 | study: EMG produced TPA metagenomics assembly of the PRJEB12797 data set... | reverse complement strand
ACTGCCAAACTCCGCCGGCAATCCAGCCGCCGGTATTCCTGATGCTCCCGCGGCCGTGCAGGTCGCGAGGAGCAGTATGATGCTCAATCGTTTCATACTCGTTTGTATTTGATGAGGCCGAAGGCCAGGATGGCGCCGCCCGCGAGTGCGCAGACGAGCGTGAACAGCCACCCCAGGCCGCTCGAAAAGGCCAGCGGCGACAGGCTCACGAGCGCTATCTCCACGGGCGCGATGTAAAGGTAAGCGTAGGCGTAATCGTCCAGGCAGCCGCTCTTGCCGTCGGGGTCGGTGATGCGCAGCAGCGCGATTCCCATGGCCATGGTGCCGGTGAACCAGCCCCAGGTGAAGATGGACTTCTCGAACGGGGAGCTCTTGTGGATGCGCGCCCCCACCACGAACACGTACAGCAGCGTCAGCGCCAGCCCCACCGTGAGCAGCACGATGAGCGGCACCACGAACCTCCCCACAATCCGGAGCTTTATCGATGCCACCCCGAACGCCACCAGATAGTCGGTGAACGCCCCGCTGAGGTGCCCGATGATGGGCTTCGAGATGTGCTCGTCAACCCTGATCCTGCCGATGAACCATTTGGCCAGGATGCCCACGATGAAGGCGCAGCTGAACACCGGAAGCATGAGCGCCGGCCACGCGAGCGCCACCAGCTTGGCGAGCCCGTATCCCCCCAGCGCAATCAGCGCCACGAGTCCGAAGTTGAACGTCATCGAGTCCAGCGAGATGGCGGAGAATGACGCGAGGCCCATGCTCTTGCGTTTGTCGGGCGGCAGCACCCCGGTACGCAGCTCGGGCGAAAGTTTCTCGAAGGCGCATATGTACTGAGTCTTGCCGCGGGCGGCACCCCAGGATATGAGCCACATGCCGATGACCACCGAAGCGATGATGCCCACCGTCGCCGCAGTCATGGCCAGCGACTGCATCTCCTCCATGCCGTAGGCGGCAAAGGAATCCCCGATGGCGGCCGCGGTGCCGTGTCCGCCGCAGAAGCCTGCCGGCATGGCAAGGCCCATGGCGGGATTGACCGGCCAGATGAGGCCCAGAAGCCACAGCCCCAGCGCGCCTCCCAGTGCCCACTGCAGCAGCATGCCGGCCTGCGAATATGCCCACATGCGCCCGGTCCTGCCCTCGCCGCTGCCTTTCTGAGCCCGCTCCGAGGTGAGGGGTATGCAGCTGAACACCAGCGCGATAAGTATTCCTGCGTAGGTGCCCATATTCTCCGACAGGGGCAGCCAGCCCAGCACCTCCGGTCCCAGGATGAGCCCGAAGATGCCCGCAATCAGGCTCGGCGGAATGAAGAACTTCTGGACGATGCGCACCTTCGAGCGCAGCAGCTTTCCGAGCAGCAGCAGCGCCGAAACTATGCCGACGTCGACCAGCAGCGTCCAGGGCGTGAATGTCATAGGCCGAATTTCTTTTTGAATTTTCCGAAACGGCGGTCGGCCCCCTCGTTGTAGCGGCGCACCTCTTCCGGGCTCATCCGCCTCTGCACCTTCCGGCCCCGGCGCAGCTCCCGGCGCTCCCGGCGCTCCACGGCCCTGAGCACGCGGCGCAGGGGCTTGACCTTCAGCATCTTGCCGTCATGTACCTGCCCATGCAGCGCTACGGCTGCAAGGTTGGCTTCGCCCCTCACGGCGGCGGGCAGTTCGAGCCCCTCCCACACCGGAATGGCGTAGCAGCAGGGGGTGTAGCCCGTGGCGCACCACATCAGACCCCGTTCACCTTCGTCCACCGGGCACTCGATGACTATTCCCGCAGTGGTGGTGCTCCGGGGGATGAAACCGTGCTCCCGCAGGCCTGCGGTGCCGCTTCCGGCGATGGCGTCGCGCCCTTCGGCGAGGAAGCTCCTCCCCGCTCCGAGAAAGAATGAAGCGTCGAACCTTCCCTGCTGCCCGGTCAGCGCTTCCATGGTCCGGAAGCGCTCATGGCCGCGGCCCCTCGACGGGTCGCCCGAGAGCGAGAAATTGGTGCGGAAGAGCATGCCTCCATCGGGCACGTCGTAGCGCACGAAAGTGCTGTCTCCCACCTCAAAATAAGCGGCGCCCCCGTGCGAATCGGCGACTCCGAAGTTGGTGCTGAGATTCATGGGGCGGGGCAGTCCTGCCAGCATCGCCGCAAAGTCCTCCACCGTCCTGCATGAAGCGAGCGCCGCCGCCATCGTGACTCCGGCGCAGGTGTCGTAGCCCAGCGAGTCGGGACGCATGTTGTAGGAGATGTTGTTGACTATGGCGAACCCCGCCTCGTTGATGCCTGCGTAGCATTTGGTGCGCAGCGAATCGGAAGCGGGGAAGAGTCCGGTGAAGCTGAGCGGCCCCCTGGTCACACGGGCGATGACGTTGTAGGGGTCGGAGGCGTCCCGCTGCTTCCAGAGCAAGGGGCGTCCGTTTGCCGAAGCCCCCGCGCTCACCACCGCAGTGGTGCAGGCATAGCCCTCTGCGCACAGCAGCAACGCCGCCAGTATGACCCACAGCCGCTTCATTTGCGTATCTTGTACCCGAAGTAGGCGTAATACATTATCAGCAGGTAGAACGGCAGGCAGATCCAGTAGGCGCTCTGGCTGCCGACCCAGTCCTTCATGGCGCCGAACAGCAGCGGAATGAGCGCGCCGCCGCCGATGGAGGCCACCAGCAGCGAGGAGCCCTTCTTGGTAAACCTGCCCAACTCGGTGATGGCCAGCGGCCATATCGCCGGGTACATGAGCGAACAGGCGAAGCTCAGCAGCGCCACGCACCACACCGAAACCTGCGGAGGCGTGAGCACGATGAGCAGCGAGTCCACGACTGCCAGCCAGGTGCAGATCCGCAGAGCCTTGACCTGCGATATGACCTTCGGGATGAAAATGATGCCCAGGATGTATCCGGCGGCCATTCCTATTCCGGGCCAGACGGTGTAGCCCTCGGGATTGGGGAGTCCCAGGTCCTGTGCGTAGTCGAGCACGGTAAGCAGGGCCAGGTTCTCGACTCCCACGTACACGAACAGCGCGAGTGCTCCCAGCACGAGGTGCGGGAACTGCCATATGCTTGTCTTGCCGGCGGCATAGGGGCAGTCTTCGGGGTTCTCCTCCCCCTCGGCCTTGATCTCTTCGAGCGGCGCGAACAGGGTGATGACGCCCAGAACCACAATGACGCCTATGATGATGTACAGCGGAAGGTCCAGGTCCTGCAGGCCCACCGCCTCGATAGGCTTGCGCGTCACGGCGGCGATGAATACGCTCGGCAGACTGAGGGCCAGCGAGTTGCATATTCCCATTATGCTGATGCGGCGGGCGGCGCTGTCGATGGGCCCCAGAATGGTGACATACGGGTTGATGGCGGCCTGCAGCACGGTGTTGGCGGTGCCGCTGATGAAGCACGCCAGCAGATACAGGGCGAAGCTTTCCAGACGCGCTGCCGGGATGAAGAGCCCGAAGGCCACGGCGAACATGAAGAAGCTCAGCGACATGGTGCGCTTGTACCCTATCCTGTTTATGATGCCGGATGCAGGAAAGCTGAACACCAGGAACGCCAGGAAGGTGGCGGCAATGACCAGGTACGACTGCGCCGAAGTGAGGTGCAGGTTGTTCTCGAGGAACGGCACGAAGTAGCCGTTGATGCCCGTGGCGAATCCCACGGTGAAGAACATCATCCCGATAAACGCCAGCGGGACTGCGTAATTGCGCTTATTGCTCATCGAGGTGATACTTTATCAGTCCCTCCATCGGGGCTTTGAGAATGGTGCCCATTTTCATCCCGAATTCCTCCACCACAGGCTGCAGCAGCGGCTTGAAGTAATACGCTACCGACCCCACGGCATTGAAGGTATATTTCCGGTAATCGGGATAATGCGTCACTATCAGGCGGAAGAACTGCCGGAAGGCGTCCGTTACCAGTTCCGGGAAATAGGGGTCGAAGTCCAGATGCTCGCAGATGAACTTTGCGTACTGGGCGCAGAAACGGTTGGGGAAGGGCCTGGTGTAGATTATGTCCAGCAGCTCGTCGTTGCCGTGCCCCAGTTCGGCGCCCACCAGATCATATACGCGGGGCGGCATGTTGCGGCGGATGTAGTCGGTGATGAGACGCTTGCCGAGGTTGCCGCCGCTGCCCTCGTCGCCCAGGATGAAGCCGCAGGAGTCAACGTTCAGGCCCTCGTTGCAACCGTCGTACAGGCAGCTGTTGGCGCCTGTGCCCAGGATTGCGGCGAATCCGGGCTGCCGCTGCAGCAGCGCCCGGCAAGAGGCGAGCGTGTCCATCGCTATGAATATCTTGCCGGCCTTTGCAAAAACTTCGCGGAGAGTCTTCTCCATGAAGGGATACTGGAGCGGAGTGACACCGGCGCCGTAGAAGTAGATTTCGTCAACTAGCGCAGGGTCGAGCCCGGAAGGCAGATTGGTGCGGATGTCGGCCACAATCTGGCTGCCGGTAATGTAGTTGGGGTTGTACCCCTGGCTGAAGAAGCTGATGCGGGTGGCGCCGTCGCGTGAAACGCAGGCCCACTCGGTCTTCGTCGCCCCGCTGTCTGCAATGAGTATCATGTCGCTAGAATTCAAGCTCGTAGTAGCGTCCGTTAAAGGTTTCCATGCCCTTCCAGGTGGGGGTGCCGAAGGTGGCGCTGTTGTTGGAGGGGTCGCAGATCCACCATTTGCCGTCGACATGGATTTCGGGAATCACGTGGCCGATGACGCCGGAGGCGAAGTAGCACTGGCCGTGCAGGTAGCGGGCCGGGATGCCGGCCGCCCTGCACATGGCGAGGGTGGCGTGGGTGAGGTCGCAGCAGTTGCCGCCCTTGGCGTTGATGCAGCCCACGGCGCCTTTCTTGGTGTTGGAGTAGTTCTCCCACTCCCACTCGTCGCGGGTGTAGGCGAAGATGGCCTCGGCCTTTTGGCGGGGCGAAGCGTCGGCCTGGAGGCCCTTGAGGGCGTCCTGCAGCGTGGCGAGCACGGTGGCGTCGTCGATGGGGCAGTTGCGGGTGCTGCGCAGGTAGCTGGACGGCCACGACGACACCTCCGCGGGCCATTCGCCCTCATGGGCCTTGAAATAGTTGAACACGCGGGCCAGCACCACCATGCAGGCACGCAGGTTCATCATGTTGTCGTGCTCGGTGACCACCATGGTGAGCTTGGGCATGTAGCCCTGGCTTGCGGTGTCGTCGGAGGGGAAGGTCACGTAGTTGGGAAGGCTGCCCTTGTCGAGAGCATAGGCGAGCAGGCGGCCGGCCATGTAGCGCACGTGCTGCATGTCGATGGTGTCGGGGTCGTATGTGTTCCACCTGTATTCGTCACCGAAGGCGACCGTGGGGAGGTCGATGTCCCCGTCCTGCCAGGTGTCGGGCTCCGAAGCAATCTTGTCGAGCAGGATGCAGGCTGCAATCGTGTACTGGCCCTTGGTGTATTTCAGGCCTTCCACGTTGATGGAAGCGGGCAGGGCGCCTTCGCTCTCGAAGGTGTCGAAGGCTCCGGCCAGGGCTTCGACGAAGTGGCCGTTGTAGCTGTCGAGGGTGAATGCCGGAGTTTCATGGACGTCGGGTCCGTCGTCGGGGACGACAGGCTTGGGCTGGCATGCGCCCGCAAGCAGGGCGGCGCCAAGCATGATGCAATGGATGAACATCTTTTTCATGACAGGTTTTTTTTGTTTCTGTTGGGAGCAGAGGGGACGGTCGGGCCCCCTCTGCCAAAAAAAATCTTACTTCTCGTCGCCGAATTCCTCGGAGCGGAAGACGTCGCTCGCGGTGAAGCTTGAGGCGTCCTTGAGGCCGTTCCTTAGTATGTTTTCGAAGAAGAAGCCATAGGTCACGAGGGCCCTCTGGGCAGAGAAGCAGCCGTAGTATCCGGCAAGCTGGCCGCCTGAGTAGCCGCACATGTTGGAGTGGACTCCTTCGTGCGTCATGGGCCAGTTGACATGCCTCTGGGCGAAGTTGTCGAGGATGTCAAGCTTTACGCTGCAGGCAAGGCCGTCGGCGGTGTTGGGGTCACCCATGCGGAGGTGTCCGCCGTTGCGGGTGGTCTGGTTGCCGGCAGAGGTGGTGCCGCTCTCATTGAAGCTTGCGGGACCGAACGCGGTGCTGTGCGTTTCGGGCATGTCGTCGGTCATGCTTGCCTTGCTGACTGAGGCGAAGGCGTCCTTGCCGCCGGTGGTCTGGTTGCCGTCCCATCCGCGGAGCAGCAGGTATGAACGCTCACCGAGCTCGAGCAGGTCGGCGCTGGTGAAGGTCTTCTTGTACTTGTTGTCGCCGTTGATGGTGATGGTGGTGGCGGTGGGGATGTAGTGGGCGTCCTTGTTGTCGAACTCCTCATTGTATTCGTTGCCCGAAAGGGTTTCGCCGGTGAGGTAGTTGATGGTGCCGGTGGTGCGGTACCAGATGTTCAGCGCCTGGACGTATGCGTTGGCGAAGGCCTGGATGGAGTTGGGGCCTGCACCGATGTCGTCGCTCTCGCCGCCGAGGTTCTCGGAACGGAAGACTTCGCTGACTGCGATGGTCGTGGTCGACGTGTACTTGTTGTCGAGCATGTACTTGAAGAAGTATGCGTAGGTGATAAGGGCCCTCTGGGCGGAGAAGCATCCGTAGTAGCCATCGAGGCGCTCGCAGTAGCCGCACATGTTGGAGTGGACTCCGTTGTGCGTAATGGGCCAGTTGACGTGCCTCTGGGCGAAGTTGTCGAGGATGTCCATCTTCACGGAGCAGGCCTTGCCGTCTGCGGTTTCGGGATTGCCCATGCGGAGCGGGCCGCAGTTGGAATTGTATGCCTTGCCTGCGTAGGTGGTGCCGAACTCATTGTAGCTCGCGGGGCCGAAGGTGCTGCCGTGGGGTTCGGGCATCTCGGTGTCGAAGGTGGCCTTCTCGATCTCCTCGAGGGTGCCGAGGCCGCCGGTGGTCTGGTTGCCGTTCCATCCGCGGAGCAGCAGGTAGCTGCGCTCGGCTATCTCGAGGACGTCGCCCATGCCATAGGTCTTGCCGCCGATGGTAAGGGTGGTGGAAGAGGGTACGTAGTGGGCGTCGCGCACATCTGCGAGGTAGTTGGAGCCGGGCTCTTCACCGGTGAGGTAGTTGATGGTGCCGGTGTTCTCCTCCCAGATGCTGATGACCTTGACGTACTCCTTTGCGAACTGGCCTATGGTGACCTTCTGCGAAGGGGTTTCGGAGATGCCGTAGAGGTCGGGGTCGATGACCACGCCCTTCATGGCGTCGTAGACGTTGGAGGTGATGTCGTTGTCGACCAGGTGCTTGTAGAAGCGGGCCATGATGAGGTACATGCGCATGGCGCTGATGGTGCCGGTGTATCCGGTGATGCCGTAGTCGCCGAGAATCTGGAAGTTGTTTATGCGTCCCTTGCCGCTGTCGAGGGTCTGGGCGCGCTTGAGCCACCAGGGCAGGACCTGTGCGAGCATTTCGAGGCTCGGAGGATTCTGCAGGCTGAGGTTGAGGTCGCCTTCATACTCGTACCAGGGGGTTACCCACTGGTTCCAGTCCTTGGCTGCGGGCATTTCGGCATTGAGGCCGACGCCGTTGCCGGGGGTGTGCACGCGGACCTTCTGCTCCGAAGGAACGAGAGCAGTGCCTTCGAGGGTAATCATGTTGATGATACCCTGTGCCGCGATGGTCCAGCACTGAGGCATGGTGTAGGAGACGCCGCCCACGGTGATGGTGGTCTCGTCGCCCTTGTTGTTGTCGGAGTCGGGATAGGTTGAGGTCTTGGTGGGGATGTAGTGGACATTCTCCCAGGCGGTGCCGTTGCCGGAGCAGTGGGCGCCGTCGGCGTCGATTGTACCTACATTGGCCTGCCAGACATCGAGAACCTTGACGAATTCCCTGGCAAAGTCGCCGAGGGTTACGGCAGGAGTGTCGGCCACTTCACCGTAGAGTTCGGCGTTGATGTCGACATTCTTGGTGGCCTCGACAACATTGCCGGTGACGTTGTTCTCGGAGACATGCTTGAACCAGCGGGCAAGCGTGAGGTAGAAGCGCTCGACCGAGACGGTGCCGTTGAGGGATACGTCGCCTCTGGGATAACCGAAGGCGTCGGGGAACTTGCCGTCCTTGCCGGAGGAGTAGTTGAACAGGCGCTCGGTGGCATTGAGGAGCATGTCGACGCGGGCGACCTTCTCCTGCAGAGGGGCCCCGAACTCGTCGTAACGGGCGTCGGAAGGCTTGTAGGCCTCAGGCTCGGTGATGTTGTCGCTCAGGGACCCGCCTTCGTTGAGGGCCTGGAGGGCGTGCATCGCGATGAGGTGCTGCTGGTACTTGTCGTAGGAGACGCCGTTGAGGGTGATGGTGAAGTTCTCGGGCACGTAGTGAACCTTGTCGTAGGTCCTCTCCTGGCCGTTGTCGTACACGGTCACGGAGCCGGTGGTGCTTTCCCACTTGTCTGCAACCTTGGCGAACTCCTTGGCGAAGTCGGCGATGGTGGGCTTGGGAGTCTCGGGGGTGTCGGCACCGTACATGTCGTAGTCGAACTTGACGTCCTTGATGGCGCTGTAGACGTTCTTGTCGATGTTGTTGTCGAGCAGGTACTTGTAGATTCGCATCAGGACGACGAGCTCGCGCATGGGGGCGATGAGGCCCTCGTAGCCTTCGAGCATCAGGGTGTCGTCGGTGCTGCCGAACTGCTGGTAGTTGCCTATGGCACCGAGGGCGCTGAACGCGCCGGGGATGCCGACGAGGCCGCGGACCACGTGTCCGATGCAGGCCTTGACGACGAGGTCGACGCCCACCTCGGTGACGGGCTCGCCATTGTAGGTGAGGCCGCTGTAGGTGTCATCGGCTTCATACCAGGGGTACATGCCCCATTTCGCCATGTTGGAAGGATTGACCGCGACGGTCTCCGACAGGGAACCGTTGTCGGCAAGGGTGTAAGCGGGCTTGTTGCGGCTGGTCATCGTGTTGAGGTAGCCCTGGCCTTCCTCGAGAACCATGTCGAGCAGGCCCCTGATGGCGATTTCCCATGCCTGGGCGGAGGTGTACTGGGTGCCTTCCACATTGAGGACCCAAGGGGTGTACATGTCGTCATGCTGGTTGCCGGCGTGGTCGTCGTAAGGACCGCCGGTCTTGCCGACAGGGATGAAGTGGACGTTCTCCCATGCGGTGCCCTTCTCGATGAGGTGTTTGCCCTCGGACTCTACCGTACCTACGGTCGCGGCCCAGACGTCGAGGCCCTTTACGAACTCCTCGGCGAAGGTCTTGAGGCTTATCAGGCTGGGATCCACATATTTGGCCTGGGTGACGGAGACAGTGAGGCCGTCGGTGACGTTGCCGCCCCTCAGGATGACCTCGCCGTAGCGCTCGTCGCCGTCGTTGGGATCGGCCGAGATGGCGATGCTCACGGAGCTTGCGGCTTCGCCGGCGTCGGGAGTCACGTGAATCCAGCTCTCGGATGCGGTGGCGGTCCAGGACTCCTTGGCGATGAACATGGCGTTCTTTGCGGTGCCGTCCATGTCGAGGCTGACGCTCTTGGTCTTGAGCTCGAGGTCGGGCATCTCGACGCCGTAAAGGTCGGTGGAGAACTTGACATCCTTGACTGCGTCGTAGACGTTGTCGTTGATGTCGTTGTCGAGCAGGTACTTGTAGAAGCGGGCGGCGATGAGCCACATGCGCATGGCGCTCACGAAGCCGGTTACGCCTTCTTCGACGAAGCCGCTGTCGGGATCGGTGCCGAAATACTGGTAGTTGCCGATCTTGCCAAGGGCGATCTGGCGGGTGAGGAACCAGGTGGCGCAGCGGGCGATGAGGAAAGGAGAGAATTCGCTCTGGTCGATGGCGGGACCGTCATTGGTGCTCTCGTACCAGGGGTACATGCCCCAGATGTCCTCTGCGATGGTGGCGGGGATGGGCTCCTTGAGGGAGGCGCCGTTGGCCATGGTGTGCTCGAAGGGGTTGCGGTTCTGCTGCATCACCGAGGAGCCTTCCTTGGTGATGAGGTCGATGATACCGCGCAGTGCGATACCCCAGGTCTGGGCGCTGGTGTAGGTGACGCCGTCGATGGTGACGGTGAAATAAGGCTGATACTTGGCATCGTACTGGTCGACGCCGTCGGCATAGGCGCCGCCGGAGTGGGGGATGGGAACGAAGTGCACGTTCTGCCATGCCGAACCGTTGTCGGTGCAGTGGGAGCCGTCGGCGGAGACGGTGCCTACGGTGTTCTCCCAGATGTCGAGTATGCCCACGAACTGCTGGGCGAAGCCCTTGAGGGTAGCGGCGGCCGACAGGTATTCGGTCGAGACCGTCTTGGGAAGGGACTTGCCGCTCTTGTACCCGGCGGCGGCGCGGAGCATGCAGACCGTCAGGCGGTTGGTCGAGAAGGCGATGGCGCTCTCGCCCTCGCGGGTGACGAGGGTCTGGTTGGGAACGGTGCCCTTGTCTTCGGTGGTAGCGATGAAGCGCTTGGCGAAGTCGGCGAGGTCCTCGGTGCCTTCCGTGATGGCGGGACCGCCGGTCACGGCCACTTCGGTCTTGTCGTAGCTGTCGCGGTCTGGATGGTCGGCCGGCTTGTAGCTCTTGACGATGATTTCATCGCTCTTGCCGTCGGCAAGATTGCAGATCAGGGTCGCGAGGGCGTACTGGTACTGGGGCAGGGTGAGCTCCAGTTCGCCCGCCTTCGTGATGGCAGTGCCCTGCACGGAAAGCGTAGCGGGGATGGCGGTCTCGTCCTCCCAGACCGCGTACGCCGCTGCAGCCGCGTCGATGAGGTCTGCCTGGGCGACCTTGGCCACGGCATACTCGTCGACCACCTCGGGCTCATCCCTGTGGCAGGATGCGAAGAGGGTCAGCACAGCGGAAAACGCTGTCAAATACAAAAGGAATTTTTTCATTTTGATTTGGTGTTAATTGGTGAGTAGTTAATGAGAAAAGAATATGTTCAATTGATGTCATTGACGTCGGGGAATGTGCCCAGGCCGTAGCGGAACAGCACTATGCCTGTGCCCCGTGTGTCCATGAAGAGGTCGATGTCCTTGCGTATGGCGTCCGCGTCCATGGGCGTGACGCTGGTGTCGTTGCCGACGTAGGTCTGAATGCCCGACCACATGAGGGCGCCGCCGCTGTTGTCGGCGAACCAGTTGGCTACCTTCTGGCAGGTCGCGTCGGAGTAGTGGTACGAGTAGCGGTATATCATGGGCATGAGTATGTGCAGGTATTTGCCCATCTGGGCGGGAGCCTGTCCGTAGTATTCGGTCGAGTTCATTTCGGGCATGAGGGCCGCTGAGGTCACTATGCCCTCGTCGTAGCTGTCGGCGAGCTCGCGGATTTCGCGGCAGCAGCGGTTCACTGCGGCGGTGGCGTTCACCTCGGCCGAGATGACGTGCTTGTAGGCCGTCCCGCCGAAGCGTATGTAGTCGAGGTGGAGGCCACGGACGCCGTATTCCTCGATGTAGCGCCGGGCGTCGTTTACGATGCCCTCGAACACTTCTTCCTTGTAGCAGCCCGCCTCGTCGTCGATGGGGTTGATCCAGCCGGAGCTGTTGTGGAAGCACTGAATCCAGGCGTGTACGGTCCAGCCGGTTTCCTCGGCCATGGTGATGAATTCGAGGGTGGCTTTCTTGTTGTTGGGGTGGAAGGCTGCGTAGTTGAGGAGGATGTGCCGGTAGCCCAGAGCGTAGAGGTCTTTCATGACCTTGTAGCCGTCGGCCGCCCAGGAGGGTATGTGGCTGTTCCACACCCAGATTGCCGTGGGCCTGGTGGCGCTCAGGTCGAACACCTCGTTGGCCCTTGCGGGGCTGGGGTAGGTGAGGGCCCGCCAGGTGTCGCCGCCGTCGGGGATGCGCTGGTAGGAGCCGCGCGCGGCGAGGGGCGAGGCCTGGATGGCGTCGCGGTCGAACGAGTCGGTGGTCACCTCTTTGGTGCCGAGCCTCAGGACGAACTGCGCCGCCGAATTGATGCCCGTGCCGAGCGATTCGTCGGCGGTCGTAAGGACCAGGCGCTCTCCGGCGCCGAGGCTGCCGGCGCCGGTATAGATACGACGGTCCCTGAAATACTCGTCGGTGATGTAGAGGCCGAGGTCTTCGAGGCTGATGGTCTGGTCCGAGGTGTTGAGGATTTCGACCCAGGAGTCGGCGTCGAGGGTCTCGTCGTGGGCGCTTATTTCGTTTATCACCAAACCTTTGTACTTGTCGGTAAGGTCCGGCTCCGGCTGCTCGCAGCAGGTGGCCGCAAGCATGAGCAGGCAGGACGGAACAAGCAGCGGGAGGTGCGTTTTCATACTCTGGGACGGTTGGTGATGACCCCGCTGCGCATGAGGTATTCCTCGGCTTTCATGAGGCCGCCGCACTTCTTGATGGTGTCTTCGCAGAATTCGTAGCTCAGGCCGGGATTGCGCTCCACCATGGTGCGGGTGAGGCGGTCGACGACCTTGTTGTTGATGAGGTTGGCCCTCACCATGCGGTTGCCCTCCACGCGGCCCAGGCGGCACATTATGGTGGTGCTTATCATGTCGCAGATGAGTTTCTGCGAAGTGCCCGACTTCATGCGGGTGCTGCCCGTGATGAATTCGGGGCCCGAGATTATCTCGACGGGGTAGTCGACCCATGCCGAAATGGGGGAGCCGGGATTGTTGCAGAAGGAGCCGCAGGGGATACCGTGTTCCTTGCAGGACTTCATGGCGGCGAGCACGTAGGGGGTGCAGCCGCTGGCCGAGATGCCGACCACGATGTCCTTGGGGGTGATGTGATGCTTGTCGCGCAGCGTCCTCCAGCCCTCTTCCACGTCATCCTCGGCTTCTTCGAGGTCGAGGACGAGGTTCTCCACGCCTCCGGCAAGCACGGCCTGCCAGATTTCGGGGTCGACTCCGTAGGTGTTGGGGACTTCGAGGATGTCGAGCACCGCTAGCTTGCCGCCGGTGCCGCACCCCAGGTAGAACATGCGTCCGCCGCCGCGGATGGTCTTCTCGATGGCGGTGACGAGCACTTCGAGCTGGGGGAGGGCCGCCTCTATGGCAAGGGGCACTTTCTTGTCCTCGTTGTTGATGTCGCGAAGCAGTTCTGCGACCGATTTCTGTTCCAGATGGTCGTAAAGTGAAGGTTGCTCTGTGAGTCTGATGTCCATATTATCTGAAATCTTTATACTTTGTCTCTCCTGTTTTCCTGCCGTTGCGGAAGGCGGCGGCAGTTACCCGCTGCTGGCGGTTGATGACGAACGGTCCCGTATAGAGGGCCGAGGCCGCCGTGGGTTCGCTGCCGTCGAGCGTGTAGCGAATCTCGGCATCGGGGGCGTCGACGCTGATGGTCGCCACCTTGCTGTATTCGGTGTCTTTGTGCAGTTCGATGAAGGGGTTCCAGAAGGCTCTGCAGTAGCCGACGCCAAGCATGTCGAGCCTGCCCAGGTGCGCTTCGAGCCTGCGGGTGAAGCCGTCCCAGTCCTTGGGGGCCTTGCTCCAGCCCGACTCGGCTATGGCGCACATGCGCGGCCATGCCATGTATTCGACCCTGGCCGGGGTGGGCATGTATTCGGTCCAGACGCAGCCTTCGACTCCTATGATGTATTTCTGCTCCTCGGGCGTGAGGACTTCGGGGACGGGGTTGTAGTCGTACATGGTCCTGAGCAGGGTGGGGCCGCCCATGGCCAGCGGTTCGCTGTCGGGGTCGGCCTGCCAGTAGTCGAGGTAGTACTTGGGGTACGGGGCCATGACCACTTCGTGGTGCTGCTGTGCGGCCTTGATGCCGCCCTCTTCGCCGAGCCACGACATCACGCGGGCGTTGGGCGCCAGGCCTCCCTGGAGTATCTCGTCCCAGCCGATTATCTGGCGGCCTTTGGAGTTGATGTACTTCTCCATGCGCTGGATGAACCAGCTCTGCAGCTCGAATTCATCCTTGAGGCCGAGCTGCCTGATGAGGGCCTGGCAGTGGGGGCACTGCTTCCAGCTGGTTTTGGGGCATTCGTCGCCGCCTATGTGGATGAGCTCCGACGGGAAGAGGTCTATGACTTCGTCGAAGACGTCTTCGAGGAACTTGAATGTCTCTTCCCTGGGGCAGTAGACCTGACGGAAGATGCCCCAGCGGGTGGCTGTCTCGTAGTGGTCTTCGAGGCCGCAGCTCAGCGACGGGTAGCAAGATATGGCGGCAAGCGAGTGGCCGGGTATCTCTATCTCGGGGATGATGGTCACGTAGCGGTCGGCTGCGTACTGCACAAGGTCGCGCACCTGCTCCTGGGTGTAGAAGCCACCGTGGGGCGTGCCGTCGTAGATGCCGGATGCGAGGGAGCCGACTACGGTCTCCTTGCGCCACTGGCCCTTCTCGGTGAGCAGGGGGTATTTCTTGATTTCGAGCCGCCAGCCCTGGTCTTCGGTGAGGTGCCAGTGGAAGCGGTTGACCTTGTGCATGGCCATGAGGTCGATGTAGCGCTTGAGGAAGGGGATGTCGAAGAAGTGCAGGCAGCAGTCGAGGTGCATGCCCCGGTAGGGGAAACGGGGGCTGTCTTCTATGTCGACGCAAGGCACCGTCCACTTGACTCCACCCGCAGGGGAGTCGCCGAAAATCTGCTCCGGAAGCAGCTGGAGGAGGGTCTGGACTGCATAGAAGGCGCCCGCTCCGTCGCTGTATTCGATGACTATGCGGCCTTCTTCGGCCCTGAGGAGATAGCCCTCGGAGGGGTAGCCGCCGGTCTCCATGAAATAGATGCCGCCGCTGCTAGGGAACTCGTCCGCAACGCCCAGGGGCCAGCCGGCGGCCTTTTCGAAGCGCTCGCTGAGCAGCGCCGCCGTGCGGCTCACCTCCTCGGAGGGAGTGTCTATCCACAGGGGCGTGCTGCGGCTTATGGTGAAGCTGCCTTCGAGCGCCTGGACGTGTTCTGGCTGGGGCACTATATGCACGGCATCGGCCTGCTGCGGTGCTTTTTGCGTGCAGCAGGCCAGTGCCAAGCAGGCGGCTATGAGCGTAAAACGTTTCATTTGGCGAATTCTTTGGTGACGGTCTTGCCGAGGGGCTTGCCCTTGGCCGTGAAGCCGCGGGCCTTGATGACGGAGCCCTTGTCGACCATGAAGGGCATGCCGTCGTAGACCGGCGACTTTGCCGTGGGCTCGCTGCCGTCGAGGGTGTAGCGGATGACGCCGTCGGGGAAGTCGAGTTCGAGGTTCATGGGCTTGGGGAACGGCAGGCGCCGGTCGTAGTCGAAAATGACGTCCCAGTACACGGGGCAGTAGTCGACCTGCAGGGCGTCGAGGCGTGCGAGAACCTTGGGCATGCGGTGCCGGAAGTTCTCCCAGTCCTTGAGCGGACGGGCCGTCCAGCCCACCTCGGCCCCGGCGACGTTGCGGGGGAAGGCGGCCTGCTCGGCCATGTGGTTGTCCCAGATGTACTCGGTCCAGAGGCAGGTCTCGTATCCCACTATGTATTTGGAGCTCAGCTCGGGCAGGGAGTCCACCGCCGGGTAGTAGTTGTAGACCTTCTTGAGGGGCATGAATATCTCCTGGGCCACGTCGTCACCCTGGTCGTCCTGCTTGTTGTCGAGGTAGCACCAGCGGTTGGGGGTGAGGACCACGCGTATGCCCCTGCGTATGCCGCGCGCCGCCGGGGCATGGCCGCGGTACGACATGGCGATGGGGTCGTCGAGAGCGCCGCCGTCGAGTATCTCGTCCCAGCCGATGACGGTCTTGCCGTGCTTGCGGAGGAAGTCGCCCATGCGCTTGACGAAGAAGGTCTGGAGTTCCTCCTCCTTCTCTATGCCGAGCACGGTCATGAGGTCCTGGCAGTACCGGCTCTCGCGGTACGCGTCCTTGGGGGCCTCGTCGCCGCCGATGTGGTAGATGTCGGAGGGGAAGAGTTCGAAGAGTTCGGTGAACACGTCTTCGAGGAAGCGGAAGGTGGCGGCGGTGGGGGCGTAGAGGTTCTTCCATATGCCCCAGCGGGTCTCGACCTCATAGTGGCGGTCGGGGAAGCAGCTCAGGTAGGGGTAGGCGGCGATGGCGGCGGTGCAATGGCCGGGGATTTCGACCTCGGGGATGACGTCGACGCAGCGCCGGCGGGCGTATTCCACGACCTCGCGGATGTCGTCCTTGGTGTAGTAGCCGCCGTGAGGCTCGCCGTTGCCTATGCCGCTGTGCCAGGCGGTTTCCTTGCGCCAGGCGCCCACTTCTGTGAGCAGGGGATACTTGTCGATCTGGATGCGCCAGCCCTGGTCCTCGGTGAGGTGCCAGTGGAACTTGTTCTGCTTGTGAATGGCCATCAGGTCGATGAACTTCATGATCTCCTCCTTGGGGAAGAAGAAGCGGCCCGAGTCGAACAGGAAGCCCCTGTACCAGAATTCGGGCTCATCGGAGATGGAGCAGCAGGGGACGGTCCACTTCCCGACCCCCCTGGCCTTCGTGGAACTGTAGACCTGGGCGGGAAGCAGCTGCAGGAGGGTCTGCAGGCCGTAGAAGGCGCCGTTGACCTCGGTGGCCTCGATGAGCACCTCCGAGGGGGTGACGTTCAGCCGGTATGCCTCCTTGCCGAGTCCGGCGGTCTTGCGGAGGACTATGGTGTTGCCCCTGCCCTCCAGGGCGAAGCCCGTCGAGGCGGCGATCCTGGCCTTGAAATCGGCGGCAATCTCGTCGAATGCGGGATCCTCGACGCTCAGGCGGGTCTTCTTGCCGAGGACGAACTCACCCTCGGCCGGAGTGAGGCTCCGGGGCGTGGGGACGATGTCGTAGCGGGGAGGATTGGCCACCGTGCTCACGTTGAGCGCCGCGGCCGCAAGCAGGGCAAGTATCATAGGGCTTCCGATATGGTTTTGCGTATCGCTTCACTGAAGGTGGCGGGCATCTTGTCCGAAAGGGGATAGGGTGCCTTGATGTAGATGTGCATCTGGTCGATTTCGTACTCGTAGCCCTTGCGGTACTCGAAGGCGTGGGCGCTCGGCAGGTACGAATTCTGGCCGTTGGTGTAGCCGGCAAATATGACGGTGCGGCCGGGGAACTGCGAGCGCGCCGTCATCTGGTATTCGCAGAAGGGCTCTCCCTGGGTGAAGAAGAAGACTATGCCGTCGATGTTGACGGCCCCCATGGTGAAGTCGAGCGAGGACTTCACTTCGCCATCGGCGAAGCGGCTCAGGATGAGCTCCTTCCAGCCCTCGACGTCGTCCTTCCAGGTGGCCGAGACGGTCTTGTCCCAGGCCGAGATTTCCTCGGCGTGGGCGGCCACGGCCTCGGGCGTGACCTTGTCTATCCTGAAGGGGAGCGCCACGGTGTCGCCTACGACCTTGAACTCGCCGGTGGCGGGCACCGGCTCGAACTCGATGCGCAGCAGGGAGTCGGCAAGGCTCCGGCCGCATTCCTCGGCATATTCGACCATTCTGGGGCCGCGGGCGGGGTCCATGTTGCCGGCGGCTCCGGTGAGCTGGAAGACGTCGCCGCCCCAGGCCTCGCTGAGTATCTTGCCTGCAACGCCGGGGTAGTCCGACGACACCAGGTAGCTCCTGGGCCCCATGCAGACAGGATGGCAGGCGAGGTTCATGACCGAGACAATGGGCTTGCCGCTCTTCTCGAGGAAGCGGACCACATAGACGTCGCGGTCGACGGGGCCGGTCTCCTTCTCGCAGCGGTTGCCGTTGATGCTCGTGACGGCCTTGCCCACCTCCATCCTGAAGGGACGGAAGGAGCGCGTGTCGGTGATGGTCTTGACGGCGTTGTCGACAAGGACGCGGTGGAGGCGTTCCTTGTGCGAGTAGTTGCTCCCGCCGGGCTCGGCCCTGACTCCGCCGTTGCGGGGGGCGGAATGGGTGTGGATGCAGTGCATGAAGATGCGGTCGAGCGGAAGCCCCGACTTCTCGGAAATCTCCCGGCGCCATTCGAGGCTCAGGTCGGGCTGGATTTCCATGAGGTCGTTGGATATGATGCAGACCTTGTCGGTGCCGTCGCCCACTACGAGGCAGTGGGTGTACAGGGGCAGATGAAGGCCCACCGAGAGTTCATTGCGCGCCGCGAACCCTGCGAGCATGGTGTGCTCTTCGGGGAGGGTGGAGATGTCGGCCGAGGAGTAGTTGCAGACAAGCTTCCCGCCGCTTGAGCAGGAAGCCGCCGCAAGGACGCAGAGGAGCAGAGTCAGCCTTCGTTTCATGCTAATATCCGGGATTTTGTTCTATGGAGCCTTCGCTCTTGGTGATTTCGTTGCGGGGGATGGGCATGAGGTAGTTGCGCCCGTCTTCGGGGAAGTACCTCGGCGTGGGGTTGGAGTTGAGGATGCAGTCGCCGTAGTCGATGGTGTATTCCTTGCCGAGCCACTTGTAGGTGATGACGTACTCGATGGGCTTGCCGTTGCGGGGGCCTTCGGCCGCATAGAAGTAGGTCTTGCTGGCCGCGGTGTTGGCCCAGTAGTAGTTGGTGTGGTTGCGGGTCTCGTCGTACAGGCGGGCTATGCGGTACACGGTGTCAAGCTGGTTGCCGTTCTTGAGTACCATGGTGCGGGCGTTGCCCAGGGGCACGTTCTCGTAGAAGTCGGCCACCTTCCAGCGCCTGAGGTCGAAGTAGCGGAAGGTCTCGGCGAACAGTTCGACCCTGCGCTCGTTGACCAGGCGGTCCCAGAGGTCGGTGCCGCTTTCCGTTACGGGGGGCATCATGACGTCGGGACGCTGGCGTATCTTGTTGATGTACTCGCGGCAGATGTCTTCGCGACCGGTCATGTAGGCGGCTTCGGCGTAGTTGAGGTACATTTCGGCCAGGCGGAACCAGGGGTAGAGGATGCTGCCGGTCTGGGACTCGGAGATGTAGGCCGTGGGGACGTACCACTTGTAGAGCTCGAGTCCGCCGTGGTTGCCGGAGGTCATGTGCTTGGCCCTGGACGTGTAGGCGGGTTCTTCCTTGCCCTCGGCGAAGTCGGCCATGGTGACGCCTTCATAGAGGTAGTATAGGAGCAGCTCGTTGTCGCTGACGTTGCCGTTCTTGTCGGTGGCCTGGTAGTTGCTGAACGGGGCGGCGATGCACTTGTAGAAGCGGGGGTCGCGGTTGCGGTAGGGGTGCTTCTCGTCGTAGCCGGAGCCCTCTTCGAACCACTTCTTGCCGTTGGTCATCTCGAAGTCTATCTGGGCGGCCTGGGACGGATGGAACGACTCCCAGCCGTTGAAGTATTCGACCGTATAGAGCAGCTGGGCCTTCTTGGTGTAGTTGTCGTTGGCGTCGGAGGTGGCGACGAAATACTTGGCCCAGATGAGTTCGGGGGAGTCGGCATCGAGCCAGACGCCTTCGTAGGTGTCGTCGAGCGTGTAGGCGCCTTCGTTGTCGGCGCGGTCGACTATCTCCTTGGCCGCGTCGAACGCCCGCTGCCACTTGTCGGGGCTGTAGGCTCCGCGGAAGATGCCGCCCTCGGGCTTTTCGGGGTCGTTGAAAAGGGGCGAGGCCGCAACCAGTGTGAGGCGGCTCCTGAGGGCGAGGACGGTGTCCTTGTTGACCCTTCCCTTGACGCAGGAGGACTTGTCGGGAAGGAGCCTGTAGGCGTTGTCGAGGTCGGAGAGGATGAAGTCGACGCAGTCGTCGAAGGTGTCGCGTGTCACGCCGAAGTCGTCGTCGAGGCTGTAGGCCTTCTGGATGACGGGTACGCCGCCGTAGCGCTGGATGAGCAGGAAGTAGGACCACGCACGCAGGAAGTAGACTTCGCCGGTGAGGCGGGCCTTGGCCGATTCGCTCATCGCGGAACCCTGCTCGTCGATGTAGGAGAGGAAGTAGTTCATCCGGTATATCCACTCGTAGGTGCGGTTCCAGATGTTGAGGATGGTGGTGCGGGTGTTGTGGGCCTGGCCGCCTTCCTTCATGTACATGACGTTGTCGGGGTCCATGTAGCCGGAGGCGATGTAGCGGGTGGAGGTGCCGCCGTAGCGGAAGTAGCCTTCGTCGGTGATGCAGCCGATGTTGCCTTCCTGGTACGGGTCGGGGAGAACGGTATAGAGGGCGTTGACGTAGGATTCGGCGAGGGCGTCGCTGTTGAAGACGGCATCTTCGGAGAGCTTGTTGAGGGGGGTCTTGTCGAGGAATCCGTCGTTGCAGGCCACAAGGCCGAGGGCCGCCAGTATGAGTATGAATGTCTTTTTCATGGCCGCTTAGAATGTAAGTTTGACACCGGAGTTGAAGATCCGCATCTGCGGGTAGGTCTGGTAGCTTTCGTCGGAGGTTTCGGGGTCGACGAACTTGAGCTCGGAGAAGGTGAGGAGGTTGTAGCCGGCGATGTAGAAGCGCAGGCCCCTGACCCCGAGCCTGGGAGCGAACTTGCTTACGGGCAGGGTGTAGCCTATCTCAAGGTTCTTGAGGCGGAGGAAGGCGGCGTTGCGGGAGTAGTAGTCGGCGCGGTTGACGCCGCCGTTGCTCACGGTGGAGCCTATCCTGGGATAGTCGGAGTCGGTGTTGTCGAGCCTCCAGGCGTTGGTGGCGGCGAACCAGTCGAGGTTGCCGGACACGGGATCCATCATGGGGGAGTAGTAGTAGCGGGCGAGTGCCTGTCCCTGGAAGAGGATCGAGAAGTCGAAGTTCTTCCAGGTGGCGTCGAAGCTCAGGCCGAACACCATCTGGGGCACTGCGGTGAGACCCATGCGGTAGCGGTCGAGGTTGGTGATTTCGCCGTCATCGTCGAGGTCTTCGAACCAGAAGTCGCCGAGGGTGGCGCCGCTCATCTGGGGGTGGCTGTCGAGGTCTTCCTGGGTCTTGTTGATGCCGCCTACCTTGTAGTAGAGGGCCGAGCCCATGGGCATGCCTTCGAGCTGCATGTATTCGTGCCCCTCGGGCCAGGGGGTCTCGTCCATGTATACGATGGTGTTTTTGGCGTACATGACATTGCCGTTGACGCGGTAGCGGAGGTCGCCGCCGAGGACCTTGTTCTCGTGGTTGACCTGCAGTTCGACGCCCCGGTTGTTGACGATGCCGATGTTCTCGTCGGGGAGGTTGTTGGTGAGGCCGGTGTAGTAGGGGACGGAGGCGTTGCGGGTGCAGAGGATGTTGGATCGGTTGGTGTAGAAGGCTTCAAGCTCCCAGCCCAGCAGGCCGTTGCGGATGTTGCCGTCGAGGCCGACGTTCCAGGTGCGGGCCACCTCCCAGGTGACGTTGGGGTTGGGGATGGTGCCCGGGATGATGAAGTTGACCTCCTTGCCGTCGAACATGGTCTTGTACGAGAAGGCGGAAGTGTAGCCGTAGGTGGTCATGTACTGGAACGGGTCTATCTGGTCGTTGCCCTGTTCGCCGTAGGAGGCGCGTATCTTGAGGTTGGTGAGCCAGGGGGCGTTGTCCTTGATGAAAGGCTCCTCGGACATGCGCCAGCCGGCGGACACGCCGGGGAAGATGCCCCAGCGCTTGCCGGCGGGGAAGTTCTCGCTGCCGTCGAAGCGTACGAGAGCCTGGAAGAGGTACTTGCTCCTGTAGTCGTAGCCCACGCGGCCGAAGAAGGAGCGGCGTGCCGTCTCGCGGGCGTAGCCGTTGATGGCGTACCAGCTCTTGTCGGCGGTGCCGGCGAAGAACTCGTCGAGGATGTCGGAGGCGTAGCTGTTGATGCCGGCGGAGTAGTAGTCGAGGCGGTAGGAGTTCTGCTCGAAACCGGCGAGGGCCGTCACGTGGTGGCCGCTGAAGTCGCGGTCGTAGTTGACGTTGGCGTTGACGGCTACGTTGTAGGTGTGTGTCTGGTATTCGTGGAGCACGGGGGTGGGCCAGTAGGAGTTGGACCTTTCCTCGAACAGTTCGGTGATTTCGTCGTAGCTGTAGTAGTTCCAGTTCTGCTGCCAGTTCTTCTGGAACTTGCTCACGAGGTCGTAGGCGAGGTGCCCGTTGACGGAGAGGCCGCGGGTGAGGGAGCTGAGGTCCCAGGTGGCGGTGAAGGTGGTGTTGATGGTGTTGATGGTGGTGCGGTCGTAGCCGGTGAGGTCCTGGACGAGGACCGCAGGGTTGGTGCCGCCGCGGAGCAGCCTGCCCTCGAACCCCTGGCCTGCGCCTGCTCCCTCGGGGTAGTAGGCGGCGCCGGTGGGCCTCATGCGCATGGCGATGTAGAAGATGCCGTAGGAGTCGGAGGGGAATGCCGAATAGTTCTTGTGCTGCTGGCGGGCGTTGATGTCGACTCCGAGCTTGAGGCTCTTGGTGACCTGGATGTCGAGGTTGGAGCGGAGGTTGAACTGGTTGTAGTTGGTGGCGCTGTTGTAGTAGATGCCGTCCTGGTACTGGCCGTTGAACTGCACGAAGTAGGCGGCGCGCTCGGAACCTCCGTTGATGCTCACGCCGTACTTGTGCTGGGCGGATACGGGCTTGATGATTTCGGAGAACCAGTTGGTGTTGGGGTAGGAGATGGGGTCGTCCTGGTCGATGTAGTGCTGGATCTGGGCGTCGTTGTAGACGGGGGCGCCGCCGGTGATGGCGAGGCCGGCGTTGTAGGCCGTGGTGTAGAGCACGGCGTCGGCCATCTTGACCAGGCGTGTGGGCTGCTGGAGACCGAGGTCGTAGTTGAAGGTGACGGTGGGGGCCTCGTTGAACTTGCCGCGCTTGGTGGTGACGAGGATGACGCCGTTGGCGGAACGGGCGCCGTAGATGGCGGCGGAGGCGTCCTTGAGGACGTTGATGCTTTCGATTTCATCGCCGGTGAGGCGGCCGAAGTCGTCGCCGCGGCCCTGCACGCCGTCGATGATGATGAGGGGACTGTTGTCGCCGAGGGTGGAGCGGCCGCGGATGAACATGACTGCGTCGTCGCGGCCGGGCTCGCCGGAGCGGTTGTTGACGATGACGCCGGACATGCGGCCTGCGAGGCCCTGGGACAGGTTGACCGAAGAGTTCTTGACGAGCTCCTCGCCCGTGGTGGTGGCGACTGAGCCGGTGAGGGTTACCTTTCTTTGGTTGCCGTAACCTATGGCCACGGCTTCTTCCAGAAGGAGGTTGTCGTCCTTGAGGGTGAAGTCGATAAGTGACTGGCCGTCCACTTCCACGGATTGTTCGGCGTAGCCGATGAGGCTCGCCGTCAGGGTGGCATTGGACGGGACGCCCGTGAGGGTGTAATGGCCGGTTGCGTCGGTCATAGCACCGTTCTGGGTGCCCTTCACCAGGACCATCGCGCCCACGATGGGCTCTCCGGAAGAATCGGAGACGAAGCCCTGGACGCGCAGGCGGCTCTGCGCTGCTGCATTGAAACTCAGCAGTATACAGATCAGCGACAAAGCCGCGAAGAGGAGTTTAAACAGTTTGGCTCTCATAGACTATGAATATATAACACTCCAAAGATAGTAATAATTTTCGTTTTGTTTCGTTTTGGGGGCAGAAATTTTCGTTTCTTTTTTATTTTGGCCCGGGAAGCGCCAATACTCGAAAAATATTGCTATATTGGGGGAAATTCTTTTGTTTAATGTCAAATTTAGCGGAAAGGAGAAAATACATCCTTGACAACATCTTCCAGAACGGTTTTGTCAAGGTGGCCGACCTTGCCGAGGCCCTGGGCGTTACCCAGGCCACCATTCGCAAGGACCTCACCGACCTCGAGAGCCAGGGGCTGCTCTACCGTGCCTACGGCAGCGCCCTCCCCACCTCGGCCCAGGTGATGGACATCAACCTCAACACCAAGCGCCTCATCAACCTCAAGCTCAAGCAGCGCATCGCCCTCAAGGCCCAGGAATTCATCTCCGAGAACGATTCCATCATCCTCTCGGCGGGCTCCACCCTCGGCGTCTTTGCCGAGATGCTCAAGCCCAAGGGCCGCCTCAACGTCGTCACCCCCGCCGTCAACGTGGCCATGCTCCTCGGCGACATGGCCGGCGTGACCATCATGCAGCTCGGCGGCCTCCTGTACGGCAACTCCATGTGCGTCATAGGCACCGAGGCCAAGGACACCCTCCGCAGCGTCCACTGCTCCAAGCTCTTCTTCAGCGTCGACGGCATCGACCCCGGTTTCGGCTTCACCTGCGCCACCATCGAGGAGGCCGACCTCACCCACCGCATGACCGAGGTCTCCGATGTGTCCATCGTGCTCGCCGACAGCACCAAGATAGGCCAGCGCGGCTTCAGCCGCATCTGCACCTTCGACGAGGTCGACATCCTCATCACCGACTCCGGCATCCGCGACTCCGACCGCAAAGCCATCGAAAAGCTCGGCGTCAAGGTCGTCGTGGCGTAGAAAGCCCGGGGCAGGGGGATAGCTCGGTGGCAGGGGCGTCGTGGCATGGAGGGCCTCTTTGCCCCCCCCTCCGTACTCAAAACCCCCATGTTTTGTGTACGGGCAGGCCGCTTTTTCC
>ERZ842401.2569-NODE-2569-length-24150-cov-48.117701_pt1 | contig 24150 bp, 15 predicted proteins | sample MGYA00521270_ERZ842401 | MGnify/ENA primary metagenome ERZ842401 (study PRJEB31892, sample SAMEA3878208) | bioreactor metagenome | biome: Moose rumen | place: Sweden | collected 2011-10 | study: EMG produced TPA metagenomics assembly of the PRJEB12797 data set... | reverse complement strand
CGTGGCATCCCCGTCGACGAGCACGAGAAGATGCACAAGTCGGCCCTGGAGGTCGTGATGACGGTGCTCCATGCTGGTGGTAAGTTCGACAAGGGCTCCTACAAGGTGTCCGGCGGCTTGCACGGCGTGGGTGTCAGCTGTGTGAACGCCCTGTCGACACACATGATGTCACAGGTATTCCGCAACGGACACATCTACCAGCAGGAGTACGAGAAGGGCAAGCCGCTGTACGACGTGAAGATTGTCGGCGACACCGACAAGACCGGTACGCGCCAGCAGTTCTGGCCCGACGCCACCATCTTCACCACGACGGAATACAAATACGACATCATAGCCCGCCGTATGCGCGAGCTGGCCTACCTGAATGCCGGCATCACCATCACGCTGACTGACCTTCGTCCCGACGAGGAAGGCAATCTAAAGCAGCCTGAGGTGTTCCACGCTAAGGAAGGCTTGAAAGAGTTTGTGCGTTATGTTGACCGTCACCGCACCTCTATCATTGGCGACCCCATCTGTCTGAAGACCGAGAAGGATGGTGTGCCCATTGAGGTAGCCCTGCTCTACAACAGCGACTACAGCGAGAACATCCACTCGTACGTCAACAACATCAACACCATCGAGGGTGGTACTCACCTGACCGGTTTCCGCATTGCCCTGGCCCGTACGCTGAAGAAATATGCCGACGAGGACGACCAGTTGCGCAAACAGATAGAGAAGGCGAAGATTGAAGTGGCTCAGGACGACTTCCGTGAGGGTCTGACAGCCATCATCAGCGTCAAGGTGGCCGAACCCCAGTTCGAGGGTCAGACAAAGACCAAGCTGGGCAACTCGGAGGTGAACGGTGCCGTGCAGAAGGCTGTGGGTGAGGCTATGACCAACTACTTAGAGGAGAACCCCAAGGAGGCTCACACCATCTGCGAGAAAGTCATTCTGGCCGCCACAGCACGTATTGCAGCCCGCAAGGCCCGCGAGAGTGTGCAGCGCAAGAACCCCATGACGGGCGGTGGTCTGCCTGGCAAGCTGGCCGACTGTTCCAACAAAGACCCGAAGGAGTGCGAGATTTTCCTCGTCGAGGGTGACTCTGCCGGTGGTTCTGCCAAGTCGGGTCGTGACCGCCACTTCCAGGCTATCCTGCCCCTGCGCGGAAAAATCCTGAACGTCGAGAAAGTCCAGTGGCACCGCGTCTTCGAGTCAGAGTCGGTGATGAACATCATCCAGTCTATCGGCGTCCGCTTTGGTGTGGACGGTGAAGACTCCAAGGAGGCCAATGTCGACAAGCTGCGCTACGACAAGATTATCATCATGACCGATGCTGACGTCGATGGCTCACACATCGACACCCTCATCATGACACTCTTCTACCGCTTCATGCCACAGGTCATCCAGGGCGGACACCTGTATATCGCCACCCCACCGCTCTACAAGTGTACCTATAAGAAGTTCTCGGAGTATTGCTATACCGAGCAGCAGCGTCAGGCTTTCATCGACAAGTACGTCGCCGGTGACGAGAATGCCACCGCCCTGCATACCCAGCGCTACAAAGGTCTGGGTGAGATGAACCCCGAGCAGCTGTGGGAGACGACGATGAATCCCGAGAACCGTCTGCTGAAACAGGTGAGTATCGAGAATGCTGCCGAGGCCGACGAGATATTCTCCATGCTGATGGGCGACGATGTCGAGCCGCGAAGACAGTTCATCGAGAAGAACGCCACCTACGCCAACATCGACGCATAGCAATCATCATGAAACAAAAGCATCTTACAATCATCATGTGGGCAGTAGCACTGGCAGTCATGGCCGGTGCTATGCTTTTTTTTGAGAGCGACCAGCTCTGGAAGGTACAGGAGAAGAACCTCTTTCTCTGCTCCACGTTGTTCTTGAAAGAGCAGCTGGTTGTGCCCGGAGGGATGCTCACCTGGGTGGGCACGTGGTTCACGCAATTCCTCTATTACCCCTGGCTGGGGATGCTGTTGCTCTGCGGATGGTGGCTGCTGATGATGATACTTGTCAAACGGGCTTTCCGTATTCCTGACCGCTGGGCCATCGTGATGCTGATACCCGTCGCCATCCTGTTGCTGACCAACATGGACCAGGGCTACTGGATTTATATGCTGAAACTGAGGGGGCATTTCTTTGTGACTACCATTGGGACAACAGCCGTAGCCGCCCTCTTGTTGGCCTTCCGATGCCTCCCGGACAAGTTTTTTCTGCGGGCCGCATTCATCTTCCTGACCAGTGCCTTGGGCTATCCCCTGATGGGCATCTATGGCCTGGCCGCCGCCCTGCTGATGGGCATCTGGTCGTGGAGGCTGGCTGACAGTCGTACAGGAGCTGTCGTCAACACGATGGCAGCCCTGCTGAGCGTCGTGGCAGTGCCATTGTTCTGCTACCGTTTCATCTACTACCAAGTCAACCTGTCCAATATCTTCTGGGCAGGACTGCCGCTCTTCTTCATCACCGAGGAGTACCATACCTATTATATACCTTATTATATGTTGGCACTCTTCTTCGTCATCCTGGCTGTGACCTATCGTGCCGACCGCCAGACGACCAGACCCATGAAGAAATGCTATTATCTGGCGTGCCAGGCTGTCATCGCCATTATGCTCGTGGGCAGTGTCTACACCTTCTGGATGAAGGACGAGAACTTCCACCGCGAACTGACCATGCAGCACCGCATCGCCAACCTCGACTGGCAAGGTGTGCTGAGGGTGGCTGCCGGGCAGGAGGACGAGCCGACACGTGCCATTGTGATGATGCGCAACCTCGCCCTCTCACGACTGGGGAGGCAAGGCGACGACATGTTCCTCTACAAGAACGGCTCCAAGGCCTATGCCGCACCCTTCGGCATGCGTCTGATGCTGGTGGCAGGGCCGCTGATTTATTACCAGTACGGCATGCTGAACTACTGCAACCGCCTGTGCATGGAGATGGGCGTGGAGTTCGGTTTCCGCACAGAAGACTATCAGCTGCTGGCAAACTGCGCCATTCTCGAGAACGACCAGCCGCTGGCACGAAAGTATCTCGACATCCTGAAACAGACCATCTTCCACAGCGAGTGGGCCGAACAGGCTGAGGCACTCTTAGGACATCCCGACCTGATAGCCAAGGATGCAGAACGTGAACCCATCACCCATATGCTGCATTACAGCAACTATCTCGGTGGCGATGAGGGTTATACAGAACGCTTCCTCATGAGGCGACTGGCAAGAAGCACCTATACCGACGACCCCGTCTTCCAGGAACAGGCCCTCCTGGCGACGCTGTGGACTAAGGACATTCAGCAATTCTGGCGTCATTTCGTCGACTATGTCAGGCTGCACCCGCAGGGTTCCATACCCCGCTACTACCAAGAGGCCGCCTACCTCTACGGAAAGCTAACAGAACAGAAGGATTTTGACGAGACGCCTTTCAACACAAGCGTCAAGGACGGCTTCGAGCGCTTCATGTCCGCAGCAGCCGACTATGACAACCAAGAGGTGGAGGTTGTCCGTGCAGGGCTTTCCCCCTTCTTTGGAGACACCTACTATTACGACTACTTCACGATGAGTAACCTGCCGGAATACTAAAAAGACGATATGAAACTGAAAACGATACTATATATCAGCTGTTGTACGCTGTTGGCAGCATGTGGCAGTCCTTCTGTACCAGAGGTATTCACCGACTCCAAGGAACTGCCCCACATCTATCCTGACTATACGAACGTCACCATCCCCATCAACATGGCTCCGCTCACCTTTGAATTAGACGAGGAAGCCGATGAGATGATTGCCCGCTTCGCTGCAGGCGATGAGGAGACAGTTTGTGCCGGAAAGGCCCAGCCCGATGAGGACGTCTGGCGCGCACTGACGGAAAAGGCCAAGGATGGTGCCATCACGGTGGATGTCTATGCCCGCAAGGGTGACCAGTGGACACACTACAAGCCCTTCAGCATCTTCGTGTCACCGGACAGCATTGATAGCTACCTAAGCTACCGTCTCATCTTCCCTTCCTTCATCAGCTATGAGGCACTGACCATCAACCAGCGTTGTCTGGAGAACTATGACGAGAGCGTCATCTACGACAATGTGCTGTGCAGTTTCGAGAAAGACGGTCAGTGCATCAACTGTCATAACTACCAGCAGTACAATCCCGAGCGCATGCAGTTCCATGCCCGTCAGAACCATGGAGGCACCGTTATAACGTACGACGGCAAGATAAAGAAGGTAAACATGAAGAACGACTCCATTCTCTCTGCTGGCGTCTATCCCGCCTGGCATCCCTGGCTCAAACTGATTGTCTATTCGACGAACAAGACGCTCCAGAGTTTCCACACCACCCATCACAACAAGATTGAGGTGTACGACACAGAGAGCGACCTGATAGCCTACGACATTGACAAGGGGGAGGTCACCAACCTGGAGAATGACACGACCGAACTGGAGGTTTTCCCTGCCTGGGCTCCAGACGGCAAGACACTCTACTACTGCAGCGCACATTATGAGAAGAAAGACTCCAGCCTGTCCAGCGTCTCTGAAATGGTGAAACGGTCACAGGAAATCAAATACAACATCTACAAAAAGAGCTTCGACCCTGAGACGATGACCTTTGGTCCCCGCGAGCTGGTTTTCGCTGCCGACAGCCTCGACAAGAGCGCTACCCTGCCCCGCATATCGCCCGATGGCCGCTACCTGATGTTCGCCCTGGCGGAGTATGGCGTGTTCCACATCTGGCACCATGATGCCGACCTGTGGATAATGGATTTGCAGACTGGTCAGGCACGAGCCGCAGAAGAGCTCAACTCTCCTGACACGGAGAGCTACCACTCCTGGTCAAGCAATGGCAAGTGGGTAGTCTTCAGCAGCCGGCGTGACGACGGCACCTATACGCGGCCCTTCTTTGCCCATATCGACAAGGACGGCCATGGCACCAAGCCCTTTGAACTGCCCAGTGCCGACCCCGACTATCACCGCCAGTTCATGAAATGCTACAATATTCCCGAATTCATGCACGGTCCTGTCACCATCAAGCCGCAGACTTTTTCGGATATCCTGAAGGGTGATGGCGAACCCGTGAAATACGTACAACAATTGACAAAGTAACCATTCTAAAAACCTATCCCATGGAAATAAGAGACATTCATTTAGAAGAGGCCAGCAGCTATGGACATGCCCAGTACATGACTGAAGGACTCGTCTTAGGCAAGAGCATCAACAACCTGTCCGAGCATCTCCAACCTGTTCGTCCGAACTTTATCGTGATGGCACTCTGTGAGGAAGGATATGCCAAATATACCATTGATACCTGCGAACTACACGTAAAGCCCGGTGACCTGTTTTTTATTTCAGAGCGGCACATCGTAGGCAACATCGTAGCATCAAACGATTTCAAATGCCTCTCCATCCTGGTATCAACTAAATTCTACCACGAATTCGTGCAGAATGTCCAGAACGTGTCGTCATTGCTGCTCTTCTCCAGAAACAATCCCGTGGTGCCGCTCACGCAGGAAGAAATAAAGGTCTACAAAGACTTCTTCCAGCTCATCTGGCAGAAGATGGAAAACCATGAGCACCATTTCCGTACAGACCTGGTAAAAACCCTGCTGCTGGCTATGTTCTACGACATGTCGAACGTCATCTGGCGTGTTGGCAAGAAGAAGGCGGGGAAGACGAGACGCGGCGACACCATCTTCGAAAACTTTATCCGCCTCGTAGAGGAGAACTACCGCACGGAGCGGCGTGTCAGCTGGTATGCCGAACAACTTGGCATTTCCGGGAAATACCTTTCGGAAATCATCAAGCAAGTCAGTCAGCGTACTCCCAACCACTGGATTGACGACTACGTAGTGCTGGAGCTCCGCGTGCAGCTGAAGAATACGACCAAGTCCATCCATGACATCGCCAAAGAGCTCCACTTCGCCAATCAGTCGTTCCTGGGCAAATACTTCAAGGAACATGTAGGCATCAGCCCCACGGAGTTCCGAAAACAATAAAGGGTCACGGCAGCTGCAGGAGGGCTGCAACCTCACACAGCTCATCGTACCACTCCTGACCAAAGCGACGAATGAGAGGCTCCTTCAGAAACCGGTAGACGGGCATCTGGAGGGCCTTCCCTTTTGCTACGGCATCACGGCAGACAGCCCAGCGGTGGTAGTTAAGACCGACGAGTCCGTCGCCGAAGCGTTTCTCGCGGATAGGATACAAGGCACAGCTGATGGGTTTGCAAAACGCCGTCTTGCCATGGCGGTATGCCTTCTCCAGGGCACACAGGCAACTGTCTCCATCGTAACAGGTGAACACGCAATCCTTTCCACGAACGATACTTGTCACCAAGTCGCCATCCCTGTCGGTATAGGCGACACCCTGCTTGTCGATAACGCTTTGGGCAGACGCCGACAAATCGGACCACACGGCATCCAACGCATCCTCAATGCCCGCAATCTCGTCCATCGTCACAGGAGCACCGTCGCTGCCTTCCACACAGCAGATGCCCTTACACTTCTCGTAGTCACAACAAAAACATTCGGTGATGATGTCTGAGGATATCAAGATGCCTCCGACTTCGAGTATGGGGGGAATCGTATTCATTTGACTATTTGACCATTTACCAATTGACAGGTGCTATGCCATGCTGTTTCAGATATTCGTTGCAGCGTGAGAACTGATGCTGGCCGAACCAGCCGCCACGATTGGCACTCAGCGGTGAGGGATGCACGGACTCCAGCACGAGGTTGCGCGTCTTGTCAATCATATAGGCCTTGCCTCTGGCATAGCCGCCCCAGAGCATGTACACCAGATGTTCGCGATGAGCGGCCAAGGCCCGGATAGCGGCATCGGTGAACTGCTGCCATCCCAGTGCCGAGTGGCTGTTGGCCTGATGAGCGCGGACAGTCAGGGTAGCGTTGAGCAGCAGCACGCCCTGTTCCGCCCAGCGTGTCAGATTGCCAGAGACAGGAATGGGCGTGCCGAGGTCGGCCTGGATTTCCTTGAAGATATTCTGCAGCGAAGGCGGAAAGGGCACGCCATCCTGCACCGAGAAACTCAGTCCGTGGGCCTGTCCCGGCTCGTGGTACGGGTCCTGCCCGATAATCACCACCTTCACCTGGTCGAACGGACACAGGTTGAAGGCATTGAATATCAGCTTGCCGGGGGGGTAGCAGGTGGTCTGCATATACTCCTGTCGCACCGCTGCCGTTAGCTGTGCAAAATACGGTTTCTGAAATTCTGCGTTGAGGTGAGCCTTCCATTCCTCTTCAATCTGTACGTTCATAGACGCTTTTTCTCGTTTTTGTTTGCAAAGGTAAGATAAAAAATGTATCTTTGCAAGCAAATTAGTGTAATTATGTTGCATTTTTTCAAGAAGAAGCCCATCACCGGCTACCCGCGTTCGTTTGCGAAACGCCTGACGTGGCGCATCATGCTGAGGATGTTCCTCGTCATGATTATCCCCGTTTTCCTGCTGTTCTGGTTAACCTACGCTCTCGTGGCCGTTGGCGTCATGGGCATCAGCGAGCGTGTGTTGAAGGGCGAGAAGGAGGAAGTGCGGCGCATTGCGTCCGACCTCTACATGGCTGCCACCAATACAGCGCCCTTTATCGAGGAGGATCTGGACAAGCCGGACCGCATGTACGAACTCATGAACCGGATGCTGAAACTGAACCCGTACATGCGCAGCTGCGGCATCTACTTCGTTGAAGGGTACTATCCCCAGAAGGGGCGTTTGTTTGCGCCATACGCCTCGCGGAACGACAGCATCATCCTGGAATCACAAGACGCCTGTGACCAAGGTAACGACTACGTGAACGCCGAATGGTTCAAGCAGGCTATTTCCAGCGACAACGGCTATTGGGCCAAGCCTTTCTTCGACAACGACAGCGTACAGTCGCCCTTGGTGTCCTACCTGTTGCCCATCCGCGACAAGCAGCAGCGCACGGTGGCCGTGCTGGGTGTCGATTTGTCGCTTTCGTGGCTGAACGAGAAGATACAGCTGATGAGGGTGTCTCATAGGGACCCCTCCAAGGAATGGGATGCATCCTATCAGATATACTACTACATGACCGACAGCACCGGCACCCTACTGGTACACCCGGACACGAAGCGTCTTGTCAAGGAGAACATCCAGCCTTATATCACCAACAGCCCTGACAACCATGATGGGCACATGACTGTTAATGACAGCCGGGAAGACGAAATAGAACTCGACGGTGAAAAGGTCCTCCTCTGTTCCCAGCCAGTGAAATATACCGACTGGACCATCTCTATTGTGGTGCCCCAGTTCTTTATCGACATCTTCGGCTATTCTGTTGCGGGCATAGCCATTATGTTCATCCTGATAGGCATGTTGGTGGTTTACTTCTTCGGTCGCCGAACCATCAAGCGAGATGTCAAGCCGCTGAAACAGTTGGCAACGACTGCCAACGAGGTAGCCAAGGGAAACTTCCAGACAACGCTACCACCATTGAAGAGTCACGACGAAATCCATAAGCTGCGGGACTCGTTTGAGCAGATGCAGCGGTCGCTGGTCAATTACACCGCCCAACTACGCACCACCACGGCCCAGAAGGCATCGATGGAGAGCGAGCTGAAGATAGCCCACGACATCCAGATGTCGATGCTGCCCAAGACGTTCCCGCCCTACCCCGAGCGCCACGACATCGACATCTACGGTACGCTGAAACCGGCGAAAGCTGTCGGCGGCGACCTCTTCGACTTCCACATCCGCGACGAGAAGTTGTTCTTCTGCATTGGCGACGTGTCGGGCAAGGGTGTTCCCGCCTCGCTGTTCATGGCTGTCACGCGCTCGTTGTTCCGCAACATCTCCGCCCATGCGGCGGAGCCGTCGGCCATTGTCAGCACACTGAACAATGCCATGACAGAGGGCAACGACACCAATATGTTTGTCACGATTTTCGTGGGCGTCCTCGACCTGAAGACCGGTCTGCTGCGCTACTGCAATGGCGGACACGATGCTCCCCTGCTAGTAGGCCGCGACGTGGGCGAGCTGCCGTGCAATCCCAACCTGCCCATCGGCATCATGCCCGGCTTCAAGTTCACGTCACAGGAAGTGTCCATCGACCATGATACCACCATCTTCCTCTTCACCGACGGCTTGAACGAGGCCGAGGACAGCCGTCATGCCCAGTTTGGCGACATGCGTATCTGGAGCGTTGCCAAGCGCATGCTGTCAGAGAACCGGCACCATCCTCAGTGGCTCATCGAGGAGATGATGGAGGCCGTACAGCGCTTCGTGGGCGACGCTGAGCAGAGCGACGACCTCACGATGCTGGCCATACAGTACAAGAAAGAAATATCAAGCATGATTCATGGAACCGATTAACGACTTTTTCGTCTGGCTGAGCGGTCTCCTGTGGGGATGGCCGATGATTATCCTGCTGTTAGGAACACACGTGTTCCTGACCTTCCGTCTGCGTGTCCCACAGCGAAAACTGCTGACGGGCATCCGTCTGTCGGTCAGGAAAGACCCTGACGCCAAAGGCGATGTCAGCCAGTTTGGTGCCTTGGCCACGGCCCTGGCTGCCACCATCGGCACTGGCAACATCGTCGGTGTGGCCACCGCCGTAGCCTTAGGCGGCCCCGGCGCCGTGCTGTGGTGCTGGCTGACGGGCATCTTCGGCATGGCCACCAAGTATGCGGAAGGCCTGTTGGCGGTGAAATACCGCGTCAGGGCAGATGACGGCCATACCTATGGTGGTCCGATGTATGCGCTGGAACGCGGTTTAGGTATGCGCTGGCTGGCCCTGCTCTTTGCCGTCTTCACCGCCCTGGCGTCGTTCGGCATCGGCTGTACGGTCCAGGCCAACTCGATAGCATTGCTGGCCAACGAGACCTTCGGCATTCCGACCTGGCTGGCGGGCATCGTCATCTGCGGGCTGACGGCCTGTGTCATCCTGGGCGGCGTGAAAGCCATCGCCAAGGTGTGTACGGTATTGGTGCCGTTCATGGCACTGCTCTATGTCATCGGCTGTCTGGCTATCCTGTTCATGAACGGACCGTACCTGTGGCCGGCCATCCGGCTCATCGTCCATGCCGCCTTCAGCCCCGAGGCCGCCGGCGGCGGATTCGTAGGTGCGACGGTGATGATGGCGGCGCGCTACGGCATTGCCCGCGGACTGTTCTCCAATGAGAGCGGCATGGGTTCGGCACCCATTGTGGCGGCGGCGGCCCAGACGCGCAACCCAGTGCGGCAGGCACTGGTCAGCAGCACGGGAACGTTCTGGGACACGGTCATCATCTGTGCCCTGACAGGCATCGTGCTGGTGAGTAGCATCCTGGCCTATCCCGACATCAGCTATGCCGACGGTGCCACGCTGACCAAGATGGCCTTCTCGAAGATTCCGTATGTCGGTGCACCGCTGCTGGCCTTCGGCATCCTCACCTTCGCCTTCAGCACCATCTTAGGGTGGAGCTATTATGGCGAGAGTGCCGTCAACTACATCGAGCGTCGCCGTTCGAACCGTTTCTATCGCATTCTTTATATTGTTGCCCTCTTCTTCGGCAGCATCATCAGCCTCGACATCATCTGGAACATTGCTGACTGCATGAATGCGCTGATGGCTATTCCCAACCTGATAGCGTTGCTGCTGCTGAGCAAAGTAGCCGCCCAAGAGACTAAGAAGTATCTCTGGAGCGGCCACCTGGATGATGAGATGGAAGAGGATTAGTCCTGAATCAGGTTCTCGCCGGTCATGTCGGCGGGCTGTTCCAGTCCCATGATGTGCAGGATGCTGGGGGCCACGTCGGCCAGACGGCCGTCCTTCACCGTAGCGCTATTGTTGTTGGTCACGTAGATGAAGGGCACGGGGTTCAGCGAGTGTGCCGTGTTCGGCGTGCCGTCGGGGTTGATGGCATTGTCGGCATTGCCGTGGTCGGCAATGATGATAGCCTCGTAGTCGTTGGCCTTGGCAGCCTCGATGACAGCCTCCACACAGTGGTCGACGGCCCAGACGGCCTTGGCGATGGCGTTGTACACGCCGGTATGTCCCACCATGTCGCCGTTGGCGAAGTTGACGACGATGAAGTCGTACTTCTGCTCGTTGATGGCAGCAACCAGCTTGTCTTTCACCTCGTAGGCGCTCATCTCCGGCTTCAGGTCGTAGGTGGCCACCTTCGGACTGGGCACGAGGATGCGGTCCTCGCCGTCGAAGGGTGCCTCGCGGCCGCCGTTGAAGAAGAAGGTGACGTGGGCGTACTTCTCGGTTTCGGCGGTGTGCAGTTGCTTCTTGCCCTGCTTGGAAAGGTACTCACCCAGCGTATCCTCAACATTCTCCTTGGGGAAGAGGATGTGGACACCCTTGAAGTTAGCGTCGTACGGCGTCATGCAGTAATACTGCAGGCCGGGGATGGTCTTCATGCCCTGCTCCGGCATATCCTCCTGGGTCAGCGCAATGGTCATCTCCTTGGCGCGGTCGTTGCGGAAGTTGATGAAGATGACGACGTCACCCTCCTCAATAGTTCCGTTGACTGACGCATTGTGGATGGGCTTGATGAACTCGTCGGTGACGCCGTCGTCGTACGACTCCTGCATGGCCTGTACCATGTCGGTAGCCTGTTTTCCAACGCCGTTGACGATGAGGTCGTAGCCCTCCTTCACGCGCTCCCAGCGCTTGTCGCGGTCCATGGCGTAGAAGCGACCCACGATGCTGGCGATGGCAGCGTCGTTCTGGACGCAGACGTCGCTGACCTGCTGGATGAAGCCCTTGCCGGAGTGCGGGTCGGTATCACGACCGTCCATGTAGCAATGTACAAACAGCTGGTTCTTCAGTCCGTAAGCCTTACCGATTTCGATGAGCTTAAACAGGTGGTCGAGGCTGGAATGTACGCCACCGTCCGAGCAGAGACCCATCAAGTGCAGTTTCTTCCCATTCTGCTGCGCATACGAATAGGCGGCCTTTACCTGCGGATTCTCCATAATCGAGCCGTCCTTGCAGGCACGGTTAATCTTCACGAGGTCCTGGTAGACGATGCGGCCCGCACCGATGTTGAGGTGTCCCACCTCTGAGTTGCCCATCTGTCCGTCGGGCAGACCGACGTCCTCGCCGCTGGCCTGCAGCTGCGAGTGGGCCGACACGGCCGTCAGATAGTCCAAATACGGGGTCGGCGTATTGTAGATAACGTCACCCTTTCCGCGCTTTCCGATTCCCCATCCGTCGAGAATCATGAGTAATGCTTTCTTTGCCATAATCTTATCAATTATAAAAACTTCTTCAATTTTAGGCTGCAAAGTTACGAAGTTTTTTCGTATTATCACCATCTTTACTTGTTAAATGATACATTTTTATGCTCCAAAGCTCCTCTGCGGAGCATAAAATCCGTCTCTGTGAAGCATAAAATCCAGCCAAAACCAGAAAAAGATTTGGTAGAACGGAAAAATATATCTACTTTTGCAGCAAACAAACGCGGCCGCAGGCCCTAAAACATTTCGAACATGATGCGCAAAACACTTATACTCATTGCGTTAGCAATCGCAGTGACCGCTCAGGCGCAACTGCAGGTGAAGGAACTGAAACTGAACAACGGCATGACCGTCTGGTTGAACGAAGACCACTCGCAGCCGAAGGTGTTCGGTGCGGTCGTCGTCAAGGCGGGCGCCAAGGACTGTCCCAACACCGGCATTGCCCACTATTTCGAGCACATCATGTTCAAGGGTACGGATCGTATCGGTACCGTCGACTATCAAGCCGAGAAGCCCTGGCTGGACAGCATCTCGGTGCAGTACGACCTGCTGAGCCAGACGCAGGACGAGGCTGAGCGCGCCCGTATTCAGCAGCACATCAACGAGCTGAGTCTGAAGGCGGCAGACTACATGATACCCAACGAGTTCAACCGTCTCATCTCGAAATACGGCGGCAGCAGTCTGAATGCCGCTACGGGCTACGACGTGACGTACTACCACAACACTTTCCTGCCACAGTATATGGAGCAGTGGTGCTGGCTGAACTCCGAGCGACTGATGACGCCCGTGTTCCGCGGGTTCCAGGGCGAGCTGGAGAACGTCTACGAAGAGAAGAACCGCTCGTCAGATATATTGGGCGACGCACAGGAGAAAGTCTTTGGTGCCGTGTTCAAGACGCAGCCCTACGCCTATCCCATCCTCGGCTCGACGGAGAACCTGAAGAATCCGCGCCTGTCGGACATGGCGGCATTCTACAAGAAATACTACGTGGCCTCGAACATGGGGCTCATCCTTTGTGGTGACATCACGCCCGACTCCACGCTGACGGCACTGCTGGAACAGACCTTCGGGCGCGTGCAGACGGGACCTGTGCCCCAGCGCGGCTACAGTCCCATGCCTGACATCGGGGAGGGCGAGGCGTGCGAAGTGAAACTGCCCATTCCGCTCATCAGCGCCGAGGTGATGGTGTTTAAGGCACCTACCGATTTCGAGCCTGATGCCGATGCCCTCGACCTGACGAACAAACTGCTGTTCAATGGCAAGGCCGGACTCCTCGATTCGCTGATGAACGAGCATAAGATAATGCTGGGAGCTGCCATGAATATGGCTTTTGCCGATGCCGGCGCAACAGCTATCATCGCCATTCCCAAGCTGTTAGGAAAGATGAAGACGGCCGAGGCCCGCATCATGGAACAGGTGCAGCAGGTGATGGACGGAAACTTCAGCACAGAGCAGCTGGAAGCCCTGAAGCAGGAGATGGTGATGGAAGCCGAGCAAGGACTGGAAACCATCGGCAGTCGTTCGGAGCTGATGGTCGATGTCTTGTCGAAAGGCCACACGTGGCAGGACGTGCTCGACAAGATTGAGCGCATCAAACGGCTCACCAAGGATGACGTCGTGGCCGCTGCCAAGAAGTACTATGGTGCCAACCACATCACCCTGCGCAAGAAATACGGTACGCCCGACAAGGAGACGCTGAAGCAGCCGGGCTACAAACCCATCTCCCCGAAGAATATGGATGCGAAGTCGGCCTTCGCCCTGCAGCTGGAACAGATGCCCGTCAAGGACGCCGCAATTCGTACCGTTGATTTCGAGAAGGACGTGACCACCAAGAAACTCAGCGACCACGTCACCTTATATCATAAGGAGAACCCGGTGAACGACATCTTTACGTTCACCCTGCGCTATAAGGACGGTACGCTGCACACGCCCAAGCTCGCAGTGCTGGCTCCCTATCTCAACGCACTGGGCACCGACTCGCTGAAGAAACAGCAGCTGGAGCAGGCCTGGCAGCGCATTGGTACCACGATGGAGGTGGCGCAGGGCGACGTGGCGTTCAGCATCAATCTGACGGGTCCTGACCACCAGCTGCGGCCGGCACTGGAACTGCTGGCGCACTTCCTGCGTTCAGCGAAAGGCGACGAGGAAGCCCTCGACGAGGCAAGGGATGCCGACAAGGTGGATCGCAAGAGCTTCGGCAAAAAGAAGGACGACGTGCTGGCTCCCATGTTGCAGCGTGTGGCCTATGGCAGTAAGTCGACTTACCTGAACCAGTTGTCGAAAAAGGAAATCAAGGCGCTGAAGAGCGACGAATTGCTAACGCTGTTCCGCGAGCTGCAGCAGTACGACTGCGAGTTGTTCTACTGTGGTCGCCAGCCGGTCGGGTATGTTGACATGACATGTCAACAGACACTACCGCTGGCGCAGTGCCACCGACCACAGGCAGACACCTTCCGCCAACTGCAGCAATACTCCGAGCCCACGGTGTTCTTCTACGATGTGCCGAAGTCGCGCCAGAACTTTGTCGTCAGCTACGAAGCCATCAGCGCCCTGCCTACTGCCAACGAGCGTGCCATCATGAAGCTGTGGGATAAATACTTCGGTGGCGGCATGTCGTCTGTATTGTTCCAAAATGTGCGCGAGTTCCGTTCGTTGGCTTACTCTACTGGAGGTAAGAGCATCACAACAAGTATGGCTCAGCACCCCAACGAGCTGCAAGCCTATTTTACCGCTACGGGCACTCAGGCCGACAAGACGCTGGAGGCTGTTGCCGTCATCGACTCACTGCTGCGCCACATGCCCATGAAGGAGGAAAACCTGGAGTCGGCACGACAGGCGGTGCTGAACGACATACAGACAGACTATCCCACGTTCCGCACCGTGGCCAAATATGTGGCCAACCAGCGCAACGAGGGCTACCAGGCCGACCCCAACCGTACGACGGCGCAGCTGCTGCCGTCCATCAGCGCACAGGATGTCGCAGACTTCCACCGGCAACGGGTTGGCGCCAACGCAAGCCGCGTCTGGGTGGTCATCGGCGACAAAAAGACCACCGACCTGCAGCAGCTGGCGCGCTTCGGCAAGGTGGTAGAACTGAAGAAAGAGGATGTTTACAGGTAAGCCATGACGCTTTTCCGGGGTAAATTGATGACAATTCGCCCGCTCAAGCATCTCATATATATAAGGTATATACTTAAAAACTATGAACGTAAAAGAATTAGAACTGTTAGCGGAGAAGAACCGCAAACGGCTGGTTGAGGTGGTGTACGCCGCCAAGGCGGGCCACATTGGGGGCGACCTGTCGTGTCTGAACGTGATGACGGCCCTCTACTTCCACGTCATGAAGAACCTGGACCCCGCCGCGCCGAAGGCGGCTGACAGGGACCGCTTCGTGCTCTCGAAGGGACACTGCGTGGAAGCACTCTACGTAACGCTTGAAGCCAAGGGATTCCTGAAGCCTGAAGTGCTGGACACGCTGGGACAGTTCGGCTCTATCCTGAGCGGACATCCCACCATCGAGGTGCCGGGCATCGAGGTGAACAGCGGTGCGCTGGGACACGGACTGGGCATCGGCGTGGGCATGGCCATTGCCGCGAAGATGGACCAGAAGGCATGGAAGACATACGTGCTTATGGGTGACGGCGAACAGGGTGAGGGCTCCATCTACGAGGCGGCCATGGCAGGCAACAAGTACCGGCTGGACAACCTCGTGGCCATCATCGACCGTAACCACCTGCAAATCAGCGGCGACACCGAGGACGTGATGCCTATTGACTCCATCCGTGAGCGTTGGAGCGCCTTCGGCTGGGATGTCATCGCGATGAACGGCGACTCGATGGAGGACATCGTGCGCACGTTCGACGCCATCGACTATACGAACAAGAAGCCCCACCTGCTGGTGTCGAACACCACGAAGGGCAAGGGTGTCTCGTTCATGGAGGGCATCGCCAAGTGGCACCACGGCGTGCTGAACGAGGAGCAGTGCAAGGCCGCCGTGGCAGAAATAGAGGCCCGCATTGTTTCGATGAAATAAATAGTTAAATAGTCAAATATCACGATGATTGCTTGTAGAAAACAGTTTACCGACACGCTGCTGGAACTGGCGCGTGAGGATAAGGATATCATTGCCGTAACCACCGACGCACGTGGTTCGGTGACGTTGGGCGACTATGCTGCGGCACTGCCCGAACAGTTTGTGGAATGCGGCATTGCCGAACAGGATGCCGTAGGCATCTCGGCAGGACTGGCACACAGCGGAAAGAAGGTGTTCTGCTGCGGACCTGCCTGCTTCTATGTGGCACGTTCACTGGAGCAGGTAAAAGTGGACCTGGCCTACTCGGAGAACCCCGTGACCATTCTCGGCGTATCGGGCGGCGTGGCATACGGGGCACTGGGAGCCACCCACCACTCGTTGCACGACATCGCCGTGCTGCGCACATTCCCCGGCATGACGGTATGTCTGCCCAGCGACTGGCGCTTCACGAAGAAATTAGTAAAACTGCTCGTTGACTTCGACAAACCCTGTTACGTCCGCGTGGGGCGTGCCGCCGTGCCCGATGTCTATGCCGACGACGACTTCGACGTGATTCCCGGCAAGGCCATACAGATTCTCGACGGCAAGGACGTCACCATCGTGGCGGCCGGAGAGACCGTCTACCACGCCTGGCAGGCCGGTCTGCTGCTGAAGGAACAGGGCATTTCGGCCCGCGTACTCGACTGTTCGTGGATTAAGCCCTTCGACGAGGAGGCCATCCGCAAGGCTGCCCGCGAGACGGGGTGCATCGTCACCGTGGAAGAGCACAGCCGCTTTGGCGGACTCGGCGCCATGGTCTGCGAGACGCTGAGCGAACAGCCCGTGCCTGTCCGCATCATCGGCATCCCCGACGAAAACGTCGTCCACGGCACGAATGCCGAAATCTTCCACCACTATGGCATGGACGCCGAAGGCATTGCGAAAGCTGTAACCAGCTTTCTAAATATAAAATAAGAAATAATAAATATGCGAGAAATGGCACAGCGTATCATCGCAATAGACCAGAGCACATCGTCGACCAAGGCGTTGCTCTTCGACGAGCAATGCAAGGTGGTGGCACGTACCAACGTCGACCACAAGCAATACTACCCCCAGACGGGCTGGGTAGAGCACGACGCCGAAGAAATCTACCAGAACATGATAGAGGCCATCCGCCAGCTCGTTTCTGGTAGGGCAGACTTTCGGTCTGCCGACTATTCCCTTTGTCTGACCAACCAGCGCGAGACCGCCGTGGTATGGAACAAGACGACGGGCAAGCCCATTGCCAACGCCGTGGTATGGCAGGACACACGCGGGGCAGAACTGTGCCGACAGCTTCGTACCGACAGCAAGACCGTTGACATGGTCATGGCGAAGAGCGGACTGCTCATCGACCCGAACTTCTCGGCATCGGGCATCAAGTGGCTGTTGGACAACATCGAAGGTGCCCGCGAAGCCGCAATGCGGGGCGAACTGCTGATGGGAACCATCGACACATGGCTCATCTGGAAACTGACGGGCGGCAAGGTGCACGCCACCGACACCACCAACGCCTCGCGAACCATGCTGTTCAACATACACACCTTGGACTGGGATGACGACCTGCTGCGGCTGTTTGACATTCCGAGGCAGATGCTGCCGGAGGTGAAGGCCTGCGACGAGGTCTATGGCGAGACCACCGTTGAGGACCTGTTCGACAAGCCCATCACCATTGCCGGCGTACTGGGCGACAGCCACGGCGCACTGGTGGGACAGATGTGCTTCACACCCGGCTCGGGCAAGGTGACCTACGGAACGGGGTCGAGCGTGATGGTGAACATCGGCGAGAAGCCGTTGCCGGCACCCGAGGGACTGGTCACCAGCGTAGGTTTCACGGCATTTGGCAAGACCTACTACGGCTACGAGGGCAACATCTACAGCACGGGAGCTACGTTGAAATGGATTGCCGACCAGTTGCAACTAGTCGGCCACCCCTCTGAGATGGAGGCACTGGCAACGAGCGTCGGCGACAACGGCGGCGTCTATATCGTACCCGCTTTCTCAGGACTGGGCGCTCCCTGGTGGCAAAGCGGCGTCAAGGGCGCCGTCTTCGGGCTGACCTTCGCCACGACAAAGGCCCACTTCCTGCGGGCTGCCTTAGAGAGCATCGCCTACCAGATTAAGGACCTGGTGGACGTGATGGCGCGGTCGACCGGCGGACGCCTGAACGAAATCTGCGCCGACGGAGGACCGACGAAGAACCGCTTCCTCATGCAGTTCCAGGCCGACCAGCTCGAGACGCCCGTGGTATGCACCGAGGTCGACGATGCATCGGCACTGGGAGCCGTCATCATGAACGGCTTCGCCCGCGGCCTGTGGCAGTCGTTCGACGACGTCACGGCCTTCCGCGTGGTGACGCAGACCTACCACCCCCAGGACCAGCCGGAGCGCTTTGCCCACTATCAGGGCTGGCGCAATGCCGTAAACCAACTGATAAAGTAATTTTCTCTAAACTCTCATCTCTAAACTCTAAACAAATACGATTATGAAGAATGGAAAGACTTGTTTTGGCGTGATTATCGGAACACGCGCCTATTTTAACTCGGAATTGGCCAAGGACGTGCGCAAGCAGTTGCTGAAGACGCTTGACGACGGAGGCTACGAGTATGTCATCCTGCCCGAGGACGCTACGCCCACAGGGAGTTCGAGCATCGAAACCCGCGAGGACGGACTGAAGGTCAGCAAGCAGTTCCGCCAGCATCGCGACGAAATCGACGGCATCATCGTCAGTCTGCCGAACTTCGGCTTCGAGATTGGCATCATCAACGCCATCAGCGATGCCGACCTGAACGTGCCCGTGATGGTACAGGCCTGCGACGACGAAAACGACAAGGTCGACCTGGACTCGCGCCGCGACGCCTTCTGCGGAAAAATATCCGTATGCAACAACCTCTACCAGTATGGCATCCCCTTCACGGACACCACGCTGCACACCTATTCTATATATGACCCCCTGCTGCGTCAGGACATCGACCGCTTTGCCGCCATCTGCCGCGTCGTGAACGGTCTGCGCCACTGCCGCCTCGGACAGATTGGTACGCGTCCGCTGGGCTTCAACACCTGCCGCGCCAGTGAAAAGTTGCTGCAGCGCTCGGGCATCACCGTGGTGCCGGCCGACCTGAGCGAGATTCTCTATGCTGCCCAGAAAATCAGCGACGACGACCCGAAGTTCATCGCGATGTGCAACCGTACCTGCAACTACGCCAAGGTACCCGACAACTACAAGGAGAAGCTGGGTCTGCAGGCGAAGTTCAGCGTGGCCGTCGAGAACTGGATAGAGCAGAACGACGTACAGGCTGTGGCCATCCAGTGCTGGGACTCGCTGGAGCAGAACTACGGCTGTGCACCGTGCGTGACGATGTCGATGCTCTCTGACAAACTCATCCCCGCCGCCTGCGAGACCGACCTGGCCGGAGCCGTATCGATGTATGCGCTGACGTTGGCCAGCGGCAAGGCCTCGGCCCTGCTCGACTGGAACAACAACTTCGCCGAAGACCGCAACAAGTGTGTATGCACCCACTGCGGCAACTACGCCAAGTCATTCGTCGGCAACGACGACCTAAAGCTGGGTCCGCTCGGCGTTCTTGGCCGTACATTAGGAAAAATCAATACCTTCGGCGCTGTCTATGCCAAGGTATCGGAAGGCCCCTTCACCTTCTTCCGCATCTCGACGGACGACCCGAAGGGCTGCATCAAGGCATACCTGGGCAAGGGCGACATCACCAACGACCCCTACGGCATGGACGGTTGTATCGCCGTGACGAAGGTCGACAACCTGCAGAAGCTGATGAAGTACATCTGCAAGAACGGCTTCGAGCACCACGTTGCCATGTGCCGCACCGATGTCGTCGACATCCTCAACGAGGCCATCGACACCTATCTGGGCTGGAACCTCTACGTCCACGAGTAATGGGTTGACTCCACCTTGGTTAACTCCACCCACAAATAATTGAAGAAAAAACAGAAAAAACTTGCAGGGTTCAAAAAAAGTTCGTACCTTTGCACCCGTTCAGTGGAATGAGAGACTCGCAAGAGCCTCTCATTCTTGTTTTAATTAACACATATATGATAGATAAGAACGTAGTAACAAAAGCTGTTGAGGAGTGGTTGCAGAAGGGCGATTACTACCTTGTTGACGTAGAAATGACCGCTGACGACCGCATCGTGATTGAGATTGACCACGCTGACGGTGTATGGATTGAAGACTGTGCCGACCTGAGCCGCCACATGCAGGAGACGCTGGGCGACGAACTGGGCGACTACGAACTGGAAGTAGGCTCGGCCGGCATCGGCCAGCCGTTCAAGGTGCTGCAGCAATACAAGAACCATATCGGCAAGGATGTCGAGGTGCTGCAACAGAACGGCCAGAAGGTCCAGGGCATCTTGAAGGAGGTCGGCGACGACGGCACCTTTGTGGTCACTGTGAAGGAGAAGCAGACCGTCGAGGGCAAGAAGCGCCCCGTGCTGGCAGATGTCGACAAGACGTTTGCCGCCAGTGAGGTAAAGTACTGCAAATACCTGTTGAACTTTAAATAAAAAAATACAATAAATTATGGCAGCAAAGAATGCGAAAGGCCCATCGATGATTGAGACCTTTCAAGAGTTTAAAGAGACTAAGAACATTGACCGGACAACCCTGGTAAGCGTGCTGGAAGAGAGTTTCCGCAACGTCATTGCCAAAATGTTCGGCTCGGACGAGAACTTCGACGTCATCGTGAACCCCGACAAGGGAGACTTCGAAATCCACCGCAACCGCATCGTCGTAGCTGACGGCGACGTGAAGGACGAGAACAAGGAGATATCGCTGACCGACGCGCAGAAGATTGAGCCCGACTACGAGGTCGGCGAGGAAGTGTCGGAAGAGGTCAACTTCCAGAAGTTCGGCCGACGCGCCATTCTGAACCTGCGCCAGACGCTGGCATCGAAAATCCTGGAACTGGAGCACGACTCCTTATATAATAAGTATAAGGACAAGGTGGGACAGATTGTCTCAGGCGAGGTGTACCAGATGTGGAAGCGTGAGATACTGCTCATCGACGACGAGGGCAACGAGCTGCACCTGCCGAAGCAGGAGCAGATTCCCGCCGACAACTACCGCAAGGGAGAGACCATCCGCGCCATCGTCAAGGAGGTGCAGAACGAAAACAACAACCCCCGCATCATCCTGAGCCGCACGTCGAACCAGTTCCTGGAGCGACTGCTGGAGGCTGAGGTGCCCGAGATTCAGGACGGCCTCATCACCATCCGCCGCATTGCCCGCATGCCTGGCGAGCGCGCCAAGGTGGCCGTTGAGAGCTACGACGACCGCATCGACCCGGTAGGAGCATGCGTGGGTGTCAAGGGTAGCCGCGTGCACGGCATCGTCCGCGAGATGTGCAACGAGAACATCGACGTCATCAATTTCTCCAACAACACGCAGCTGTTCATCCAGCGTGCTCTCAGTCCCGCCAAGGTCACCAGCATCACGCTGAACCCCGAGGAGCATAAAGCCGAGGTCTACCTGCAGCCCGAAGAGGTCAGCCTGGCCATCGGTAAGGGCGGTCTGAACATCAAGCTGGCCTCCATGCTCACCGAATACACTATCGATGTGTTCCGCGTTGTCAACGAAAGCGAAGCTGACGAGGACATCTACCTTGACGAGTTCGCCGACGAAATAGACCAGTGGATTATCGACTCTATCAAAGCCATCGGCCTGGATACCGCCAAGGCCGTGTTGAATGCTCCGCGTGAGATGCTCATCGAGAAGGCCGACCTGGAAGAAGAGACCGTCGACCACGTACTTGAAGTACTGAAGGCAGAGTTCGAATAAAGTTTAAAGTTTAGAGTTTAGAGTTAATGGGAGTAAGATTAAATAAAGTATTATCAGAACTGAATATCGGACTTCAAACGGCTGTCGACTTCCTGAAGAAGAAGAGCAACCTTGGTGAAGTGAAGGACGACGCTACGCCCAACACCAAGATTACAGACGAGCAGTATGAGGCGCTGGTCGAGCAGTTCAGCAACGACAAGGCCGTGAAGACCAAGGCCGACATGCTGTTCGTCAAGAAGCCCAAGGAGAAGAAGCCCGAGAAGGTGGAGAAGAAACCTGTCTCTGCCGAAGAATTGCTGGAGCCCCGCCAGCAACTGAAACCGCTGGGCAAGATAGACCTGGACAGTCTGAACAAGCCTAAACCCACTGCTGAGGCTGCTCCGAAGGAGAAACCCGTGGTGAAAGAAGAAGAGCCTGTGGTAGCAGAAGAGCCTCAGGTGGAGGCGGAAGAAGAAGTGCAGCCCGCCGTTGCCGAAGCCATCGTCGAGGAGAAGGCAGAACAACCCGCAGAGGAATCCGCCGACGTAACCCTTGAGGAGGATGACGAAGTGGACGACGAACCTGTCGACGAAGAAGAACCTGCCGTCGAGGAGCCTAAAGGCCCCACGCTGGCCAAGACCCCTGGTGACGCCAAACTCGCCCAGAACGCTCCCCAGCTGAATGTGGTGGGTAAGATTGACCTTTCGGCCATCAACCAAAGCACGCGCCCCAAGAAGAAAACCAAGGAGGAGCGTCGCAAGGAGCGTGAGGAGAAGGCTGCCGGCGAACGTAAGAAGCGTGAGCGCATCCGCCAGGGTAAGGTGGACATCGAGGCTGCTGCCAAGCAGGCTGCCAAGAACGAGAAGAAGCAGAAGGACAACCGTCAGCAGCAGAACCAACAACAGGGCGGTGGCAAGAAGAACAAGAAGAACAAGAACGTCAAGCCGCTGGAGGTTGACGACGAGGCAGTAGCACGCCAGGTCAAGGAGACGCTGGCCCGTCTGACGTCGAAGACCAACCTGAACAAGAAGGGCGCCAAGTACCGCAAGGAAAAGCGCGACGCCGTCCAGGAGCGCATGAGCGAGGAGATGGCCGCCGAGGCAGCACAGAGCAAGGTGCTGAAGCTGACGGAGTTTGTGACCGTCTCGGAACTGGCAACCATGATGAACGTCGGTGTCAACCAGGTCATCGGTACCTGCATGAGCATCGGTATCATGGTGTCTATCAACCAGCGCTTAGATGCTGAGACCATCAATATCGTGGCCGACGAGTTCGGATTCACTACGGAATACGTCAGCGCAGAAGTGCAGAACGCCATCACCGAAGAGGAAGACGACGAGAACGACCTCATCAGCCGTGCACCTATCGTTACCGTCATGGGTCACGTAGACCACGGTAAGACGTCGCTGCTCGACCACATCCGCAACACCAATGTCATTGCCGGTGAGGCCGGTGGTATTACGCAGCACATCGGTGCCTATAACGTCAAGCTGAAGGACGGTCACAGCATTACCTTCCTTGACACCCCCGGTCACGAGGCGTTCACGGCCATGCGTGCCCGTGGTGCACAGGTGACGGATATCGCCATCATCATCGTGGCTGCCGACGACAGCGTGATGCCTACCACGAAGGAGGCTATCGCCCACGCTCAGGCTGCCAACGTGCCGATGGTGTTTGCCATCAACAAGATTGACAAGCCCGGTGCCAACCCCGACAAAATCCGCGAGGACCTGGCCAACATGAACCTGCTGGTCGAAGACTGGGGCGGCAAGTACCAGTGTCAGGAAATCTCCGCCAAGAAGGGACAGGGCGTCTATGAACTGTTGGAGAAGGTACTGCTTGAAGCCGAGATGCTCGACCTGAAGGCCAACCCCAACCGCAAGGCCACGGGTAGCATCATCGAGTCGTCGCTGGACAAGGGTCGCGGCTACGTCAGCACCGTCCTCGTGTCGAACGGCACACTGAAAATCGGCGACATCGTGGTGGCTGGTACGAGCTACGGCAAAATCAAGGCCATGTTCAACGAGCGTAACCAGCGCATAGAAAAGGCCGGTCCCGCCGAGCCTGCCATCATCCTCGGTCTGAACGGTGCTCCCACCGCCGGCGACTCCTTCCATGTGATGGAGACCGAGCAGGAGGC